>WLWD01004819.1_pt1 | contig 32340 bp, 25 predicted proteins | sample 6712731 | NCBI WGS metagenome assembly WLWD01 (sample SAMN12718690, study PRJNA576275) | sponge metagenome | isolation source: marine sponge | host: Mycale hentscheli | place: New Zealand: South Island, Marlborough, Capsize Point | collected 2014-11-01
GATTGTGCAACCCTACGTCTGTAACTTCGGTTTAGTTTGAGTCATTATTGTCGTTCCACACGATATATCGCTTGTCGGCATTGCTCCATTCATCGTCAATCTCGACGAGGATGGCACTGACAAGCCTGAGTAAAGATGCCTCATTCGGGAAGACCCGTACAATCCGGGTTCGCCGTTTAATCTCCTGCTGGATCGGACGCTCAATTCCATTCGTCGTTCTCATCTTTCGATGATGCGACTCCGGTAAATTGAACACCGTCAGTCCTTCAGGAACGTTATCGAGCAGCCATTGCGATAGCTTTGAGTAATCTGACTCGTAACGGGCCGCCAGTTGCTCCAACTGAGCGCGGGCAGATGCCTCGTCCGTCGCATTCCACACCGAACGCAGTTCACCACCAATACGACTACGAACCTTTGCTGTCGGCGCATGATTGACCGCATTTTGTGCCAGGTGGAACTGACAACGCTGCCACGGTACCCCCGGAAACACAGCACGTCTCGCTGCTTTGAGGCCCGCGTGGTCATCACTGGCAATGTAAGTGATGCCATGCATGCCTCGTTTCACCAACGACTGTAAAAACTCCCGCCAGTTGATCTCGGCTTCACTGGTGGCAATCTGCACACCCAGTACGCTTCGTCGACCATCCGGTAGTATTCCCACCGCACTGAGCACCGCGGCATCCACCACCTCATGATCCATCCTGACCCGTTCGTAACGCGCATCCAGTACCAGATAACGTATCTCGCCAAGACCACGATCCCGCCATACTGACAAGGCATCGTCCAGCAGGGCCGTCGCACGAGACACCTGAGTGGAGGAGATCTTCTCAATACCGAACAGATCCAGTACCTTCTCCACACGGCGCGTACTGACACCACTAACGTACATCTGAGCCACACACAGCATCAACGCGCGCTCACTGCGTCGTCCCTGTTCCAGACTGTGCGGGTAAAACCCGGACTCACCGTGATTACGCGTCTTGGGTATCGACAGATTTAGCGTCCCAAGGGTCGTGTCCACCTGTTTGGGTTTGAATCCATTGGCATGGCCACGGCGATTATCACTGCGTTCATGGGGCACCGCACCCAGAAACTGGGATCGTTCGATCTGCATGGCCTGATTCATCATCGCGGTAATGACATCACGAAAAGCCTGGGGGCCATGTTGAATCAATTGTTCCATCACTACTTCATATAGGTTAGGGTAATCCGGTTGGGTCATTGGGTTGTCTCCACATTTGCGTAAGTCACAAACATGGAACGACTTGATGGCTCAACATTCAATACTAAAGCCTGAAAAACCGGCTTTGGCTTCGCTCTCTACGTTCACTCCGCCAAAGCCAATAGCGAAGCTGCAATAGAAAGCTAAATTACAGACCTCAGATTACACTACCTTAGCGTATGTACCTCCTATGCCTGTGGAGTAAAGGTGAAAATAGTAATAGCTTTTAGCTATTGATTTCATTAAAACAATTAAATATATTAATTTATAAAAAATCGTTAGACTCTGGATCAGTGGCAGAAACTTCACTCTCGAACCCTATCTAGGACTCTAATTATGACTCAGACACGGCTTACGACCTCTACCGGATCTCCCATCGCGGATGATGACAATAGCATCTCCGCTGGTGAACGAGGTTCACTGACATTTGACAACTTTCGACTGTTCGAAAAGTTAGCGCACTTTAATCGAGAGCGCATTCCTGAGAGAGTTGTCCATGCTCGAGGAACCGGTGCTTATGGGACCTTCACGTTAGATAAGTCTTTGAAGGAATACAGTATTGCAGCATTTCTTCAGCAGGAAGGTCAGAAAACGGACGTTTTCGTTCGTTTCTCAACCGTAGGTGGAGGGCAGGACTCCAGCGACTATGCCCGGGACCCTAGAGGGTTCGCGGTAAAATTCTATACAGAAGAAGGTAACTTCGACCTAGTGGGCAATAATACCCCTGTGTTTTTCATCAGCGATCCCAGTAAGTTTCCAGATTTCGTTCATTCCCAGAAGAAAGATCCCAGAACGAACCTACCCAACCCCGCAGCGATGTATGAATATTGGGCGAACCATCCTCAATCGTTACACCAGATGATGATCCTAATGTCTGACCGAGGGATTCCTTTATCTCATCGCCACATGCATGGATTCGGTTCCCATACTTTGAGCTTCTGGAACAAGTCTGGAGAACGGTTTTGGATTAAATGGCATCTCAAAAGCAATCAAGGAATCCAGAATCTAACTGACCACCAAGCCGCCCAACTGCCCTCTTTTGGTGCGCAAAAAGACTTGGTAGACGCCATCGATCAAGGTAACTTTCCGTCGTGGACTGTAAAACTCCAAATCATGACCGAAACCGAAGCCAAGAATTATCACATTAATCCATTTGACCTTACGAAAATTTGGCCCCATCAGGATTTTCCACTGATCGATATCGGTCAGTTGGAATTGAATCGTAATGTCGATAACTACTTCGCCGAAACTGAGCAATCTGCGTTTGCTCCCAGCAATCTTGTGCCGGGTATTGGTGCGTCACCGGACAAAATGCTGCAAGCACGGCTGATCGCTTACCAAGATGCCCATCGTTACCGAATTGGTGCGAATGGAAACCAGCTACCAGTCAATGCGCCGAGGTGCCCCGTTAACCATTATCAAAGGGACGGTGTATTAGCAGGAATGAAATGCCCCTATGGCGACCAAGATAATCAAGGATCTGGCGTGAATTTGGTAGTGTAATCTGAGGTCTGTAATTTAGCTTTCTATTGCAGCTTCGCTATTGGCTTTGGCGGAGTGAACGTAGAGAGCGAAGCCAAAGCCTGTTTTTCAGGCTTTAGTATTGAATGTTGAGCCATCAAGTCGTTCCATGTTTGTGACTTACGCAAATGTGGAGACAACCCAATGACCCAACCTGATTACCCTAACCTATATGAAGTAGTGATGGAACAATTGATTCAACATGGCCCGCAGGCTTTTCGTGATGTCATTACCGCGATGATGAATCAGGCCATGCAGATCGAACGATCCCAGTTTCTGGGTGCGGTGCCCCATGAACGCAGTGATAATCGCCGTGGCCATGCCAATGGATTCAAACCCAAACAGGTGGACACGACCCTTGGGACGCTAAATCTGTCGATACCCAAGACGCGTAATCACGGTGAGTCCGGGTTTTACCCGCACAGTCTGGAACAGGGACGACGCAGTGAGCGCGCGTTGATGCTGTGTGTGGCAAAGATGTACATCAGCGGGGTCAGTACGCGCCGTGTGGAGAAGGTGCTGGATCTGTTCGGTATTGAGAAGATCTCCTCCACTCAGGTGTCTCGTGCGACGGCCCTGCTGGACGATGCCTTGTCAGTATGGCGGGATCGTGGTCTTGGCGAGATACGTTATCTGGTACTGGATGCGCGTTACGAACGGGTCAGGATGGATCATGAGGTGGTGGATGCCGCGGTGCTCAGTGCGGTGGGAATACTACCGGATGGTCGACGAAGCGTACTGGGTGTGCAGATTGCCACCAGTGAAGCCGAGATCAACTGGCGGGAGTTTTTACAGTCGTTGGTGAAACGAGGCATGCATGGCATCACTTACATTGCCAGTGATGATCACGCGGGTTTGAAGGCGGCAAGGCGTGCCGTGTTTCCGGGTGTACCGTGGCAACGCTGTCAGTTTCATCTGGCACAGAACGCGATTAATCATGCCCCAACGGCAAAGGTTCGTAGCCGGATTGGTGGCGAATTGCGTTCGGTCTGGAATGCGACGGACGAGGCATCTGCCCGCGCTCAGTTGGAGCAACTGGCGGCCCGTTACGAGTCAGACTGCTCGAAGCTATCGCAATGGCTGCTCGATAACGTTCCTGAAGGATTGACCGTGTTCAATTTACCGGAATCGCATCATCGAAAGATGAGAACGACGAATGGAATTGAGCGTCCGATCCAGCAGGAAATTAAACGGCGAACCCGGATTGTCCGGGTCTTCCCGAACGACGCATCTTTACTCAGGCTTGTCAGTGCCATTCTCGTCGAGATTGACGATGAATGGAGCAATGCCGACAAGCGATATATCGTGTGGAACGACAATAATGACTCAAACTAAACCGAAGTTACAGACGTAGGGTTGCACAATCGTGAATTTCTATCCCAATGATCAGGTTGGAAACGGTGCACCTGCACCCGACCCCACCGTTACCGAACCTCCAATGCCAATTTTAGGTGACGCATGGATTAAGGCTTTCGATACCTCACAAGACGATCATTACACACAGGCGGGAGCTTTATACCGGATAATGACAGAGAATCAAAAAAGTCAATTGGTGAACAATATCGCGGGAGGACTGATACAAGCGAAACAGTCAGTGAAAATTCGAATGGTTGCGCTGTTCAAGCAGGTTGATGACGACTATGGCGCAAGAGTGAGTGACGCCATTGGTATGAAATGACCAGCGTGTTTTAAGTGTCTCATTTGAACTCGTTATCAAATTATGGCCGGGGGAGGAATGTGTATTCTCCCCCTAAGCTTTGATCTGTCCCGATGATGATCTAACAAATTCAAAGACAGCAACCCGACAGTGGTCTCGCTTAGTAAAAGCTGTCAAGATAGCCTCACCAATGGCCCATTCTTGAACAGATATCAGTCATCTGCATTAGCGCTTAATATCCCTAGCTTATGCGGTATATCGAATGGAGCGAACTTTCACGTTGCCCCATTCGAATAGCACCTTATGTCAGGACAGTTATTGCCGCTTTCGTAATCGAATGTTTAACAACTCAACGATCAGTGAGAATGCCATGGCGAAGTAGATATAACCTTTGGGAATATGAAAATCCAGTCCTTCGCCTATCAATGCAATACCGACCATCATCAAAAATGAAAGGGCGAGCATTTTGATCGGCGGGTTGTCATCAACATACTCACCAATGGACTTCGCTGCCACCAACATCACCCCAACGGCAACTAGAATCGCAATCACCATGATCGACAGATGATCCACTAGCCCCACTGCAGTGATCACCGAGTCCAGTGAAAAAATCACATCCAGTAGCGCAATCTGAATAAGCACAGCAGAAAACGTGATTGCTCTGGCATTAGTCTTAACCTCTCCTTCACCATCAAAACTCTCATGGATTTCCATGGTGGACTTGAAGAGCAGAAACAAACCACCCAACAAGAGAATCAGATCTCTTCCGGATATTTCATTGCCATAAATCGTGAACCAGGGCTTCACTAAGCCCATGACCCAAACCAGACTAAATAACAACAACAACCGAGAGATGACTGCCAGAGCCAAACCAATCCGCCGGGCACTATCCCGCTGATCAGGTGGCAATCGGTTAACCAGAATCGAAATAAAGATAATATTGTCGACCCCCAATACGATTTCTAGTGAAATTAGAGAGACCAACGCGATCCACCCTTCAGGTGTAAAAAGCCATTCGAACATGTTTTTTGTGTTATCTAAAAATTGAAGTTGTTGTGGGAAGTTACGGAGTATTACTTAGGAAAAGGAAAATCGATATCCGATTATACTAGTTTTGATACTCCTCAATCATGGGAGTTTCTTCATTGGCAAAGCCCATTGCGATCTTTGCTAACTATTCGACAAAATTCGGTGAAAAGGATTCAATAACTTGAGTAAAAATAGATGATATCGCCATGACTTTGAAAGTATGATTTTAAGGCAAAGGGGCTAAATTTTGCGGCTGACCTCTCGCTGAAATATAAAGGTTCAATGCTCTTCGAAAAGATATGCTTGATCAATTTCGTTAATAGTGACCGTATGAGAGATAAGATTGTTATCCGCCGTCCAATGGTGAATCTGATAGGTAGGAGATTCGAGATGAAACTTAGACGGCTGTTCCATTGTAAGGTCCAAACTTAATCGCATCCCCATACTTGGGGCGGTACTCACTATCGTTCCACACCATCTCACAAAGGTGGGCAAATGCACATGTCCGCAAAGAATACGTTCAATATTACTGTATTTTTCGATAATAGTGCCGAGCCTTTCTGATCCAATGAAACCATCAATGTTTGATTCTATTACACCCAACTTCACCGGAGGGTGGTGCATAAATAACAGAGTTGGTTTTTCTCGATTTTCTCCCAAGCACTCATCAAGCCATGCCGCTCGTTTCCCGCATATTTCACCGCCAGGCTCATTGATTATGGTGCTATCCATCGCGATCAGCCGAACATCAAAATCGTCGACAACATAATTGATAAATTCCTGGCTGTTGTTAGACTGGTTTTTACCTGACTGCCCCTGATTAAGATCATTAACAGGGCAAGCGGTGCCGCTGAAAACAGATAACAGGTTGGAACGGTCATCGTGGTTTCCCGGTATTACGTAATAAGGAACAGCGAGTTTATTTAACAAGCTTGCAGCTTGTTGGAACTCTTCTGTAAGACCCGAATTCGTAATATCACCTGTCACAATGACTATGTCAGGTTTAGGGATAAGTTGATTAATGTGCTCAACACAAGTCGAAAGATTTTCCGCCACGGGTGCAATACCATAGGCTTTTTTATCCCAACCTGCGATATGTGTGTCGCTTATTTGCACGATTAGCATGAGTGTCTCTTTCGGTTTGATGACTTTTGCTAGGTACTCTTTGTTTTTGGGTACAAAAAGTGGACAATGCCATAACCATTATAATCAATACGATCAAACTAAAGCTCGCATTTTGGAATCGAACCACTTCACTATCACCGGTTCTTGAGGTCTTTGCTTAATGTCTCACCAAGACTTAGATAGTTCAGTGGCAAGTTAAGCAAACATGTCACCTAAAACATCCATTTGGTACACAGGTCGCCGTATTATCTTCAGCGAATTCGCTGGCATGCATTTTCGCCTTGTCGGAAATAGCGGTTCGTACGGAGTCTGTGGTTGCAAACACAATATTGGGCGATACTAGGCGATACTAGGCGATAGAACCTGTTCATATGCTTAAGAAACTCGCCCATTCCCTTGAAGCGGGAAGTGCATTGAATCAGTTTCCATTTACACCCACCTCGTATTTGCGCAAACTTAGACGACAGTACCTCGACAATCCAATGTTCTTAAAAACAGCCTATGTGTTCCCCAGACTAGCCTATCAGATTAACTGAGGCTGGCAAAAACCCGATCGTATTTTGCTGGATTATCAAGATCGATATCTTCATCTAGCTCCCTCGCCCATCGATGTCCTGCAAAAATCGCTTCGGCAATAATCGATGGCGAATCGGAATCTCCAACTTTCGAAATGGAGCGAAGGGTTTTCGATGGCATAGGCTCAAGGTGAGTCTGGAGCTCGTAATACAATTGGTCATTGGGGGTTTTCGCAGTAACCAGCACCACCGACTCACATTCCAAGAATAGCATCTCCCCTCCATAACCACATTTCAGTTGTGCCTCATGCCCATCGAAGGCACTTAGGCTTCGGGAGGTAATAATGTTCACCCCTAGATCCATTAAGCGTTTATGCACTCGGGGTTGCTCGGCGGTATAGACGCTCCAAGTAGAAACTTTTGCCTCTGGGGTCACATAGCTTACTGTTAAGCCCAATATAGCCAACTTCTCAGCAATGACACTGCCCATGTAATAGCTATCATCGTCGTACACCATCGTCGATCCGGTGGGAAACTTATCAGACATAATGTCGTCTGGTGTGAAGAGATTCGCTTCTGACCCTAGATTCGAAATCACCGATTCGGTGTCACGCCCAAAGCCATCTCGACGCCAGTGCGAGCCAGTTGCGATAAGAACATGATCGGCGTCGACTTCCATGATGTCGTTCACACTCATTTCACTTTCCATGAATATCTCAACGTTCGGCATTTGGGATAATCGTTGAACGCGATAATCTCGCACCCTTGCCCATTCACTTAAACCGGGCAGTTTACATTCGTGGGCAACTCGACCGCCAAGCTCTCTTGTCGACTCAGCCAGCAACACATTGTATCCCCGCCTTCCTGCTGCACAGGCTGCTTCTAGTCCAGTGGGACCCGCACCCACAATCAGCACAGTGGAACCAAGCTTATTCAAGTCAGCTTTCATGGGTGGGATCTTCTCAGGATGCCAGTCCCGTCGCCATTCCTCACCCATGGTTGGGTTCTGAGTACAGCGAATGGGCACTCCCAAGCCATCAGATGCATAGCAAACATTACAGCCAATGCATTCACGAATATCTTCCAGTTGGTTGTGTTTAATTTTATTTGGTAAAAAAGGGTCAGCGATAGACGGCCGGGCAGCACCAATGAAATCCACAATGCCCCGCCTTACCTGGGAGACCATGGTGTCCGGCGAAGTGAACCTTCCCACCGTGACCACGGGCTTCGTCGTCACTGATTTAACGAAGCTCATGTAAGGTTCGAGAGAACCTTCTTTGACAAATCGAGACACCCCCATTTCATAGGAATAATCACCAATGTTAATGTCCCACAAATCCGGCAATTCGGCCAGATTCTCAAACGTTTCTCGCAATTCATGATAGACCGGCACACCATCCCTACCACCACCATCATCCGCAGAGAATCTCACCGCCACCGCACAACGATCGCCCACGGCTTCTTTCGTTTCTTCAATGAGCTCTCGGAGCAAGCGACCACGATTCTCGACACTGCCGCCGTATTCATCGGTGCGACAATTCGTGGTAGACGATAAAAAAGACGATAGCAAATAACCGTGGGTTGCATAAACATAGACAATGTCAAATTCCGCTTCCTTGGCTCGCAATGCCGCTTTTCGATGCCATTGACGTAATCGGCGAATATCTGATTTATCCATTTGACGAGTTTGTCGGGGGTTACCAGCGAGATTCGGCATACTGGAAACACTGAGCGGAACTTCTCGACTAAACAGATTGGTGGATCTAGCCCCTCCTGCCCAAAGTTCAACCCCTGCTAGCGCGCCGTGCTCATGGACTTTCCCGGTCATTAAGGCATGCGCTTTGATGTCACCTTCATCCCAGAGGGAATGATAGGGATAAGGTAAATCATCGGATGAAGGATGAATAGAGCAATATTCCGTACAAACCACTCCCCAACCGCCTTCCGCTTTGGTGCCTCGCAGGGCTGCCACCATTTGTGGTCGTAGCCAGCCAAGACCAGTGCAGTGTGGGACTTGATAAAACCGGTTTTTCGCGGTTACCGGCCCAATTTGAACCGGTTCAAATAATGATTGATAGCGAGGATCTGTGGACAAAGAGCACTCCTGTTATGCTTGCTGTTTGGATTGCTGACTTACTACTATTGAAGAATCAGCTTAGCACCTTTCAGTGGTTTAATGCTGGCGTCTCTCGTTAGCACATCCAGTCATCGAGATAGGGTATTCGGATTAGCTCTCTAAGACGGGCTCTGATACTCAATCACTGTTTGGTCAATGGCACCAAAAATCGAATCTCCGTTGTCGTCAAGCATCTCAATGCGAATACGATCACCGAATTTCATAAAAGGAGTCGTCATCTCACCATGATTGATCTGCTCGATCATCCGAACCTCGGCAATGCAGGAATACCCTACGCCGCCTTGATCAATGGCTGAACCATGGTCAGTATTTTGTTTATTTGATACAGTGCCTGATCCGATAATAGTGCCGGCACCCAGTGGGCGGGTTTTCGTGGCATGGGAAATCAGCTGATGAAAATCAAAGGTCATGTCCTCACCAGCATTAGCAATTTCACATGTTGCTCACAGTCTCCCCTAAGCCGACCCATGGGGACGTCATCCGTGATTATCGCAATCTCCCCTTCGAAGTCGATTCCCCAGTCTTCGCTACCCAGAGGAATGTTTTCCTGAGGGCCAATAAAGCTGTCTGAACCACCCTGATACATCAGTGGCTCATGCCAGAAGCTTTCTGGCATTTCTGCATTTCGCGCTTTTCGTACTAACTCCACATGATTAACATAAGCACTGCCGTCTAGCCACTGACTCGACCTTGGTAACGGAGACGCGCAGTTTGACTGGTTAAATGCCAGAGCATCATCAAGCTGATTGGCATTTAGTTGGTCATAACGCTGTTGTAACAGGGGCGCGATATCAGTCCAATGATCCAAGGCATTACTGAGGGTTGGTGCGATGTCTGCAACACGCGCGCACACCGTCAGGTCCCGGGAAACCACCACCAATTCACCGTCTCTGTGTTTTTTAAAGGAAGCTAGCTTCATGGAAATCTCCTATTATGGTAATAAGCTGACGGAATAAGAATTAAAGACTGCTTTTGGCTTGATTTAGGCGCTAAACATACAAACGCTTGCAGGCCGTTACTTTGGTTTATCCGAGATATCAAGGGCTTTTTCATGCATCCAAGCCGCGTGTTTCGGTGCTCGCTTTGTTTCGGACCATTCTTCCAGCATTGCCCATTTAACTTCATCCAATCTCTTCAACTTCAGTTCCTCGTCTTCATCGGGGCAAGCAAGTTCTAGGCGGTGCCCATTGGGATCGAAGAAATAAATAGAATGAAAAATTGCATGATCAATCACACCCAACACCTTAACACCGTTCGCTTCAAGGTGGTCTCGATAATCCAACAAGGTTTTTCGGTCTTTGACTTTAAAAGCGATGTGTTGCACCCAAGCCGGAGTGTTCTCATCTCGCCCCATCTCAGGTTTAGTGGGTAGTTCGAAAAATGCCAGCACATTTTCATTACCAGCATCTAGGAAAACGTGCATATAGGGATCAGGCTCCTTAGTGGAAGGAACTTGGTTCTCGGCAATCGCTAAAACAAAATCCATTTTCAGGTTATCCACATACCACTCGACAGTTTCCTTGGCATCGTTGCAGCGATAAGCAACATGGTGAATTTTTTCGATTTTCATAATAGTCTCGTTTGTCTTATCAAATTGGATCAGATATTGATCGATACCTACGTTGATTTTTTGCGGCATCATGACGGTGACTAACCATATCGATCCGGATGAGCCGAGGGCATGGGAGCTCAGCTATCAACCTTCTCAATCTCTCCCCGAGCGAGCCCCATGGCTTCGTGCAACACAGTCAAGTCGCCAATATGATTAGCTAAAAGTAAAATTAGCCGGGCATTCACCTTTGCACTGAGCTCATCACTCAAACCGCGGTGCATTTCTATCAAGGCTTCATAAAAATCATCACCTGCACGATAAGCGCGAAAGAAATGGGAATCGGTCGGATGGAAATTGGTCTTAGTATTAAGTTTCATGATTCTGTCAAATCAAATAATTTAGCCTAACGGTGAGATCTCGACTCTATTGAGATTCCTTTAGCTGCCCAAAACCTTATCGACAGCGGCAGACACTTTCTCTAGATCAAACTTTCGCCATCGACCAAGCACATGCTGATCCGGTCGAACTAGGTACACTGTCCCCTGCTCGGCGTCAAACCGTTGCTTTGCCAAACCTTTAGCGTCTACTAAGGTTGTGATTCCATCTATTGATCCTATTGATCCAAATTCGCCACACACAATGATGGGAATAACCGGCACAGATTGTTGTTGCATCTCGATTAGTACGGATTGATGAAATGGCTCCAAAGAAGCTAAATCCTCAATGAAATACAACAAGTGAAATCGTCCATCCAACGTATTAAGCAACCATCTTTCCTCTCCGCCCATTTCCATAGGAGCATCGTCTAGCGGCGAACCAGGAACCATATCACCAGCGAAATTGCTACTGTCTGGAGTATTAAGCATAGAGTCTGTCAATATTGAAGGATCTGACAAGCGGCCAGAATTGGTGAGTAATTGCGCGAACTCGTGATGCTCTGCGAGTTCCAATACAGTGTCTCTAAACAGCCTTGAAACATTGGACTTAGGAGTTATGAAATCCGTGGATCGAGTGGAGTTCATAATATTTTCTTCGGCCGCAGCAACCCGCTCTTCACAGTAAGAGTCCAACAACGAAGGCTTCGCTTTACCCTGTAAAACAAGATCGAGCTTCCAGATCAGATTATCGACGTCCTGAAAACCTGAATTCGCGCCTCGAGCACCAAAGGGGGAAACCTGATGAGCTGCATCACCAGTATAGAGTAACCGACCATGTCGGAACTTTTCCATTCTACGGCAGGTAAAGGTATACACACTGGCCCACTCAAGTTCGAAATCGACGCCTTCTCCTAGCATGGCCTTAACTCTGGGAAGGATATTTTCTGGTTTTTTTTCTTCTACCGGGTCGGCATTCCACCCAAGCTGAAAATCCAATCGATAGACATCGTCTGCTTGGCGATGTAGTAACGTTGACCAGCCTCGATGATAGGAAGGGTCAAATGAGAACCACCGCTCCGGCGGCGCATCTTGTTTCATCACTACATCGACAATCAAGAAGCGATCCTGAAACACCTTCCCATCACTTTCTAATCCCATCCGAGCACGGATGCCACTGTTCGCACCATCAGCCACAACTAACCAATCACAACTAAGCGAATAAGGTCCGTCAGGTGTGTCGATAGTAAGAGTGACTTTACGTTCATCTTCCACCACGTCAATCACTTTGTTCTTCCAGCGAACTTCGACAGACTCTAGCTCCCGGAGTCGCTCCACCATGTATTGTTCAAGGTAGTATTGTTGCAGGTTAATAAAGGCAGGCTGTTCATGTCCGGGAGCGGGAAGGAGATCGAATTGTCGGATTAGTTTATCGCGAAAAAAGATTTTACCAACTTTCCAAGTGACACCTTTATCGATCATGCGCTGTGCGCATCCCCAGCGGTTGAGTATTTCCAATGATCGCTTGGCGTAGCAAACAGCCCTTGACCCAACACTGACTGTATCACTCTCATCAAGTATCAATGCATTTATTCCATGCACCCCGGCATCCAAACCCGCGGCGAGACCAACTGGTCCACCACCGACGATGATCACTGGGTGATGAGGGATTTGGTCCGTATTCTGGTCCACTGAACGCTCGTATTCATAAATGGGATTTTGATACGTTGCTAACACGTCTTTCCTCTTGTAATAGTCCCCAGGCGATGGTCATTGGAGCAGGGATGCGTTATTACCTTTTGCATCATTGCTCGAAGCACTATGGCATAAATGATAACTGGCAACACAAACGCTGCTTTTTGGACCTTTCGACATCATGATTTAGATGGATCAGATACCGTCACATCAAATCATTCGACAGACAACACGTCACTGGTAAATTGACCACAAAAGTAAAACACGTCTACTCAAAGCCCGTGAAATATCGTTCTCAATGATCACCTTAAGTCTACTTAAACATCATGGGAATGAATAGACTCAGCGAAATAATCCTTAGCAAAAAGCAGTGTGGCGCTTATCAACTGGGTCCTTATTGAAGCCCATGCCACATCTCCTGATCTCTTTCAGCGGTCCAAATTCTCGGATTCTGAACACCAGAAGCTTCATCGAAAGCGCGAGAAACATCAAAGGGTAAACAATGTTCATAAATGTACACATGCCCAAAATCCGGGTCCATCGCTTCACGGGTTAAGGCCATGGTTTCCTTAAGGTTCATTCCTTTGGCAACCGCTTCCTGAGCGCTTTTATACAGCAGGGTGACAAAATCTCGAGTATATTTTAGTCCGTCTTTAACCTGCTCTGGTGTCTCTAACGCAGGTCCCCGGCCTGGCACTATTTTTACCGCATTCAATGATTCCAAGTTATCCAAGGTCGACGGCCAGTCTGATAAATAGGCGTCGCCGGTATAACACGCCGCTTCACACTCGACCAAATCCCCGGAAAACAGAATTTCTTCTGATGGAACCCATACCACAGTATCCCCCTTGGTATGCCCCCGTCCAAGTTGCATAATTTTGACTTCCAGCTCACCCATCTTCAGGGTCATTTCGCCATTGAAAGTGATTGTGGGCCAAGTCAAACCGGGGATGCTCTCCACCGCATCGAATAATCTAGGAAATCGGCCAATTTCAGAATCCATATCTTGTTGTCCCCTTTCCACAATCAGATCATGAGTGTCTTGACTGGCTATAATCTGCTCAAGGCCGGCATCCTGATAACCACTGGCACCCAGCACTCGCACCGCGTGGTAATGCGTGAGAACCACGTATTTAATGGGCTTATCGGTTAGCTCCCTCACTTTCTTAATCACGCTTTGGGCCATAACCGGTGTCGCCGTGGCGTCGATGATCATCACGCTGTCGTCGCCTATAATGATTCCGGTATTCGGATCACCTTCAGCAGTAAAGGCCCAGCAATGCTCAGACAACTGTCCAAAACTGACCGGTTTCTCTTCAAGGTCTGCAACGGATGCAAATTGTGTACTCATGGTATCTCCTCTTTTACTTTGCTAAAAATACATACCAATTAAAATATCTTCTAAATATCCATAGGGAACAGATTAGTTTAGAGAAACTCAAAAAACTCAACTAATCGTCGATCAGTTGACCAAAATCTAACGACTGCTGGCTAAACCACATCACCATACGAACCCCATCGAAAGCGAGCTTAAAAATATCCTGAGCAGCCGACAATTTTCCTTGTGCTAATTTGTCGCTGATGGCGTGTTGGTATACTGCTGTATCATGTTTGTTCGTATTACCTATCACTCCACTGCCTCGACGGAGTAATTTTGTGTCCGTAATCTTTAGCCAAAAATATGCAACATATACCCACGTTCATGCACAGTGATCCCAAACACGAGAGATAGATTAACAATCATGACGGTCTATCGGTCAACACCTCATCGCTTATCCAATACTCGAACAGCTTTGCCTAGTGATCGGGGGATAGTCTCGGGGTCGGTGATCACTACCGGCGCTGTAACACCTATGTGATCTTTAATGGATGCCTGCACCCGCTCAGCAATGTTTGCTCGGTCTTCACTAGCTGTTAATGGCGACGCTTCAACATTTACCGTCATGGCATCCATATTACCCTGCTTGGTTAATTCAATTTGATAGTGGGGAGTGAGTCCGTTTTCTTTTAGAATAAGTTCTTCGACCTGGCTTGGAAATACATTGACCCCGCGGATAATCATCATATCATCACTTCGTCCAGTAATTTTTTTAAATCGCCTCATCGGTCTGGCGGTACCTTCGAGCAATTGGGTTAGGTCCCGGGTACGGTAACGAATAATGGGAAAGGCTTCTTTGGTCAAAGAGGTAAACACTAACTCGCCTTCCTCTCCTTCCGGCAAAACCTCACCGGTTTCAGGATTGATGATCTCTGGATAAAAATGATCTTCCCAAATGGTGGGACCGTCCTTAGTTTCCACACATTCCTGAGCAACACCGGGTCCCATCACTTCTGACAAACCGTAAATATCCACGGCGTCAATACCCAGTCTAGATTCGATTTGTAGGCGCATTTCATTGGTCCAAGGTTCTGCGCCAAAAATACCAATCTCCAATGAGCATTCCTCGGGCGATACGCCCTGCCGTTCCAATTCATCAGCAAGGCTCAAGCAATACGATGGGGTTACCATAATGATTCTGGGCCTAAAGTCGATAATTAGTTGAACCTGTTTAGCAGTTTGTCCACCAGACATCGGTATCACAGTACAACCCAGTTTCTCCGCACCATAGTGAGCGCCTAGCCCACCGGTGAACAATCCGTAACCAAAAGCAACATGACACATGTCCCCATATCGTCCCCCGGCAGCACGAATGGATCTTGCCATTACCGTGGACCAGACATCGATGTCCTTTTGTGAGTAACCCACCACAGTAGGCTTCCCGGTGGTGCCGGAAGAGGCATGGATGCGAACGATCTGTTCCTGAGGGATGGCAAACATACCGAACGGATAGTTATCCCTGAGATCATTTTTTACAGTGAACGGAAACTTTGAGAGATCACTTAAGGAATGTAGGTCATTGGGATGAATTTGTGCCGCATCAAATTTTGATTTGTAAAACGGAACGTTGTTATAGGCGTGGTTCAAACTCCATCGCAACCGCTCGAGTTGTAAGGCGCGCAGCTCATCTACTGAGGCCTTTTCGATAGGTTCGAGTGAATTCTGATTATTCGCATTCATAGACTTGTTCTCATATCGCTTTGTTCTTACAGCCAATTTAGTTCGTGATGCCTTAAGGTGTAGAAGTCCGACATTCTGGATATCCTGACCAGAAATGGTTATAAGAACATCACCATCCATACCCGCATCTCGCCACCTTGGACAAGCCATTGGCTTTCTCCTGATGGTAGAGACAAACTTCGTACCTATGGAATTGCTCCTCCACAGGTAGTGTAATCTGAGGTCTGTAATTTAGCTTTCTATTGCAGCTTCGCTATTGGCTTTGGCGGAGTGAACGTAGAGAGCGAAGCCAAAGCCGGTTTTTCAGGCTTTAGTATTGAATGTTGAGCCATCAAGTCGTTCCATTTTTGTGACTTACGCAAATGTGGAGACAACCCAATGACCCAACCTGATTACCCTAACCTATATGAAGTAGTGATGGAACAATTGATTCAACATGGCCCCCAGGCTTTTCGTGATGTCATTACCGCGATGATGAATCAGGCCATGCAGATCGAACGATCCCAGTTTCTGGGTGCGGTGCCCCATGAACGCAGTGATAATCGCCGTGGCCATGCCAATGGATTCAAACCCAAACAGGTGGACACGACCCTTGGGACGCTAAATCTGTCGATACCCAAGACGCGTAATCACGGTGAGTCCGGGTTTTACCCGCACAGTCTGGAACAGGGACGACGCAGTGAGCGCGCGTTGATGCTGTGTGTGGCTCAGATGTACGTTAGTGGTGTCAGTACGCGCCGTGTGGAGAAGGTACTGGATCTGTTCGGTATTGAGAAAATATCTTCGACTCAGGTGTCCCGTGCAACGGCTTTGCTGGACGATGCCTTGTCAGTATGGCGGGATCGTGGTCTTGGCGAGATACGTTATCTGGTACTGGATGCGCGTTACGAACGGGTCAGGATGGATCATGAGGTGGTGGATGCCGCGGTGCTCAGTGCGGTGGGAATACTACCGGATGGTCGACGAAGCGTACTGGGTGTGCAGATTGCCACCAGTGAAGCCGAGATCAACTGGCGGGAGTTTTTACAGTCGTTGGTGAAACGAGGCATGCATGGCATCACTTACATTGCCAGTGATGATCACGCGGGTTTGAAGGCGGCAAGGCGTGCCGTGTTTCCGGGTGTACCGTGGCAACGCTGTCAGTTTCATCTGGCACAGAACGCGATTAATCATGCCCCAACGGCAAAGGTTCGTAGCCGGATTGGTGGCGAATTGCGTTCGGTCTGGAATGCGACGGACGAGGCATCGGCCCTGGCTCAGTTGGAGCAACTGGCGGCCCGTTACGAGTCAGACTGCTCGAAGCTATCGCAATGGCTGCTCGATAACGTTCCTGAAGGATTGACCGTGTTCAATTTACCGGAGTCGCATCATCGAAAGATGAGAACGACGAATGGAATTGAGCGTCCGATCCAGCAGGAAATTAAACGGCGAACCCGGATTGTCCGGGTCTTCCCGAACGACGCATCTTTACTCAGGCTTGTCAGTGCCATTCTCGTTGAGATTGACGATGAATGGAGCAATGCCGACAAGCGATATATCGTGTGGAACGACAATAATGACTCAAACTAAACCGAAGTTACAGACGTAGGGTTGCACAATCCCTCCACACTGCGTCACACCCCCAAGTGACTCTATCCAATTCCCCACGGATACTGATCATTCTATTATTCCGAAAGTGTCTTTCGAGACAGCCACTTCATTAGAACCCCTGCCAGCGGTTATCCTCTGCCCAAGATGTGAAAGTGAGAATACCTCTCTACTTTCTGAATTCGGTTCAACGGCTTGCAAGGCGCTCTATCAATGTAAGAACTGCTTGGAACCTTTTGACTACTTCAAACCCATTTGAGTCAGCTTTTGCTAAAAATGAAATTATCTTTGAAGCACATCATCTGCAAATGACCACCACGAAATTTTACCCACTAAAGTTAGCTGACGTGCGGCCAGAAACTGACAGCGCCATTTGCGTCACTTTTGATGTTCCTGCAGATCTTCGAGACATGTTTCATTTTATCCAAGGGCAATTCATCACACTACGCCACGACATTGATGGTGAACAGGTGCGACGCTCGTATTCCATTTGTTCCGGGGCGCATGAAGGAGTCTTACAGGTAGGTATTAAGCGCGTACCAGGGGGGAAGTTTTCGAATTATGCCAACGATAATTTCAAGCCGGGGGATCGCGTCGAGGTGATGCCGCCTCAGGGTAATTTTTTTGCAACGTTAAATGAAAAACATCAAAAGCACTACATGTGTATTGCCGCCGGGAGCGGCATTACTCCAATGCTCTCCATCGTCAAGACCACTTTGGAAGTAGAGCCAATGAGCTGCATCACGTTGATTTACGGCAACAAACAAACTAAGTCAGTCATGTTTAAGGAAGCATTAGGTTTTATCAAAAACCGCTACATGACTCGATTAAACTGGATCAATATCATGGACCATGAAGACCAGGGGTCACCTTTACTCAATGGGATTATCGATAACGCCAAGGGAACAGCTCTACATAAGGCCAAGCTCATTAACATCTTCCATACCGATGAAGTATTCATCTGCGGCCCAGAAGCAATGATGTCCGAGGTCTCTAGGGGGTTTCGCGGTGCCGGCTTTGATGAGTCTCGAATCCACTATGAACTGTTTACTAATTCCGCTGAAGACTCTGAAAAAGCCATGGAAAAATCTCAGCTTCGCATTGCCACCTATGGCGAACAAAAAACGAGCAGTGTCACGGTGAAGTCTGACAGTCGGTCAATTCAATTTGAACTCACCGCTGTTGGAGAAAACATCCTCGATGCTGGAATACATCATGGGCTCGACTTACCCTTTGCTTGTAAAGCCGGTGTCTGTTCAACTTGCAAGGCAAAGCTAATTAAAGGGAAAGTAGACATGGATTTGACTCATGGTTTAGAACAACACGAAATCGATGCGAACTACATTCTGACGTGTCAGGCGCATCCTATTTCCGACGAAGTAGAAATCGATTTCGATCTACGTTAGCATTTATGTTTTCACCCTCTTGCAGTGAGAGAAGAACCGCAATTCCACATAATCGACGTTAACTTCACCCGGCGAATTTTCCGTGAAGCTCAATACAGCACAGCTTAAACCAATACGTGCCCAAGCAATGACGACCCCCTCCATTCTCAAGTTAATCGATGTTATTCACGGTCACTTCGAATCAAACCACGCAAAACATGATTCCTTGCACGAAGCAATAGACGAAGTGTTGGAGAAGCTCCACGCAATAAGTCAACAACCGAGGCGATTGGTTGATGATCAACCAGCACTACCGGGCCTCGATGATGTGTTGGAGGCTGCTATTCAATCTATTCCCAGACCCAAACTAGGACACATCGCCGATGCATTGGTAGAAGCTAGGGATGAAATTACTTGGCGTTTCGATGAAGGGCATTTTTATCCATCCGGCACTGACCTAGGCGATGGCTATATTAATGGGAACCTCAATTGTGAGCTAATTGGCCCCAACAGCTGCGGCATTCACGCTGATGACTTTATTCTGGGGTTTTTCTTACTCACGCCTCACACGTTGTACCGAGATCATAATCATCTCGCTCCTGAACTGTATTTAAACCTGACCGAGCCGACAGGCTGGCGCTTTGACAAAGGCCCTTGGGAAGATCGATATTCGAACTCAATTGTATGGAATCCGTCAGGATTAACTCATGCCATGCGAACTTATGATGTCCCATTTTTCTCCATATATTGCTGGACTCGATCCGTTAACACTCCGTGCAGTATCGTTCCAGCGCATGACTGGGATGAACTTGAGAGAGCATTGACGCGATAATGTGATGTGTGTAATCGCTTCCCCTCAACAACAAACGAATGTTACAAGTGATTAGGGACTAACCAAAACAATCCATGTAATCCAGACCGTCACAACCCGTAGATTGTGCAACCCTACGTCTGTAACTTTGATTTAGGTTGAGTCATTATCGTCGTTCCACACGATATATCGCTTGTCGGCATTGCTCCATTCATCGTCAATCTCGACGAGGATGGCACTGACAAGCCTGAGTAAAGATGCCTCATTCGGGAAGACCCGGACAATCCGGGTTCGCCGTTTAATCTCCTGCTGGATCGGACGCTCAATTCCATTCGTCGTTCTCATCTTTCGATGATGCGACTCCGGTAAATTGAACACCGTCAGTCCTTCAGGAACGTTATCGAGCAGCCATTGCGACAGCTTTGAGTAATCTGACTCGTAACGGGCCGCCAGTTGCTCCAACTGAGCGCGGGCAGATGCCTCGTCCGTCGCATTCCACACCGAACGCAGTTCACCACCAATCCGGCTACGAACCTTTGCTGTCGGCGCATGATTGACCGCATTTTGTGCCAGGTGGAACTGACAACGCTGCCACGGTACCCCCGGAAACACAGCACGTCTCGCTGCTTTGAGGCCCGCGTGGTCATCACTGGCAATGTAGATGATGCCGTGCATCCCCCGTTTTACCAGAGACTGTAAAAACTCCCGCCAGTTGATCTCCGCTTCACTGGTCGCGATCTGCACGCCCAGTACACTGCGTCTGCCATCCGGCAATATACCCACCGCACTGAGCACCGCCGCATCCACCACCTCATGATCCATCCTGACCCGTTCGTAACGCGCATCCAGTACCAGATACCGAATCTCTCCAAGGGCCCGGTCACGCCAAACCGATAGAGCATCGTCCAGCAGGGCCGTCGCACGAGACACCTGAGTGGAGGAGATCTTCTCAATACCAAACAGATCCAGTACCTTCTCCACACGACGAGTACTGACCCCGCTGATGTACATCTTTGCCACACACAGCATCAAAGCACGTTCACTACGCCGTCCCTGTTCCAGACACTGTGGATAAAACCCGGACTCACCGTGGTTACGGGTCTTGGGTATCGACAAATTCAGTGTCCCAAGAGTCGTGTCCACCTGTTTGGGTTTGAATCCATTGGCATGGCCCTGACGGTCGTTGCTGCGTTCGTGAGGGGCGGCACCCAGAAACTGAGACCGCTCAATCTGCATGGCCTGATTCATCATCGCGGTAATGACATCACGAAAAGCCTGGGGGCCATGTTGAATCAATTGTTCCATCACTACTTCATATAGGTTACTGTAATCCGGTTGGGTCATTGGGTTGCCTCCACATTTGCTTAAGTCACAAACATGGAACGACTTGATGGCTCAACATTCAACACCTAATCCAGAAAAACCGGCTTTGGCTTCGTTCGCTACGCTCACTTCGCCTAAGCCAAACGAACATCGCTAAAGAAATAAATTACAGACCTCAGGGTACACTACCAACGAGAAAATCTACTGCAATGCCCGATGAGATCAGAAAGGCCTTAGGAAGCTAGATCTGGGAGATAAATTGGAGGATAAATTTAGACCTTTGGCGCTGAATTCCCAAGACCAAGGAACTATATACTGCTCGATAAGTCTAGCTAACTACTATAAGCCGTCAATGTAACTAACTGGAACCCCATAACATGCGAACATTATCCGCTCTATCAAAACTCTTTTTTTGTACCATGCTTCTTCTGACCTATGGACAAATTGCAAACTCTGACGACAATGCTGGACCGGATCACAAATGGGTCGAAAAAGGATATCGTATCGACGGCGGTTGGAACATCGTAGAAAAAGATGGAAAAAATGTCCTCACATTCAGCGAAGACTTCAGTACTAAGAAAGGCCCCGACCTGAAAGTCTATCTCTCCAAAGAAAGTATCCAAAAAATCAAAGGCCGCAATGTTACTAAAACCTCAATTCTTATTAGTGCTCTCAAATCCGAGAAAGGCGCACAAGAATATCAACTTCCTGACGATCTCAACTTGGATGATTTCTCCTCAGTGCTAATTCATTGCGAGGCTTACTCGCATCTTTGGGGTGGCGGAGCATTGAAGAACACTAATTAGTCTGGCAAAACGGGGCATTGGAAGAGATAATGTCAAATCTAGTGTATGGGTAATTAAGTTGCCTCAAGCGTCGACCTGACCGATGTTCTTGCCTCAGAATACTCTCTCACTTGAGAAGAGCATTGAAATCGATATAGATCGTTAAACTTGCGGAAGCACAAACATGAATATCTGGCAGGAATATCTGGAGGGAGGAGGTAGTGTAATCTGAGGTCTGTAATTTAGCTTTCTATTGCAGCTTCGCTATTGGCTTTGGCGGAGTGAACGTAGAGAGCGAAGCCAAAGCCGGTTTTTCAGGCTTTAGTATTGAATGTTGAGCCATCAAGTCGTTCCATTTTTGTGACTTAAGCAAATGTGGAGGCAACCCAATGACCCAACCGGATTACCCTAACCTATATGAAGTAGTGATGGAACAATTGATTCAACATGGCCCGCAGGCATTTCGTGATGTCATTACCGCGATGATGAATCAGGCCATGCAGATCGAACGATCCCAGTTTCTGGGTGCGGTGCCCCATGAACGCAGTGATAATCGCCGTGGCCATGCCAATGGATTCAAACCCAAACAGGTGGACACGACCCTTGGGACGCTAAATCTGTCGATACCCAAGACGCGTAATCACGGTGAGTCCGGGTTTTACCCGCACAGTCTGGAACAGGGACGACGCAGTGAGCGCGCGTTGATGCTGTGTGTGGCTCAGATGTACGTTAGTGGTGTCAGTACGCGCCGTGTGGAGAAGGTACTGGATCTGTTCGGTATTGAGAAAATATCTTCGACTCAGGTGTCTCGTGCGACGGCTTTGCTGGACGATGCCTTGTCAGTATGGCGGGATCGTGGTCTTGGCGAGATACGTTATCTGGTACTGGATGCGCGTTACGAACGGGTCAGGATGGATCATGAGGTGGTGGATGCCGCGGTGCTCAGTGCGGTGGGAATACTACCGGATGGTCGACGAAGCGTACTGGGTGTGCAGATTGCCACCAGTGAAGCCGAGATCAACTGGCGGGAGTTTTTACAGTCGTTGGTGAAACGAGGCATGCATGGCATCACTTACATTGCCAGTGATGATCACGCGGGTTTGAAGGCGGCAAGGCGTGCCGTGTTTCCGGGTGTACCGTGGCAACGCTGTCAGTTTCATCTGGCACAGAACGCGATTAATCATGCCCCAACGGCAAAGGTTCGTAGCCGGATTGGTGGCGAATTGCGTTCGGTCTGGAATGCGACGGACGAGGCATCTGCCCTGGCTCAGTTGGAGCAACTGGCGGCCCGTTACGAGTCAGACTGCTCGAAGCTATCGCAATGGCTGCTCGATAACGTTCCTGAAGGATTGACCGTGTTCAATTTACCGGAATCGCATCATCGAAAGATGAGAACGACGAATGGAATTGAGCGTCCGATCCAGCAGGAAATTAAACGGCGAACCCGGATTGTCCGGGTCTTCCCGAACGACGCATCTTTACTCAGGCTTGTCAGTGCCATTCTCGTTGAGATTGACGATGAATGGAGCAATGCCGACAAGCGATATATCGTGTGGAACGACAATAATGACTCAAACTAAACCGAAGTTACAGACGTAGGGTTGCACAATCAGGGAGGAAGGTTTATCTATGAAGGATTCAAACAAAATAGAATTAGTGGTTCGAATATCCTAAGCCAAATATAACTCATGTGAGGGCAATTTTAAAACCCTCCTAACAAAATCAAATCGCTAATCTAATAACCAGCAAAGGTAACTTATGAAAAAGGGGAGATAGGGGGGGGGTGGCCTAAACGTATCAGGCCACCGGTATCTTTTTATGCCGCTTGCGCAGCTGCATCACCTAGAGCAGCATCAGCAGCTGCCTTTTTTTGCTTGCGTTTAGAAAAGTAGCGCTTTCCACCCAATCCCAAAAGTACAGCGGCAGCAATGCTGACGCCAACAGGGTGAGCTAAGATAAAAGCCTTAGTGGTTCCGAGGATACCGGAAGCAGGTGCTTTCACGGCACTGCCAATTACTTCAGTAGACATAATATTGCTCCTTCGTTATTAATAATAGTAACGTTAGTATAGTAGTTTTATTTCTGGAATAGGTCAAGCTATTGAGATCTATCCTGTTGCTATATCTTTTTACGTTTTATAGAAATAGTTAACCGCTGCATGGATCATAGAAATTCTCCAAACAGACACTAAACCTATCGCTATGTATAAGATAAGTGGGCCAAATCAAACGAAATCCTATTGTGCTCTGTGCAAGTGAATGTCTATGAATGGCGCTTTTCTATCCCATAACTTAGATGGCGATCTGGTGCAAATACTGGCCTCTAAAACAAGGGCCTCTAGGTGTCTTTCCCTGAAACTCAATTTGATCCAGAAAGCTCATACAGAAAACTGCCATTGAACGGTATCCGACACCTGTGTCAGGAGTGATCAGCAGCAAAGGTCATTCCGGTTTGTCCACATGATATCTCGCGGATTTAGATACAATAATAAAACTGATTAAGAAACTGGGAGCTGAGTACACCACAGAATTCGCTGATTCTATTCAACTACTGGAGACCATTCTCCTGATTTTTTCATAAGCAAAGGAACAAAGACGCCTCACATCAACTCGTCTTTCCGGTCACGAGTTTCACCATATCGATGCAGCGCAGGTGCTTTTAGCCCATCATACAGCGACTCGATATTTTCATTGATGATCTCTCCCTGTTGGGCAAACAGCGAATTTCCTGCTAGGTCGCTGTCGACGAGAAAGGGGCCGAAGTTTTTGACTCGAAACATCCACAAAGCTTGGGCGATGCCGAGTTCGTCTAACCAATGGACAGCTTCCACTGCTTCTACTCCTCTTCCGAGCAATGCCCCAGTGCCATAGCCCACGGTAGTGAGATAAATCGCACCTCTGGGAGCGAGGATATGCTTGTAGTCATCCACGGGCATTCCACCTTTACCAATGACGATTTTAGTTTCGGTTAGGTCTAACCATTGCGCTAAGTATTTGGAGAAACGAAAGCTTGCTGTGGCGGTGACACCACCAATATGGAAGCTACCATCTTCCTGGGGAGCGGCGGCGGGTGAGCAGTGGAAGTTAACATTACTGATGGAAGAAAAGTTTTCGGGAAGCTCTTCTCCTTTCACCATGATGCGGTCATAAACCCCTTCCCTTGCCGTATAGACAATCCCATTGAGGTAGACAATGGCACCGGGAGTAAGGGACGCGACCGCTTCTGGGGTAACGGGTAACTGGATGTTAACTTCTTCTAACATGATATTTCCTCCCAGCCAACGGTTTCTCGGCGGTGATACGGGGTAAACCATTTTGGATCTGTTCGATATTCAACTGCTCCATCCGAGTGAATACGAGCGGTGGCTCGACGAGACGATAAGCAAAAGGTGTGGACACTGATGGGCATGCCGCCAGTGTGGGTATGTCCGACTTCAATGTGCAAATCCACGACCATGGACGAACCGACAAACCCCATGGATTGTGCAACCCTACGTCTGTAACTTCGGTTTAGTTTGAGTCATTATTGTCGTTCCACACGATATATCGCTTGTCGGCATTGCTCCATTCATCGTCAATCTCAACGAGAATGGCACTGACAAGCCTGAGTAAAGATGCGTCGTTCGGGAAGACCCGGACAATCCGGGTTCGCCGTTTAATCTCCTGCTGGATCGGACGCTCAATTCCATTCGTCGTTCTCATCTTTCGATGATGCGATTCCGGTAAATTGAACACGGTCAATCCTTCAGGAACGTTATCGAGCAGCCATTGCGATAGCTTCGAGCAGTCTGACTCGTAACGGGCCGCCAGTTGCTCCAACTGAGCGCGGGCAGATGCCTCGTCCGTCGCATTCCACACCGAACGCAATTCGCCACCAATCCGGCTACGAACCTTTGCCGTTGGGGCATGATTAATCGCGTTCTGTGCCAGATGAAACTGACAACGCTGCCACGGTACCCCCGGAAACACGGCACGCCTTGCCGCCTTCAAACCCGCGTGATCATCACTGGCAATGTAAGTGATGCCATGCATGCCTCGTTTCACCAACGACTGTAAAAACTCCCGCCAGTTGATCTCGGCTTCACTGGTGGCAATCTGCACACCCAGTACGCTTCGTCGACCATCCGGTAGTATTCCCACCGCACTGAGCACCGCGGCATCCACCACCTCATGATCCATCCTGACCCGTTCGTAACGCGCATCCAGTACCAGATAACGTATCTCGCCAAGACCACGATCCCGCCATACTGACAAGGCATCGTCCAGCAAAGCCGTTGCACGGGACACCTGAGTCGAAGATATTTTCTCAATACCGAACAGATCCAGTACCTTCTCCACACGGCGCGTACTGACACCACTAACGTACATCTGAGCCACACCCAGCATCAACGCGCGCTCACTGCGTCGTCCCTGTTCCAGACTGTGCGGGTAAAACCCGGACTCACCGTGATTACGCGTCTTGGGTATCGACAGATTTAGCGTCCCAAGGGTCGTGTCCACCAGTTTGGGTTTGAATCCATTGGCATGGCCACGGCGATTATCACTGCGTTCATGGGGCACCGCACCCAGAAACTGGGATCGTTCGATCTGCATGGCCTGATTCATCATCGCGGTAATGACATCACGAAATGCCTGCGGGCCATGTTGAATCAATTGTTCCATCACTACTTCATATAGGTTAGGGTAATCAGGTTGGGTCATTGGGTTGTCTCCACATTTGCGTAAGTCACAAACATGGAACGACTTGATGGCTCAACATTCAATACTAAAGCCTGAAAAACCGGCTTTGGCTTCGTTCGCTACGTTCACTCCGCCAAAGCCAATAGCGAAGCTGCAATAGAAAGCTAAATTACAGACCTCAGATTACACTACCACCCCATGGGCCCCATTCCGATGCCATTACCGACTTCTTTCAACTCCATTTCGAGTTCTGCGATTTTCAAATCGGGGTTTCGATCACCAACCACTCGTAAACAGGCAGCCTGTTTACCCAATTGCATACAGGTATCCTTGGAGCCACCCAACCCGATACCGACAATGGCTGGCTGGCAGCATAGCCCTCGCTTTCCAAAGGAAATCAAAGTGTCCAATAAAAAGCGTTTGATACCATCAATACCGTCTCCTGGAAACAACATTCGATAATCTGTTCCAAATAAACCACCTTTATGCACTGTGGTAATGTCTATCCAGTCCACATTGGGCTCAAAGGTCCATTCAACCTCTGGTGAGTTAATTCCCACATTGTTATTGTTTTCTGTACGCCATAAGGGGTGAACCCGATTGGGCCTAAGTGGAACATCGTGAGTGGCTCGTGCAGTGGCGGATCGCATTGCGCGTTCGATGCCGGTGAAACCTCCTTCGAAGCGAGCATGGTCTCCCACCTTAACATAATATCGTGGAAGCCCGGTGTCGGCACACATGGGCCGCCGGTCTTCTGTGGCTGCTTCATAGTTCTTCACCATGGTTTTGATCACGAATCCGGAAAGCTGCTCAGCTTCTTTTTCCGCTACCGACTTAATTCCTCCGAGATAATCGTCGGGTATGTCGATAGCTGCCTTTTTCATGATTTCGTAGCTGGCTTCTTCGATGATGTTGTTCTGGATCATTTTGATTCTCTAGCTTGGTGGTATCGCCCGTGGATTTTTTTCAACACATGAAACCCATGTAATACGGCCTTCTCTGTTAACTTTCCTTATCAGCTTTCAGGCTCGATGAGGTATTGGAACTCGGCACGGTTGTTAGGCATTCTGGGTTGGCGGAGGCGCTCCTGCCTCACCGTCGATTAATGACTCGCCGGGCTTTACAATGGAAAACGCCACAGGCACCATGCTTTGTATTAGCTCCTCACCTCGTTGCTTCACTTGAGTGTAGTGAGTAGTGTCAAGATCACCAGTATCGGGGCAGTCCTCACGAAAATGTGCACCACGGGAGTCTTCTCTGCCAAGTGATGCCGCTGCAATAACTTCACTGACAGCGAGTAAGTTACTCATATTCAACCAATCATGCCAAGTAAGATTGAACGCGCGATCTCCATCGGCTAGCCCCTGGCCCATCAGACTACGTTTGTGGTCCTCTATTCGCGATTGCCCCTTTGCTATTCCCGAGGCGGTTCGAACAATGCCGACGTGGTCCCACATGTCCTCCCATAAGCGTTCTCGTAGTTCAATACTATCGCCAGCGGTTTGAGAAAACGGGTATTCTGCTCTAGCGATGCCAGCTGCTAGGGCGGACTGATCAGGTTCTCGGTGGGGTGCACCAGACTCAATGAATGCGGCCATTTCATCTCCGGCTATGCCACCAAAGACTGTGGAATTCGCAACGCCGTTACCGCCTAATCGATTAGCACCATGGACGCCTCCTGCATCTTCTCCTGCGACATATAGACCTAGCGAACCCGTCGAACAGTCGATGTCCATTTCAATACCTCCCATCATGTAATGAGCGGTAGGTACTACTTCGACTCGGCCTCCCGCAAGATCAAATCCACAATCTGCGCAGCGCGTGACCATACCGGGAAATCTCTTAGCCACATTTTCGGAGCCCAGGTGGGCCATCTCAATGTAAAGCCCACCTTGTGGCGTGGTGCGCCCTTCCCGCATCTCATTGTACATACTGCGAGACACAATGTCTCTGGTGGCCCGCTCTCCTGCGCTGTGGTAGTTGTGCATAAAACGCTCACCGCTGCCATTCAGCAGGTACCCACCTGCGCCTCGTAAGCCCTCTTCCAGAATCGTTCCTGTCATGCGGGTGTTCTTACCTGCAAGGATCCCAGTAGGATGAAATTGCACCATCTCCATATCTCTGAGTGCCAAACCATAACGCAATGCCATTGCAAGTCCGTCACAGGTCTTATCCCCAGATGGCGTGTGATAGCGATACATCGAAGGCCCGGCTCCAGTTCCCATTAGAACGGTCTTCGATCTAATAAACCGGTATTTCCCGCTTCGAATATCGATCATTAGCACACCGGAAATACCAGACCCATCTGCCGCCGGAATCAGTTCGATGGCGCGATGTTCTTCCAATTTATTAATCCGTAGTGACCACACTTTTTCCATCAAGCGATTGATAATTTCAATGCCTGTAAGATCACCTTTGTGGGCAGTGCGATCGAAACTTTGTCCGGCGAATGCTTTTTGATGGAGCGATCCATCAGAATTCCGGTCAAAAAAGCAGCCTAGCTCATTTTCCAACTCCCGGATTCTCTCAATGGCTACCTCACAGAGCTTCCAAGCAAGATCCTGCCTCGGTAGCCATTTACCACCGACGATGGTGTCCATAAAATGCCGCTCGACAGAATCTCCGGGATTTAATGCGACGTTATACCCACCCTGAACCATTCGAGTGCAACCGGATTTTCCGAACAACCCTTTTACGGCAACCGTTATATCGAGATCAGGGTTGGCCTGTTTGGCGTGAAGTGCAGCGAATAACCCGGCTCCTCCTGAGCCCAGTATCAAAACGTCGGTTTGGTGATACTCAATGTGAGTGGAACTAGCGATATTGATGTTCATTTACCAAGCCTGAATCAAAAAAAGGAAACCGAGAACCAATACACAGATAACACTGGGTACCACGACACGCACCAAATGCCCCTGACGTCTGTCAGCTTCCCTACCAACGAAGGTTGGCCAATCGGTGAATTCAAGAAACAACACACGAACACCGAAAAGTAAATGAAGCCCAAGCAACATCACCAACCCCCATTCCGCGACTTTCACCAAAGGAAGTTGCGAATATGCTAATAAAGAATTCAGTTCCGAAGCACCCTCTAACGCACTACCCAGTAGCAAAAAATGAAAGGGCAGAAATAGCGTTAAAGCAATACCGGATAGCCGATGGCCCATAGAGGCAAGGTAGCTTTTGTGGTTTCTCAGAGGATGCATGGTTTAATTTTTCAGAAACATGGAATCTATCCTGAGATCTGGGTAGCAGTCTGGGTCACTGCTAACACGGCTCTAATGCCCACAAAAAGCAGCAAAAAACCGAACCCTGCAGTAACGAAATTAATTAAACCAGTGGTCAGATCGGTCCACTCTCGCAGCACATTGCGTAACCCAATGGGCCCGTGTATCGATGCCATCACCACGAAAGCCCCATAAAACAGAGCCCAACCCACACTTCCCTGAGTTCGCAACAAAATTTCCTCCGCGGTTAATCCACCTTTCACGGCAAACAAAATCAGCCCAAGGTGCACAAGAACCAACGGCCCAAGGGCCATAGCGGTCAAACGTTGAGTAAGAAATAGGGATCGTTCCATAGCCGATGGTGAAGTCTAGTTTAGTCTTTCTGGAATCTATACTTTCGGTAACCCGAAGAGTGCCGACTTTTTTAGTCCAGCAATACTCTCTGATGGACTCAAACCGATTGGGCAGTGGCGCGTACAGTTACCTTGACTGTGGCAGGACCCGCATCCTCCTGAGCCGAATGCTTTATCGAAAGTACTCTGTCGTTCCCCATGACGGGCATCATTGACCAAAGTCCAGGCTCTATTCAGTCCAGCAGGGCCGATGTAATCCTTATTCCAACTCACAACATCACAGGCACTATAGCAAACCGCGCAGTTAATACACTGTAGCCCAGCATCCGCCGCCTTCCTTGCCTTTGACTCAGGATCGATATTGGCTGGGGCTTCATGGCGAGTTTTCGTTCCACAGAACGGTGCACCTGCCTGTTGCCATGTGTCGATAAAAGGTGATAGATCACAGACCAGATCTTTGATACGAGGTAAATTTCGCAGCGGTTCAATGGTAAGTACTCCATCATCCATGACCTTTTTGACATGCGTACGGCAAGTCCATTTTGGCATACCATTCACTGTCATGGCGCAAGACCCGCAAACTCCAACACGACAGGCATATCGATACGCTAGGCTTGGTTCATGACTACGTTGAATTTCACTGACTACATCAAGCACCGTTTGATTTTCTCTCCCGGGCACCTGATAGCTCACCAACTCGCCGTCATCTTTGCCGCGCCAAACTTTCACCTCCAAAAAAGATACATTAACCACTGATTTATCCAAACTCATAGCGATTCCTCGAAATCGAATTCACCGTAAACCGGCGCGGGTGCTCCGGGAATAATAACGTTAATACAAGTGGGTATCGATGTGGCCTGACTCGTTTTAAGCGCTTGCTCGAGCTCGTTAATGGTTTCCACAAGTATGCCCTCGCACCCCAACCCCTGCGCAGCAATATCGTAACGAACATTTTTCCCAAGCTCACAGCCATGGGTTCGGTCTTCACCATAGTCTCGGACCTGAATATGATGCTCCGCATTCCAGCGCGAGTCGTTACCAATGACCACGGTAATATCGACACCCTCTCTCGACGCAGTCTCAAACTCAGCCAAATGAAACCCCACTGTGCCGTCTCCCATGAACGCAAAAACGGGCAAGTCTGGTCGGGCAATTTTTGCTCCAATGGCATAAGCCAGCCCCGCTCCAATGGCGCCGCTTGGACCATTAGTCAGACGAATATCGGCGTGGGAAAATGCCTGAGACCATTGACCGAATTCTCCACCATCACAAACTAAGATTGCTGAAGACAAACTGTTCATGCTCTTAGTAACGCATTGCACCACTCCCTTACTTTGGTTTGACGCGTCATCTTCACTAAGAAGTTGACGGTGATTGATCGCTTGGATCGCTGCAGCACGCCACGAGTTTCCTGCGTTTGTACATGGAAGCGATTCTGATTTATCAAAGTGAGCCAACAAGGAGCCAACTGCATCAGTAGGCGATAATGCAACGGATAGCTTCAGTTTCTCGGCAAAACATGCTTTCCCTCGATCATGCGTGTTTTCGTCATCCGAAATGATAACGAATTGATTCGTTAGCACGGCATTCATCCCGCCGAATCCAGATGTAAAGTCGATAGGTTTACCGAGATAGATAAGCGTGTCAGCCTGGGATATCAGTTTAGCCAAAGCGCCTTGAGCTGGATCACGCAAACCTCTCGGGCTCTCCAACACTACGATGGGGGCTTGCAACTTGTTTGAAAGTAACGCTTGGTTTTTCTGACGTGCGCCGCGAAATAGATGGGGTCCTGCCAGTATCAACGGGCGTTCAGCATTAGTGAGTACTTCTGCCAATTTGCCCCACTTATTGTGCAAATTAGCAATTGGAGGTTCTTGAGCATCAAGTGCGATGTGATGCAACGTACTTATCCGTAGCAACTGTTTAAAATATGATGAATTTTCACCGGCCAATGTTCCGGCTTTCATGCCATACATGTCCATGGTCAAGACGTCCGCTGGTAATGCCACATGAACTGGGCCCGGAACGCCACTCGTGGCGATACTCATCGCCTGGCTAAAGACCACCAATGGGTCTTCAGTCAACGTCAAACGAAAAGTGGCCTTAACAAATGGTGACACGGCGGCTTGTTGGTCTAACTCCTGGAACGGTCCTTTTCCATCCTTCGAAATCGGCGAATCTCCACTCAACAAAATAACAGGGACTTCTGACATAGAAGCAGAATACAAAGCGCCAAGCGCATTACCAAAACCAGGACCCGCGGTGACCAACGCGATAGCGGGTTTTCCAGACACACTGGCATGGG
>WLWD01005052.1_pt1 | contig 32284 bp, 15 predicted proteins | sample 6712731 | NCBI WGS metagenome assembly WLWD01 (sample SAMN12718690, study PRJNA576275) | sponge metagenome | isolation source: marine sponge | host: Mycale hentscheli | place: New Zealand: South Island, Marlborough, Capsize Point | collected 2014-11-01
TTGGACATACTATAGTGAATAGTGGCTGGTTCCCTTATAATGCAGCTGGCAACTTAGTTGCCATGTAAATTGAATAACAAGTCAAGATTACAACAGGAAGGAACTAAAGTTCAATAAAAAGCAACTTGACAATTGCTACTGAACCATGATATTGTTTTAAATATTTAATGATGGATGGTGCATAAAAATTATTACGTATTTATAGAAATTACTCATGAATGGTTTTCATAACTTGTTGCAGGCTTACATGCAGTCACTTATGACCCTCGTCACCACCTTACCGACCTGCCCTCTCTACGAAGTCAGCTCCAGACACTTGTGCAAGGATAAACTCGTCTCCTTCAATGCCTTCTTCAGTGATGGATCAAAGACAGGACTGTGACCAGTCATTAGTTTATATTATTATCTCTTCTGTTCTATTTCAGTTCTCACTTCTGGTATAATGTAATCGTATGAAACTCAATTTATTTCTTTTTTAATCCATCTTCATCTTTTATTACTATATATGGCAAAGGGTTTATTTCACATTAAAATATTTACCTATATTGGGAGCCTGGAAATTCAAGTGAAGCTGTGGGCAGACTTACAGACCTGCATTTGCTACTAAATTTTCAAGCAGTGATAGTATTAAAAAAAAAATACAACTTTTTTTTCCTGTAATGCTAACTTAGAGAGTGTAATGATATAAAACAAATGAATATAATACAGGGGTGGCGGAAACAAATTTGATTCAAATAATAAATAATTAAATAAACAACATCAATATTAATGATAATATAATAATAAAATAGACAAACAAATAAATAAATGAATAATAAGCTGGATTAGGTGGTGATTGTTCCCAGGACAGAGGCACAGTTTTCTCGCTGCATAGCCACTGAGAGACGCTGGAAAAGATAGTCTAACCTGTGAGTATCTCTGTCTCCATCACTATGCGGTATCCCACATCCATCAGCAAAGCCATAGACTTTGGACCCACAGCACCCAAGGTCTCAATGGCTATAGGTGAGAACCAATGACTTGGTGGAAGGCTGCTATATTTCTCTTCTTTCCTCTCCTCAGCTGCTGCAGCAACTTTCAACTTTCCCAGGTCCTTGGGTTGCATGGAGTCTCTCTGCAAGTCTAGTCGGAGGCCCACAGCAATGCACACTGTGTTGTCATCCATGCGAAGCCCAAGGGAAGACTCTGGCAGAGCCCTCAACCATGCTCCTGATTCCTTGTCAGATGCTGAAAGCAAGCGAGCACGTTCCTCATCATTGAGTGCATCGTCCTGGGTCCTTGTGGAGTCCCATGCTTATTGACTGTGAGTTGAGACCTCCTCTGGAGGATGACCTTCATGACCCACTGACCAGAACTTTGCTTACTCTATAAAAGGTATGTACACACACGTTGAAAAAGAAGGCGGTAGGAGATCGTCCACCTGCTCAGAGGAAGCGATCGATGCCACAGAGCTAGCTAGAGAGCTCGTCAGCTTCCTTACGCGCGCGCAAATTCTTGGACTCGTTTGGGGGCGTGGCAGTTAAGTCCCATGCAGAGTACGATCGCTACATCTTCTTTGCGGAACACAATGGCGGGCGAAGCTTCGTTCGATGCAGATTTAATCCCCCTCCTAATAAAAGACGCTTTGGAAGAAAAGCAGAAAGATCCTAAAAGTAGTACCGCGCTTGGAGCAGGTTCCTACGGTTTTATTTGCGAAGTTCAAATTGGTCAAGCATCTTACGTAGCAAAAAAACCTGTCTTCTGTAAGAATGTGAGCAAATCCGATAAGGAAAGTGTTATAAATAACTTCAAGAAAGAATGTCTTGTCCTTAGTAAGTTGAGGCATCCCAACATAGTTCCTTTCATTGGAGTGTACTATGGGAAAGATGGTGTGGATGACATTGCAATGGTGATGCAGAAACTAGAACGTGACTTAGCAGAATTCTTGGAAAATACTTCAAATATAAGTGATCTAACGAAGCTTTCGATCTTAAAAGATGTGTCGTATGGTCTTGTATATCTGCATGAGTACAATCCTCCAATCATCCATCGTGATTTGACTGCTAGAAATGTCTTGCTTACGAAAGAACTTGTAGCTAAAATTGCATATGTTGGAGTAGCAAAGTTAATGGATAAAGATGCACTGGCTTCAAGCAAATATACATCAGCTCCAGGTAATCTTCATTACATGCCACCAGAAGCTCTTATGGAGAAGGCGGACTACATTGTTCAATTAGATATTTTTTCTTTTGGTCATCTTAGCCTTCATGTTTTGATTGGAGATCATCCTAAAGTTTTTGAGGTCCAAATCACTTCATCCATGCTACAACAAGGCCTAATACAAAAGCAAAAACGACAACAGTCTATCGATCGGATTCAAGAAAATCATGCCTTACTACCTCTTATTCTTCAGTGTTTAAATGACAATCCAGAGAGAAGACCTACCACACGAGCATTGAATGCAAACATTATCCATCTAATAGAAGTAAGTAATTTATAACCCCACCACACAGTGGCACCTGACATACTAACTTGTGCAAATTAGGAGTGCAGTAGCATAAGGTAGTTTTATCCATGGTTTCCCTCTCCTGCTCTGTTTTTTTTTTTTGTTGTTGTTGGTTTTTTCAGCCATCCCGGTACTCCACTGTCTACTGCTCCTGCTCCCAGTATCTCTGTCCTTTCTGTGTATTTTCTTTCACTTCTTCATTGAAGTAGTTACATCCAGTCAGCTTTCTCTCACCTGTTTCTATTTTTATTGACCCTTGCATTCTCCTGCTTCTCTGCCTCTCTTACACTCTTTCCCAACTCAGTTCAGTGACCAGGCCAGTGTTCAGTTTTTATAGGATGCAATAGGTCAATAAGGCACTTTAAAATACCCCAAGCTACTAGGTCCGGATTGTTGAATGGTTTGTGTGCACACTCCGCAAGCAACGATTGCAGGTACTGTGGTATTTCACTTAGTTACACGCTATTTCACTTTCCCCGTGCAATTAGCAATTTTTCTCCCATACATTTTTAATGGGGAATTTACACACTGTACTATTAAAATATAAACTGTGTGGTAATTCCTTAGAAGTGCATGTTTTGTTTGTTTGTTTGTTTTTTCCTACCATATGTCATTTGAAAACTCGGCTGTTTTTAATTAGCTGGAGTGCTTTTCGTCAGACCTTGTACACAATAGCTCACTCGCCATTTGTGCTGAAGCACATCACTAGTATAATTATATATATATATTTATTGCAGCTTTGATATTTTTACTTGAATATTTCCGCATCACGCGAGCGTTCTGTATTCTCCCATATTGTACGGTTTATATTGTACGGTACTTGTAGCGCGCGCGTAGCGAGTAAAATCAATGAAAATTGTATTGTAACCGGTTGAGAAAATTTTCAAAGAAGCAATAAATCACTTATCACACTCGTCGTACAATATGGGAATGACATTTTACTCTCACGCCACATTTTCACTCGCCTTTGGCTCGTGAAAATATTTTGCGTGCTCGTAAAATATTTTCCCATATTGTACTCTGACTCGTGCTATAAGTATTATATATATATATATATATATATATATATGGCTTGCTTTATGTTGACACAAGCATGTACATTCAAAGTATCAACTCTCCAAATGCAATGTACCGTATTGGCTTATGTACAGGTACTTGAGTTTGCTCTATACAAGAAATGTTTCAAATCATAGTACCTAAGGTCGCTCTCCATTTATGTTAGCTAGAATGAAGCACCAAATGTGCATGCCCTAGTTAGCTATTACACAATCATTTCTCAGACCACAAAATAATTTATTTGGCTATTCCTAATCAGAATTTTTGACTTTAAATCATTAATTACATCTTTGTATTGATAGTTACTGAAATTATTTTTCTATAGGAGCATGAGTCAAGGTGTGGCCTTGACAAGCAGGACAAGCTAAAGTCCCAAAATACATCTGAAGAAATAGAGATAAGGTTAGAGTTTGTAGCTAGCTATGTGGGTGTGGGTAAATTATTGGACGGTCACGTCCTGCCAGAAAGACGCCTTTCCCGCGATTGTGGGGTTGTAAATGCCACTGACATTCTGGACTTTGTAATTGATAATACAAAACACAATAGCAAATGAATAATGATTCAAAAAGTGCAACTAACGTAAAATGAAAAAGTGTATGCGTTATAAGTTAGTGAAAGTCAAACATCGATGACGGTTAAATGAGCACGCGTGCTTTCTTTCAGGTGTCCTTGCATGCCTGAACAATTATAATTTTATAATGTGAGTGTTATTCAATGTATTATTTCTCTGGCAAAGGTAGAAATATAGACTGCTCCCCCCCCTCCCCCCACTGTTTGCTAGTTTGCTATAGAATGCATCTATAAGATGGTTCAGTGAAAGGGTTTACAACATCACTACTGAAAACAAAGTCCTTAGTAAACTATATAATTCAATCTCTTTTTGTAAGTGCAAATGATGACACGATTGTAGTTCTGACAGCAAGTGACCACAAAATGCATTAATTAAATGGTGAGTCCTATGTCTAAAAGGTAAGTTTTTTAAAACGAAGCATTCCATCTTTGTTGTTATGTTTCTATCTTGATACACACAGTCATGCAGTCCATTACCACATGGGTTACTCTCCCGATGTTTTAAAAATTTAGCAATAGTATCCAGTTGGAGAAACAAAAGGAGGCTCTGGAACGAGACTTCAACCAGAAAGTGGAGCAGATGCGAGAGGAAATGGAGAGAAAGAACGAGGAAGACAGATCCAAACTCTTGCAGGAAATGGAAGAACTCAAGCAGCAAATTCCTACCTATTCCGACAGAGACAGCAGTCAGTCAGACAGCGAGGAGGAGGTCAGAAGAAACTCTGCGTACGAGTTGATGCAAAGCATCGCGTACACGCCCATTACCGCTCGGAAATGGAACAACGCCAGCATAGCCGACCGTGTCGTTGTTGGGAGAGAAGAACGAGACTCCTCCCTCAGCCCTTATCGATCCACCACGTCACCTAAGAGCAGATCATTCGAGTATTCATCGTCTACTTCACCAGACTCATCTCCTGACAACAGACATCGCAGAAGGACCATCGTTCAGGACGAGATTGATGAAGAAACGATGGATATTGTGGATGTGTCGAGATCTCCGCGATCTCCTCACTCCGTAGAGATGGGCTTCACCATGTGCAGTGATGAGGAGGAGGAGGAGTCTAAGGAGGCCGTCTCACCCACCAGCCCCGAGGTGCTGGAGGCTGTGGATTCTGGAGCTGTATTCTCAACAATGACTGCCATGTAAGTAGGAGAAATAGAGGTAGGAAAGAAATACTATTTATCAATTATACTTTATAATATACTGCAAAACTAAAGTATTAAAAAAAACTATTATTTTTATTGTTTTTGTTGTTGTTGTTTTTTTATTATTTATTTATTATTATTATTATTAATTTTTTATACAATGCCTATTGGTTAAGATTTTAGTCTGTAAATTGACAGAATTAAGTACGTGAAGGCATACTTTTGTCACTATCACAAGCTTGTATGCGAGGGATACTTATAGCTAAGGACTGTTTTGGAGAAGTAAGAAACTTTGAGCTAACACCCATCAGCATGTGATAGAGAAGTTCAACTCTCCTACAAGTGCAAATTTGAAATGAAGAGGATGTGGTGTTTTGTGCTTTCAGCAATCCATTCACTTACAATGTAAAGATGCATTTGGTTATGCAGCTTTCTTCTTTCAGAGAGACTTGTTCCATCGCTACTGATGCGGCAGACGTGTCAGAACTCCAACTGAGGCTAACTCAACAGCAGCTCCGCGAGAAGGAGGAGGAGTACCAGAGGATCGAGAGGGAGAAGGAAGACATGGAGTCACAGCTCTCTGAGGCAGAGAAGAAGACCAGGAGTCTCAGAAACCATCTCAATGACCAGCAGATGCAGTACCAGAGGTCAGTGCATGTGTGTGTGTGTGTGTGTGTGTGTGTGTGTGTGTGTGTGTAGTGGTTGTGTGGTTGTGTTCTTGGCTCAGGGCCTGAGGTCCTGAGTTACAACAATGTGGGGAGTTTATGGGGCTAATGGGTTGTTTGTTTGTGTGTTGTTTTTACATGGTTTGTTTTTGTTGTCTATGTAGTGAACAAAGGCAGTTATGGAGTAAGGTGGACCAACTGAAGGAAGAACTCTTCAAAAAGGTAAGATACTACTAATGTGTGCTGAGGATATTTCAATACTAAATACTGAAAGATGATAATTTTTACACTTTCATAAGGTTTCTTACAGGATTTATCACTGGGATGGGAGACACTGTGGACTTAACCACACCCCTTTTAAACCCATATTGCTTTGATACGCACGCCTATGAGAAATACATACTTCACACTAATTAATGTTTAATCATTTATCATTTGATTTTACAATCTTACTACACATGGAATTCAACTTTAGCTAATTCTAAACTGGAACGGAGGGGAGGTGAGTGGATGCCAGCCCCTCTGTATCAAACCCTGTAAAGCAGTAGGAGATACTATATGCTTTTGTTAGATGGACTAGCTTGCTCACTTGATTTCCAGTTACTGCCCCTAGTAATAATGCAATGTGATGAGTCCTCACCAACTCTACCACTATGAGTAGACTCTAGGCTGTTTGCTAATTTCACTTTTTGATTAAATTCCTAATAATTTTTTTTTTTGGTGGTGGTATACTTTATTACATCTATAAATAAGGGAGGGGTGTGTGTCATAGAATTCATTTTTACTTGCATGTTGTCTCCTCCCACCAGGATATGGAGCAGAGAGGCAGGGCCAGGTCTAACGTAGTCTCAGCCGGCACTCCTGACACGTCCAGACGTTACAAGTCCCAATCCACCGGCCGCTCTCTACGCCACACCAGCAGACGCATCTCTGTGGAGTTGCCTGGTTACTTGCTGCGTGGAGATGGGTGGAATGCCTATCATGTGTTTGAAGTTCGGGTGAGCAGTAGAAGACTCTATTTGCTTTACTAGTGTTCTAGCTGTTACTTACCTTAATGCCTCAGATTTTGTCCAAATACTTGCCCCATCAACAAATCATTTTATTGCATCAGTTATTTAGGCAGTCTATCATTCCTGAGCATTCAGTATATTACCATCATCATGACCACAGTATCTTCCACTGTTGGATTTTGATTAAAAGGAAATTTGCAACTTCCAAACACTATTCCATTCTCCAATATAATATGTTGGAGAATGGAATATTGTTTTGAAGTTATGGACAGGGAAACATAACCAAATTTATAGGGTCTACAGGCATTGTTATGATTGTTTTGTTTGGTTTTGGTTTGCTTCTCTTTCCTCTGAATAGCCATACTTCACTGTGATGGTATTGTATTGAGTTTTAATAAATGTGTTTCTTTCTTGTGTAATTCAGTTGAATGTTGGTCCAGACAAGTGGAGTGTGTTCAAGTCATACCAGCAATTCAAGCTGTTCCATGAAGAAGTAACCAGAAGATACACACAGGTACAGTGCAAAAAAAAAACAAAAAAACGTTCCCTCCAATTTTATCTTATTGAATTGAATTTAATAAATGCAGCTGTCTGTACTCACATTCCCTCCTTCCAAGTTGTTTGGTGTCAAGAACAAAATGTTTGTGGAACAGAGAAGAAGCCAACTTCAGGTATGGCCTTAGGTTCAGTGCTGAGTTAGTGAAGTGGCTGGTTCCCTTATAAGTGTAAGTGAATGTAGTGGCTGAACTTCTTAGTGCAGCTAGCAACTATAATCTCAAAAACAAAGGTTAAGATCACAATGAGCAGAAAATATAGTTCAATAAATGGTTCTTGCTATAAATGGATCTTGCTATGGTTAATTTATTGAAAGCAAGCACAGCATTGAATATTATAGCAATCATACTGTCAGCTAACACTGTTAAAAAGGAAAGTGTAGAAATAACTTGATAAAGACTATCTTACCGAGACAATGATAATGTTTTCTTTATGAGCAATTATAATAACTTGTTGCAGGCTTACATGCAGTCACTTGTGACCCTCGTCACCACCTTACCGACCTGCCCTCTCTACGAAGTCAGCTCCAGACACTTGTGCAAGGATAAACTAGTCTCCTTCAGTGCCTTCTTCAGTGATGGATCAAAGACAGGACTGTGACCACTCATTAGGTTATATTATTATCTCCTTTGTTCTGTCCAAGTAATTGTGTGGAATGCAAGGCGTATTGTGTGGTCATGTGGTCATGGGTGTGTATAGCTGGGTTGTATGTTTGTAAGTGTTAATGGATTTTTGGTGTTGCATGTTTGTAAGTATTTTTGTGCAAGTCATAGGTGGGGCTTGGTGTGTCTATATAGACTCTTGTTCATTTCCATCAGTTCAGTCTTGGTTCATGTCACCCAATTCTTTGTGTGTGCATTTTCTCATTCGTAAAGTAATTTAAATATATTCTTAACCTAACCTACGGGTTGGTGAACGGTTCGCCGGGGTAGATAGAGAAGACCTTGATTCTGGTGGCAGCAACTACTTTGCTGTCATCAGGTGCGAGCTAGTCTGAGCCGAGTGAGAACTCTCCTGAGCCAGCCCACACTGTCTACTTATCTAGGTCTATGGTAAATATGTCAATGTGAACGAACCTTTGCAATATAAAGCAATCTATCTTTTCTATGTGGGTATGCCCACAGACAGGAGATATGATAAGTGAACATTTACAAGAATTAGAACTTAAGTGTTAATTATAATTACTTAATCATTGAGATTAGTTAGCTAGCATAAAATTATTTTAAGCTAATAATGCTGTCATTTTTGGTTCAGCTTAATGACATATCTGCACATAGCACATAAGAGGAGGAAAGCTGAGATTGTTAGGAAGAAGCTGTGAAAATTGAGAGGAAAACTTCGCCCACCCCACCCCTCCCTCCTTCCACAAGATATAGCCCTACGTATTGTAAAATTAACTCAGTCTTGAACATATGACTTGAAGTGGAGCCACATTATGTTTCTAGCTTCAAGCAGTGACTGTATTCAGATAAAAAAAGAATTTCTTCAGGAAATATCGCTTATTTTGGAAGAGGAGCTATATAGTTGGGTAAGATTTAGCAAATTGTTCCCAAAATGGCACCTGTCCTACTGTTATGTGTTGCGTGAAAGAGAGCTGAATTAGATAGTTTATACCAATGAGATTTTTGTCATTCCAAAATTTAAAAAATTTAAGTAGCGAAAATATCTTCTCATTACTTTCTAGCTTGCACACTGGCATTGACTCATATTATTTCTGTGTATATCAATCACCCTTTACCTATTACTTTTGTGAACACCCTGCATTGTAAGACACATGCGCATAAGAATAAGAGTTGTTCAGTAATTCCTGTTGTATCTGAGCCGTAGGACACCAAACTTAAAGGATGCCTATCAGTGGCACAGGAAGTTAGGTGAGGGGCTTCAGGAGCTTCCCCTAATTTTGGGTCACTGTCCCCCCCACCTGCATCCCCCTTACCAAAACATTTCCCTATACCACTTCTTATTCAATCAGTTAGGAACCAGTTGTACTTAATTAGAAACAAGTTATCTTGCTGTTGTGGTAGCAATAAAAAATGAATGCAGGCTTTGCTGGTTCAGGATGAGTGGCATTAATTGAAGTTGATGTTTACTTGTTAGCTTGTTAGCAGAATTCTTGGTGTTTCCTCTGCTGATGTGGCCACAGGCAAACTAGGAGATATACTCTCCAGCTTCTGCTTCCTCCTTAGTTTGTTAAAAGAAAACTTCATATCCTCTGAAGAGGCAGACCAGCTAGGAGGTAAGAGTGGTTCTCTTTCCAGTTTCCTTTTCTTCCTCAGTGAAAATGCCAGTACACACACGAGGAACAGGATGAGGATGAGGGACACAATACCACTGCCAATGCTAACTCCAACTAGGAACATGCGAATCAACACATTATTTACACATTAGCTAATAATGTTTACAACAGATATTGGCATATAAAGCTGGAGCACTGGGTTACACGAAATATAGCACCAGGCTAAGGCAGCCAGTAGATTTCCCCAGGATGTAGTTAGTTACACCACCACCAGAGTCCACAAGGTGGCTGCAGTGCTCAAGTCAGGTAAATAAATTAGTAAAAGATATATAAACACAAGACAAACACATACACAAAGGAGGAAGGAGAACAAGGGAGACAAGCAGTACAGTCCCAGGACATACTTTGACGTAAATATTTGTGCCCCTCCCTGTCGTCACTGGATCTGCTCCTGACTATAAACTCTAAGGTGCTTATAACTCACGTCTTACGGAATAACTTAATTTGACTAGTGGACAAGATGATAAGCTAAATGTTTCTCTTTTGTTTGTTTGTTTTTTTGTAAATTGCTTCTTATTATTTTCTAGACTACAATAACTCTAAGAGCTTAGCTACACACTCACATAGTATGTTGGCAATCTTTGAGACCAATGCCTCCATGCTAATGACATCATTCAATCCACTCTCATCCAAATATTCTTTGATTTCTTCACTGAATTGGGCATACTAATTAACAACATAGGGAAAAAAATATTCATTTGACAAGGCTTTTGTCATGTTTTTAAACTCTCACCTGATCCACATAAAATACTGGGTAAAACAACGATCCACTTTCATCCATTCCTGGTATGTTCTCCAAGAAGCTGTCAAAACAATCAAATTAATATTATAATACAATAACAACAGCCTAAGTAACAACAGCAACAATACCAACAAAAGCAAACGGCCCGCAATGACATAGAACTAACCTGAATTCGCTGGATTTATTCATTCTGATATTGATCTGTAGTTTGATAGAGAAGTCCAGATTCGCTCCCACATGTGGCTCCACATCCATGTGGCTGTCATGGCAACTGCTACACGGACTGAGACCATCCACTCCCTCGAGCAAACTGTCATCTCCATCAAGAAAGTGAGGTTTGCTGGCATAAATAGGAAGAACCGGGTCGCTAATTAAGCCAATATAAAACATTCCATCCGGGCACCACGAGCCCCACATGCTATTTTCCGGCTCAGTAAAGGCCCCTTTGTAGGTGTCTGATGAGAATTGGTAGCGAAGTGTCTGAAATCCAAAATGACTGGCAATGCCAGTATTGACCAAGTCGAACGATCTCATCAGATCTCCGATAAATAGCTCCAGGTTGTCTCCTTGATGAAGGTTTGGCCTGAAGAGAGCACCCTCTGTCCCTCTGATGGCATTGGCTTTGTCCCCTCCTGGCCAGGTGTCCACATAGTGGGTGTATCCATCCCACTGAATATACTGGGCAAGCTTGGTGATGTCATGAACTCCAGTATATATCATACTAGGCACAGAATCGCCCACGGATCCATTAGTCTGCATGTATGCAACCTAGAGTGACATTACATATTACAGTCATGAGGAGCATGGCATCTGCTAAGTATCTTGCTTGAAAGTTAATATGTTCCAACTGGTAAATCTACATGTTTAGATTGCATTAGCTTCCTGCCAGGTGATGTGACGATGTGGTAGCTAAAAGGGACTAATACATACTGTTGCAAAAAAGTAAATGATAGAAATTGTAACTCTCACTAAAATAACCACATGACCCATTTACATATAATATATATGTATTGGATATAGTCTTATGGTCTTAAAGTAAACTGGTAAATGGAATTATAACTGGCGAATACTATAACTAATTAGCTACTAAAAGATTTCTTCATGAATTGCATTTCTCACGTCTGTAGGAGATAGCCCAAGTTCGTAGAGAGTCTCCAAGAAGCTGTCCGTGTATCCCCACAGAAGTGAAGACACATTATGGCATGTATATAGCCCAGAGGAAGTGGCATTCAGGATTGCTTTGAAGACTTTAGTGTAGTAGTAATTACCTTCCACTACTTGAACTCCAGCCTGTTGGGGAAAGGGGAGGGGGGAGGGAGAGGTAAGCAAGAAGCATAGTGATGATTGCATGTCATGTGTAGAATCACCTGCTAATGTGTATTTCGATTAAAAATGCAGCCCTGAATAATCTATTCACGTAGTTCCGTTTAATAACTGTAATACAAGTACTTATACTGTTTATGCTGTGATGAATATAGATGCACACTGCTATCACTTCAATCTCATTGTAAAGAATAGTTGACCAGTTGTGGGGACCAAATCATAAACAATAATCTGCAACTACTGGAAAGCAAGTCATAGGTACATATATTATATTTAGAGAGAATCACTGACCAAAAAACACAAAAAGTTAAAACACCAAACGTTTCAGCTACGGACTGTTTTAACTTTTTGTGTTTTTTGGTCAGTGATTCTCTCTAAATATAATATATGTCTACAATACCTGATCACATAGGATTTTACAGATTTAGTCATAGGTACAGCTATAGGGTCAAAGTTTACATTTCATTACCAGAGTCTATACTAATATCCTGCCAGTAATACAACCATCACATTCCCTTTTATATACATACCAGTGAGACATTTAGTGAATATTCTAATATATAATATTATAGTATTATAGCTATAGCTGTATTGCTACTCACCAGTACTGGTATATTGATGGTGCATATCAAGTCTTCCTCGCTCAGGTGATCCCCACTTTTGTAGGGGTCATAATGATAGTGAACAGTCTGAGTATAGTTGAGCACGGAACTGTTGTCACTCTCCAGGTAATATTTACGTCTCCTCTCTCTACAACACATGCAATGAGTTTGAGCTTATAATTCAATTATGAGTAGCTACACTTAACTTTTACCTGTAAGTATAGGGACCAATTTCTTGCAATTGTGCCTTGGCCAGACCTTGATGGAAGTCCTCTGGGTTAGTGAGGTTAAAGAAATAGTAGGACTTGTACACTGGAATGGCTGGCTGCTTTAAAAGCTCATATGGCATGTTCCCTTCTTCTAACACAACTCTCTGTAAGAGATGAATTTGAGTAAGAATTTACAGTGGCCATGGGTTAGTTAAATGCTACCATGTGGAGTAGCTAGTGGCTAAAATATGTGGGAGGTACACTATTTGCATGCTGTAGTTGCTTAACTTGTAATTTTATATTTAAATAGAAATAACTTACAAGTATTTGTTAGACATGCTAGCTATTCATAAAAGATAAGTAAGTATCAACAACAGAAAATTCCAAAAAAAAAAGCAACAAAAAAAACAAAAAAAAACAAACAAGCAAAAACAAGGAAACCAATCAATCATTTGTATTGAAAAAAAAGAAAAAAGATTTGAATTAATGATAGGTGGCATTGAAATAGACAAAATATGCATGATACTTACCTCATTAACTTTGTCCTCTACTATTCCATTGAAGACAAAGCTCAAGAGAAAGCTGCTGGCACAACACAGCAGGCTCACAACCACCGACAGCACCAGCAAGATCACAATGCCAGTTATGGTAACTACTTTACCAGCACCCATCTTACCAATGAAGACAAGCTTTCTATGATGCTCAGAGGATGGAAGGATAAAACTATTCCCAAAAAGCCTACAAGCCTTAAAACTCAGCTCACAAATGCAAGTCTTCTTCTTCAGGGTTTCTCAAAATCCTTCTATCAATAGATTGGAGTAGCTGTTAATAACTTGAGTGTGTTATTGTGCTTGTTCCACCCTGCCCACTCTCTATTGAACACTCCTGTTGACGTCCATGTAGATGACAGCTAGACCACAGTAGGGAGTGACGAGGTGATTGTGAAGTGGCAGTTGTCCTGGTACAGCCCAACATGTGGCCAGACAAGTACATGCAGCCACATGACCAAGATGCATTTCAGGAAGAAGAGGGACTTATTCAGTTGTGTGATTCTTTAATGTATCCAAGGTGATCACAGGAAATTTAAAAGTGACTTACATCCTCTCATGAATTGACGGAGTCATTGCACATGTGCTAACCAAAAATAGGTTGACAAATTTCAGAGTTCATGACCTGAAAGTTGTCATCAGATTGTATTTCTATACATTTTCTGGTGGTAGCTAAGTAGAGTTAATTGCTTTCTTATGGAAGTATTATATCTACACTGAAACATTGACATTAGCAGAGAGGGAGGAAGGGAGGGAGAATTTGACACTTTATGACAGCACCAAATTAGTACCTGTTTACAAAGGGAACCAAATTTCTTCACTATGTTCCACATATCTTTAACATTGCTATTAAAATTGGAATTTATGTCATAAAATGAGTGTGAATGAATTCTTCATTTTGTGATGAAACTTTCAATTTTGGCTGGCTAGTCATGGGATTGCATTGTGGTTAGCTACTCTATTGCCATTTTGCTGCAGCATTGCTGAATAAATATAGCTTATTGGGAAACATGAATAGCTACAGTCCAATTCACAGTAACCAATTTGATAAGCCTAATTAACTACTACATGCATACCTAGCTACCAGCAAGAATGATTATCTACTTTCGACCTTGCAAATTGTGAAGTGATTGATGGTGTCAGGTCTAATGAGAAAGCATTCTAAGATATTAGCTTCACTATGAGTACACTTAGCTATTATTAAATTCTACCAGTTTTTTTTGTGGTCACTGTCAAAATAAATGTATCACAAAATAAACATTTACAAGTGACAAATAAGAGTTAAAAAACATACAATAAGTGCTCAGATTGTGTCCATCAAAAACATGCATAAATAAAAACAAAATGAAAAATAAATACAAACATTAGACATTGTTTGTTCATATATTGAAGTAGTCCTTCTTGGAATGATTTCTTCTCCAAGCACATAAGAATCCCAGACTCAAGAGGATGAAGATGGCTCCACATATAACTGAATAATAAACAAAACAACAACAACAATAACAAAATGCCAAAATACAAATCAGAAGTTATATGTGTATAGGGAGAGGAGGGTGAAAAGGAGAGGGGGGAGGGGAAGAAGTATTGCTGTACTTATTGACTAGTAAACACATGGCATTGTCTTATTGTCTGGGACCTGCCCCAGAAGGAGAGGTGATCGGCACTCGTAATTAACGTGTCTGTGTAAGCTGAGGTTTAGCCGGCTTGCGCGTGCCCCTCGGACCTTTGCTATAACGTTATTCATTTATCCTCCTCCCCTTTCTTACCCACTGAGTTCTATCTCATCCTGTTTCCTTTTTATTTGTAATCACCGATTTCAAAATATGCACATTAAATTCAAGTTATACCTAGTGCGGCGGCGGGAGCCTCCGTCGGGCTGGGTAATTAAGTCTAGTGTGTATCTGGTCCTTCGAACTCCGTTTGAAGTCCATTGGGATACCTCTTACAAGGGTATTCTTCACTTATTATGAATTGAACCAACTTGAACAGAAACTAAATGCACAAATAATACCAAAGAACTGGCAAATTCTGTGAGTTGTGAACAAGGATGACTAAGGAATTCTGACCATTACTCCACTGTCTCCAGGTAAATTAAATAGACATACCTACAACAGCAAATCCAATCGGAACTGCAATAATGGACACATAAACTGCTGTCAGCCCTTTATCGTCTATGTACTTCTTGAAGTGGGAATCTATTTCAGCATTCTGTAAGAAAGGAATGATACATTAGATTGTAAAATCTAATAATAATAAGAATTTGCTTGCAAGTAAATGAATGAGGAGAAAGAGAGAACCAAGTCATACAGGGTTTCATACAGAGGTAGGGGCACCCTGGGATTCCCCCCCCCCCCCCCCCCAGAATTTCATGAAATAAATTAATAATATTTACTACTTAATGGTATTCTGTGGTTATAATTTATAATGATATTCTGTGATTTTGTTGTTTGTATAACTTTAATATTTGGTGAAAGTTCACTTCAGTTGAGGTCCTTCAATTCCAATATACGCATTAGTCTTCCAAGATTGAAGTCACTAATTCTAGACCCGAGACAATTTTTAATCAAATGGGTGTGGTCAAACAAATATTTTGCTACGTGTGCCACACACCCCTCCTTCCTAAACTCTTTCCTATCCTGTATGAAACCCTGCCAAGAGTGTGAACAGGCGAGTTAATCAGCTAAGAAACCTTCAAGGAATAAATATTTAATTGGCTAACTTAATCCTCAATATTTTAATGTGTAGTTATGGTGACACATAGAGTATATTGACACTCTGAACCAACTATATGAAATAACATAATACAATTGGTCAACTACCTTTACTTCAACAATGTGAATATTTGAAGAAAATGTCAGGTAGCAAAAACAACAACAAACAAATCCGGATGGCTCTGTTCACATATCAAAGACCTCACTGGTAGTGATTACATGCTGCTAATATTAGGGGGGAGGGGCTTATTATCAACACTTGTACAAGTTAGGTCACTTCCCAAGTCAATAGTGGCTTCCTCTATAAAGAAATATGCTAAAGAAATGATGTCATAACTCAGTGAGCATCACAATCCACTACACAAACTATGGCTACATGGAAACTAGTTAACAATGAACATATGGACTTCTAAAGTGAATGCAACAATGGACGAGTGTTGCAAGCATTGACATAGAAATTGCCAGCATTTCTTTCTACACACTAGCTGGTGAAAAGATAACAAAATAAAGGAATTAAACAGTTTCACTCATTACAAACTTATAGTTCTATTATCAGGGTTCCAACAAGTGGGGAAGGGGAGGGGCAAGCTCCTCCCACAAAATTCCCAGCTTTAACCTTTATAAGGACATCTAATTTAGTTCATACGGTATCAGTCAATATTGGTACATATTGTGTATAAAATAGCTTAAATTTTTCCCTTTCACTCACAGCTTCATATACCAAAAACAACATTTTCTAGATTCAAGTCATTGGAATCACACTGCAGGATTTTATGCTAGCAAACCAGACCGTTAGTTTATGCCATTGCACTTTTAGTAGACAATGCATTATACGCACATATTTAAAAGAATGTATTCAAATGTATTCATTATTTCACAGGCAAGACATAATGAAATGCCACTTGCCAAAAGTAGGCCTCATTTTAGTCATCATTTGCAGTGTAGCAAGCTACACTGTATCGTTCTCCGTAGATTTCAAGGTAATTCGTTTGTATTCTATCTTCTAATCTCTGGATTTCAAGACTCGCTTCCTCCTGAACTTCATTCTCAAAATCTGCTACAGGCTACTGAGCAATGCAACTCAATTATTAACTTAGTTTATGGTAAAAAATTGATTCGGTCGTGAAGTTCTGGTACCTAGATTGCTTGTTTGGGATAGAGTGGCTGGCGCCAAGCTTCATTCTATGCCCTTTCCACTGATACTTCATAGTTTAGTGGCAAGCGAAACAGTATTACGAGTGGATGATGGAAAATTGAGTATATGTTTAATATACATACATATGTATGGATGGTACGTACGCTCCTTAAACGCACGCAGTTCCTTTTTCTCTTAAAAACATAGCTTTTTAGGCTTGCCCCCAGTTACTACAGCAGAAAGAAAGTCTTATTTTAGGGTTATGCTCAAAATAGTGTGATGATTCCTTAGAAGTAAGTTGTTGTTGTTATTGTTTTTTATTCAAGTCACAAAAAAAAACTTCGGCTAATGGTTACTATGGTATTGAAACCCTTTACCAGACGTAATTTTTTTTTTTTTAACTTGGCCGTTTCTTAGTAACAGGGTGCTTTTTGTCTGGAGCTACTGGTCATAATGGCTTAAATCCACTGTTTATTGGTGTGCCAAAATTAAAAGTCAACGGCTATTTATTTGTATTTCCAGATATTCAAAAGAGCTTGTTTTCAAGAGCTACTGGTACTTCACTTAAGAACAGCTAAATTAGCATTTCATACAGGATTTTTTTTCTGGGCAGGGAGGGAAAGAGTTTAGGAAGGAGGGGGGGGGGGAGCAACGTAGCCAAGTATTTGTTTGACCACACCCAACTTGATTGAAAATCGTCTCAGGTCTAGATAGTAAAATCAACTTGGAAGGGACTAATAAATGCGTGTTGCAATGGAAGGCCTCATATTAACTTGAAGTAACCTTCACCAAATTATTATATATACCAACAACAAATCACAATTATATGGGGGGGGGGGGGGGGGGGGGGGAGGAATCCCAGGGCACCCCCTATCTCAATATGAAACGCTTATAGCAGAAGCTAAAATTACTCCAGAAAATCGAGGCCAGAGAACAGCCAAAAATTAATATTGTTAATGGCTGTAATAATTATAACTTTAAATTGGGACTACTGAAGTTAGTAGCTAGTGTGGCTGGAGCAGTGAATGTCGCCTTTTTGTTGTGCGAGCTAGTGCTTTAGTCTCATGAAATGTAACCTTTATCAGATCAGTTTAAAATCTAGCTGTTGCCTTAATTAGAACTATAGCTCACTTGCCACCATTCGTGCACAAACACACCGCTAGTACGTAATCATTATATCACTCCTGGCTGTGATATTATAATATAAAAACATCAACAAATGTCTTACCTCATTAATATAGACCACTGGAAAATAAAGGACTCCAGATTTCTTATAACCAGTGATATTCTCAAAGACAGTGATGGTATCCAATAGCTCCTTGTCTGTCTTGTTCACTTGAACATTTAACTGTAGCCTCCGTTGGAAGTTCACAGTGACGCCAGTAATGGGGTCCACATCAATGACAGAGTCATGGATCTTCCTGTCAGGCTTCAGGCCAGATACGCTACTGAGCAAGTCAGGGTCGCCATCCAGGAAGTGAGGCTTGCTCCCGTACACTGGAGCCCCCATTTCCCGAGTAGGACCAAGATTGAACATTCCATTTGGACACCAAGAGTAGTACTGGGCATTCTTCTGCTCTGAGTTGGCACGCTTGTAAGTCACATTGGAAATGCGGTAGCGAAAGGTGGGTAATCCTAAATGATTCACCACCTTGTGGTATATCAATTCAAATGACCTGTGAGTATCTACGTCAAATACCGTCAAGTTCTCTCCTTTCTCTAAGCCCGGCTTGAAAAAAAGTCCCTCAGTTCCATCCAGTGTTTGGGCATCACCTTGCCATATCTTGAGATGATCCCGGCCGTTCCACTGAATGAACTGCCCCACTTGAGTGATGTTAGACACGCCTGTATCCACTACACTCACTTTATGGTCGTCCATGGAATTGTTCTTCTGAAGTTGGAAATAGTTCTGAGAGAGCACGCCCTTCTTGTGTGCCTCTGTCAAGAAGCTGTCTGAGTAATTCCATGCCAGATATTTCACTTGCTCGCAGACAACTATCTTGGCTGGGGGTTTTGATTTTGATATCAATTTGTTTAATTCTCTTCGGTGTAGAACAGAGTCTTTCAGCTTGATCACTGCCAACTAGACAATACAAAAGGTATACATTAAATATCTTGATTAGATACATTAATAAAACCAACTTAAAATTTGTGATTAACTAGTGATGCGCTCTAATAGCACAAAATAGCGAAGCGAGCGATGCATGTTCCCTGTAATTGCAGCTATTCCATGCATGCTTGGTGTGGCTAGGAACATTTAATGGCTTTTCAAAAAGAAAGATTCTTTACTTTGCTACCTGTTTCTGTTTCGTTTTAGCTCTCCTCCTCCTTGCCCTGTCTTTTTCATTTATCTCTCTCCTTATTAATTTTTCTTCTGGAGTTCTAACGCCCTCAAAGCTCTTGACCGAGCGTTTCTAACGTTTTGTCTCTCTTTCGCAGAATTTGTTTCACTGGGCATCGCTACTTCGTACGGCGGGTAAACAAAACAAAATGTTGCTAAGAAGGTTACCCGGCCCGCGCAAGCGCGTAGGAGAAAAGGTGCACAGGTACGCCCACGCAAGAACAAAAAAAATTCCTAGACTTAACAAAAATAAATAAATATATATATATATATATATCGCGGACTCATTAGAGAGTCAGCTCCGCTCGCTTCGCTGAATTATTTGGTATATTGAAAATTTAATTCAACGTTAGTCTTGCGTTCAGAGTATACACAAAAATAATATCATACGAACGAATCACGGAAAAGCATTTTAGGGTCTCTATGTCCACTCAATGCTTTAAACCAATATTTTTATAAATTTAATCCTTATTCATTTTCATTACATTAGTTAAATATTAAGTTATACCGTCATGATATATGCCACTTTACCAAACCCTCAGGTATATCCAGTATTAATGAATTTTGGGTTGTGACTTATGAATATCATTAACTTCATTCCATATAAAGCATTCTTACCACTAGTGGGATATTGATGGTACATATTATGTCTGAGTCTGAAAGTCCCTTGCCACTCTTGCTGGAGTCAAACTTGAAGGTCCTAGTCTGAGTGTAGTTCAGTTGTGTCTTGTCCTCCGTCTCTACCAAATTCTTTGATCTGTCCTCTCTACAATGACATAAAACAAATGTCAAGAATTACATTTAGTCATCGTTTAATGATGGTAAATTTAGGTTAACCAAGAGGAGTGCTTCGGGTAAGTTTTTTAGCTTGTTAGTATATTCTCGATGTTTTGTGTAAACTTCATGCCCAGTTCAGAATTGTTAATTGAGAATGCATGTACCTCTATCCTTAAGCCATTAGCTTATTAGAAACACTGATCATGGGGGAAGGGGACGTTGAATTGAACGCAAAGTGATAAGTGAGTTGAATTAAATAAATTATTAAAATATTCATATAGCCAGCTATGAGCACTTTCACCTTGAAATGCTAGTAAAGCTAGTGCACAGAGAAAGACAACTTGCAAAATGAGTAGGGTGTGTCACGGCTATTATCCAAATGCTGTGACTAGGGATACATGTTTGTGACTGCATGTGGCAGAGTGGGTAGCCCCCAAAACTACATGACCACCTGGTCAATAACGTGTGGTGTTTAATTTGTTCAGTAATTGTTAGTCCTGCAAATAGCCATAGTCCCATCCAGAGCAAGATTAGCTAACCAACTTATGGAAATTCTACAAATTTCACTGCAAATAAACCTGGGGATACACACAGCTGCGCGAAAAAATGTCTATACCAGGTGAAACCAGGGAATTGCAAATAAAACTGTTAGGCTTCCTTCATAAAATTGGTATTAAACAGAAATTATGCAACTAAATCAACAACAACTGAACTATAATGCATTGAACATACGTAAAGCTGTAGGGGCCGATCTCTTCCAAGTGTGGCGTACGTCCTCCTCCGGTGTTGGTAAAGTTGTCGTGATTGGTCAAGTTGAAGAAATAGAAATCTTTAGAGATATTTAGTGTCGGCTTCTGTAACTGCTCGTAAGTAATATGTCCTTTCTCAATAGTTGAATCCTATACCATTCATACACACAAACACACACACAAACGCATACTAAACTGTACGAAACAAAATTAACCACAACAAAAAGAAGCAATACATACAGTACATGGTTACAAAAAAATGCAGCACCTATTGCAAAATCTTCACATCACACTTTTATATGAGCCGTTTCTCATACCTTACCCATTATCATCTTACTAATAATTAGCTGTTTCTTGAAAGGGAAGGGGGAAATGAAAAGGAAAAAAAATGAGTTTTATGTAAAACAACACTATTACTTAATTTGACAGATTGGCAAACTTTCCCTTACTGGACTAACCATGACCTCTATCCTTAGCCCAAGAGGACAGGGGGACCCACTTTTAAAACTACACTCATTAAATCCAAGGTTGAATGACAGATTGCTGTACATTAGTTGTACAGTCTTGTAATGGTCTTGTCAGACTAGTAGAGAAGAAAACACAAACCAAAGACACAATGTAACAGACATGTACATGTCACCCAACTTGAACTGTTCGACCATTCATTGTCCCATCAGATCTTACTTCACAACAACTATTTGAAATTTTAGTGTAAACTGAAATTAATTCTTTTATAAATGATGTTTTACGACTAGAAGTTAGGGCAGCATATCAAAGACTAAATAGAGTTTAGGCTAGCCCTAGCCCTAGCCCTAGCCCTAGCCCTAGCCCTAGCCGCTTAGAAGTAACCTTTGATATTAATCCATCTGGAAGTATGTCAACACATACTATTCCAGTGTGTGCATATACATTACATAATGTGCTTGTTTAAAAAAAATGGAGCACAAAGTGGGCATTCAACCAGTAGCAAACCACTATCCATGGAAACACACCAACACACTCTGCTATTTGCAGTGTCAGCATTCTCTACAACTAACTTGCACAATGAATGAGGACATAAAAGTCTTTAAACCTTTTGCATGCACTTTAAAACAACTGCTACAGCTCTAGCTATAACACTCACCCCTTCCACATGATTGAGGATGAGTTTATCTGGCGGCTTCAGAAGGTAAACGCATAAACCTGCACTTATCGAGACCAGTCCAAGGACTAAAAATATACCAGAAGATGTGGCGAGGCAACACCTGCGCCCTTTACTGCCCATCTTTAAACTGTGCGAAACAAGGCTCTATAAGTGGAAATTTGATTAATTCGTACACACCCACTTTTGTCACACACGATTTGACGACCTTTTCCTAACTTCAGTCTACGAGATTTAAAAAAAACTAGCTTCAATACGAAAACATGACGTGTGGGGCCTGCCTGTTTATGTATAGGCATAGACAAAAGCTTAGCTACCAAACCGCTTGGAAATAAAAAGTCGCAGAATTATTTAAGGCTATTTTGAAGTAAGACGCCATATTAAGTTCTACATAATTATTGCTATTTATATATTCAAGCAATACTGGAAGTTCGAATGTGACAAAAACCAATACATGTTTATAAATAGTTACAGCTTCATGGTTAGTAAACAGACACATGACTTGAACAATAACAAGCATAAGATGCTCTTAAAATAATGAACAGCAATCAGAACACCTAAATTAAGGAGCTAGATCATGAGATGGTTATAACACATGGTAGACTAGCAGTGATATTGATTCAGTCAATGCTGCACCAGTGGAGTGCTCTCACTGTCGTGAACTGTTCTTATCCTTTTCATCCATGCAAAGAGTGTCAGGAATCCAACAAGGATTAGTACACAGCCTAAAAATACTGAACAAAAAAACAAAACAAAAAAAAATACAGAAAAACCCTCAAATGAATGAAATTTTATAATAAGAATGCATTAATCCTTGAGTTTCAATCACATAATGCACATTTACCTTCCCATTAGTTAGTTTATAAGTACAAACTGCGATAAATTTATCTGAGCAATTGATCAATAATTGAAACTAGTTTTACTCTTTGTTTTAGAGTAAAAGCAGAAAACACCCTCTCTTCCCTCTATTTTAATTAGACATTTATTACCTTACTTCACAGACCAATAGCTAACCAATTAAAGAGTGATTTAAATAAAGCAAAAAAACAACAACAACTAACGAACAATAACTCTGACTAACTCAGAAATCCAAACAGTGCAGGAACAGCTATCTCAAACTCCTGAATCATTTTCAATCCTTTGCCTTCTAGATAGTTCTTGAAATCTTCATCTATTGCAGCATACTATGACCAGAGAAACATCATTGTTATAACATTAGCTATAAAGCTAAATCAGTAATAGTACATCAACAAACATGTGCATCATACATCACTGAGTAAACTTTAGTCCACACAGAAAAGAGCAATAAATTCAGACTTCTTTAACTTGTGGTACTAACTGAAGCTTAATTCTGACAATATCTGAGTAACTATATGGGGTTCAGACAGAGTTCACGCCTATTACCTTCTATTCGAGCTTCTGAACCTCATACTATATTGAAATATTTTTGGGCAGCCAGTCATTGCCATATTTTTTATTGTACAAAACAAAACATCGCTTCTCTCTTTTTCTTAATTATAGGAAGTACTGTGGCAGAGCACCATACAAAGAGAAAATAGGAACATTATATTGGATAATCAGTTAAAATAAAAAACACCGGATAATTGACGATCAAACATAGAGCGCCAAAAGGCACTATTGCTGGTTAAAGGGTTAAGTGCATATCTTTAGAGCTATTTTGTTTTCTATACACAGTATCTACTAAAATTGCTGCTAAAACTTGTTTTTCTTACTTCATTTATGTAGAGAACTGGAAGATATATCAAATTAGAGTTGTTATATCCCGTCACATTGCTTGCGATATGAATAGTACCGATTGTGTGATGTTCAGTTCTGTTCACTTGAACATTGACTTGGAGCTTCCTCTGGAAGTTGATATTAGCCCCAGTCATTGGCTCTACATCTATGACTGTGTCATGCTTGGTCCTGCTTGGGCTCAAGCCTTGCACCGATTTCAAGAGCAAAGGATCTCCATCTAGGAAATGAGGTTTGCTTCCATACACTGGGACCTCTTTGGGCTGAGTGGGCCCTATATAGAACATACCTTCAGGACAATACGAGAAGTAGTCGAGATTTGGAGTTTTGAAAGTGGCATTATCAATGCCATAGCGATAAGCATTGATGCCTAAATGACTCACTATGCCTTCGTATTTGAGGTCAAACCACCGCTTGACATCGTCCACAAATGCGGTAAGTTTCTCCCCCTCTTGCAAATTTGGCTTGAAGAAGAAACCCTCAGTTCCACGCACACGATCAGCTTCTGAGCCTTTCCTCCATATATTCAATTCAGTCAGATTGTTCCACCGAACGAACTGGCCCACTTGTGAGATGTCCGATACCCCAGTGTTGATGACGCTGGTTTTCCTGTCGTCAATGGAGTCATTCACCTGTATGCTCACTTCTGGCAGTGGGTACATGCCTATGTCGTGAAGGGTTTTTATAAATGGATCACTGTATCCCCAAGCTAAGTCCCTTGCCTTTTCGCAGATGTACAGCTTGGCTCCACTTGTGGTGATTATAGTTTTCAAAGCAACACGTAGAGCTGCGTTGTCCTTTACTTCTGCAATTGCTCCCTACAAAAAAATAAACATCGTTACAATGAACATTCACTAATAATATTAGCTACTGTGTTCGAAAGTTTAAACAAATTTTTTAGCTTCAATCGCTAAATATTAATTTATCTTGAATTTAAAAAATAATAATTTGAAGTAACTGCAGTAACTTAATGAAAATACTGCTACAATGAGCTCAGAATAGATAAAATTGATATTTAGACAAATATCCAAAATCTTTCAATGATTTAGTTATTCTCGGCTGAAATAATTATAATAATAGCATATTTTTCTCCTAACAGCCAATATTATTAATTCAAACTTAACCCAACATTTCGATTTCTTGCCGAAGTCTTTTTCATTAATTGTCTTTAGCTATAGCCCTCTAATACAGCATTCACATAATATAATGTATTATGATAGGACTGACTATCAAGGGAATGTTGATGGTGCAGATGAGGTCTGACTCCTTCAATTTATCACCACTAGTACTCTCGCTGAAGTGGAATATTTTACTCTGAGTGTAATTCAACCGAGACACATTGCTAGTTTCCACGAGCTCTTTTGTCCTCAATTCCCTATATAGCAATAAACAAAATAACAATTGCAAAATATTTCAACGTTCATTGTTTATACGCCATTATACCAGCTCAAGGACTGCAGTATGTAGCTAGTGAGATGCATTTATTGAAGAAACAAGTCAATTCTCTTGCTAATATCACACCTCATGCCATGGTGATGGTATAAAAATTTGCTGGGAAATTTACTAAACAGAGGTTAGCGAGGAGATCAAGAAGAAAACAGTACATATATATAATAATATGCTTGTGTGTCAGTATAGACAACGATGGTGACCGACGACAACAACCAAGAGTGTTACTTACAGTAGCTAACCATAATGGGTATAAGAGAGGCAGAAAATAGGAGATGTAAGGGTCAATATAAATAAAAGAAGCTGAGAAAAAGCTGACTGATGTAAACTACTTCAATGAAGAAGTAAAAGAAATAGGACAGAGATACTGGGGAGCAGGAAAGATAGACAGAGGAGGAGAAGGGAATCAGTGACTTGAAAAGAGGAATACGAAAAAACAGGGCCATGATGGCTGAGTAAAAAAAAAGAGCAAGAGAGGTAAACCATGGATAAAACTACTTTATGCTACTACTCCTAATTTGCACAAGTTAGTATGTCAAGCGCCACTTCGTGGCTCACTTGCCTATTACCATATTGTAACTTTCTGCAAGACTACTATACAGCCGTATTGTAATACCAATACAGCAAGTTAACTATAATTAGCTGTACTGTCACTTATTAACCAGTATTATATATTACCTATACCTATATTGTAATACCAGTACTATTGTTACCTATAGCTGTAAGGTCCAATTTCCACCAATTTTGGCATGGCGCCTCCTTTCAACTTCTGAAATTCTTCGCAGTTGGTGAAGTTGAGGAAGTAAAAGTCTTTATAGATGGGGATAGTAGGTTCTGCTAATTGCTCATAAGTAGCATGGCCTTTCTCTATAGTTACACGCTAAAGAATAAATACACGATGTCTAAACCATAATGAAAATTCTACTGTTCCCTATCACATGTCAGTGGCATAGCCACAGGGGGGGCTGGGGGGGATGGAGCCCCCCCCACTTTTATAATAAGTGGGGCTAAGCCCCCCCACCTTTATACCAACTATACAATACACATGTATTGAATATAAGTAACTAGACACATTTGTATATGCAGTGCAATGAACAAGAACAATGGAGTTTTGAAGGACATGCTACCCTCTGTACATAAATTACTTCGTCTTATGTATACAATTCCGATAACCTCTGCCACCTCTGAACGAGCATTTTCAACTATGAAGAGAATAAATACTTACTTACGTTCAAGTATGACAGAAAAACGTTTAAATAACTGTTAACTTTTTAATTTTGATAGCTGAAGAATTTGTTGAAAAACTTGATGAAAGAAAAAAAGAAACTTTGGCAATTTTTAATTTTTGTTTAACTTACTACAATAGTGAAATAATTGTGCATTACATTATATTAACTTTAATGTAGTGATTGCTTTGGCGCGATATCAGCCCCCCCCCCACTTTAGGTGAGCTAGCTAAGCCTCTGCATGTGTTCTTATCTGGTCTGTCTCATGGTAGTATAACTTGCTGAACTGACACCTGTAATTAGAGAACTGGTCCAGCTAACATGCACTATAATATTTATTACTCTGTACGTCAGCATCTTGTAATTTTATTCACAACTATAAAATGATCATATTTGGAAGTTATGAATGTGTTTATGAACTCTGTGAGTATGTGTAGCTAAACATCAGATCATGTGATCCACCCAGGTTACCAATGTTATTCAATTCAGTCACACACAGGTGCATGTTTCGTGTACTCCAGGAGATTCTCTGGCCTATATTTAATGGCTTCTTCTTCTAAGACCCTCCTGCTTTTCATTGTGTATTGTTTAAAAAGGCATTGTACTCATAGGAAAGAGACACTATTAATGTTGTTGTTTGTAATACATTTGGCTGGTTGTTATTATGCACTAAATAATCTTTTATGGTACTAATAAACTTAATAGCTACCACTAGATCTTTAATTATAGCCATATTTAAAGTACGATTTATTTCTATAAACATAAATGAATAACCTCCCGGGAAATTATTACAACACTGCATGGGCAAGTGCGTTTGTAAGGTAATGAACATACTGGGACACTCAGAACAAGTACACACTTGTAGCCAACGATAAGTTTCATTAGAATATGTTGCTGTGTTGAGCAAAATAATTGCTAGCTTCTTTTTTCCTTTTTTTAAACAGCCTACCACCCTTGCATTCACCATTATTAACTCAAGTTATCACTCGTTGCTATTCATCTCACTCGATTGAGTGTAAAATTAGTAATAGAAACTTCTCCTGCAAGTTCAGAAATCAGCTAGCTAGTAAGCGGCTTACTTGGTCAACTTGGTTGGTGATTATCGAAGGGAACTCCATGTAAAATGCTATTCCTCCAGCTATAAGAGCCACGCCGGCTAGGAAAGCCGTAGGAAAGGTGAAGCCCAGGCATAACGTGCACAGTTTTCCAGCCTTCTTGCCCATCCTGGAATCGACGATTGCCTCGCTGCAATTTGCTTCGCAGCAAATATCTCAACTATATCAATTTTCGCGCGCGAGTTTTATTTGAACGTATTTTTAATAAAGTTCAGAAAATGTTTACTGTATGTCAACTTATACCTTACTTAGTAGCGATTCAGTGATTCATGGTGAATTGGTCATAACAAAAATTGTATAGTTACAGCTTCTGTCATCCACTCTACTGTCAGTTTTAGCTTAATCAAATTGGATCTCTTCTAAAATGTTTAATTTTTCATTTTTACAACCTTACAGCGGTTTTAGTATTAGTTTAAAAACTAAAACAACACTATAGACTATAATACTTTCAAAACATCATGCACAGATTGGTAATGTGTCAATGATGATTATAACTCCAGCACAGTGTAGCATAAGTACATAGGAGCCCAAATAGTCATTAGGCTATTCTCCAGTACCAATTTATTTTTTCTATTGGTATCTGCTCAACTGGACAAGCATGTGTCCTAATTGTTTGACTCTAAATCACTAGCTTGATCAGAGATTTAAGAGCTCTACTTCAATTATGAAACGCCACAGTTTATATCTTTAATATTAGCTAACCTCCACCAGTAGCTGTATGGCTACATACATACATACAGCTATATATGTATGTAAAAAAAAAAAGAAAAAAAAAAGATGGCAATCTACATTATAATGTTTATAGAGTGCAAGACTTATAATTCTCTTAAATTGGTTTTCAGTTTAGCTGTACTCATCATTAATATTTCATCTGATCAGCCTTCCTTCTACTAAATGACTTATACACTTAACTTTAATTGTTCACCTATGATTTCAAATACTGTGTATCCAAACAGTTCAGTAATTTATTCAAAATTGATTATAGTTTATCACAAAATTTTACAAAAACGAAGTTAAACTAAAAACATCATAATTTACTCCTTGTTATACTTCAGAAGAGGTGTCTTTGGATTAGAATCTTGCTTCTGGTCAACTCTTCTATTCCACCACAAAAAGAATGTCAGGAATCCAAGTAGAATGCACACAACACCCAAAGATACTGCAAGGAAATAAAACACATGAACACGAAAATATAATCCTCCGCTGCTTAATTTTTTTTATCAACTTACTTAAAATTCCAAAAGCAGCAGGTGCACCTGCTTTGACCCTATTAATGAGTCTCAACCCTTTATCTTCTAAATACTCTTTGAACTCTTCATCTATTGAAGCATGCTATATAAAAGAATTAAAAAAATGTTAAAATTAAATCAGCTGTGAATGGTACAAAGCATACTTACTTCATTGAGGTACAGTACTGGAAAATAAAGGACTCCCGAGTCATTATATCCCATTATATTTTCAGTGATGCGAACTGTGTCTTCTTCTCCGTATTCCTCCGTCTTGTTGACCTGCACAACCACCTGAAGTTTCCTCTGAAAGTTGAGGTTGGCTCCAGTGATTGGCTCTACATCTATTACAGTATCGTGCAGCTCTCTATCAGGCTCCAGTCCTAAGATGGATTCCAACAGCAAAGGATCTCCGTCCAAGAAATGTGGCTTGCTGCCATACACAGGAACCTCGACTACTTGAGTGGGCCCTATAAAGAACATTCCATCAGGACACCAGGAGAAATAGTCTGCATTTTTCGGCTCCGAGAAAGCACTTTTGAAAGTGGTGTTGTCAATGCCGTACCTGAAAGCTGTTAAATCTAGCTGTTTAACTTTGCCTTCATAAATAATGTCCACCGATCGCATAATGTCATCAACAAATGCAGTCAGAATGTCATCCTCATTTAAGTTGGGCTTAAAGAAGAAACCTTCGGTACCACGTACCTGATTGGCTTCTGAGCCTCCCCTCCAGATCCCCAAGTCTGTTCGGTTGTTCCACTGTATGAACTGGCCAACTTGTCTGATGTCAGGTATCCCAGTGTTGATGATGCTCGTGTTGGTGTCATCGATGGAGTCATTCACTTGAATGTTCACCGTCAGCTGTGGGTACAGTCCTAGAGTGTAGAGTCCTTCTACAAAGGGGTCTGTGTAGCCCCATATCAAATCGTTGACATTCTCACATACATACAGCTTGGCACCAGTGGCGTTTATGATGATGTTCAAGCCAAAGCGAAGAAAGGACTCATCTTTAGTCAGATTAATGGCTCCCTATGAAACAAATGCACAGACTGTAACGTGGAGCAAAGTTAGTAACTTGATGAGTATACTAGGCACCATTATTGGTACCTTGTTTATGCTTGCACTATTGGGTAGCTATTACTTTTTATAACTGATCTTCAACTTAAAAATTTGGGAAACATTAATTTTGAAAAAAAAAAAGACAAAAAGAGTGCCTAAGCATTCAATTAGTCTTAACTACTATACCAACAATAATGCAATAAGTGAAAATGTCTTACTATTAGAGGAATGTTGATGGTACAAATGATATCAGAGTCTGAAAGACCATCATCACTGGTAAGAGGATTGAAATGATATATCTTTCGCTGAGTGTAAGACAGTTCTGAGTCATTGTCAGTTTCTACTAGCACCTTCGTCCTCAGCTCACTAAAGATTTAAATTCAGCAATACATATTTGAAAACTTCATAAAACATGAATTTAATATAACCATGTATTTACCTATAACTATATGGACCTAATTCTTCAAACTCGGGCTTTACTCCTCCCTTTTCTTCGTGAAACTCCTCAAAGTTGGTGAGGTTGAAGAAATAGAAGTCCTTGTAGATAGGAATGGAGGGCTCTTCTAGTTGTTCATATGTGGCATGTCCTTTCACTACTGTAACTTTCTGCAACAAATATGAAACATGTTTTAATTATTGGATCAGATTGGTATGTAACTTTATGTTGAAGGGGTGGGCGATTAATAAATAACTTACCAGTGAAAATATATATACAATTTATGATGTAACCCCTACTACACAATGCTACATCTTGCTGAATAAAATAATTTCTATCACTCAACAAGAATGACAGATTCTAAGAATAAATTAAAAGGGTATTATTATTACCTGAAATAGTACAAACTCGACTTGTAAATACATACAATGACACTTTGTTATATTGTTGAACTAATGAACTCTTATTATCATCTTAGCTGAACTACTTTCTCTTTTATTCTGCAAGGTCTTCCAGAATGTGTAACGGTAGTTGAGTGTACTATATATGCACACCTGGCACTATTAGACTATCAGACTCACATACACATGTATGCTATACTCAAACTAGTGTGTGTGTGTGTGTGTGTGTGTGTGTGTGTGTGGCATACCATATTTAAATACCATGTGTACTCTGTAACATACATATCAGTATTCTCTGTTATACTGCAAATTTTAAAACTTACATCAAACTCATAATCATATTATTCATATATTTAGTTATTTTTGTGCACGTGACTTCTCTCTCTCTGGTCGTGTGTTCTGTTGATTGAATGAGTTTTGATTCAGTGATTCAGTTGAACTGTGTAGCTAACTTTGCAACAGTCTGATCCACTTGTTGTTTGTGACCGGAGGAATCTACAACTTGAACTCTTGCTGAGTGACCTGCCTCATACTCAAGTCATGAATAATCCTAGGATCATGTGATACTCATACGAACAGAGTAGTATAAGGAAAAGGGAAATCTCACGCAACAATTAACTGTTGATCATACTTTGTAATCTACAAATCTGCCGGTAAAATACTCAAGAACAGGGTCGGGCATGAATCTGTGTTATAGTAGAACCTCTGAACTGAGAGATTGTTGGCGGGAGAAAATAGAGGCACTTTGCTCTCAGAGACTTCACTATCAGAGCTTCCATTGTAATGAATGCTGTCACTGACATATTACTATTTTTGAAATAAGAAACTTTATCTTAAGTTAAGATTAGATAAACTAAAGTTGGTGGATTTAGAAGATTGTTGCTCTCTGCAGAGATGGTGAAATTTCAGACATAAAACTGAGGATAAAGAGCGTCTCTTTTCTCCCTCCTTCCATCCTCCACACCCCAACTAAAAATTTCACAGGCTCTTACTCCACTGTAAAGATAGTATCCTGATGTTTCATAAATTAAATGTCTTGTCCTAAGCTGCACCAACTGGAATTTTGCAATATCTGCACTATTAAATCATGAGCCATTTGTAACACCAGGGATTAAATAAATCATCCACCACTTAAAATATGTGTAGCAGCACACACTTAGCCATCTAACAGGATTGATATCAGCACAAATCTGAAATAGTCTCGGCTTACCTTGTTCACTTCGCCCCGCAATATGGAGGGGAACACTCCAAACAGTACCGCTCCCACGATAACCAGTACCAGTCCGAGTATGAAAAAAAGTATGGAGCTGGAGCCTAAACAACAAGTACAAGCTGTTCCACGCTGCTTGCCCATCCTGCAAGTCCTAGAAGACGGCACCTTTGCTTCTGCAAACGAAGTAGGCGTGGCTCCTATTCGTAAAAACCGTATGACCACAAAAATTCATGCCACTTCGGCACACTGCGCATGCCTACCAAAGTAATATTTTGCGTGAATCATATCAACTCAAACAATAGGAGGGATAATGAAGCAAATTAGGTGTGCAGAAATACAGTAT
>WLWD01003915.1_pt1 | contig 32278 bp, 19 predicted proteins | sample 6712731 | NCBI WGS metagenome assembly WLWD01 (sample SAMN12718690, study PRJNA576275) | sponge metagenome | isolation source: marine sponge | host: Mycale hentscheli | place: New Zealand: South Island, Marlborough, Capsize Point | collected 2014-11-01
AGATGCTTTGGAGACAACTTATGAGATTACGAAGCTCATAAAGTTTTCGCCTCGAAGAGAAGCAATTTTCTTGGGTGTGAAGCAGGATATGCCAGGTACACCATTAGCTGGCATTCGGTTACTTTGTCCTACTAGGTGGACTGTGAGGGCAGATGCTCTGGCAAGCGTAACATCCAATTTTCAAGTGTTACAGCAGACATGGGAAGAGTCAATTGAGGTAGTATCTGATAGCGAAACAAAGGCAAGGATCAGAGGAGTGTCAAGTGTTATGTCTACTTTTGATTACCTGTTTGGAAATATGCTAGGGGAAATGCTACTGAAGCATGCTGATAATTTGAGTCGTTCCTTACAGATCAAGACACTGTCAGCAGCTGAGGGTCAGCAAATAGCGAAGATGACAGTTCAAACTTTAAAGTCATTGAGAAATGATTCTTCATTTGACTTATATTGGTCCAAAATAAGCAAGATAGCAGCTGATTTGGATGTTGGTGAACCGCAGTTGCCTCGTCGTCGAAGAGTTCCACGTCGCTATGATGAAGGGACATCTGAAGGAGACTATCACAGTGATCCAAAGGCACACTATAGGCAGATCTATTATGAAGCAATTGATTTGATTGTCAACTGCATTGAAAATCGCTTTGATCAACCTGGATATAAAAAGTATGAATCTTTGCAGACTCTTCTTCTTAAAGCATGCCAGCTAGAGGATTTTGAAAATGAATTGCATACTGTGTGTCAATTTTATAAGAACGATTTTGAAGAGGCAGTTTTGCGCACTCAACTTCAGACATTTGGTACACACTTTCAGTCCCAGAATCAGTCAAATGAAATATCCAGTCAAACAATCAACATTTTTGATATAAGGAGTTACTTTCTTTCCTTGTCCTCTGGCCAATTGTCCCTCCTAGCTTATGTTAAACGTCTTGTTCAACTTATATTGGTGATGCCAGCAACCAATGCGTTGTCAGAGAGATCATTTAGTGCTCTGCAGCGTATTAAGACATATCTTCGAGCAACAATGAAACAGGATCGGCTCAATTATTTGATGCTGCTACATGTACACAAAGACAGAACTGATGAAATCAATCTTAAAACATTACTAAATGAATTTGTAGGGTGTTCTGAACATCGAGCAAGTATTTTTTCAAAGTTTTAATTGTTGTCATCATTATCATAAAAATAGTATTCAAATATATACCTATTTTGACCACACCTATTTCCTTTTGACCACACCCACTTCCTGTGCCGGACCAGTTTAAATTTGCTTGCTACGGCCTTGCAATTAACTGTAACTTACTGGTTCAGCTGATCGCAACCAATTTCCAAGCATAAGTAACAGTCTTATACGTAACCCGTAACACGGACTTCCGGTTAGATTACGGAATTCAACGTTAACTCTGCGAGAAATTGAATAAGAAGTTAATCGCAGTTTTCTCGAAATAACTAGTGGTGTGCTTGAGCACAAATGGCAAGCGAGCCTGATAGTTAGGTAACATAAAATGTTACTACTTTTAGCTTACTTCATGCAAACACTACTAATGGTGTGCTTGAGCACAAATGGCGAGCGAGCCTTAAACTACACTATTGTTAAATGATTGATTTTAACAACTAACACTCAAGCTACTAAAATAAAGTCGAGTTTTTAAATTACGTATGCGGTAAAGGGGGTTCAATGCCATAGTAACCGCTCCCGCAACTGTTTGAATTGAAAAAGAAGCAACAAAATCAAGTCACGTTATTTAAAGTTTTCTTTGTGACATTCTTAATAGTAATTGTAACGCACAATACTTTCACACAACTGAACATACCTACGCAAGACTTACTGTCGTGGTTCGTCTAGTGGACAATGAATTTACAAGTTAATGCTGTTGAGTAGGGCTTATAACTGTGACAAATAGCTACTGACCCTCGAATAGAAATGGAGCTCCCATAAGTTTTTGCGTTACTGCACCCGCAAAAGAATTCAAATCGGTATGTCGCTAAACCGGAGGATTCTGTTTAGTGAAGTTTGGGACGGGGTCGAACACGGAGCGAACACTGACCCTCCGTATTTTTGTGTTCGCTCCGCGTTCGACCCCGTCCCAAAATGACATACATGCGTCCAAACATATATATAAACTAGTGATGTGCTTGAGCACAAATGGCGAGCGAGCCTAAATACTATACTATTGATTTTGACTTCTAACACTGAAGTTACTGAAAATAAGGTGCAGTTTTTTAATTTAGCATACAGGGTAAAGGGATTTCAGTGCCATAGTAACAACTCTGAATTGAAGGAAAAAACAACAACAAAACAATACACGTTATTTAAAAGTTTTCTTTGTGATATTCTTTAGCTAAGTAGTGGTTGTAACACACAATGCTTTGACACAGCTGGACATGCACCTACACAGACTTACCTTCGCAGTAGTCTAGTGGACAATGTATTTTCAGGTAAATACTGTGCGCACGCCTTATAACCATGACAAAGAGCGCATTGACTTACCACCGCCACTAACTCGAATAGAAATGGAAGTCCCTTAAGTTTTCAAGTATTAACTGCACCCGCAAAAGAATTCAAAACGGTAAACAATTCAATTTCTAGGGTGATACTGGTACTGATCGATAAACCAGAGGATTCTGTGTAGTGCAATTTGGGACGGGGTCGACCACATAACTAACACAAAAACGCGAGGGTCAAAGTACAAAATGACATACGTACGTCCAAACATATATACAAACTAGTGGTGTGCTTGAGCACAAATGGCGAGCGAGCCTGATAGTTAGGTAACATAGTATGTATAATGTTGCAAACACTATAATAGCAGTTATGACATTTGATTTCAGCAAACAAATACAAAATCACTCTCTTACCTTATTAATGGTAACTTTTGTAGTATCAAACATCAATCATTCTCATAATCTCAATCACCAGTAACTCTTGAACAAGCTCTCAGCTACGATAAAAAATAAACCAGTGTTATTATTTGTAATTTTAGCCAACAAATATGGAATTACTACTTACATCATTCTTGCGTATTGATAACTTCTGTAGCTATCAATTGAAGTTAATTTGACAAACTGAACTTACCTTGAATTCTCCCCCTGACAAAAGCTTCTCCACTACAAAAACAAAAGACAATCAATTTTAGCGCACAAATACAAAATTACTTTCTTACCTCATTTTCTTGAGCAGTGGTAACTTTTGTAGTACCAAATTTGAGCCAATCTGACTATTTGAATTTACCAGTCACTGTTGACTAGCTCTTAGCTACAAAAAAGAAAGGCCAGAGTTAATTTAGCATATTTAGCTACCAAATATGGAATTGCTTACTTATCTCAGCTTCCCTCGAGAAGTAGTAGCTTCCTTAGCATTAATACTACGGCATTCTGACTACCAACGGCTCTTGACAACCAACAACCGGCACTTTGTATCCCCCCATAAAACGGCGAAGTTTTGAAATGAAGTCTGGAAAAGGGTCTTCAATGCCATAGTAACCGGTAGAATCAACTTTTTGTTTCTTGAAAAGCAAGCGTTTTCGCCTGAATTTGCTCACACTTCTGCGCTTAAGTATAAAGTAAGGCTTGCTTAATCCTGTAGTTTCAGAATAAACTGGGGTCAAGCCTAAAAAGCCGTCTTTTTTTTGGAGAAAGTTTCCCGCGCGCGCGTTTAAAGAGCATACGTACCATCCATACATACATACATATATATATATAACATATACCCGATTTTGCATTATCCACCCCTAATAGTATCTCGCTCGCTACGCTCGCTCGCCAATTAATTGCCGCTCGTATATTTAGTGAACCAAGCAGCGCCTGCCTATAAACTTGGTATCAAAATACTCCATAAGAAGTGCTCTACACAGTGGTATAAATAACTCATTTTTCAATTTTTAACGCAATTGGTCCCCTTTTCCCAAGTACTGTCACAGTTATGAAAGTCATTGTCAATTTATCAGTTTTCTGTAGAAATTTTTGAGTATTAAGGCTCTTTTACTTGTACCCAACAAAGTGCCAAAACTAAAGACAATAGCAATAAGCAATTGTATTATTTCCCTTAGTAACTTGTAAACAGTGAAGCTATACACCATTAAGAAATTTTAATATCTAAAATTAAAGCTAGCTTGAGTTTAACTACAAAAAATTAAAACAAATACAATTTGTCTGATATGCTGGTAGCATACACAGTAGCAAAACTTAGTTTTTGCTGCATTGCGCAGCTGTGTTTATGGTGATGGATTTAATTTAGTATTAAGCAGGAATATACTATATATTTATGTTCATTAAAACTGCTATATTAGCAACTAGCTAACTAACCAAAGTTATGCAGAATTTCAAAAGCTAACTATTTATATAAATTTGTATCCTGTAAGGTAAGATTTAAAAGAGGGGGACATCGAATCCTAGAGCCAGTGTTTCATAATGTATGACATAGAAGTGAAAAGTGCACTTCACTTCTGACACTATTGTTTATGGGGAAAATTGGGTTTATTAATGGTTATATATATAATATATATATATATATATAATACTTATAGCACGAGTCAGAGTACAATATGGGAAAATATTTTACGAGCACGCAAAATATTTTCACGAGCCAAAGGCGAGTGAAAATGTGGCGTGAGAGTAAAATAAATCATTCCCATATTGTACGACGAGTGTGATAAGTGATTTATTGCTTCTTTGAAATTTTTCTCAACCGGTTACAATACAATTTTCATTGATTTTACTCGCTACGCGCGCGCTACAACGAGCGTACAATATAAACCGTACAATATGGGAGAATACAGAACGCTCGCGTGATGCGGAAATATTCAAGTAAAAATATCAAAGCTGCAATAAATATAATTATACATTTCATTGCCTTATTGGAAAAATGCAACATTGCACATGATTAATAACAATGCCAATTTGATTAAAACATGATTAGTTTCAGGCAAATACAATAATGACATTAACATTTGATACAAATTCTAAATGACTGTATAGTGAATCATATTAACGTGTCAAGAAGATAACTTTTACATTAACACAAAGACAGTCCCGATCCTTCTCAACATTATGTCATGTGACCCATCACTCCTCTTCTCAACTAGCTAAGAATTTGACCTAAGTAAATAAAAGATAAAATAAAAATAAACAAAAAATATCAACAAAGAAATCAGCACTGCTCATATATGGAACTAATGTCTATACCTATTCACAGAAGAATTCTCAAAGTAAAGGACAATTATGATGTCAAGATTTTTAGTCAAATAAGACAGTACATTAAGTTGACTGAGAAACTTGCTTCAGCAAGAGAACACCTACACTGTAACTACAGAGCAAAAAGATATGGATTGATTTATAGCTTTGTCATGACAACTTGTTTTGTAATAGCTCTGTCATAACAACAAGTTCCTCAGGACATTATTTTTAACTACTATTATTATTATCGTCCACACACTGATGATGACCATTGTAAAATGGTTGAAACGTTTGTGCATTTTGTAAATATTTTATGACTAGTGAAAATACAAAACTAATGTCTATACCTAGTCACAGAAGAATTTTCAAATTATTAAAAGACTAATTTAAAAAATCTTAGATATTGTTTTAGCTAACAATTTCATTAGTAGATATTTTGCATGTATGTTGAACGAAGTTGAACAATAACCATAATCCTTCAAAAAACATTTTGTGGCAATCATTTTAGGTTGTTTTTTTTTCCTTCCAGGCTACATAAGAAAATTCCTTACAAAACTATAAAGAGTATTTAGATTATGAATGAAACTTTTACAACTTTTGTTTCCTCAAGCGAGTCTGCTGACAGATTCTGAGATGATATCATGAACATTGATGGAACACAGGAGATTGCCTTCTTAATGCACAAAGTCCTCCAATGTGACAAAACTCATTTCATTGAGGGCTACAGAAATGCAACTTTAGTTTATCTCAATGGGAAACCAGTTATGTTCAAACTGTTCTTTGCACAATAATTCAGTTTTAAATACTACTGAATGTGTAACATCCATTGAATACTCAATGGCTAACCAGACATGTGACCTGCTGTTCTAATACGTTCACACTTTATTATTATTATATTCACTAATTATTATTGTAAGTGCTATGATTTGAATGGTTGGAAATCATTGAGCACAATTTTTGGGTGTATTAACATAGAATTAGAATATTATCATTTCAGTAAAAATAATGACTAAATCATTAAAAAAAATAATAATTAGACTCCAGGTTTGGACTAAAACTCTTATTTTTTTTTAATCTTTCAACCCAAACCCATCCCCTACAAACTCACATACTCACCTTTCCAGCAGTCATTGTCTCTGCAATGTGAATGGCAGTCTCTGTATGCCGAGTGAGTGGTCCAGTCCTTAGAGTAGACATTCCAGATGCCAGACACATCAATACTATCAACTATACACACAATAGCATGTAGACTAAGGATTAACTACGCTCATCAAATCTACCGTGAAGGTAGTACCGAACAATAGTATAACATCGGCTACCAAATGGTATTGAAAGACCAGTTGGTTTTGTGTCGCAGACCTTAAGTAAAACAGAAAAGAAATACTCCCAGACTGAAAAAGAAGCCCTCACATGTGTGTTGTGAGTTAAAAGACTCCAATCATATCTCTGGGGCCATCATTTTGTGTTACAGACAGATCGCAAACCTTTGTTAACCTCATTCAATGAAAACAAGTTAATTCCACAGTAACCGGCAAACAAAATTCAGCGTTGGGCCTGGATTCTCTCATCCTACGAGTCCACTATGCTGATATAGCTATGGAAAAGTTTCTAGCTAGAAAATATCCTGTGAATCGACAGAAAAGCTTAACCGTTTTTTACCATTTTAGTAAACGGTGTCGGCCGTTTGTCAAAACAGTACAGAACGCAACGATAAAAACTACGGTAAAAAACCTACCATTTTACAGCCGTACCATGGAACGGAATTTTAAACTTTATTATGTCTCCCACTGTATGCAAGCAAAAACAGGTCCGTTTTCTCCTTTTTAAAAAAAAATCTATTATTGATATTTTTTTTGCCGTAAAATAGGCATTGTACTCCTTTTAAAATTCTTTGAACCCTTATGGGCAGGTTACGTATCTTTTTTAATTGCCTTAAAACTGAGATTGAGAAATTATTTTGACTGAGAATTTCCATGGTGCTGAGTGCCCAGATTTTTTTGTTGCCTACGGACTTCAAACACTCAGAATATAAAGTATGAGGTCTATAGAATTTTGGAAGAATACATGTATGGATAAAGTTTTTCCTACTGAACATCAAGAGCAATTAATTAGGTTAGTTCGTCGGAGTCTCCTCGAAATCTGCCGTAAGATGGACTGGTTCTGGTTCTGGTTCATTTTCAAGCTTTTGGAAGCTTGTTAGCTTGTAAGGCTACAACTACATACCTACTTTATATGCCCGGCTGTTTGTTTATGGATTTTTTGTGGTTGCTTCCCGGTAGAAAAGACACCCAAAGTGTTGAAGAAGTCAGAGTCGAAAGGGTTAATGTAGATAATCAATCAGCCACTGCTAGAAGCAGAAGCTAGCAGCATCACAGAAATCAATCCTGAAGAGACTGGGACTGCTACTGAGTTCAATCCTCCAACAATGATAAGGTCACAGGAATCGACCGGAATAACCGATGTAGGAAGTTCAACTCGGACTGATGCACCATCATTTAGCAGTAAGGGCTAGCTTAATGCTATAGTTTAAGAATAGACTGTGGTCAAGCCTAAAAAGCCATGTTTTTTGTCAAGAGTCATTGGTAGAGTCAGAAAAGGGTCTTCAATGCCATAGTAACCAGTCGAATCAACTTTTTGTTTCTTGAAAAGCAAGCGTTTTCGCAGGCATTTTCTCACACTTGTGAGCTTAAGTATAAAGTAATGCTGTAGTTTAAGAATAAACTGTGGTCAAGCCTAAAAAGCCGTGTTTTTTTTTTAGAAAAAAGTTCCCCGCAGGTACAATCACTACATATAACATATACCCGATTTTGCATTATCCACCCCTAATACTGTCTCGCTCGCTCCGCTCCCTCGCCAACAAACATCCCGATTTTCAATTGCGTTACCCGGGCCCTGTAAGTGTCTCGCTCGCTACGCTCGCTCGCCAATTATAACTGAATGCGGATGCGCGGTGTGAATGGCAGAGTAGAAAGCCCTCTCTGCCCGTTAGCCCTATGTGGGATTTAAAAAAAACACGTAATCGTATCTATCCTGCTTTAAGGCGGTGTTGTTTTGGTTTAGCGATTCCAGACTTTCTTAGTTTTTTAGTACTAAAAAAATATCTTGAATGCTTAGTTTTAGTTTTTTCCCCAAATTCTCCCCGAAGATTTAGTTAGTTTTTAGTTTTTCTTCAATACCATGTAGAAGATTTAGTTAGTTGTACTATCAATTGTCTTAGTTTTAGTTAATTTATGTTTGCCTCTCAAATTCTGCAATAATGAGACTCCTTAAAGAAAGTTGTTCATGTAGTTTTCCCAAAGAACTTCAAAAATGGCATATTTCAGTGAAAACTTGGGTATTATTAATAAAGTATGGTATTTGTTATGTAGTTTAGAGAATAATTACTTGATAGGAATTTATATTTTCATTTAATAATGACATAATTCAAGGTGAATTGTTTACAATAAAATTGCTTAGTTTTAGTTTTTGTCATCCACTCTACTGGTAGTTTTAGTTATTATTGAATTTACTGTCTTCTAAAATAGTTAGTTTTAGTTTTTTCACGTTCTCTACAGCTTAGTTTTAGTTATTCTTACCAAAAGTAAAATACCTCAAAATTAAGGGGGTTTGGTTTTAGTTTTAGTTAACTAAAACAACACTACTTTAAGGGTCTAAGCCCACCACCGCACTGTAAGCTACACACATATAGTATTGTTCTTCTATTCACACGTTGGGAAGGAACAAAATACATACTGTAGAAGTTCCAGACACTTTCCTAGTGTTTGGTAAAGGGTTTTTCCAACAAGACTACATCATTGTGAAGATCTTTCCATTGTTTTAGTTTCTGCTAGTACACTTTTTACACACTTTTATAAACTTATAAACTACAACAGTGTATTCTTGTCATTACTGTTAAATAATAACATTAGGTTTACACCACAATAGTACTCTAAAAATAAGCCAATTCAATGAACAAAAATAAGTTGTAAAACATTTGCTATATAAAACATAAAAATGTACTGTTTGTTGTTGTTATTTTAATTATCTGGTAACATAGAGGAAACAGTTTCCTTGGATTGTTTAGCAATCGTTTGAAACAAAGATTGGTTGGATTCTTCATCATCACTAGTTTGAGGACTGATATCATCCATATTTCCTTTCACTTTCTGGTTGGCCAGGATTCCTGCAGATATCCCTACAAATGGTGCAACAATAAATCCAAGTACTCCACCAGCGATGCCAGCACCTATGCCTGCAGCTACAGAGGCAGCAGTTTTACCAGTCTCACTATCTGGTACTGATTTGGCTGCTTGAGCTGCCAATAAACCAAATCCAGTACCTGCAACAAGTGGTCCCCCAATAGTTCCTCCCACACCAGCTGCAATAGAAGCAGCAATCTGACCAGCAGTGCCATATCTTGTTTCACCTAGAACAGTAAGGCTTGCATTTCCATCATCGTTTTGGTTCAACACTAGTACCTGAAATTGGTACTTTGTATCAGTTTTTAAATCAGTCACTTTATGACTTTTTGCTGAATTCTCTCTAGTTGCTGAGGTGATCCACCTAGAATCATTTACTAGTCGATACTGTATTTTGTACTTTACTACTCCCTCTGGATTTTGAGATGGTGGTTTCCAGCGAATTTTAAGGATTTCTGGCAATCGTTTAGAAGAAATTCTTACTTCACTAGGTGGTCCTGGAGTGACACAGTCAGTGGTGACTTCACAAGACTCACTGGGTTCTCCTTTTCCACATGAATTTATCATTTTAACTTGAAACCTGTACTTTGTATGGGGTTGCAAACTGCTGATTGCCAATTTGTGGACGTCCACATCTTTTTTTGTCAAGGTAAAGTTTAGTGAAGTCCAATACCGTTCAATCTCGTTACTCTGTTCAATTCTCATGTATTGAACTTGGCATTGTGTGACGGCACTTCCATGCTCTTCTTTTTCTGATAACGTCTTCACTTCTACTATCACCCTTGTTGGAGATTGTACAGTCAGTTTAGGCTTCTTAGGCTTTGCAGGTGGCCCACTATGGAATACAAAAGTGACACTACTACTCCAAACACCAGGACCAGATCCATTAACAGCTCGTATTTTCAAGGTGTAGGTTTCACCAGGAATTATTTGGGGATCTCCAAGTCTTATGGTACATATATCACTCCTAGAAGTTATTTGATCAAATGGAAGAGGAACAATTCGGCTGCTCCCATCATCAAACGTCAGTTCATAGCGATCAACGCTAATTCCCCTATTTTCAGCGCTCGTCCACAATAACTCCATTAAATCACCTTCTGGAACATCTGATATGGTAAATTTATTAATGCGATTTGGCCTAGAACCTTGAGGTTTCAAGTACAATCCAGCTTCAGGATGTTGAACGGTGTTCTTTATATCTTTATTTCCATGCTTGATGTCCTGTCTAATTTGAGTAGTTTGAGAAAGGTTAGCTATACTAATCGCTAAATTAAGACCATCTCGAGCTCGTTGTATAAGACTGGATAATTTCTCCAAGTCTGTTTTATCAGAAGAAGCATCGATCATTCCTTTAATCTTTTTTTTTCCTGTTACCCTGTTGCATTGGACTTCAATAAGTTGCAGATCATCATTCACTTTTTCTAGTTCCTCTTTTACCGAATCTGAAATATAACCTTCTTGATCGATTTTTTTTAATTGGTCTGCAAATTTCTGTAGATCTTTAACGTTGGTTAAAATCTGCTGTGAGCATTCGGTATTAGCGTTTGCTGCTTGAGATCGCTCGTATACAATTTTTGCAACTTTAAAGACTCCCTCTATAACTTTGGACGCTATGCCAGACATATCTACAAAATTAGCTCGGTGGTATAGCTAGCTAGATTGCCAGAGAGTACTTGGTTTTAGCGGTCTTTTTATCGTTTATTTTAGCAGTAGCGATTTATAAATACGAACGCCCCAGCTTACATGCACTGAACAGAAAATGCCACTATTTGCTTTTTATTAACCCTCAGCGCGCATGCGCGATAGGGTTATAGTAGTCATCCTGTCTGTTTGTCTGTTTGTCTGTCTGTCTGTCTGTCCCGCTCTGATTTGGGTGGGTGTAGCAATACCTGGGTGGGTGCTAGGGTGCACTTTATTAGCTAAAATGTCGTGCTTATTAACTCCAAATCATGCCCATTTTGTAAGAGAACTAGTCCTGTGTTTCACCACAAATGGCAGGGAGCCATTATGCACAAGCAATTCTAACAAATTGGAATCCAATAAAGGTTGATTATTTGCCTTTACAAAATCTGTATACAAAAGTAATGATATGGCTAGATCAGAGTGTACAGAGAAAAAAATACAGCACACATAATAGATGCTGCTAAGAAAGAGAAGTACGTCACTTGCATCTGCTTGGTAGTAAACGGGACAGAGTGCCTGTTAACTAAGGAGGCAGGACACGTTATTACTGAGGTTACTGCTGGCCTGCCTAAAATGGTGCTCCAACAGATTATTGTTGTTTGTACAAAGACACCCAACAAATTAGGTTTGCATTTTACAAGAGAAATGCTTTTGGAATTTGGTGTAATTGTGCCCAAGAATTGCTTGCTCAATGGGAAAAAGAAAAAATAATTCAAGCCAAGAAACATGCCCAGATTCAGAATGGCTTGATTCTGATTTGTGACTCAGATTCAGATTGTGGCCCTGCAAACAAGGAGGCTGAATTGACAAAATGATTTATTCAATGCCATAAGAAATTGGACAAAATAATTGCACTGGTAAGGGAATTTTCACCCAATTCGTTCAACGAATTCTATGAAGTGACAAAAGCCATTGAAACCAATTTACACTATCATTGGGTCTTTGGCCCTCGCTCGTGTAAACTCTATACCAATCTCCACGTCATGGTATAACCTATACATATAAATGCAGTTTCTACTTATGTGTGGTCTGATTGGTTTCTGGTTGTTAGGTATTTCATTACCCTGCAAGGAATGTTGGTCATGATCAAAAAATAAATTGGTGTTACAGTATTCATTGAAGACAAAAAAAATCAATGCGCTTATGTGTGGTAAGTGTCCATCTGTTTGTTGTTGTATGTGGATGTAGCATATTAGGATTGTGCAATATTCATAACTTACTAGAGACTGAGGAATCCAGTTCATCTGCGGAGCATAATGAAATATTCATAACTTACTTTTAGAGACTAGGACTACCAAAAAAAAATCATTTTTATGAGCTACTTTTATTACTGTCTTGTGTCAGTCTGCTGTTTTATGTAGATGTAGCATATTAGGATTTTGCAATTATTCATAACTTACTAGAGATTCTATGTAGATGACGTATAAGTATTTTACAATACTCATAACTTACTAGAGACTGCTGGACTACACAAAGTAATCATTCTGATGAAATATAGTTAATGATGTCTAGAGTCCATCTGCTCGTTTCATGAGGATGACAGCATAATAAGGATTATGCATGAATATTCATAACTTATGTAATATATTATATGCATTATGTCCTATGATTTTGTCACCCTAATAATTCTGTCTTGGTACAATGTAGTCATCCTTATTTTGAGTAGATTGTGTATGTGCACTGTTAAAAATGGTAACTCAGTTTTGGTGTTAAGTAGGAGGCGCTGCCTGGACACCCCAGTTTAAAGCTTCATATTGTTCCCACAGTTACAACTAAAAGATATTTGAAATGGGGAAACTAAAGGATATAAGCTATTATTATAATATATGCTCAATTGGTAAAGTATATGTATGTGTTGTGGAAGTTATAAGGGCTCAAAGTGGGGTGTCCAGGCAGCGCCTCCTCAAACACCTCGCAAGGTATTATTTAAGCACCTTGTTTTGACAGTGTATGTGATGTGTGTCATTAATGAGTGTGCTCAAGTGTGTGTTCATGTGTGTATCTCTATGTAAGCAAACGTACACACACAACAATTGAATTACTTGCAAACAATAAGGTCAAATTCTGCATCCTAATTAAATTTAAGAATCATCTAAATGTGTGGTTAACGTTTACATTCCCATTCTATGAATAGTGTAATGTATATGTGCATCTGACACAAATGGGTGGCAAACCTTTTAGGAAATGAAAAGCATGTTTGCTGGAGAAAAGGTGAGCTAGTTGTGCAATCATATCATTAATTGTATCATTTGTGACACATCTAATGGTCATTGGAGTAGAATGGGGATTAGAGTAGACGTAAAATTTTAATACTAGCAAGTTGAAGCAGTTAAAGCCAATTAGTGCCAGTGGAGAAGTTTGCAAAAAGGTCTAATTTAGTGAACAAGGATCTAGTGAAAGTAAATGACCTGTTGCAGATTATAGAGTTTCAATGCAAAAGTCGGGTATTATAGTAGATGTTATTATCCAAATTTAAATCAAGCTTGTAGACCAATGCTTTGGGTAATTCAAAGAAATTCCAGTAAATTCTCCATGAAGCCACCACTGCAAAATCACAATTCTAACTTAAAGTCATGGCGTGAATATAAGAGTGGGTATGTTTTTGAATTTAGAAACCTCGTGTAATAAAATTGAGCATTTCCAAGGGTAGTTAGGCAAATGAGTGAATTTAAATAGCATGCCATTAATGTATCTTTCGTAATATATCTCTCATATCCACAAGGATAGTTAACTCAGTATCGTTGACAACTGCAGTATGCAAGGAGTGTTGTACACAATGTTGGATACCATTTGCTAATGCTGTCCAATTTTGTGGTGTTTCAGCTACCTCTGGTGGAATAATTGCAGTTGTAACTAAACTCATGTAAAATTTAGTGGACAACAAGATATTGGGACTATTCTGTGCAAATTAGTTTTTAAGTGCATTTTGTGGTGCAATAAAATTGAAGAATAAATAAATAACTTTTGTTTTTTGTCATAATGCTAATAATTTTTAGCTTAAACTGTAGATCAAGGAGTTACCCTACACTGTTAAAAATGAGGAGTTCAGGTAACCCCAAAATTGGGGTTCCAGTAACTGGGCAAATTAAACTCTCCTTGGATGGGTCACAGTAACTCTTCTGGGGAGTTAAAAAATTTCTGTGTGGAGCATATAGTCTGATGAAGAAGTATAAAAATCACTGAAGGTTATCAATTCTACTGCGAACTAAAGTAAAAAAGAAGGATGTTTCTTCATCCCATGCTTAACATCCATTTTCCTTGTGGTACTTACCATTAGCTTCTCCGTTAACTTACGTGTTGTGTGATATCACAGAGTGAACACTGGCTTTATGTTAGGCATAGTATTTTAAATTTAGCGCATTGGGTTTTACTAGACTCATGAATATCATTAAAGTATCTTAACTACCATCCATGGAGTTCCAACTCCTTTACTGATTTACTCCCCCAAATTACTCTCCCAAATTACTCCCCCAAGGAGTTACTCTAACTCCTCATCTTTAACAGTGAATGTATTTATTTCTCGTTTTATGTTCAATGTAAACTTATAAACCATAATATTTCGGCTTGTGGAGCCTTCTAGTGGTTACTGAACTGAATGAGGGTGACTGAACATGGAACTTTGTATAAACAGATGACAGAACATGAGATCATTGTGTGGTGGGGCACAGCCCCTGGGAATGTTAGTTGGTGTTGGACAATTTCTGTGACAAGTGAGTTGTACTTGGGAGGTGTGAAGGTGTAGTCATAATTGAATTAGTGGCAGTCATACTTGGGAGGTGTGAAGGTGTAGTCATAATTGAATTAGTGGCAGTCATACTTGGGAGGTGTAAAGGTGTAGTCATAATTGAATTAGTGGCAGTCATTCACTGCACATTTATTTATAATTAGGTGTTGAGAGGGCATCAATGTCAAGAAGGCTCACTAAAATGATTACTGTGATGGTAGTGTTTACAAACAACACGAGCTCTTTTCTCTTGATTCTGACTGTCCTTCTTTACATTACAAGTAATGGCATATTATGATGATGTTGAAATTTGTAACCCTCTTGGATCTAGAGCAAAGAAGCATAAGCTAGGTAAATACAAAATGCTATAAAAATATTCCAAAGACTTTTGCTAATCGACATCAGCAAATGATATGCTACTCATTTAGCACAGTAACACAAACTGCCAGTGCTGTGGAAAAAAACACTATGGTTGGACCATGTAAGCACTTAATTAGAAGTTAAATGTTAAAAAAAAAATTATAACCATTTTTACTCTTTAAACAGCATCCCTGAACCTACTGCCTGATGTGAACAACAAGGACAAAATAGTTTCCGTGCTAACTGAAGTCACAAATGATTCAACTTTGAAAAGGTAAGATTTGCCTTTTGCCATGTACATTATCATTTATTTTGTCTTCATGTATAGTGTTAAATGGATAGAAATATCTAGAACTAGATACAGTCATGGCAGTGTTGTGGTGACTGGAACAGATTTAGTCCCAAACTTTGGCATCATTGAAGAGATTATTGTGGAGTTAATATGCTTTTATTCTGGACAAGTTTCCCTCCTTTGATAGGATCAGGCGAAGATGTCGAACAATAAAAGTATGCTAATTAAGTGATTCTGGACAGGTTCCCCTTCTTTGATAGGATCAGGCGAAGATGCCAAACCATAAAATATGTTAATTAAGTTATTCAGGAGGAAGATTACCACAGTATGATAGAAAAATAACATTTCCATTTGTATATTCATAATTTCTTCTATTACACATAATTATTTTAATAATTAAAGTCATACTTAATCGTAAAATTGCCGATTAAAAATAAAAATGGAATTTCTTTGTAATGATCAAGTGGAATGTCAGACTATAAAAAAAACTTAAATAAACTTTTATGGACATTTTCTCTCCTTCGTCATAATCACATGAACAAGTCAAACTATAAAATATGCTAATTAAATGATTTATGCTAATTAAATGATTCTTCCCTCATTCGTTACGATCAGGTGAAGATGCCAAATCAAAACCTGCAATTAATATTATATATTCACAATAAATATACCGGGCATTCCCTGACACTTTTTTTTGTAATTAGGCAAATTATTTGTGTGTAGTTCAAATAGGTGTTCCTTATCTAAGTGCTCTAACATACTCTGCCACCTTTAGTGTGCCCTACACACTACTTTGTGAGCACACTTGTATTTTAGTGTGCTCAACACACTTCTTACAATTAGTGTGATAGCACACCATGCTTGTGATAAGGCTAAAAAGTGTGCACTGCACACTACACTTTTTACAGTGTGTAAATATAAGCGTGGGTATGTTTTTGAAGTTAGGTGAAGGAGTGGATTTAAATTGCATGCAGAAAACAGGGGCTATTCTGTGCAATTTGGTGTTTAAGTGCCTTTTGTGGTGCAAAAAAAATTGAAGAATAAATAGTTTTTGTTTTTGTCATAATGCTAATTATTTTGAGCTTATTAATAAATTAACACTTACTTTTTTAGTAATTGATGTCTTAATTATAAGATCATGGATGTTATAGCTCATAGAATTTTTATGCATTTTTTTGGATCTTTTAAGGGTGCAGTACCACTTGAAATGGCAGCGCTAAACCGCAGATCAAGGAGTTACGCTATGTATTTATTTCTCGTTTTCCGTTCAATGTAAACTTACCTTGTTGTACAGGCAGCCCAAGTTTCAAGAAAAAAGACCGATGAAGATTGGAGAAACACCAGTGCAAACCTTACCGCTATTCAGGGATATACGAAAGCGACCGTTGCAGTTACGACATCTATTTTTTTTCAGCGATAGCCTATGGGTTTCCCTCTGGGAAGACAAAGTGGTAGTTTCGCGTAGCCAGACCCTTTACCAATCGCTGCGCGGGAAAAGGGTCTGGTAAACTGACATATATAGAGCAGTTTGTTCAGTTCCCCTCGCTAATTGGGGAGACCGCAAACAATAGGTGACGTAATATCCTGTGAAGTAAGACTGCTCAAACTTTTGCGCGTGTAGTATTTCTGTGCACAACTAGCCGTGTCAAAACTCTTCCTTTAGGTGATGCCATTAGTTTAAGCAGTGACTTGGCCTAGCTTTTTTAAGATATCTGGAGTTGGAAGTTTCTCTTAGTTGTTGCCATGTGCACAGGCCATTGTTTATGCCATGGTACCCCTTAGGTTTTTGTCATGCTTAAAGGTGAATAATGCTAGCCAAGAATCAGTATCAAAGTGCCATTAATTTTTAACCGGCAGCATTTCCCAGCATAGCTTTGCACAAGTAACATTTCTTCATGGCAATACAGAACGAACTCTGCCTACTGATCTGAACAATTCACGCGCCTGAAAATATTTAACGATTTACACCCACACTAATTGAACCACAGTTAACCACTTGCTGACTAAGCAAGAACAAACTGCTCTATGTCAGTTAACCAGACCCTTTTCCCGCGTAGCGATTGGTAAAGGGTCTGGCTACGCGAGACTAACAAAGTGGTGCCTTAGATTCAGAGTTGGACAGCTGGATGGAGACATAGCTATATGGGTTATTTCTAAAACAAACCTAGTAAGATCTTAAGCTGTGAATTGTATTGGGAATGTTTCGAACAGTATTTACAACTTGTTTGTTATTTTTTATTGAGAATCACTATTGGTTCTTTGAATTCATGAATCTCATTGTTCACATGAATATAGTAATGTAAAAGGGGCGTTTCTATTGAGTATATTTATACATTGTTTGTTGCTTAATGTGTGTTATAGCTATAGCTATTCTTAGTATTGTTAGGTAGCAATCAAACAAGAGTTTTGGTAGATGTATGTAGGTATGTTGAAATATGGGTGAGTGAGAAAATCTGAGAAAAGTCTCCATTCAATGTTTATTTGCAAAACTAATACTGGTATACATAATATAATCTACTTCAAGTCATTTGCATTCATTTTTATTTACATTAACTGGATTATACTATGAAATTTCTCGCCAAAATTAGTACTTCCAAGATGACTTGAGCTTATTAATAAATTAACACAGTAATTGATGTCTTAATTATAAGATCATAGATGCTATTGCTCATAAAATGTATAAGTATTTTGTGGGACCTTTTAATTCAGAATTTCACTGGTGGAGGTAGATGATGTGTATGGGGAAACTGTGAATAATATATTACAATGGTCAGAATAGTAATTACAACTTGTTTATTATTTTTAAGTCCACACGCACTCTAATTCACATTAACAAACAGATGACTGTTAAAAGGACATTGTTTTAACTTGTTTGTTAAAGCAGATAATGTGTGTCATTATTATACCAAGTCCTGAATAATGGGGGAAGGGGTGGGGGAGGGAAGGGTGACATGCCATGATGTTCATTTGAATTGATAAATTTATTCGTGGTTGGTTCTTGTCAATTTGCATGATATTCTTAAATTATTGCTTATGCTTTCAAAGTGACTTAATCAGGATCAGTAATGGAAGAGCTACTCAGCCATCATCTTCCAATGCATTATATATACAAGGAAACCATTTGTTGTTCTATTTAAGGGGGATCTGTCCAACTATAATGTTATTTATTAAGTTCAAGGTACAATGTGAAATAATCTTGACTGTCGCAGGAGAGAATCAAACCCAGAACCCCTGGCTTAGCCACCAGGCTCTTAGCCACTGAGCTACGACAACCCACAACTTCTAAGACTTTCACGCCTAACCCTTATTCTGTTGAGTAGTATACTGCTTGCTGCAGTCTCATACTCAACAGACTACCAATTATGTGCTGTCAGAACTAATTTTCGGTGTCAACCCGAAGCACCTTCACCTCCAGCCATAATTATTGAATTGAAGTCTCAATCCACTAATTATGGATGCACAACATTGATATGTATGTACGAGACTGCAGCAAGTTGTATTACTCAACAGTAGCTATAAAGGTAAAGTGTGACAATCTTGGAAGTCGTGGGTAGTCATAACTCAGTGGCTAGAGAACTGGAGGATTAAGCCAGTTTTCTTCAGTTCAATTCCCCCTTGATAGTTTAATCTTTGCTTTTCTTTAGACTCCTTTGACTAAAAAGGTTCAATATAATTCTTTTCTCAAAAATGATCACTTATTTACTGGAAGTACTACATGTGTGTTGTCATTTATTTTTATAACTTGGTTGTTGTTCCTCCTATGTATGACTTGCTTTTGAATGGTATATAGTTGTTGTCTTTTTAATATCTTGTTGCTCCTGGTATGTCTTGTAATCGTAATTCAAGTCACAATCCCCAGATAAATATAATGAGTTTAGTTATTATATTTTTACTTTTAGAATCACAGAATCATTGCATATTATCTAACAAAGAAATTTAATGGTATATAATGAACACAATATATTATGTATACATGTATAATTATTTGTCAACTAAATGTCTATTACACTTGCACAAAAAAAATCATGTTCACTGTCTTTATTCGTATTCCTCGAGAGTCTGCCGATTTTTAGCTTCTTCATTTTCCCCTACTGCACATCCCATCATGCTAAGAAAGCATCCAATGCTTGCAAAAATACAGAAAATTCCTGCAGTAATTCCATATGAGAATGCTTTTGAATTTTCTTTTTTGGCTTTAACTGCGCCCACAATCAATATAATACCACCAATAATCTCCAGAACTCCAGCAAGGACGATACATACTCTGGCTAACACTCCAGCAGCAAATAAAGCTCCATTTTCTGATCCACAGTAGACCCATGTGCAGCAGAAAAAAATTACAGAGAAAACTGGTACAGATGCTATAATTATTCCAGTTCTAATCAAAGAATCAGAGTATATATTTTGATCTAATCCCCATCCTACTCCAATAGCAACTACATATGCCACAAATGATGCAATGAAGCTTAAAACTGTGAGACAGGCTACACCTTCTCCTTTAGACATGCCTTCATTCAATTTGTGACAGAAGTAATGCTTTTGCACAATATTTTATTGCTGCAAAATTCATTTCCCCAACCCTAAATTTATTTACCGAAAATATCCTGTCACGTGTAAATCTTAATTGTCTGCAGCTGTTAAATACGTAAACCTCCTTATTCAGTGATCAAAATTAGCTAGAACAAGTCATTAATCATTAATTTGCAACCATGGCGGTATTAGAACGGCTTAGAGCGTTCCTAGAAATGTATCAGTGAAACTGCATAACAAACTAATTTGATTGCTCTGGGTGGAATGGGCATTAACAAAAGACTTCCTGCAAGCGTAATTTAAAGAATAAAGACGAGCTCTGCACACGTTATCTATAATGCCTTTTAAAGCATAGTGTATGGGTCACTCCTATAGACCATAGTTTAAGTGATTTTGAACTTTAAATCTCGCATTTTTGTGTCCGCTACATGGTCGACCCGTCCCCATATCTAAACAGAATCCTTCAGTTTAGCAACCTTCATCAGTATTATCAATACCCCTTCCAATTAGGCTGTGTCTGATATACCTGATATTTTGCAGACGCCGTTGCCACATAAAATTAAGACTTCATTTTCTATTCGAATTAGCGGCGGTAATAGCTAAGTTATCCTGGCTAATGCGCAGTTTGCCACCGTTATAGCCCTGTGTAATAGTATTGTTCTTACGAAAAGTAAGTCTTGTGTTGGTATATCCAGTCAACAAGTGTGCGTGAAAAGAGAGTGTTGTAGCTACTGCTTAGCTAAAGAAAAACCAACCAACTACCAATTAAACATATTAGATGCCTTTACACAGCTTCTTTGGCTAGAGCTGTAGTAAGCAAGTCACCACATAACACAAGAAGACTAGCAACCGTGCTATAATTTCTTTGAGATACTTTTTTTTTTGTGTTAGTCTGCTTTTTTTTTTTTTTACTAACTCGAATAGAAATGAAACTCGGTAAGTAAGTTTAACTGCACCAGCGAAATAATTCAAAACGGTGAAATTTCTAGGATGATACTGGTAATGGTCGCTTAAATCAGAGGATTCTATTTAGAGAGGTTTGGGACAGGGTCGGGTCAAAGTCGACTTACGTCCAAACATATATATGAACTAGTGGTGTATATTCACAAATATCGCACGAGTGAGCTGCCTAGCTAGTTTGGTAAGCATAAAACTGCAATATTGCTATTACATTTTAGCTTAGTTCATGCAAAACAGCAAAAATAGCAGTTGACCATAATTTTATCAAACAAATACTGAATTACTCCCTTACCATGGTAACTTCTGTAGTATCAAATTTAAACCATTCTGAATACCTCATGCTTGGTTTAATCACTAGCACTTCCAGGTTGCACATGACGTCATCCTCGCACCGCGCGTTACATTTGCACGGCAAAAAGTATTATGGGGCTTCTATGGCTTGTACATCTTCTGCCGCTTCCACTGGTCTTGAGGGTTTTTTATCGCACTATTATTACTCGCTGAAGGATGAGGGAAGTAAAAAAACGTTAAAAACAGAAGCTTTTTTAATTCCAAGGTGGGGATCCCTATATGCTCTTAGAGAGAAAACTTCTAAACCAAAGTGATCCTTTTCCAGATTTCAGGTAAATAGCTCTTTTTAAATAGTAGCATAAGGGTGTTTACTTGTTACTACTGTCTACAGTTACCCTAACTTGTACCACTACAACAAGCTTTGTCACTTGTGAAGAAGTAAAGAATTACAAGAGCTTAACAGCATACAAATATTTTATTGATGGATGGGTACAAGAAACAGAGTGGAAATGTTTTAATGACATTTTCCTTCTTGTTGGTAAAGTAAGACACTCATATTGCAGTAGCAAATTACCACTTCGTCCTTGGGTAGCCATACGATCAAATGGTACCTATAAGAATACTATTAGGTAATGTTTTCCTATATTATGGACCATTTGCACTTATTATTCTAATTCATACCCTTAATATTCTCTTAAATGTATATATTATTCTAGAATTATTCTGCAATGCTAATTGATGCCTATTGTTCCAGAAAAAATGCTAGCATAATCTGGCAGGGCCTAGAGATGTTCTACTGATTGTATAAAATTGCTACTATAAGGAGGTATAACAGAGAGAGTATAGCTGGTTTTCTGTCTGCAACCTCATTCAGCTGAGCAAAGAAATGCTGTAAATCTTCAGTACTTGGTCTTTGCTTTTTTAAGTTTTCCCATGTGTCGGTGGATACATCTGGAGTATGCTGCTGTCTCCTGGAAATACTCTCTAATTCCGCTAAAGTAACATAAGGAATTTGTTTGCAAGCATTTGGTAAGGTTGGTGAAAGCCATTTGTTTGGCTTGGATGTACATGATACATCACCACTAATTCTAATGGCAGTTTCCAGCCAGTAGAGAATGGCAGCAACATGTGAACATGTTTCAGCTAAACCTGCCATGCAAGTACAATGCCCACATTCGACAGTGTAACTAGTAAGTAGTAAGCATGGTTATTTCAACTTTTTTTTTATCATGACTCAGCAGTGAAAATGCAGCTGCTAGTATGTTTGGGAAAAAGCAGTCAGTTTGGTGTGTTAGCCACTCCTGTGCTTCTTAAAAATATGGAAGAAGGTTGTAGTACTACTATGCATACTGAAGAAGATGAGAGCTTGTGCTCAGGCTCAGAGTCAGCAGAGTCAGAAATTGAGCAGGCATCTGGAGGATCAAGCTCAATGGTTCCTCTTCTTGATCAACTGAAATGTCCTACTGCTTCAGACTTAGCAAGAAAGCGCAAAATTGTTACCAACCCACCTCAGAAGTTGAAGCGAAGCAAAGGTGATGTAGCTGCTGAGCCTAAAAAAATTCTTCCAAGAACAAGGATTACTGAATTCCCCAGTCAACATTTTTCAGAAAAGTTGGGTAAGCTCTTTTGCGATGCATGTAGAGAAATCTTGTCTCTTAAGAAAAGTATGATTATCCAGCACATAAAGTCAGCCAAACATGTACATGGATTAAAAAAATCTAGCATCTAGAAATGCTAAGCAGAAAAATATATTGGATATGTTGAAAACCTATGACAAAGATGTGCATCCTAGTGGGGAAAAAATACCAGAAGCTGTGTGAATTAATCGTGTGATGGTAGTTCGCTCTTTTATGAAGGCTGGTGTTGCTCTAGAAAAAATTGATTGCTTTCGTGAGTTTCTGGAGGAAAATACTTATAGGCTTACTGGAAGCCAGCATTTGTGTGAGCTAATTCCATTTATTCGTCACCAAGAAGTAACAAAAGTAAAAGATGATATCAGAGAGAAGTGTGTATAAGTCATTTTTGATGGAAGCACACATGTATTGAGGCAATGGTGATTTTGCTCCGATATGTTGGTAATTGGGAAATACAACAGCGTGTTGTACGGCTAATGACCCATCCATTTTACCCAAATGTGAGAGCAGTGGCTGATCATCTAGCTGGAGGTGTGGCATCCCTTGCTAATTAACTTACAAATTATGCCAAGGCATGTGTGAAGCCAGCACATGACTATTTTGAGAAAAATTTAGCAATGATCTATAGGAAGCAGTGTCAGCTTTTAAGTTTGCAAGGTACTTCAATCCAACAAAAGTAGTGGAACTGCAGCCAACAGTTAGTGATCTTGACAACCTCCTTGTTTTTCCTTTCCTAAATTCCCACATTATCGACCAATTGAAACTTGAATTACTGAAGTATTTAGCATCAGCTGAAGATATTTCTTCAACTCAAGACCCAGTTGTGTGGTGGAAAAGACATGCAAGTGACCTCCCACATTGGTCAAAGGTGTGCAAAGAATTCCTGTTAATCCAACCATCCTCAGCTGCAGCAGAGCGTGTTTTCTCCATTTTGTCAAACAGTTTTTCTGTGACACAAAGATCTTCACTGGAAGACTATATTGAATCTTCTGTAATGATTCAATACAATGATAGTGACAACTAAAACATTAACTCATATTGATTTCATGGTATCTCAACTTAGCTATAGTTACACATTCACTTTTCCACTTATTTGTAATTAGAACGTGATTGTTTTGGAATAATATGATTCTTTTGGAATAATAACAGAATTGTTTGGAATAAAAAAAAAAAATTCTAAAAATTTTGAGCATAATCTGGCAGGCCCTAAACATCTCCCATCAGCACTACAGGGCATTATTCTCCTACTAATAACGAAATGAGTTATACTGAACTGATTAGTGCGCAAGAAAATTTCTCTCACACTGCTTCAGAATCACAGATAAAGCATCTAGAGGAACTTACGAGAGGCCAAGCTAATAATAAGCAGTGGTTCAAGTACAGAACTGGCCGAATCACTGCTTCTCAGATTTTTCAGGTAACTTTGTGAAGTTGATGAATGTATATTATTGTACCAATATTTTCATATGATATAATAGGTAATGCGTACAAATCCACATCAACCATTTCTGTCTCTCGTAAGAAGAATTTGCTATCCTGAAACTTACAAATGTTCATCTTTAGAACTGCTTATGGATGTCAGCATGAGCGTGATGCACGAGAAGAATACAGATCAACATGCTGAATTTGAAATAAAACCATGTGGGTTTTTTGTGGATTCCAACAACTCCTATATTGGTGCCACTCCCGATGGTTTGATTAAGTGCAAATGTTGTAGCACTGGAGTTCTGCAGATAAAAATGTCCCTATTGTGCCAAAGAAGCTGATACATTGAACGACATCGCTGACTTCAGGAAACAGTTTTGTCTCCAAAATCAACCTTCAGGACTACAACTATCACGGAATCATCAGTATTATATGCAATGCCAATTACAAATGCATGTAACAAAGCATCTCTACTGTAACTTTGTTGGAACCGTGCTAGTATTCACATAGAACGTTTAGAACCAGACAACATTCTCATTACAGAAGCACTGGAAAAAGCCAAGAATTTTTTTTAACTTGTGCATTCTACCTGATCTTGCCGGAAAATGGTTCACACAACAAAGAAATCGTAGCGAAATTGAAGTACCATCACAGGATCAACTTGGTGTTATTGCAGAGAGTCAAAGGAGGTAGCATGGTTGGATGTGACAATGAAAAATGTGCAATAAAATGGTTCCACCTTTCATGCTTGGGAATGTCTGAAGCACCTTCTGGAAAATGGATATGTCCCACATGCCATCCAGCTAAGAAACAGAAAGTCCTAAAAATGCTAAGTAAATAGTATAATTTAATTAAGTCATTGTATCAATCATAAATATTTTATTCTTTGTACCTAATTTACATGATTCAGTAGGATGCCAAATTTGAAAAAAAAAAAAAAAAAAAAAACATTAATTTTTTATATTTAAAAATACAATGAAAAATTAATTTGATGGCACAATAATATCACATAATGTTATGTAATGCACAACTAACTCTTACAATGCTGTCTAATAACACTGGGCCACCTTTTTTTCTTCGAGTATACTCTATTGACTAAGAATCTTGTACCTTAGTCGCACTGCCCCAATAACCCGTTCCACATGGATTCTCACATTGGCAAACTTTCTTGTTGACTCCACATCCTTAGCAGCAAGCTGTGATTGGCCTCTTGTAAAAGTATATTGAGAGTAGCTCCTCTGAATGTTATACTGTCCTTAACATTAAAACCTGTCTGCTAAGACTACATCTTGAGGCTGAAGCTTGCACAAATATCCACAGTCTTCAGTAATGTATTTATCAGAGACACGGCCACCATATCCTTTTGATACAAAACTAACAGTTCCTTGGGCGGTCACACTGATCAGATATTTGGCTGTGTTATAGTTTTTGTAAGTTGACCAAGTTGCTGCGCGACACAAGAGGTCCCCTGGCTTCTCTATAAAATATAACTCAAAGCAATCTATAATTGACGTAACTGACAAACCATAATTAGGCCTAAAACACCACGGCATGGTCTTTTGAACTTCACTTTTGTCAGGCCAAATTATAAGTGGTGACAATGATACATCCAACATCTGAATCTAGTTGATGATAATTCGTGATACTGTCTATTCATGAATACAAAAACGAAATCCCAAATCATAGCTAAATTTAGTCTCAACTTCATTAAAACAAGCACAAAACATTGAAATTTGGTAAGCTTTATTGAAGTGTCTAATATCTTCTTTTCAATTAAGTTGAAAACAGCTTTGAGCACACCATAGTTAGGCAAGCCAGTACAAAAGGATGTTAGTTTGCCATCTTCTTTGAGAAGCACTTCAGATGGAAAACCTCTGCCTACTAAACAAAGCTCTTTCAACTTCATCAATTCACTAAAAACCCGTTCAGCGTTATCTATTTCTAGAGCCTTGCACTTCTCCAATGAATACTGACTTGAGTCCACTTCTTGTTCTCCATCAAGCTCTTGTTCATTTTCTAGAAGCGCTTTTTCCCTCTTCTCTTTCTTTCTTCTTCATCCTTTTGTTGTCTTCTTTTCTCAACAGATTCATATCTCCGTTGAATTTGTTGAATTTGGGCCCGTTGGGTAGCACTTATATTGCTTCCAATATTGAGGGACTAGCTATATGATGGGGATTGGGGATCACTACTCTTTTTGCCTAGAGAAAAAATCAGTAATAAAATGACAGTAATAATTAATATCTTACCTCCAACAAAGTGGACACTGCATATATATTATGTATTAGGTCCAGGTAAGAAACTTTTACGTTTGACGGCATTAAGCCAAAGACTTCGTTTTTCACCTTTTCTAGGAATACGGTAGAAGTGAATACCCTTTTTTTTGTCGCTCTATTAGTACAAAAGGGAGCACAACACGAACTAACCATTTCGACACCAACCAACTCTATGGCTTTCTTGCCAAGCGGAAGTAAATGTCACGTGTATAGCACTAATACTACATAGCCATCCCGCAGTTCTTATCAAAGAATTCTTCTGATTGGTCCCCTAGCCCTAGCCCTAGCCCTTGCGCGGCGCTATAATTGGTCACGCGCGGCGCTATAATTGGTCACATGATTTGATTAACCAATGAAATGAGTTTTTTTGATAAGAACTGCGGGACTGTAGATACTACAAGCAGTTATTTCGCGCACGTTCACTGATTCCACTCGCCGTTCGTCATAGTCTGGCGCGCCAAACCCTTTACCCAACCGCTCCGCCTACCGAGCGGAGCGGTTGGGTAAAGGGTTTGGCGCGCGAGACTACGTTCGTCAATGTCGTCGATGTCGCCTAGTCTCGCGCGCGCCATACCCTTGCCTATCCTAAAACCGCTACGCGGGGAAAGGAAGGGTCTGGACAACTGCCTATACTCGATTCGTTCCATTCCTCCAGATTCTGGAGGAACATACTTAACGTGTATAACTTATGTGGGTGGGTGTGGTTTACTTAGAAACTGGGAGGGGTCCAATGTTCGCGTGCAAAATACTTGTTCATGGCTTCAGCTCTATAGTAGTTTTTGCGATGGATGCAGTTGATGGAGCAGTAATGGAATATTGTTCTGGCTGTGGGAAAGATGTCTCCACTCAGCAAGAGAAGAAGCAGAGAAGATTATTGTCTGGCCGTAATATACCGTATGTCTTGCAAACATTGAAGGATTTTATTGGCAAATTACAGGGCACCCAAGAGAGGTTAGATGCAGTTGATGGAGGCTATATATGTAGATCTTGTGTGAGGCTGATAGAGAGATATAACAGTCTGCATGGAGAGCTGAGCAATAATGTAACGCAGGCACTCCCAATACTTAGAGGCAGTAATACAATCCCCTCTGTACATCCAGTTTCAGTCACCCCAGGGCCATGCCCCTTGTTTAGTTCAGCCAATCCCTCAGACTCATCTGGCTCTACATCTGTTGCAGCTGGAACTGGATCGCCTTCACTTACAGTAAAGTTTTGCTTCTTATTATTATTATAAAAAATTTATTTTGGTAATATATTTTAGGCTACTATTCACTACAAGTCAAGGTTGAAATCATTTCAGATTACACCAACCAGGCGACGAATTTGCAGGCCATTAATACGGAAGAACTACCAGTCCTTTTCCAATCAGTGTGCTCAGAATGCTTGTACAAGGAAGGCAATGATCAAAACAGTATCATGCATCCTAAGTCGTGAAATTGCAGGTATTTGTTCCGACAAGCATCATTCTGTAGTGCGTAGCAAATCAATAGAAGTCCTTTCATCATTTGACTGTAAGGAAATCATTGATGAGCTGTGTTCCCATGCACCCACACTCCTGTCGCTTTTGAGGGCTTGCTTAAAAACAAAGGCACCTAGGAGCAATGAGGATCTAATTTTGGCAGTGATAAGTGGAATAATACTCAAACATAGGCGGCCATCTTGTTCCCTCATACAGCAGGTAATCTCCTTGATCCTGTATGCTGGGCATTCAGCAAAGCAGGTATGTAATACTATACATGCTAATATAGTATGTATATTCTAAGTATATGAATGTAGGTCTACATGCGGCTACAGAAAGCTGGCTTATCCTTATCGCACACTGCAACAATCAATTTAGTGGACAGCCTTGGAGAAGACTTTGATACAGCAGTTCTGGAGTGGAAGAAAGTTGCTGAAGAGAAATTGGACTTGAAGGTTAAAGAAATTATATACATGCAGGATAACCAGTTGACTACCATGCAACCTTTCATTGGCTTTGGGATGTCACCTTCCCCACCTCCGCAATCTCCTTTGTGGTCACCAAACCCAAGCAGTGAAGAAGAAAGTGACAATCCAGATGCAGAGCTTAGCGATGACCCAAACTCAGCACCAACTTTTGAGCTCAATGACACAGCAGAGCTGAGTGATGACCCTGGCATGGATACAGCACCAACGTTGGAGCTTAGTGACAATAACCCTGATAAGGACACGACACCGACTCCAGAGCCAAGTGATGAAGCAGTAGAAATGCGTGAGGAAGGCTTGTCTATTAATGCTGGGTATAAGATTGTATTTGACAACATCGATAAAAATGTGAAACCACGATACATGCGCAGTGACTGCCAAACTCGTTCTCTCCACTGTGTTCATGGATATGGTGTGAAAGACAGAATAGACTTTTCTGAGTATTCAGATGTAGCACCACAAGAAGTCAATGCTTTCGATGTTATCCCTACTGAAGAAGATTACAAGTCACTGAAAAGTGACTTTTCTGTGTTGGTGTCACGAGCAATTGTGAAGTTTCTGCCGTTTTTCAGCACAGACTACAAAAACTTAGCACAAAGCCATATTCCTCATAGATACTCAAAGGAAATGTCTGTAAAAAGTGAAGTGGTGAGTATTTTAACTGTAATGTGATGAGCAGGACTTGTTTGGAATGATTTTGTGTGGGGCAACAAATTTACTTACAATCTAACAATGCAGATTCCACTCGGAGTTTTGCTCAAGAATGAGACATCCTATGATGATATGACGGAGATTCTTGAGCACTATCAATTGTACGTTCCGTCTTTGAGCTGTGAGAAGTATATCCCTGACACAGGTGTGACTGATGACAAAGAATTCTTGACTACCCTACTTGGTGGTGACTACTTGTCGGTTTCTCGAGCAAGAGGTGCTCAGCTGATACGTTCAACATCTGAACTTGTGAGACATACCCTAGCAGGGATCTTGCCTGTAGCAGAAGATTGGCATGCTAAAGTGTGCTTCATGGAGGTAACTTTGTTGTACATTCACGCACAACGGGGAAAGTTTTATTGTGTGGGTGTAATTCAGATAGTGATTTATTATTCATTACAGCTTTCAATGTACTTTTGCTAGCTATAGTAATTTAGAGGTACTGTTGCACCATAGAAAGAATTAAGGAAAAGAAAGAATACGAATGCAGTTTAGGAGTATTATCATGTATTGAACAGGGCCTGATAACTGTTGCCACATAGAAAATGCATTGAAGTACAAGATGTGGTGTAGTGCAATACTTCCCCATATCACCTGTATTCCCAGTTATTACGTTGGGTTATCGCGTCCCCCCAGGTTATAAACTTGTTTATTGTGTTTACAGTGTCATAGCAACGGTGACTATGGTATTCCCACATGAGCAGTACATAATAAAATTATTATCCATTGGATACTGAGGAATATCACTTGTCTGATTGGCTGCATTTGCACTCGTGCCTGCGGCACTCGTGTGAACTAAGCCAGTCGACTCGTGATATTCTCCAGTATCAAATGAATATTATATAAATAATATGTAAGACACAGTAGAGGCACCCCCAGGTTGATACGGACATTTCTTTTCTTCTTTTTTTAAATTATATTTCTTACCATATTAACCTACAACACAAAGCTACCAGTAAAAACTTGAGTATTAAAAAAATGCCACTATTTAGAAACAGCAGCACTCTGTTAAGACTTCCAGCGACTATATGGAGCTATGTCACTTGGATATTACTGTGAATGTCTGTAAACTACATCGGTTGATTATAACCATTAATAGTTGATGGGAAGCTTACACATTACACCGTTCATATGAATACAGCCTTGTACTAAGCCCACAATTTTTTTTGCTCTTCTGCTGTTAGTACTTTGCAGCTTACAAAATTTAATACTGTCCATAAATTGCAGGTTGTATGGAAGAGGCTATTCAGTACTACATCAGGAATGGAGAAGGGTACTCTATATCAACTGAGGAATTTAACCAACAGGAGGAACGTGACAAAGCAAGTGAAAAGTGATGTAAATGCTAATGAAGATTTTCTGGAACTGTGTGTGACTGGATACATTTTGGTTGCTGTGATGTCCTTCCTTGGTATGACAGCCATTGAGGACTGTCCCCTTCCTACGCTTGTCTCTCCAGACTTGTGGATGGAAGATGATTCTACACGTTGCACAGCACTAATGACAATTGCCTCTGCAATTGTAGAGAAGTATGTTGACCTGAAAGCAGAGTTTGGTGAGCCGTCACGACCTCAGTCAGCTTCTAGAAATTGTTCAAAGCTTGACTACAGCAAGGAAGTGATTAGTCTCGGTCTGTTACATCTCAACTTCAAGGATGCTGTAAGAGAGGGGGATGGTGATCGAATTCTGCGAATGTGGAAGTATTTTTTACTGCTTTTCAGAGCAACTGGGCATACCAACTATGCCATGGAAGCATTGACATTGTTGCTGCAATGCAATGTTTTTCTGCCACCCAACCTCGCAGAACAAATAAAATGGTCTCGTTTTATCAATGTCCATGGCCAACTTGGCAGAAATATAAGCTGTGATCTGCATATGGAACATCTAAATAGAGTTGTTAAATCTTCCATTGAAGTATTGGGAGCCAACAAGTCAGAAAAGGCAATTGTGAGAGCTGGGAAATGTGTGGGCAAGTTTATCAAGGTGTTGGCTGCATTTGATAAGCAAGCTGATATACGCGGAAGGAGTGGAGATCACAGTGAGAAATCTTACACGAATGATTTGCATCAGGTGATTGAACAGTTGCTGGTATCAAATACTCTAGATTCATCATATATGCACAAATCATTTTCCAAGTTAAGACCTAATTTAATACGAAACTTATCAGAACAAGAACTTAAAGATTGGATTATAAAAAATGTGTTTAACTATTCATCATGTCATTAATTTCATCTGTTGTTATAATTGAAACATTAAATATTACATAAAAATATTTTTAAGTTTTGAGCACATTGTCCACATTCACATGAGAGCCGGCATACATCACAACATTTGCACCCAGTGCAAGTGAAACTACAGCCATGAAAATCTTTAAAAAGGACCTTTCGTCTACAAATACTAGACTTATTTGTACAGTAATCTATCATGTGTTGTGTTGTGTATTGTTTGTTCAAATCTGAAGCACTCTTTAGTATTGTAGCACATGATAGTTCACCGTCTCTCCCAGCTCTACCACTTTCCTGCACGTACATCTCAGCATCTGTAGGCACACCCCAGTGAATTACATGGTGTACGTCGGGACAGTCGATTCCCATGCCAAATGCGATGGTAGCAATGACAATACGAAGTACTGATGGTTTTGTAAATTGTGAAATAATCTTGTTCTTTACAGTCTCGTGTGTACAATGAGTATATATATCAACAAGTCTATTTATTACGAAGTTTGGAGATCCAGGCGGTTCGGTCATACGTTCACCAAGTTTCTGTTTGAAGTACGAGTAAATAGTAATGATGTTGTTGTAAGATTTACAAAAGATTATCATCCTATGCATACTTATTCCTTCAACCTTTAACTTCTCCACAATTTGTTCAAAATAATCACCAATGTCCTTAGGCTTATCCAATACCATATAAATAATGTTGTTCTTAACTGGTGGAATATAAATAATTCCTGGTAACTGCATGCTTAAACTGTCAATTATGAATTTTCTGGTTGTTTTCGTTGCTGTGGCTGTTAACGCCATTACTCGTACACATTCAGGAATAATACTACGTATCTCACCCAAGTGAGAAAATTCTCTTCTGAATTGTTCTCCCCTACACAA
>WLWD01004554.1_pt1 | contig 32267 bp, 20 predicted proteins | sample 6712731 | NCBI WGS metagenome assembly WLWD01 (sample SAMN12718690, study PRJNA576275) | sponge metagenome | isolation source: marine sponge | host: Mycale hentscheli | place: New Zealand: South Island, Marlborough, Capsize Point | collected 2014-11-01
CAATAAAAGGTAAACCGTAGTTCTGAGTAAGTTCATACCTAAATCAACAGTTACTCGTCAGTAATCTAAAAAATCAGAGAGCGTGACAGACAGACAGGATGACTACTAGAACCCTCTCCCTGCATGCACGCTGAGGGTTAATTACTGCTAACAATAGTGGCAATAATGTTACAACAATAAAATAATAGTATCCAAAATAAACTTTTGGTATTCCATAATTAAACAAAAATTGTAACATTAATTGGGGGAGCGAAGCGATACTCTCACTAACAAGTCTCAATTGAGATTTCGGTATATATATATATGGTAAAGTTTAAAGAGGTCAATGCGTGTCCACCCCCAGAGGCTACCTTAGTGGAGTTCATTTTCTATTCTATTAGTGGAGGTGGTAAGTTACCTTGGTTAATGCGCTGTTTGTCCAGCTATACGCCGTGCGTAACAGATTTGTTCTTACTCGAAAATCCATCTTCCAATAGTCAAGTCACTAAGAGAATACAATATGATGCTTTATCTACTAGAGGTCTGGTATAACAGAGCATTTTCAATGGAGCGTACTTTGGAAAGGCAGCTTGATAAACCGAATTCTTTGGTTTGTCAATCCTTACCTGTCTAGGAAATCTGATTGCTTACCCCTAGAAAATCAATTGCCCAATAGCCAAGTCGTGAAGAGAATACAATGCAAGTCTCCTGCCAGTATATTCAGTGATCAAATGTATATGTGTGTATAAGTGTTTTGTTGATTTTAGTCAGACCAGCTCCGCCATGATTTGTGCTGTAGCACATCACTAGTATATCATATTTGAGGTTATAATAACTGACCACATACTTCATATCAATGACAAATTGATTAGATCCATATGTAGTCTATGATTACTCACCTTAACTTGAGCCATAGAAAGACTAGTACTTAGAGTGGCCTCCAGCAACAATTGCTGATATTGTTTGCCAACTCCTTTCATGCCTGACCAGTACAGCTGGTTTAATTTGCTCAATTGTGAAGCAGAAAATTTCTTTACCCCGTAATGCACAGCTTCCTTACCACCGCCGTCAGTGTGAGACGGGGACTCGCATTCGCTGCAGGACAAGTCATCGGAATCCATTTCAAGGCTACAGAAATCTCGGGTCAAACGGCAACATACGAAAGGCCAAACAAAAAAAAAGCACACAGCCGATAGCACAGTTACACCACACACGCGGTGTACTCCTAGCGCGCGGGCCACAGGAAGGAAAGGAGAGCTCTAGCTAGGGCGGGGGCGGTGTGGGAAGCCAGACTACGCGCGCATGGGCCAGGAAAAAAAAAGATTCCAGTTTCCGCCGGATATTTTCCATCCAAGGATTCCTGGAAACTTCGATACGTTTTATCGGGTAATATTCCTGAACCGGGTGAATACAACGTCCTCTAGATGTACGTGTATGTACTTTGCCGCGCAGCCAGACCCTTTACCGAACCACTACGCTGAGAAAAAGCAGCAAGCTAATTGCGTATATAGACGCCGGTACATAGCACACATACATTGATACGGAACCTTCCCCACTTCGCTTTAGTACCGGAGAGTGCTCATTAATTATTCATGAGTTACAACTTTTGTTTATATTACCAACTACACTTATTTTTATGTAACTAAACTTAAAACAATGAAAGTTTGCTGTTAAAAGTTCCTATTTCTTTAGTAGTCAGCTCTTCATAGCGAATAGGCAGCCCAAGATCGACCTCCTGCAAATATAACATTTTCGGCTTCAAATTACAGCATGGTCATCAACAACTCTGCCGTATAGGCTGCACTATCTAATTGTAGGAACATCATTGCAGGGCCAGTCAAAAAGTTTTCGTGAAGAAAGCTGACGGTTGTCGAGAAAATCTCAGTTTTGTCTCCCAGATCAAGATAAAATGGCGTCTCTAAGGCACAAAATCGTGAATATCTGGAGAACCATGGCCCATTGAGCCAAAATCACTGTGACTGGCCCTCGAGTAAGTCCTAAAGTAGCCAGGGAAGCTGTCACACTAAAGCTAGGAGTGATGATGAAACCAAGATTTGAAGCCGAAAATCTGCCGAAAATTTGCCTCAGGGGGTCCTTGGTCAAGCCTTGCTGGCTGCTCATTGAAAAGCAAGAGCTAGCTAATAAAGAAACTTGAACACATTATAATTTCATGTTTGGAGCATAGTTCATAAAAATAAGTGTAGTGGATGATACAAACAAAAACAGTGAGTTTAGATTCCTGGCACTACAGATTGTTTGATAAGTCGTATTTTTAGCACATCGGGTTGTCTGCACGTCAAAATTTTCGCCTAAGGTGTTAGAATTAGGGCACGTTACAGTCTTGAATTTTTGCAAGTCAATTTTTGCGAGTATAGGTATAGCTCAATATCAAACGCCTAGACTTCTTTATAAAGCTGTTCGCGCTCCAATTTTTTAGCGGTTTCTAACCTCGAATTTTGTGGGGAACTCCGAGAGTGTAGCCTGGACCGAAGTCTTTAAGTCGTAACGCGTCGCCATTGCCGGGTAGCTAATTCCAATGAATAAAACTATCGTATTAGGAGGTGGGTGGGTTGGAAGTCGCATTGCAATTTCTGCACTGGATAAGTATGTAGTTACCAAGAGGACACGAGAAGGTGTCGATTCTTTAAAGCAACTAGGGGTACAGAGTAAGTCTCTTTAGTAACTGTACAATTACTTAATTTAAATTATGGCAAATTGACTGCAGCTAGCTATATTCATTTCCTTAGACATTTTGTAAACGGTTTGATTTATTATCCTGTTAGAAAAATGACGGGAAATGGTTATTTATTGTTATTATTATTATTATTATTATTATTATTATTATTATTATTATTATTATTATTATTATTATTATTATTATTGTTATTGTTATTGTTATTATTATTATTATTATTATTATTATTATTATTATTATTATTATTATTATTATTATTATTATTATTATTATTATTATTATTATTATTATTGTTATTATTCTTATTATATAAGAATCATTATGATTATCATGTACTGAACTCAAGTACTCCCATAGAGATTAATACAAATGAAACTACCCCAATATTTTCCCATATTGCGTCCCCTTGGGCATTCTAACAAGTGTTATTGCGTCCCCTTAGGGTAATTTTATATTTTTAGGTTTTTTGTTAAATCTTAATAATAATACATTAATTTGATATATCTGTCTATTGCTATGTAGGTATGTATGAATTGTAAATCTCTTCATTTGTGGTTGTGTGTCATTAGGTGCAGCGGATATTGTGGTGAAATTTTGTGTTTGTGTTGCTGTAGGAAAACCAATATTTATTGTACAATTGGTGATTGTTGCTCCAGAAGGACTGAGCACTTAAATCTTGGTTCATAGTACCACTCTTCGAGCTGAATGATTTGTTTTTTCCCCAGACAATCCAGCACTTGCAGCCATCCTTTTCATTATTGTATTGATTCTATCCTTCCCCATCTTCTGTTTTTTGTACCAAATGTCATCATTGGAGTAATTGTAGTTCACAGCCAGATAAAATAGGGATTCCGATTTGCACATTTCAACTGGACGCTTTTGAAGAAACTTCATCGTCCAAACACACAGAAGAAGATGCTTCTTCTACGTACTTAGTTTCCTCCGTTTGTCCGTTAGTATAGACTGGATTAGCAACAGTTGGTTCTATTGCAAAAATGCCAAAGTAAAAAAAAAAAAGAAAAAAAAAAGGAGCAATTCAAAAAAGCTAAAAATGTATGCAAATGCAAAATGCACTTGCAACTTTCACTTACTTTTTTTAAACAAATTTTGCAGATGTTCCACAATGCATTCTGTCAATGCAAATGTAATAATAATTCCCTTCAATTCACAGACTTGACTACATTCAATCACTTCCTTCCAAGTGGACTCATCTGTGGCTTCAAAAAGAATGGCTACATTGTGAACACACAAAAGGTATTAAATAAAGCATAATAATAATAACAACAACAATATTAATAATAATAATAATAAATATATGTTATACTTTGAATACTGCAAAATATCACGAGTCTGTCGGATGTATTGGGACGAGTGCCGCAGGCACGAGTGCCAATAGGCATAATAGCTGACGAGCTAACGAGGAGCTAAGACATTATGAACTAGTCAGACCAAGCAAAACTGTATCTGGCAAGCTGAGTGTAGCATTATAGCTGGTCAAAGTACTATAGTCAATTACCACACTGTTGATTGTTTGGATTATAATATGGAGGGCCAAAGGTGTCAGTGGGGTGAGAGGGGAGGGGGGAGGGGAGGGGGGCGAGCTACACAAAAGATTTTAAAAAATTGAGCAGCTGGAAAATCCAAATGGATACACTGTAGTCTATTCAAATCCCATCTTATCTCCCATTCTACCAAGTATACCATACCATACACAAAATAAGTTATTAAAGAATAACATGAGAAAGCCATAGAAAACTAGCTGTACAGGATCTGCCCAAGTACTACATGCATATGAGGCAACATCTTACTGAGCCATTACAGAACAACATACAAAATTAGCTGTGAGTACTTCAGCCATGGAAGAACAACGTACAGAACTAGCTGTTAGTACATCCTTGAGTAGTGGGAGAACAAATGTTCTGTGCTATCCGTAAACAAGTCATCAACACCTGGATACACCTTCAGCAGCTGTAAGAATTGATCGGGGAATCATCGCAGATCTCAGGGTAGGGTATAATACCAAATGCCATCTATAGACAGAACAGTGAGTATACAGGGCAAATGCAGCCTTCAAAGCATGTTTAACAATACTTAGCTTCATCAATAAGAATAAGAAAACATGTTGCCACTGAGTTGTTGACTGATACATATTCTACAGACAAAAGAAACCTGGAATATTGTGATGGGAATACTAACACATCGTGCCTTTCATCTGACAATAATGGACAATCTAACAAGTAGTTTAGTATGAATGTTGCTTAGCAACTCCCATGTTTGTTCATATTAAACTGCTGTGCCAATGTAACACATGTAACTTTACAAACAGTAAGACATGGGGTTGAACTTCTTTTTCCATGTTATCATTCTCAAAGCCACATAAACAATATGGTGACATTATTACACTATGAATTATTCTTTCATAATAATCTCCCTTATTATTTATAGTGTTTCAGCTCAGTTATAGGGATATTGGTCACTTGTCGTGCCACGCAAACCTACTAGTATGCAGCACTATCGGCCAATGCATGCTTAATTTAATTTGTAACCTTCAATGACAACTGCAATTAGCCATGCCAAGTTCTGCTCTGTCAGCCTGTTTCATAATTAGGTTTTTAAAGATCCCATTGCAGTAGCTATAACAACTGGAATTGAAAGCATGATAACTATCACTTGGTTTGAACATCTCAAAAATATCTGTGAAGGTAGTAAAACTTTTCTGTTCTTCATGGGACTCTTTGAAGCCCTTGTACTTTCTCCAGTGACTTTGACATAACACAACATTATCCTGTTCTTGAAAAAATCCTTTTGAAAATAACCCTTTTTGAAAATAGCCCTTCTCTTGCGGTGAGTTTCTTAGCAAACAAAACAATGATAATATCATAGAAGACAGTGTAAAGCCCTGATTATTATGGCTTTGTGTCGTTCGTTATTATAGTGCAATGTACAGATGTCCCTGTCATTTGTTTCAGTACAACTTCAGTATTTGGACCCACTCACTACTTGGACATAGTCACTGAGGACTGGTGAGCAGGTCCTGCTAACAGTGAGGGTGTGTTAGGGGTCTGATATTAGTTCATTTGTAAAAAAATTAATAGTTGCCAACTTTCCAGAATGATAAACCAGGATGCCACACCTACTGACATGCCTTGACTGGCAATACAGGTTTTCACTTTTATCATACTGATGAAAGCTTCGTGTTGTCAAAATGTGTGAATTCATTAAATTTACAAGAAGTTACTATAATTATCGACAGTTTGTATTTTAGCTATGCAGTGGAAATTGTACTGCTATTAACCTGACATGTGTGACTTGCTTATGGAGGAAAAAAAAACATAATTAAAACCGGGACCCTTGACAATTATATAAACGGGAGAAACTAGGAGAATCCATAAACAGTGAGGAAATCAGGATTTGTGGAGAAAGCCTGGAGCACCCCTGCTAAGCCGGGCTGGTTGGCAACTGTGATTTCTGGCTACTTTTACCAACCTTATTCCTATTATATTTTCCTACGTCTGTCATATACCTTTATTAACACTCAGCAAGCATGTGTGAGAAATGCATGAGAAGGTTCTAGTACTCTGTCAGTCTGTTGATCAGTCAGTCAGTCAGTCAGTCAGTCAGTCATCAAGAATAGATCTTGATGATGGTGGTCTCCTGAGCAGTGAAACCGGCATTAAGCATCAAACTGCTGTACTGGACAATTTAAGTCACCAGAATTTTTTGTTTTGACTCAAAAAAAGCTAGTCATTATTTGTCATTACGATCTTAACTGGGGGTAATGCCAACATCCCCTATCGTCTCATTGTAATCACATGAGCAAATAATTTCTTGTTGCCCACACTAGTTTTATTTTATGCTGTGTGAACTAAATTGAGTGTTGGAATTGGAGCTTTGAGTTGGAACAACTGGTGAGAGACTTGCTGGATATTTCTGGCTTTTCCTATGGAAACAGCATTTATATCTACTGAGTTATTGATACCTATTTAGTTAGTATGTGTCCAAGATTGTTTTGTATGACTGACTGACAGAGAAAGTGCAATAAACCTTCACGTGCAAGCATGTTGAGGGTTAATACTATTCTACAAATGCGGTCTCAATCGAGTCCTAATTCTTATTATTCTGTTTCAGGCCTTTGGAAGGCACTAGTATTATGAATGAGCCATTAACTGGAAGAATAGCAGCAGAGAAGTCACTCATAAGTGAGTTGAGTTTATCCCAAATAATTATGAGGTACACTTTATTTTTTGGGGGGTTGCAGTAAATTTCGGGGCTTGTATACTCCATCTAAGTGGAATTTGTGGTGATGAAGATGATGCCACACCCGGAGGTGCTCGATTTGTCAAGAATTGGATACTAAAGGTATTCTAAATTATTTTAATTCATTGGTTACATGATGGTCTTTGCAGGGATATTTCAAGAATGGTCTGACCCTTCTGAATCTGATTCATGTCAAGGACATTATTGCGATTGTGGAGTATTCTTTGTCTGGTGATTTGCTGACGTCCTTCCGAGGGGAGAGGTTTATTGTGTCTTCTGGAGCATATCGCATAAGTGATTTGGCAGAAGCTGCAAATATAAAATCACCACCTCAGGCTTTCCCTCTGGATACTAACAGCAAACTATTGGATACTTTCAAGAAGTCTAAAATATTATCTATGGCCAAACTCATTCAAGTTGTGGGTGTACATTATTCCTTTCTTCCTCCTTTACCTGGAGTTCAGCCCACATCTCAAGGGTTGCCTAGTGAGATGCTACCTCTAGCAGAGCAACCTCCTAACCCAGAGTTATACGATTGTCTATGGGAACTGTTTATAAAGTACCATGCTGGTAAGTGGGAGGGAAATACGCACACATATACGTGCGTTGATGATAGCTTTGGTGGAAAATTGACCAAACCGACACTCTTTAAAAATGCTTGCAGTTCCTTTTATGTTTTGGATCACGATAATATCCTTCAGCACGAAACAACTCCATTGTTTCCAGCGGGAGTAGAAATGAAATTATCTCGTAAGACTTTCAACAAAAACAGCCATAAAAAGTTCTTTGGTTTTCCCGGTGTGACGGTTTTTGCAAGTCAAGGGTATCAAGCTTATATGGAGTGTGAAGTTAACTTCTTTTATAAGCAAACTCGGTCTGTGTTACACCATTTTTGGAGTCATTCGGAGGATAGTGGTAATTTTAAGTTGAGCATTGTCACTGTGTCTGCATTTCACTGTGGATTCTCTGACAAAGATTCCATTCCAAAGCAAATAAATTCCATTCCAAAGCTCATAGAAGACGTTCAGTCATTCAAAAGCAAGCAGACTTATTCTTCTCTTTCTAAATCACCAGTTGACGGTGCAGGTGAAGTCCAAGAGAATGTTGCGCCAACACATGCTGTGAGCATTTTCCTCGAACCTCAACCCGATTGCGTGATGAAGTCATCATTTCCCAGCAACTTAATAGCCAGCATTCCTGTTGTTGTATCCAAGGGGGCAGGCTATAAAATAGTAGTGGGATGTAAGCATTCCTCAGAGCTTTTTCAAGTCTGCACAGTTTCGTATGATGAGAGAGGTGTTCCAAGTTCCTGTTCTATGGAAGAATATTTTGACTCGTAAATATGAAAGAGAACAATGCTACTTTATTAGCTAATTATTTTTTGCTAGATCATTTTGTTGACTATTTTATAAATATAATAACTTGAAGAGTTTGAAACAGGAGAGCAGAATTTGTTGATTGTATTTTGTATGCACGATACATACATCCCACTTTAAAATATTTTCTGATTTGTAGTGCAGTTAAATATAAGTTTTTTTGAGTATGTGTTCAGTGATTGGATATAGTCATAAATTTAAGACACACATTTAAAAAAAAGAAAGGAGGCAAAACTTATAAAGGTGCTCAAAGATTTGTACTAAGAATGGCACACAGACTATAAACAGTCAGACTGTAGATGGACAGACAGACAGACAGACTGACAGTGGACAAACAGTGACAGACAAACAGTAAACAGACAGGCAGACAGACAGGAAAATGAGTTCACTGTAAGGTGCTCAGAATGAGTATGGATTCAGCCAAAACTAGAAAGGTTGAAGTACATCTACTCTGTATCTCACACACTCTCTCCTCTTCACTTCTAAAGTTTCCTTTATTATTTATCACTGGATTTCATGCTAGTGCTGACAGTCACTAGCTATTAGCAACAGAACTGTAGATGTAGCTATTCATATGTTTATTTCATTTGGATAGAGCCTCTAATATACAAATAATGACCAGATTCATACTGATTCAACATTGTGATATAATTATGGAAGCCCAAACCAGAAGCGGAAGAATTTCAGTTCAGCAACAGATTGCACGATGAAGGTTCCTTCATGTATCATTCAGTAACCTTTGTAATTTACCCTCGAGTTTCCACAACCTCAATCCATGGGTAAAGCATGTACCCTGAATGGCTACCCTATCACTACCACTCATTATAGTATTGCAGCCACATAATCACAAATTGTCACTAATACTTCCTCTTAGTAGGTCTTCTACAATTACAACATTTGTAGGAGTATAGAACACAGGGAAATACTTTATGCATGCACCAGTGGGAATGTCATCATGTCCTTTCAAGGTCTTGTAACTATTTATAAATTTATAGTAAATTATAGCATGGTTTTCCAAGCATTGTTTGAGAAGGTTGAGACTAGTGGGAAGTTCCATCAGTAACTGAAAGACACACATGAACTTCCACTGTGCAACCCAGGGTTCAAGTGCAATTCTTCACTCTTCTGGCTTTATCTTTCCATAATTACCTTTAGTAGAGGCAAAATGAATTGGGATGAATTTCAAAAAAGGGCTTTGTAATTTGTTTCTATACAAGCTGAAGGCACCATCAAATATTTGCTAATGTACATGTGAATAATGCACAATTCTGTTGTGACTGTCTGCATTAGTATGAAACTAGGTAAGGGGAACTTTAAAAGTGAAGAGGAGAAAGAATTCAACCAAATTACTAGAAGTCAGGTTTCAGAAATATGTATATGTTTTCATGTACAACTAGCCTTATAGTTAAAGCATTAAGATGGCTGGGGAGCTATGGTGAGTATATTCTAGCTGATCAAATGGCATGTGTGTCAACCAATGCAGTGACTGGCATAACCTACCAGTACATGCATTAGTATTATACTAATTCAGATAAAAAAAGTGAAGTGTCCATTTTTTGTTAAAATTATTTGTGCAAATATTTTTTAATGTTTATGTTTATGACATCTTCTACTTTACTGAAATTAGCTATGCAAATTCACTAATGTGTACTACTCCTTTTATTAAAATTTCAGTTTAGCTTGACTTTTTATACTTGCTTTATTAATCACATGACATCACTAAACCACCACTTATCATTATTAATAACTCATGCACATTAAAAAATATTTATTCACTGATCAATGACTTGATTTAGTCGTCATTACTTAATATTTGAAGTGTCAGCAATCTTACTTGGTTGACTAGAGTTGTATTAATCTCATCAATATGTTTAACTCCAGCACATTTCAGAGATGAGTTGGCTCTTAATCTAAATGATGGAAGGAGGTTGAGCTTGCACACTCACTCTGTACTTGCAATATGGCAGCTCTGTCATCCAGCTATACTGCTATCTGGTTTTGGTTCATAAATTTCCTCTTGAGACCCAATCATTTGTAGTAGATATACTTTGCTGGCATTTTGACATATCAAGATTTAATCAGCTAAAAAAACCCTAATTAAATGTGAAGTGCTCAGTTTTATATTGTTCTCGTGCTGTTTTGCCAAGTCACTTCCTCAAAGCGAAACTAATTGAATTGTTGCGACCACAGAACCTCAAATTTCCAAGAATTGTTTACATATGGTTTCTTCTGGAGCTACCGATAGTGGTCTTCTCAGTATGCAATTACCAATTATGGTCTTCTCAATATGTAATTACCAATTTTATGGATGTTTGAAATACATTTTTAAATATTTTTTTTTGTCAATGGTATATATAGAACTTGGGGTAATATACATACCAAAGGAATGTCATCATATCCTTTCAAAATCTGATTACTATTTACAAGTCTATGGTACTTAGACTTTCCTTCCATGCATGGATTGAGATGGTGGGAACTCAGCAGAAAGTTTCGAAAATAACTGAATGACACATTATATACTATGCAAACTGTTGTTTAACTGCACATTTTCACTTGTGGTTTGGTGTTCCATAAGCTAAATGTTGCAGAGACGGATTGAATTAGGGATGAATTTCAAAACAGTACAGATCTTGGTCTGAATTTAATTGTAAATTAGCTAACAGCTCAGTTTAGGTAAGTTGAATAAAAAAAAAAAAGACTAGTTATAGGGCTTGAAGTAAGCATTTCTTGCTATATATTAAAATAAAATCTACAAAAGATTAATCAGAACAAACATGCAATTAAATATACAGTTGTGTTTGCTACTAGTGACTGTCAGCACTATCATGAATCAGATAAATAAGTAAGGGAATTTCAGAAATGAAGAATGTGAGATGTTTAGTAAATTAACTTTACTAAACTCCCAGAAACCAAGCATTTAGGTGTTAAAGCTCATTGGTTGAGATTTTCGCAACACTTGTATTCATGTTAAACATTTTAGAGAAGAATGAATTAGAAGAAGTTGAGCTATGTATTTATGGTAGAACTCAGTTATCCAAACTTCAATTAACTGAATACTTCAGTTCAGAAACCCAAAATCTGATAGTACCACATGCAGACACAAAGAATTGCTACCACACCCCTTCATGTGTTTTATAATACATTTTCTATGGTGTTGAGTAGTCTGAACATTTCAGTTATCTGAACACCTCTCAGTCCCAACATGTTCGGATGACTGAAGTCTTACTGTATAAACAAGTGATAGTTACAATGGATTTGGAACTAGAGCATTTTTAGCTCAATATACAGTAGCTAGTTCATTTTTTCTCCTTCTATATATTATGTCTCTTGTCAATTTTGGACTGTGATAAACTAAAATGAACCTTAATCAAAGAAGTCTTAGGAAAAGCAAAGAGAAATGTAAAAAAATCCTAGTTGTTGTTGCTGTGGAGTTTAACAAAGGATTCCTGACTTTAACCACAAGGGTTACAGTAGCTATTCAGTTTCCAGCAACAACTAAATTTTTCCCCACAATCTTTCTTTTTCCTTCAATTTCATTGATTGAGAAAAGTTTATTTTAGGGTCAGAACCAGATTAGGGATAATTTAGCTGGAATTTTATCTGATGAAAGCTTCACTCAATCTACTATACACATAGTAAGTCCATCTGTAGATTTACTGTTGCATTGATCGCCATAGCTACAGTGTACATTTTGTGACCCAATCATTTGTCATAGATTTACTTGGTTGACATTTTGACATATTGAAAATATGCTAAAAAGTAATTAGATATGAAATACTTTGTTATCGTGTTTTTTTTTTGTTTTTTTTTTGCAAAGTCACTTCTCACAGCTGAACTAATTGAACTACTGCAGCCACAGAACCTCACATTTCCAAGAATTTGTTATATACAATCCCTCTTGGGCCTTCACAGCCATGGCCTTCTCAATATATACAATTACAATGTTTGGAGTTACAAAAAAAAAAAAATATAAAATTAAATCTGTAAGAAGCAATACTACTTAAAGAGTGTGAGGGTTGTATAATTATTGTATGCCTGATTCCTAAGTCAAAGTCAGTGTTAGCAGTGTCACCTGGTAGGTTTTCTCCAGGTGTTTGGCACTCTGGTCCACTGTCTCATGACGACTGTAATTTCACATTAAGACAGACATATCTGTCTGCATGGTGGCGTCTGTGAGGACAGTCCCACTATAGTAACAATACTGCCCATGAGTGGCACATTCATGGATATCCACTGCCCCCTCACACATGTTTGGCTTTAATGTGGTCAAGGTGCACTACCTGGGTATCTTGCATCCTTTCTGCTCACTGTTGTGATTTTTAAGTTCCTTTGCTCAGCTTGGATTCCATATTGACGCTGGCAGTGTCTCCACTGGTAACAGAACTATGTAAGAAATAATTACTTTCAAATTTATCGTGGGTGGGGAAATGTTAGTATATAAAAAGGAGCAGAAAACGTCCAAATAGCACCAAACAACTGAAGCATCAAATAATACTGCAGCATCAGATCTACTGGAAATGTCTCCAATAACTAGCCGAGTCATCGCATCACTTCTGATGCTGTCATGTGTAGCATTTAGTAGCCAAGAAAAAATTTGCAGCTGCACTGAATGGCGTAAACAGATAATCATGAATAAACGCATGAGCGTAAGTGACAGATTAACAGACACGGCAACAAGAGAATGTCTATCAACTCTATAGCTAATACGCAATTTTAATTAATGTCCTTTATGGTTTCGGTTTCATTATCCTTCGTTGATATTCTCCTGTTTGTGTGCAGATATACGTGAAGCCTAATAATGAAATCTGCAGACTGCTATCTGTACGAGAAGTGATGAAGAATAGTGAGGAAGACAAAGAATTATATAATCTTGTGACAGACCATATCAGGAATTTGTGCAAAGAGGTGGGTGTCTCAAATAGTCCAGTTAATATCTTTTTCTTGATATACATCATATGACAATGTCCAATAATATTTCAGCATTATTCCATTATTCAATCTCATTGAGAAAGCTCACAGTACAATAAGATATTAAATATGACAGCAAAAGCAAATTTAAAGTTGTAACCTTTTTCATTTTAGATGGAAAATACTGCATTGAACTGTGACGATCTAGATGGGATTTCCCCTGACGACAGCAGTCTGATGTACACCTGCTACAAACAGGGAATCAGCATCTTCAATAGCTATTCACAATCCAACGTTAACAAATGGGAAGGAGGTGCCAATTGTGATAAAGACAAATCCGACAGATATTGCAGGGACTCAATTTTGAAGGATGTAGTATTGAAGAGATTTGTACTCACCTATCCATAATGTGCACTCATTTCTATCTGTTATGCTCATGGATCACTTAAAAACAAATTTTCAAACACATTACCAATCCCATTATATCATTCAGTTCAAGAAATTCTATTGCTATTTGGTAAACTTCAATTTTGTCTTTCATGTCCTCATTTGAATATGCTCCAATAAGGGCTAATCAAATAGATAGAGTCGTCATAGAATTGGAGTGGTTGGAGCTCCCTAAATTTCAAAAGCGTTTCAACTTTAACATATCAAGTGGGTTTGCTCAGTGTTGCAGCTATGCACAAAGTTTATGTGTTTGGACACTTCAGTAAGCATACTTAGCTATACCCAGTAAACATTTTTAATCTATGACAAATTTAGCTAACTAATAATAGATTGTATTCAAACCGTTATCCTATTTTCAGTGGCAAGATCATCTCCATTTTCATTAGAAGGTGAAAGTCTTCAGTAAGGAACTAGAAAGACATGTATGACCATTAACATCAGGCTAGTCTTCAGGTCCAGACAAACTCTGCACAGTTTATTGGTCCAAGTGAAGAAAAGAATACAACAAGAGAGAGTCAAAGGTATAATCTATAAAGTGAAGTGAGTGTGGAAGCTCTTATGTGCTCTGATAAACTCTTTTGTTGCTTTTTGTGACGGGGTCTATCTAATCAAAGCCATCACATCACTGTTCTTTACTTCCCAGGCACTAACAACTACCCTCACCCAGGTAACTTCAATGGCAGAGGTAAGTTTTAATACAGAAAAAAATAATAATCAAGAAACACTCACAACACACGGCTATTCTATTAATTCTAGACAGACTAACTGTTCAGTCCATTCATCAGAGTATATATGTAGCTAAAGTGTCCAGACACAACAAATTAACATTTCATGCATAAATGAGGTAGCTAATTGTAAACAACAGTGAATGAATGTTTCTACTGCCTTTCTTCAGCGGTTAGGGAAAGGGTCTAGTCCAATGCAATACAGTGACTTGTTCAGGTCCCCCATGTTAAGTGGGGGAAACCACACTAGAATTGTATAGTGGTTGTGGACAATACGCTGAGTCAGCAGAACAAGTGGCCCTATTGCATTTGACCAGACCCTTTCCCTGCAATGCGATAGGTAAAGGGTCTGATAGCCAGACTAAGGTTTGTCTGGGGTGGCCCTGACACTTGTGATGTGGCAATACCAATATGCCTTACATAGCTGGCCTTACAATAGACCATTAGCTCACTTTAATCAAGTTTGACACATCAAAGTTTATATGTCATTTGAGGGTTCAAATTAATGTTTACAAAACAGGTCATTTGATATAAATGATGAATATGGATCCTATGATTTGCTCATGTTGCCCACCAATCCTGTGACAATTTCGTTGCAACCATATTTGTTTAACTCATTAGACGTATCATTTCCTCCTGTCCATTCATTGACTTCCCCAAATGTATAAGTTGAAAATAGAGCTGGATTATCGAGGCCCAGTCTTCCACAGTAATGTAGCAGACTTTCATCATTAGAACAAGAATCTATTTCATCAGTTTTTATCTAACACATAAAAAAAATGTATAGATGGTATGTAAAGGACACAAAAATATATACATACATACTTACACATACATACACACACATATACATACACACACACATACATACATGCATACATACACATACATACACATACATACATATATACACACACAAACATACATACATTACATACACACATACATGCACACACACGTATTACAACTAGCTAGTAGCATAAATTGAAACATTGAAACAAACCTTCATGCATAAACCATTAGTATATTGGGTCAGTTTTTGATACAAGACTTTTGTTTCATCACTCTGAGTTGCATTCATCACTTCTCTAATGGCTGCCAGCTTACAGGCAATTCTTACTGTCTGGTTCACGGTCAGCTTACTAGCATCATGCTGTAAACACAAATACAGTATATATAAAATAAAGCAAAAAAGAACCTGTGACAATAAATATATGTGGATTTAAATAGGACTCCATATACTTGCCTTTGTATTGATTAAAATCAATTCCTGTATCTTCCATTCTGTGCAATTTGACGGTTCTATACTGCTGTTATGAGTGACTGGACGTGACCAGCAAAGACTGAACATGCTCATTACCAACAAAAGGAATGTTCCAAGGTTTTTGCCAGATTTCATGACTGCAGTTTAGAAGTTGAAGAATTCTTTTTATTGAAGCTCTCTGGGTCTGTAACTAAGGTTAGTTTGAGATGCATATGCCTTCTCATGCTTTATATACTTGACTCCCTTACCCCTCCCCTCCTTCTAGCTGGACTTGCATCATTATTCTTGGAATGCAGTACCCAGAAATGGTACTGTAACAAAATAAGGAATAATTTTATGGCCAATTAATCTCATATAAATATTTCCTTGGCATGAAACTACCTAAACCATTACATAATGTCAGTAAAAGATAAACAGCTGGTAAAAAACTAATATTTTTTTGCAACTAATACATCCAATCATTTATAGCTTCTGTTGTTAATGTTTTGATAATTTTTTTAATTTATTCTCCTCTTATACAGTCACTAAAATGTATATTAAAATTTGACTAAATGTTTCAACTTCTTCCTGAAGTCCTTTTCATGGGTCATTTTAATTTCTGTGTCAGCACACAATATATACAATATGAAATGCAATCACATACATTTGCCCACAAAGATGCTACCACATTTCTTAATCTAAATCCTATTGCTGAAAGCTTTGTTGTGTAGAAACATTTTCAAGAATCTTAAACACCAACGAGAAGATTAATTCAATGTGAAGGCATCCATAACAGAGATGAGTCAGCATCTTCTACTCAGAGAGTAGCCAAAAGTTTCTGAATGTTAATGATGTCTGTTGTGTCCTAATTTCAATCTACGTCTCATATATTTATGCAATAATGATAGCAGTATAAAAGTTAAAAAGATAAGTTATGGTCTCTAACACTCATGAAGTTATAATAATAGCAAATTTTTCTCGTTCTAACAGCCAATACTATGTTAATTAAAACTTAACCCGACGTTTCGACTTCTTGCTGAAGTCCTCTTCAAGGGTCATAAAGTTCTAGAAATAGAAGAGGATATAAGAGATAAGCAACATATTTGATTGTGTAGCTCTCCTGGCCCAGTCAGGCGGAACTGGACAGTGATAAATGAATTTGTCCGGTGAAAGCCAGTGTAAAAGTGCTCTTAATTGGGGGCAAGTGTATTATGATCCTTATTTAGAACATAGTTGGTGTAGCTTTTGTATTGTGCCAGAGGGACTGTAAATCCCTAGGCTCTTCACGGAGGGATACTATATATATATATATATTGCTCCCACATTATGGTCTCTAACACTCATGAAGTTATAATAATAGCAAATTTTTCTCATTCTAACAGCCAATACTATGTTAATTAAAATCTAGGTAGAGTCCCTCCAATTGCATTGTTAGGAATGATCGCTATGTTAAACATTTGTCAGGCAATGCACTTCACCATTGATGGCTGTTAGGAACAGCTGCTTTATAGATAGGCGCTGTGCAGTTGTTGTGAGCTACCATATTTTATGGTCCCTCAGGCCTTAAGTGTAGTGCTCTCATTTCTCTTGGGACGCTATATCTAGGCCCTAAAAGCAGTAGTTCATTTAACTGTTATAGAGAGTTAAGCTGCTAGAGACAATTTTGTATTGTGGTAGATGCTTTTGCTCCATTCATGGTGGCTATGACTTTTTGGAGTCCCTTTGCAGAGAGGTTCCGTTTTACAGGGATGTTTGGTTTGTCAACATCCTGTTATGGTTTGTATGGGGACTTGCATTGCAAAATCACTGTTCTCACAAATCAATTAAACAGTTCATTGAACCCAGAATCAGTAGCATGCATGCCCTCTGGTATCTAACTGTTGCATCTTCCTGGATTGCTACCAGAAATCAATTAGGATCTGAAACTAACTACTATGGAATTGATTTTTTTCTTCAAGGGACAGATAGGCTAGAATATAAATATATCTATTTAGGATGATATAATCCGTATGCTTATAGGGGAAGCTTGCCCATTGCATGCTGGAGGTAATTTTATTGCTTTGGCAACTTAAAAAAGAGGTGGCTTCTGGTTCACTTCAGACAGGCAGACTAATAAAGGTATGGTTGCTTGAGGTTGCTTTAATAAAATGATAGAGCTGTTTCAGCAATATACTACATTTACATGCCATTTTGTCCATTATAAAAGTCCACAGCAGTTTAAGGACTAGTTTGACTTCTAACCTGCACCTTGAGTTGTTGTTTTTTTAAGTTGTCTCATGCACTTGTCCTGGAGTCCCCCTGTACACCAGACAGTGTCCTGGAGTCCTCCCTATACACCAGTCAGTGTCTCAGAGTCCCCTGTACAACACCAGTCAGTGTCCTAGAGTCCCCCTGTACACCAGTTAGTGTCCCAGAGCCCCCTTGCATACCAGTCAGTGTCCTGACATTGCTTTCGTTGATTTAATCTGGTTGACACAGAGAAAATGCCACTTCATTAAAAATGAAAGTTATGTAATGTATGTGTAATAGCACGGTAACCGTGCTATCACTCGCTGATAGTAGGCCAGTTTTTTTTAAAAGTCATATGCAATTGTAGCTACACTGTAACTTTCACTCACTACCTCCTTATTCCCGCTGGAACCTTCGTTTTCAACGTACAACCCCTCCTAATCCGTTGAAAAACATTCCGTCTAATACGGGTGGAGCTTTTGTGGTAAAAAATGACATTGTCCCCAACAACTAGGAACTACTCGAACTGTACGTTTCCAAGGCTAACGCTGCACAGTTTTCCGTGCTATTATTAGTACGGCGCGTAAGTTTCACATTCAAAAATGTATGGGGAAAATCGCTGTTCTGAAATCGCACGGAGGAAGTGAAATAGCGCGTATCTAATTGAAATACCTCGATAACTAAGTGGAAACTAAGTGAAATACCGATAACTAAGTGAAATAGTACGGGTGAGTGCGCACGCGTGCGGTATTCGAGTGAAAAATTTCTCGCTCCACTCGTGCTATTTATCCGGATACCACCACAGTTTTCCGTGCTATCATATGTTAATACTATAGCCAAAGATAACAGTTCATTTCTGCAGCTAAGAAAACCATACCCTTGTATTATATTTCCGTCGAAGAATTTTTCATCCCGGTTCTGCTTTCTTACCGTTGCTAAATAGAGTTTCCCTGTAATTTCGCCGCGGCATTGCCGAGAGGGTAAAAGTGCGGCAAGGTCGCGAAGAGATCGCCGTGACCAATCTGGTCATTATTTCAGTTTTCCACTGCTGTGGCATTTTAAAATAATACCACACTTTTTTGTATTGAAAAATAACTATTATTTTTTTTGTACTAAACAGATAGAAAGCTAGCAAAGTGCAGTGCTCATGGCCCCTGATCACAGCTTTCCGTCAGGAACCCTTGGTAGGTGCAACCGCGTATTGTACAAGTTCTATGGGCGCACGTGATCCGTAGTAAATTAGTGCGGGATCACAACGTATAGAACGTCTGAGAGTTTTTGTCCTGCTCTCGTCATTCCACTGCATGGCGTGCAGTCTAGCGTGACGCTGAATCTATTTAGAGATGCATCTTGCAATTTATGTATTTGTCTCTCTCACTACAGGTAAATGAAATATTAATTATTAATCATGGCAAATGTTTTCTAGCAAATAATTATAGTAAAATAAAATAAAAACTTAATTATTTATAGCAAATTATTTATTTATTTATTTATTTATTTATTTATTTATTTGTTTGTTTGTTTATTTGTTTGGTCATTCATTCATTCATTCATTCATTCACTTACTCATTCACTCATTTATTAATTCATTCAGAAAAACTTGGCTATTCAGCGACGCAAATTTGGCCTGTCAAGCAAAATGTATTTGAAGGTAATTCCACCCTTATAGTATGTGAATCATTCAATGCACCATGCTGGCTACATAATGGAGTGCCCTTAAAACCATCAGGAGAAAAAATCATTTATATTGATCAAGTCAAAAAGTCAGATGGGGGTATTTATACTTGTGATGGTGTACATCGAGATGGTACACCTTTTAGAGTAAACTCAACTTTGTTTGTAAAAGGTGAGCTTTTGCATGCTGTGGAATAGGTGTTAGTTTCTATTTAGACATATATATATGTAATCATACACACACAGAGGTGAGCTTGTGGGATCAAATCTGCCCAACCTCTGTTGCTGTTTGCGAATATTTATTCTCCAATAAGGTCATAAATAAAGAATAAATAGTCAGTTAACAAAAAGTAACGGTAGCTATAGGGATGTGGCTAAAAGCTTGCTTAGTTATGGCCTCCTCTTTTTAAAAATTTAAAATAGTGTTTGTGCAAGAGTGAAAACTCTCTTAGAGCCATATATGGCTTGTTGGGGAAGAAAAAAGTTCAGTCATTCTCGGCTGAAATAATTACAATAATGGCACATATTTCTCTTCCGTAACAGCCAAAATATGTTTAGTTAAAACTTAACCAAATGTTTCGACTTCTTGCCGAAGTCTTCAGGTCACCTGAAGAGGACTTTTACGAGCACGTGTATATTTTCACAAGCCGAAGGTAAATAAAAATATTTCTGCATGCTTATGAAATATTTCCCCATATTGTATGTTGATTCATGCAATAAGTATTATATATATATTGTGAGAGGAATCCTCCCCTCACATTCAGTAACTTGAACATTTAACTTAATTAGCATTTTATTTTACTTGCTTCCTTCACATCTCAGTTTAGTGTTTGCTTGCTATCTAAAACATTATGTTGAACATGCCAGTGTCACCTTAAATTACAGTTGCTTTAGTTACTATTTTTAGACATGCCAGTGTCACTCTTAATATTGTATTTTTATATCATGCTGAGTCATGTTAGTTTTTGTCATTGGGCATGTGCAGGAGCTTTCTTTTAAAAGGCGAGTTCTTGCATGTGTCAAGTCAGTCAGTTTCTTTCTACAGTTGAGCAATTAGTTAAACTCTTAACATTTGTCAATCTTTCTGCACTAGTCAACAGAGTCTTACGAGACCAGTCTTACGAGGCATAGCTATTGTAAGGGAGGATGTTAAACTGCTGATTCTGGTTGCAGCAACAAAAATTTGTGCTGTCTACTGAGGTGTACCTGAACAAACCCGTCACATCTATATATACATAATGTGAGAATTAGTGCACTGGCATAAGACTTGATTTTATTTATGGTCATTAAAAAAATTGTATGCTCTTTGAAATAATTTTAAAAGGTAACAAAGAAAACATAATCAATTAAAATATTTACCATATAATTTCTTTAATTTGTTTATGCAGTGAAGTGTTCTGCAGAAAGTCAAGCTCTCGCTCAATGTAATCAAATAATGAGAGATTGGCTGCTGACCAATGTCAAGGGAACCTCACGCTTTCTGTATCTGAAGAACATTATAGATGTGCAGATGCTTCATGCCTTCACCGATCCTCAAATCTGCCAGACAAGGGAAGCAGTCCAGCATATTCACAAGAGAATAAAAGATACAATACAAGAAAATGGGACATTTTTTTCAGAATATATGAACTACTTGTCTACCAATTCTAAACATTCTGAACTTACAATCTGTTTGAATGTGGAACTTTCATTGGGTAAATACACCAGTTGGTGTTTGCCTGTTGTTTAGTTTATACGTACTCTTAATTTCAACCAGGGAAATGTATTTGTAATAAGTCAAGCACTTGCATTTGATACCAGTATCTTTTAGTCTTACTATGTAAGGGCAGAAAATTGAAAGTAGTACAGAACTTTGTACCTTAGAATAGCTAGCAATGTTCATAGGAATGTCAAAATGTAACCATGCATACATATTAAGTTTAACATTTTTGTTAACAAAAAAAAATTGAAACTTGTTTCCTTATTTCTTTTAATGTTGTACAGCCAATTCTTCACAACTAACTGATGAATGTTCAGAGATCCAAGACTCGTCCCGCCCACACAGAACTAAAAAGACCGGCCTTAAGCATAAAAACTGCTACAACATTCGTCTGACAAAGAAAAGATCAAAGGATTTGGGTGACAAGCAAAGTAAACGGATTGTTAATGACAAGTACTTTAAGCATGGATACTGGATGAAGTTCAAGGACTGTCCATATCCAAATGCTATTCCGTTTGGGATGGTTCAAGTGAGGGGTAAAGGTCAGAGTGCGATTGCTATTTATCACTGTGACAAAGGTTACTATGGAAGTGGAATGGTCAGGAAATGCACGGTGTATGGGGAGTGGGATGGTCGCGAACCAGAGTGCACAAAGGGTTAGTTATTTTCCTAATAAATGAACAGTACACATTAAATTACATTACCAGTTTTAACAATCTTGAAGTAGCACAAATAGCTAAGTTTATAATTAAATGAGCGAAACTTAGGGTCATACATGTAAAATGTATTGTAATGGTTGCATGAGAAAAATGAAATGCAATGGTTTAATTAATATCATTTAGCCTAGGCAGTGGAGTATGCTCAAGCCTGCAATAATTGCATTTGTATTCGTATATTCAAAATTCTGGTTTTGAGCATCTAATCACTAGCTTATATTAACCCTATGTGCTAATGACAATAGTAGTCCTGTTTTTTTTTTAAATTTAATGTAACAAATCAATTCTAATTATAATTATATAAGTTACACATAATATGTTAACTGCTCATTCATTTTTCAATTAACTACTATTATTAAATAATGTGTTTTGTCTGTGTTTTACAGATAAAGGTCACACAGTCAACACTCATAGCATTATTGGATGCATGCTTTATATAATTTTATGTATTCTCTAACTTTGTGAAAATATGACTATACATTTTCTTACATGGTTGAAGTTTCAAATGTCATTTTCTAAGTATTTAAGCCATCTTATTGTCCTGTTGGATAAATTACAATTACTTTTATAATTGGCACATGAGCTGCTGCAGCAAAAACTCAAGTTGTATTTGGCCGGTTCTAAACTCAGTTGTAGCCAACTACAATCTGTGCCAAAACAGATCCATTAGTGCTGACTGCCACACATGTAGTAAATGGATGGACTAATTGGCCATTCCATGAGGAGATAAAGGGAGGGAAATTGGCACACAAGTTATGGATGTAGATATTATGGTTTAAAGCACTCTAATTTACCAATCTTCAATGATCATTATGGAAACAAATGTTCTTACTGTCATTGCTGTGCATGAATTTTGTACTGCAAGAGTGAAGAATGCACAAATATATATATATATATATATATATATATATATACATTATTTTAAATGAAGTTATATATTTATATAATATAAGCTTAATAAAAGTTCATAGCTAAATAGGACAAAAGTTTTTTGACTTTTTTACTCTAATATTAGCAAGTGAGAAAGTTTTTGTCTGCTGACTTGAACTGCTACAGTACCTGCAATAAGATAGTAATTTGAAGTAGCTGTAATTTTGTAGTTTCAGAGTTCCTTCACCTTTTTCGCAAACCGTGGCAGAACAAATGAAGCTTTGTGAACATTACTGTCGTAATACTTCAAAGAAAAGTATTCTTCTTCCTCAGCACTCAGTGACCTGATGGGAGCCTTGAAGTCAGCTTCCTATAAAACAGTGAGCCAATTATGATTCAACCACTTCTCACACTGCTAAAGAGTGTGAGAAATATTACAACTACATTTAACAAATTGAAATGTGATTTAATAAAATACATGCTATTATTGCATTTCAGTAGTTGCAATATGACTACCATAATAACATGAAATGGTAGATACACGATATGTACTAAAGAACAATAGCAACTCACTTCATTCTTGCCAGCCAGTACAAAGCCAACCTGCCCACATAGATACGTGGGGATGGCAGTGTATGCATAATCAGTGACTGCAAATATTTCATTACACACTTTCATCGATTTTTCTTTTTGCTCCAAAGTGAACCAAATGCTATTCGCTGCAAACATATATACACGAACAAATACACACTCACAAATGGCAGTGAAATTTTTTTTTACAAATTCAGCATACTATACTGTGTGATCACTATGGTAATAAATAACATACATATGTGGTATCTAGCCAGTGACTAGTCCATAATTATTTTATCTATTACATCATTATTTTTCAGGTTGATTATGTATTTAATCACAACCTATTCAGTTATTTCTTTAGTCTTATTCAGTTGTTGAAGTTGTATTGTTGCTTGTGTGAACTGTGAACCTTAAGTGTTGGTTGAATTGAACCTAGTTGTTAGTATAGCTACGACAATATACGTCTTAAATATCAGCAGTAAGTGTAATTATCAGCAATAAATTAGTACAGGTAGTCTCTCTCTTTCACAGGCTTTTTAGACAATACAGAATTAAAAATATTTGGTTGCCACCGAAAATATTAATTCTGTATTGTTAAAAAAAAAAGCCCGTGAAAGAGAGAGAATGCATCTAATGAGTAAAAAACAAAAGGCTGAGAAAGAATTGTGAAGAAATAAATTAGTAATTTCAAGATAAATGTGGTATGAACATTCTCTGTCTTCTCACTTAAATTTAGCAGTCATCACTCAGAACTAACACCTTCATATTTAACTAAAGATTGACTTGTCATCTGCAGTGGCTACAGCAAAAATTCATTATGGAGTACTTAGTGACATAGAAGCAGCAACGAGATAAATTGCAGCTGCACATGCAGATCTGTGCCTGACCATCTCTATGTGTTCATCAATAATATCCTAAGTATATGTGTACGTTGCATTAAAAAAATGGCAACAAGTAGCTAATGTATACCTTGCATACACATGATCCCTCCGGGCTTCAGGGCACCATGTATAGTTTTCAGGTACTCCTTTCCGTACCGTGATTTGGCTGGCCCTACACATGTGTAGAACAATGTAACTGTTTTAAACCACTTCCTAAAAGATATTGCTTGTAGAAAGATTGGGGCATGGGAGACAGAGAGAGATTTTACTTGACAATAGCTAATGATTCTCTATAAAATATTCTTTTCTTTTTTCCAACAATACTCGTACATTTTCACTGTTTAAGTTATTGAATCCATTTAACTCTACTTGAAAACATTAAAAAAATGACACCAATATTCAAACTGTGTACCCACTATTCAAAACTATGAACTGAATTATTGGACCAGAACTGAATTTACCTATAGGGTCTGAGCTATCTGTGATGATGACATCAAACGACTCCTTCTTAGTACTCATGAACTCTGCACCATCCATATGGTGGATAGTCAACTTTGGATTGTCATACCCACAGGCTATGCCTGGAAAATACTTCCGAGATACTTCTATGACTTCCTACAAGGTGCATATATTTAAGAAGAAGAGATTTGCTCATCATATGTTTCAATGAATATCTGAAGATGGAATATGCTGCATGAAGGACACTGATACTTCACAGCTGAAGTGCTATATTACAATATCTACTGTTCATCCCCTCCTCCCCCCCCCCAAGTAATTTTTCTTGATTAGTCATCGGCAATTGCCTCTGGGCTAACCAATGTGACTCCAAACTCACACCATTCCTAATCATTTTAATAATGTTGCCGATGTAGAGTGACTTCACAGTAGTATAGTAATTTTGAGCTAAAATATTCTTTTGTTAGAAAATATTAAGATCTCCATTTTGTTTTTACCGTGTCAATTTCGCACACGTGCACTTCTTCCACGATGTTGTGCTTCTTCAGCTCCCTCAATACTCCTCCACACCCACCACCCACCACCAGTACCTTGTAATAATAAAGCAATAAAAAAACTTTACATTATCATTACTATTATTAGTATTGAGTTTTTGTTACTATTTTTTATTAATTTATTGATTGTATATTTAGTGGGTTAGAATACACTAGCAAGTTTATAATCTTTTAGCTGAAATATTAACTCACAGACTTGGGACAAGGATGTGAGAACATTGGCAAATGCGTCATCATCTCATGGTACGCAAATTCCTCCCTTTCCGTACACTGAATGACTTCATCCAAAATCAGCATATTTCCATAGGTTTTACTAACCACACATTCCAGATAAACCACTAGCTTACAAAGAGCTTTACCAAAATAAGGTTTCAGCTGCTAATAAGTGTGAACTACAAAATTCAGCTTTCAAGGGGAAATGAAAGTAAAAATGAAAATTTATTCCTTATGACTTGCTCTGAATGTCATTAATTAGTGCCCCTAAATAAATATTGTAGCAATACATAAAACTGAAATGATAACAATTGAATTTATTTCACACACAAAAAATGTGACATTGCAACTTTAAGGTGTGACCGTGACTGATATTATGGTAAACATAAGTCACCAGCATATGATGATTCTATGTCCCTTAATCACTGTCTCTTTCTATGATACAGCAAAAGTTAAGCAAATGGTCTCTCACTTATTTAATAAATCAGTGATTTAGGGATACAGAATCATCACATAGGGTAAGTGACCTTTCTTGTTTTATACTTTTTAGAGCTTTGCTAGTTTCCATACTTTTAATGTTTTCTTTTTTAATTACTAGTAAAGTTGCATTCATCTTCCTGTATGCTTGTACTATCACCACTGCTTGCCAAATAGATTCAATTGATAATTAGAAATTGTCAGATGTATTCTATTCATTCTTTATGTAGCCAATACAGCCCAATTACAAGTAAATGGGTGTGCTTTAACCCTGAAAGTGTTTTGTAATGGGAGTGGCTGTGTTGGATTTAAACTTATTTGGCGAGCGAGCAAAGCAAGCGAGACACTCTCAGGGGTAACACAATTGAAAATCGGGGACATTTGTTTGTTTATATATATGTGTGGACATACGTATGTCATTTTGTACTTTGACCCTCGCGTATTTTTGTGTTCGCTCCGTCTTCGACCCCGTCCCAAAATTCACTAAACAGAATCCTCCAGTTTAGCGATCATTACCCGTATCACCCTAGAAATTGAATTGTTTACCGCTTTGAATTCTTTTGCGGGTGCAGTTAAAACTCAAAAACTTATGGGAGCTCCATTTCTATTTGACTTAGTGGCGGTGGTAAGTTAATACGCTGTTTGTCACAGTTTATAAGCCCTACTCAACAGTATTTACTTGAAAATTCATTGTCCACTAGACTAACCACGAAGGTAAGTCTTGCGTAGGTATGTTCAGTTGTGTGAAAGTATTGTGCGTTAGAACTACTATACAAAGAAGAAGTTTAAATGACGTGACTTGATTTTGTTGCTTCTTTTTCAATTCAAACAGTTGTGGGGAGCGGTTACTATGGCATTGAATCCCCTTTACCGTATATACGTAATTTAAAACTCGACTTTATTTTAGTAGCTTGAGTTTTAGTAATTAGAATCAATCGTTTAACAATAGTGTGGTTTAACTCGCTTGCCATTTGTGCTCAATTTGGGACAACCTTACATAAAATGTTATTACAAAAAATTGAATGTCTATTTCAGTGATATAGTTCGGTTAGCTAATCAGGGGGTAAACCATCATATCTTGTGGTTGTTTTTAGCAATTTCTAAAGTAACAGAATCTAGGAATATTACTTACCTCCTAATAGCCATTATATCTTGAAACTCAGACGTTTTGTGACACAAAACCTCTTCATATTTGAATGAGTGCGCCTGGCCGTACCAAAGTTCATTAATTTCAGTGAACCACTTTCCAGGCAGCTTCTTCAATTCAGTATTCCAGCCGCTCATTGTTACACGAGGGGAAACTCACAGCTTTTCAATGTAGATATTTGAGCAAGCGAAGCGTAAACTTTAGCTGGTTAAATTAGGCCCAGCCCCTCCCAGTCGCTCGCGCGGATGCTGGCGGCATGCTTCTGAAATAGAGGACTTGCATGATGACATCACGTATATCCTGGACACTCCCACTTATGGTATCACTGACCAGTACATGCCTGTACCATAGAAAATGTATGGGTTTGTCCTACAGCTCACTCTATTTCTTGCTGCAGCGGGCTCATAGCTTGCAACAGAGCTACCAAATCACAGAAAAGGATAGATTGTGAAATTTCCAACACCCTCATACAAATAGGCGGTTCCTGGCTGCGTTGTGGAAAAATGGGAGGCGAAATTTGAGTGCTAGCTAGACAGTTCTTCTTAGAATTCATTGACAGGTGGTGTTGTTGCTGGTTCTTCTCAGAACCAATGCCAAGAGTTGTTGCTACTGGTGGAGATAGTGAACTTGCTGTTGTGGTTGTTCCTGGAAGTGACCTGGATGGGGATGGCTAGCTATATTAAGTGGCTGGTTTTTCTGGGAACTACTCTGCTATAACCACAGCTCTAGCTTGTACTGTTATAAAAGTCAGTAAAAGTTTGAGGGGTGTGGCTATACTTGTTGAGTTCCAGGATCTTATAATCATAACTAAAAATTTATAAAAGAAGTTGTCTTTCTATAACTTTCCCAAAGACAAAGTATTGGAAGATAAATTGGACAAATACTTTTAAAAGAAAGGAATTCATTCCTTCTGATGACCATTTTGTTTGTTTAAATATTTCAATGATTGGATTAAAGTGTGGTATGCCTGGTGCTATTCCATCTATTATTCCTTTGCTTCTTCATCCAAAAACTAGGAAGAGACCTGAGCCCAGAGATGGTTTTGTGTTTATATGCTGTCGGTTTCACAGTGGCCACAACAACGAAGGCTTACCTCAGACCAGACCCGGTGGATCAGAATAAGAAGGGAGTAGTGGATAGTGTGAACTTGTTCTTAGTCTGATTGATGCTTTGTTGTCCAATGCTGAGAACTTGGATGATGTGAGATTCAGGTTGCAGCGATTGCCGGTAACAATGTGAAGACAATTGATGACATGCGACAGGAAGTTGCCACTTGCCACCATAATTATTATGGCAAGTTTTTGGATGAAGAAGTGAATCCATGGAAAGTGTTCAACAGAAAGAAGAATGGAGCCGAACACTTGGGATACAGCAAGCCAGCTGGGACGCGGCCCACCTGTGCAAAATGTGGCAAGTACGGCCACAAGATGGTAGATTGCCATTTCAACCAACCGAGACAGCCTACATGTTATGCATGTAACCAGTTGGGTCACATAGCTCCCAACTGTCCAAATAAGGACTCCAAGCTCAGTGAAGAAATCGTTTAATGTCGCATCAGGACGTGAAGAGTCAGGTCATGAAGAGTCGCCAGATAATGTCATCAGGATTGTGGTGTCAGAGAAAGAAATACCTGCCGTGCTGGATTCCGGTACAGACATATCTGTCGTGCCCAGAAGTGTCGTCCCTCCGGTGGCTTTTACAGGAGGTAAAACACGATTGATAGGGTTTGATGGTAATACTAAATTGGGGGATTCGGCTGCGTTGTCTTCTTGTGTTAAAAGAGGAAGTCACGGTACTGAGTGATGATGAATAAAATGGGAAAGCCTTGTTAGGATTGCCTCTGGAAGATTTAGATAGGTGTGAGAAACTGCTTAGTGTGCCGAGGAAGGATAGTGTTGTGAATACTGTAGTAACTAGAGCTATGTGCAAAGAAAGAATTGAAAGTGAAGAAGAATAGAAAATAGTTTTAGAAGATGAGAATATTGATAGCGTGGTGAAGTTGATTTGTGTGGGAATGAAATTGATGATGTCACTAATGGTGTGATCAATTTCAGACCTGCCAGAAGTGAATAGTGATGTTGAGCTGAATGGGGAAGGAGGTGTCAAGTGATGGTGTACATGGGAGTGCCGAGTGTTCTGAGAGTTTTGTTGAGCTGGGATTTACAAATGGGGAGAAAGGTTTTTTACTTCACTCCATAGTAGACTCTAAACATGTGGAGTTAGTGGGGATCGTTATTCCTAAGTGCAGGAGATCTCAACTGTTAGCACTTGCCCATGACAAGGCAGGACACTTGAGTGACAAGAAGCAGTTGGAAATCTTTAAACGGATATTTTCTTGGCCTAACATTACCTGTGATGTCCACAAGTATGTAAAGTCTTGTAGAGAGGTTCCATGGTATACTAAAATAGTATTTAAACAATAACTATCAAGTTGAGTTGTATGTAAAAGATTTTCGGTTAATTAGCTAATTATTTACAAGTTCAATGTTGACATAATAACTAAATTCCAATTAATTCAGGAAAAATTAATTAATAAAATTCCTCCTGCATAAAATATTAGGTAGGTGGGTGGAGAAACTACTGGCTTAGTTCTGACAGTTTCACATCTACCACGCTTCAACCACAGGAAACTATGGCATAGTCAAACAAACAAACACAGTAGCTTCATGAAATAAGACCTCAAAATTATATTAATAGATTAGATCAATTTTCAATATGTGCATAGAATGTCATATTTATGAGAGAATGACAACAGATGAATCAGTTCTGATACTTTGATTGTAAGCCATTTTCCACCTATTTCAGAGCCTGGAACAAAAACAAAACAATAAAATGTTGAAGTACTATTAACAACAAACAAACAAACAACAACAACAATAAAACAAAAAGAAAAAAAAAACTTTCAGAATTTCAATGCTCAGCTACTCGTGAGCATAGTCTACATATCTAGGTTAGTGTGGAAGACAGAGAGAAGGACAAAATAAGCCCCTCCCCCCTCCCTCAGTGCTGAGGTTAGTAAAAGCTAACAAAAAAATAACAAAAACAACAACAACTGCAACAACCAAAACACTGCACGCTATTCCTTTCCCTTACCCAACAAAATTAGGATTCTGACAAGAAAGAACTACAAAGATGCATCTGAAGTAATAGATTTAACAATCACATGCGAGCACATCTGATGCCGATATTAGTAATAGAATGGATAACCACACTAATTGCCTTGTGCTATTTCGATCATGTGTGTGCTATTAATCTCGAATAGCACAGGTTATCCATGCCATCACTTGCTAACAGAAAGCCAGTTATTTTTGTTAAAAAAGTCATTAGCACTGTATTGTTCATTCACTATCTCTGGATTTCAGGATTTCGTTTTCAACCTATGGCTCCTTCAAATCATGTTTAAATGATTCCATCTAATAGGGTAAAAATTTGGTGCTAAAGAATGACATAGTCTCCAACTAGAATCTACTTGAACTGTACGTTGGGAAGGCTAGCACTGCATGTATGCATGCATTACCTATGCTATTTCACTTTCCCTACGCTATTTCAATAGAACAATAATTTTTCCCGTACATTTTTGAATGGGCAATTTACGTGCCGTACTTTACGAGTAATTTGTGGTTGCTGGTATACCCTTGTCTATATATACCTATGTACTTTATATAACCTGTGAAAAACAATACCTGAAAATGCCATAAAAGCTCTCTCTTGATGTCTAAGACTGTATAAAGTTCCGTAATCCTTTACCCTTTACTATAATTACTACTACCATCCTCAATTATGAATTAGTACTTTCCTCCCACAAAGTAGCTGGGATCTTATATATATACATATAAACTACTATAAAAACAACAACAACAAAAGAACAAAAAATAACAAAACTACAGCAAAAAATAAAAACAAAACTAAACAAAAACCAAGAAAAACAAATTAATAAAAAATAGCAACAACAAAAATGATATAGGGGTTTCACAAGGGATACCAGTCAGTAACTTGTTATAACAATAGTGACAGGTCAATACTAAAGTTGCCTTGAATGCTGAAATTAACTAGATAGGATCTTCTTGGAAAATTGCCAATAATTACAAAACAGAGCCAGAAAGGACTGACCAAAGAAAATAAGATCATTTGATATGAAATTTGAAAAGCAAACAATGAAAGAAGGCAATGAATATAGTTATCTTCATTAAGTTCATGTTACCAGACAGTTTAATATAGTTCTACAGACACCCCCTAGTGTCATCTAGAGGACTTCATTTGTATTAACTAATAATATGTCAGAGTTAAAAAGTTTTTCTTTAATGATGTTAGGTACCTTTTTCGCAAACCGTGGCAGGACAAAAGCAGCTCTGTGAACGTCACTGTCATAATACTTCAAGGAATACTCCTCTTCCTCCTCAGCACTCAATGTCCTGACCGGAGACTTGAAGACAGTGCCCTACAAATATCATAAGCATAAGAGCCGTCCGTAATGGAAGTGCTTTTCAGATCAGGGAAGGAGGAGGGGAAGGGCCTTCCCTATATTCAAGTACATTGATAGATTTCAAGTACAACACTGACAGATTATAATGTAGGAATGTACTGTTAAGGGTGCCGTCACACTCTTTGAGTGCAAAAAACTTGTGGAATAGGCCATGGTTGCTAGCACGTGTTAAACTTACTTCAGCTTTTCCCTGAGCTATTTTATTTCTGCAGGCCAGCAAGTACTAATAGGAGAAAGTACCTACCAAGAATAAAGATTGGAGTCCATCGCATCTCAAGAAATAGACCTGTCATTATTTTGGACTTCACTGCAGTACTGCACGGCTACTGCTGAAGTTTATGCTAACTTATACTCTTCATTCATAAAAAAAATTAAGAAAAACTGCTACTATCATCCATCAAATAATGAGGGGAAAAAAAACAACCAATTATTGGCGAGCGAGCGTAGCGAGCGAGACACTTACAGGGGTAAAACAATTGAAAATCGGGGACGTTTGTTTGGACGTATGTATGTCATTTTGTACTTTGACCTTCTCATATTTTTGTGTTAGCTCGTTGTTCGACCCTGTCCCAAACTTCACTAAACGGAATCCTCAGGTTTAGCGATCATTACCCGTAATCTGTCACAGTTATAAGCTATTTGCTTGAAAATTCTTTGTCTAC
>WLWD01003730.1_pt1 | contig 32259 bp, 33 predicted proteins | sample 6712731 | NCBI WGS metagenome assembly WLWD01 (sample SAMN12718690, study PRJNA576275) | sponge metagenome | isolation source: marine sponge | host: Mycale hentscheli | place: New Zealand: South Island, Marlborough, Capsize Point | collected 2014-11-01
TTTAGTGTCTGACTCCAGAACTCATGATCAATAGGCTCTACTTCAGTAATTTAGTGTCTGACTCCAGATCTCATGATCAATAGGCTCTACTTCACTAATTTAGTGTCTGACTCCAGAACTCATGATCAATAGGCTCTACTTCAGTAAGTTAGTGTCTGACTCCAAAACTCATGATCAATAGGTTCTACTATTTAGTGTCTGACTCCAGAACTCATGATCAATAGGCTCTACTTCACTAATTTAGTGTCTGACTCCAGAACTCATGATCAATAGGCTCTACTTCAGTAATTTAGTGTCTGACTCCAGAACTCATGATCAATAGGCTCTACTTCAGTAATTTAGTGTCTGACTCCAGAACTCATGATCAATAGGCTCTACTTCAGTAATTTAGTGTCTGACTCCAGAACTCGTGATCAATAGGCTCTACTTCAGTAATTTAGTGTCTGACTCCAGAACTCGTGATCAATAGGCTCTACTTCAGTGATTTAGTGTCTGACTCCAGAAGTCATGATCAATAGGCTCTACTTCAGTGATTTAGTGTCTGGCTCCAGAACTCATGATCAATAGGTTCTACTTCAGTAATTTAGTGTCTGACTCCAGAACTCATGATCAATAGGTTCTACTTCAGTGATTTAGTGTCTGACTCCAGAACTCATGATCAATAGGTTCTACTTCAGTAATTTAGTGTCTGACTCCAGAACTCATGATCAATAGGCTCTACTTCAGTAATTTAGTGTCGGACTCCAGAACTCATGATCAATAGGCTCTACTTCAGTAATTTAGTGTCTGACTCCAGAACTCATGATCAATAGGTTCTACTTTAGTAATTTAGTGTCTGACTCCAGAACTCATGATCAATAGGCTCTACTTCAGTAATTTAGTGTCAGACTCCAGAACTCATGATCAATAGGCTCTACTTCAGTAATTTAGTGTCTGACTCCAGAACTCATGATCAATAGGCTCTACTTCAGTAATTTTCAAGTATTGAGGTTCTCCTTTATCACCAGAACCATGTATTTTGCTGCCAAGGCCACTGCAAATTCACTCATTTGACCCTATGAAATGCCAGAAATGCAATCCACAAAAAAATGCACAGTTTTGTTCTTGATTTTTATTGTGAACAAGTTTGAGCATGCTCATTACAGTGGCCTCACTTTATCAAAAAAAAATTCCCTTTTGCTCTTGGAAAATTCTTACATGAAGCATAAATTAACTGCCATCTTGCTAGAAATATGCCACACGTGTTGGGCAGCACTTGGGAATTTCTTACAAGCACAAATATTTTTGGGTAGTTATTCATAACCCATCTAGCTATATTGTTTAGTATAGGTTTGTTTAACATTTTAAACAAACCATTTTCAATTAGCAACAGCTACCTTATGGTTTAAATTACTGATTTTTAGATTAATTGCATGCAGAAGATGAGATAACAGATAGCTAGATGATTTAGTCATTCTGGGTTGAATAAAATTATAATTATAGCATCAATAATATAATAATAATAATAATAATAATAATAATAATAATAATGATAATAATAATAAGTAATAGTTAGAGCATAAGCGCTTAGGTACTGGTGGATTTAGTGCACTGAAGCCCAAGGGCCGTAGGCTCGAGGGCTGTGTGCACTAAATTCACCAGTACCTAAGCGCGCATGCTCTAACTATTTTAGATCCCGTTTACGCATGCCCAGTTGCCACTAGCAACTTTGTTTATCAGCATTTTCGCAGAAATGGCTAAAGGCAAAAAATAGTGCACACTTACCAAGTTAGTACTTATAGTAACAATATAGCAACGGGATCTAATAATAATAATTATTATTATTAATATTACTATTAAAATAACAAACATATGGTTCATGTTATACCAATTTGATTTTTTATACCAAACAATTCATCATAGTTTCAAAGAAGTATATGAACATAAAAAGATTCTAAAAAAGGAAGACTAAAATATCATGAATATTCATGAGGGAGCTAGCTACTTGAAGTTAAGATAGCATCCAAGTGCTGTTTCTGACAATCGAACACAAAACTGTGGCGTCACTTCTATTGAGGTCAATAAAGCGTTGACAACAGGCCAAGTTTACAATTATTTTTTTAATTTCTGGGCTAGTGTGTGACTGTTCGGTTGTCATGTCCACTGGACAGTCAGTGCAATCAAGAGTCACAGTATAATAACGCCTATGTCAAGGGAGCATGCGCGAGCTTGAAAAATCTTATAAATTTTGGGTAAATCTGAGTACTCAGTAAAGGTTCGCAGTGACTGAAATGGCTTTTAGGGAGCGGAGAGAATGTAGTGATGGTGAAGCAAGTGCAAACCCGGTTGACAAAAGAAACGCAGAGAGGTCATCATCTTCAAGTTCTAAAAGAGAAGGAAATAGACCTGAAAAGAAGCGTAATGAGGCTCCAACGTTGGAAAGCCGGTCAGAAATTTGCGGCGCAGGCTCAGTGGCGCTGGATCCACAATTATTAGTAGGTGAAGCGACGGTGTCAGATGTTCTACAATCTACTGGGGGAGAATTATTAGAAGTTGACAAAATGATGGAAGTGATGGATTCCTTGCGACTTAGGAGCCCTGCAGAATCTTCAGACTCAGCAGGATCCAGACAATTCAATGAACTGAGAGATTTTGATGATTGTTATCCTGACAAGTGTTTCATATCGCTTCGAGAATTTTCAAACCTCAAACAAGATGTCTGCACAACGTTTCACAAAATTGTTGTGAAAACTTTTCATCCCGAGTTTCCTGAACTTCACATCAGGGTTCCAAAAAACTGCATTATTTTGGATGTTAAGTACCATGTGAAGGCATCTCTTGGCCTCAAGAGTGACTCCATCGATATTTTTGGCTTCTTTGAAGGCAAGAAAGGAGCTCTAGTGGCATACGTACCTGACCACTTCCCTGTGCAGGATTACGACAGCCTCCTGTTCCAACGCTTGTCCATCGTTCCTAACCTCGAAGTTACGGTCACAAAATATGACTTTGCTGCCATACAACTTCTCTATCATGAATTAATGTATATGGTTGAAAATGAGAAGCTTGCTTTTCAACGGCCAGAACTTCTCCGGTTCTTAACCTCTGCAGCTCCATCCTGTCTCAAGGACACAGCTATGATGTTGTTCATCCAACGTCTTCAAGATTCAATTCTATCCTACTGGAGACTTTACTATCACGCACGTTATTGTTCCGTTCTGCAACCTTTCCGCTACAGAGGCACAAGTTTCGACCAAGGAGACTGCGTTAACATTGGCTTGGATGTAGATGGCATCATTCTTTTTAATGATACCAACAATGAAGAAAGCTTATGCGGAATTCCTTGGGACCATGTCAGGCTAGTGAAATACAATCCCAACAAACAAATTGTGATATTTGAAATAAAGAACTACGACAGTGTAGGATTGCTTGCTATAAAGGCTATGCAGCACAAGCTAGTTTTTACCCTAGCTGTGCATATCATTATGATTTGCGAGACCATGCATTCTGTTCGCTCCAAATTCAGACTTGTCCCAGATTTGATTGGAAAATACTTGGTGTTTTGGAATGACATGTTTTGTGCTGGAATGAGTTCTGTACTATGTAACCTTAAGACTCTGACTATAAAAGAACACAAACTTCGTGTCACAAGAATGGAGGCCCAGGAAAATGCGAATGATTCATCATCAAGCAGTGATGATAGCTTCCACACTGCCTTTCAGAAATCACGAGATGTCTCGGCAGCAGAATTCCACACTGCCCTGCTACAATCACAAGAAGTCTCAGCTGCTGCTCTCAGTGAGGCTGTCACAGCTAATCCTTCAATATCGGGAATTCACTACAAACTTGATCCAGTGGACCAAGCTTTTAATTCCGCGGAGGTTCATGACCTTCACTACAAGCTTGATCCAGTGGACCAAGCTTTTAATTCCGCGGAGGTTCATGACCCTGACATCGATTCCCCTCTAGATGAAGGAGAGGATTCCTCTGGCATGGATGATTCTCGTGTGGAATCCGTTGAGCATGTCTCCCGGGAAGAATCAGATAAGAAGACGTCTGAGGAGGCAGATGAACGAGTGCCTGAGAAGGCCAGTATGGTGGTTACACTGGACAATGAATAGAAGTAATGCTGAACACTGAACTAATAAATGAGCTTGTTAAATTGTTTGATATCGAATGTTGTGATTACTTAATGCAAATTAGTAACTATACTAAAATTCTATAGTAGGCAAGGGGGCGGGGGCACAGACATTTTGAGTGCAAATCTATAAATGCCGCCTTTAATAAGGGGTGCTTTATGCGGAAACTAAATTGACCACGAGAAAATCTGCAGATAGCAGAGCCAGTTCCAGCGGAGGGAAAGACAGAATGGTAGAGCTGAATCTTTAGCCAGCTCCCGGATTCATCGGTAGCTATGTCATTAGAAAGCGGAAATGAAGCAGGGAACGGGGGAAAGGAGGATGAAAATGAGGGACCCGCAACTAAGAAGAAAAAACGAAGCGTCGATTTAGATTGTAAGCTAACATACCTGCTAGCTAATTAAAGTTAAATTCTGTATCGGCGGTTTAGCAGGTACAACAGAAGTAGCTAACTGATTTGGCGCTTTTAAGCGTACCACCTCCTCAATTTTCCTCAGTGTATCTATAGATTGCTTACATTTTACAGCTGTTCTCTGTTTACTCCTCCCACTGCATACTGCCTTGTTGATTATTTAGGTAATCTACACTCAGATTGGTCTGAAAAAGACTTCACAGTGGAGAACATTCTGGCAGCCATCATGGATGTCAAGAGTTGGAAGGATCTAGGATTACAGCTGGGAATAAAAATAGCAAGACTGAATGCGATTGAGGAAGACATGGCTACGGAAAAGGAATGTAAGATCTGCATGATCAAAGAGTGGATGAAGATGCCAATAGAGAAAGTCAACTGGGACTCACTACAAAATGCGTTGACCACTCCGGCTCTTTGTGAAAACATGTCTGCACAGGCTCTTGCTAAAAGGCGTGGCTCCTCCTTTGACAGCAAAAGCATTCGATACAGCCAATCTGTGGCCTCAAGCTACTCAGGTAGGCGGTGCTACAAGAATTAGTCTTTTTTATTTGCTTCTTTTTTTATTCCATTTATGCAGAAGAAAAGTTCACTGAGGCGAGTGTCCGCAATGAAATAGAAAACTTTCCCTATCTTGATGAACTTGGAGAGAAACTTGGCATTCCTCCAGGAAAACGTGCAGAAATAACCAACCTCAGTCCAGAAAAGAAGAAATTGAAATTTGTTGAAATTCTCTTTCGTGTAGACGCAGATTGCAACTGGACTAGACTCAAAATGGCTATAAAAGAAGTTGACACAATGATGTGGACTAAGAAACACAGCTGGCAGAAGACTGGTTCTGGGTCGTTGGGGTCTTACTCTGAGGAAATGTTTAGCCCCACCCATTCCAGCAGTATATCATCAGTGTCGGGTATATACCAATATAGCTATAAGTCGATGCAATAGAAATGAATGTTTATTAAATAACTTTATTTAAGTTCACAGTTATGAGCTATAAATAATTCATGTCTCCTTAATTCCAAACCAAAATAAATGCTTAAAATTGATGCCTTGTTTAATTCCAAACAAAATGTGCTTCGAGATATTTGTGTTATATTTTCAGAAATAGATTACACTGAAATGCAAGCAAGTAAAGCCGCCAGCAGGAAAAACATGGCAACTATAAAGAAGAACTACTCCAAGCTAATTAAGAATGTCACCAGCAACCTCAACAAGGCTAATCCTGACATGAGCTCGTTTCATTCCTTTGTTATCCACATGTTTGATGCTGAGGACCTCCCGAGGGCAGAAACTGTTCAAGATATGTTTGATGTATTGACGAAGAAGAGATGCTGGGATTACTTGACTGTTTATAATCTTGAGAGCATCGTGGAAGAATTCAGCGAGCAATACGAGGACCAAAACAAGAAAATGATCAAGCAATACAAAGAAGAGCTAGCCGGGTTTAAGGCTGCAATTAAAATCATCGAGTACATGGCCGGCAGCAAAGCAGAAGAGGAGTGCGAAGAAGATGAGGAATACGTCTGCCTTTTATCGGAAAAGGAAAAATACGATGACAAATATCGCAAGAAATTGTCTTTAAAATTGCACGAAGGTAAACGTGGTGGTGCAAAAATCACTTTCAGTTCACTGCAATATGTGGAAAAGCTTTGGGATTCTTTGTGCGATGAATTTGAAATGCCTTCTTTGCCCAAACTCCTCGATAGCATCACGTACGGTAGCATCATAATCACGTGGATTGTGCGCCGTATTAATGCCCAGAAGATTCTCAGCCAAATATTTTACCACGTGGAGTTTTTAAAGCAAGAGATGGTGATCGAGATCTGTTTGGAAAATGTATGCATATACAATGAAAACTCTGGTACCTCCACTGTAGAAGTAAGTCAAAACTATAGTACATTGACATGTCTGTGCAACACAACATACGTTTACAATATTTCGCTTAGAACATCAATATTTTATAACTTTGAAGTATCAGGATTTTGTTCTTACTCACAGGTCATAAATTACCTAAAATTACTGATGATGAAACAGGAGGGGAAATTGCAGCTGGCAATAGATGCTCTCAAGACGTACTTTCCAAACATGAATGCCACCATTAATCAGGTAGTCTCTAAGCTCGCTGAGATGTTTTAATACCATTGTTGATCTGTCTACTCAGGAGGGTCGGTGCTTACTAACCATGGCTTCCCAATGTGGCCACAGAGAAATGGTACAGTTCCTGCTAGATCATGGGGCAGATGCTTTCCACATTGACGCGGTGAGTGGGAGCGTGTGGTTGGTTTATCAGCCATAGGTTTGGTGTAACCATGGATACTTGGAATAGCATGGCCCACTATCTATCAACCGAATCATAGTGAGGTGATGGTATGGTTGTGTGTGAGTTTGAGAGGTCAGCCTCTAACATTTCTACAGGGAAATGCTGCAAATTCCAGATTTCGTGCACCATCACCAATCTTAGTGTGATCTATTTTTATGAAACCTTTTTTTTTGTTATTGTTGTTGTTCCCAGGGTGATGAGGGAGTTCTTAGCATATCAAGAGCTCATGAAGACCTCAATAGTTGGCTGAAATTAATTTTAGATGACAAAATGGTAATTCTTAAACTTTTTCACTCTCAGCATTTCAAGCCATCCGTTCATCTTCCATTTTATTATTGCTTAGATTACGTCTGCTAAAGATGGAGATTTGGTAGTTGTCAGTAGAGCATTGGATTACGGAATAAGTCCAAATGCAAAGGAGAATGATGATGTAAGATAAAGCACTATGAATAAAGTAACCACGTTCAGTATTATCTTGCTATCATGCTAAGGAAGAAGGGGAGTGGTTGCATCTAAGGTACAAATACTGGTAAAGATCACTGCAATCGAAATCCAAGTGGTATGTAAAGTACCACTCAAAGATGGTAGCAACAGAGCTACGTGTGGCCTAACTTTTATGAATTTATTGGAATGCATCACATATAGACAGACCTGTGTATTTAAAGGACTAAACATTTCGGCACGTACAGTGGGTTTGAATGGGCAATGAATATCTGTTATGATTTAAGACGAGTGTGTGTTAAATTATTATATAAAATACAGTACTTCCTCACAGCTTGCTAGGAGGAGTGCAGAGTTCATTCTGTTGTTACCAATAAGTAGTCACTGAAATTGATTTCATTCTATTTATATAATTCAATATTTTTTTCATTCAAAATCAAATTCAATAAAATATTGTCATGCACTCTGAGATATGATATTGAAAACTTAACACTTTGTTTTCTGTTTTAGGTATTACATAGCATTTATTTTGTCCTGTTCTTTTTTCTTTTTTTCTTTTTTTTCTTTTTCTTCTTCTTTTTTTATCTCTTGGCCATCTCAGTTCGCCTGGACAGCTCTGATGTGGGCCAGTGATAAGGGACATTTTGATGTAGTTGGTTTCTTACTCGAGCAAGGAGCTGAGCCTGATATACAGGACGTAAGACGTCTAAATACTTTTTATGCTATTAATTTATTGTTTATCCATATTTCAATTTTTTAGAGATCTAATTGGACTGGCCTCATGCTAGCTACCAGAAAGGGACACTTAAATATTGTGAAGAAGCTTCTTGATAACGGAGCAGACCCAAACAAAATGACAGGAGTCAGTGCATTTGTTGTTTGTTGTTACTTTTTATGGTGTTTGTTGTTGTTTTTTACCGAATAGTATTGACATTTTCTGTTCAGATTCATTGGACACCTCTGATGTTTACCACAGAGGGAAATTATCCAGACATTGCCAAACTCTTGTTGGAGAAAGGAGCCAACCCAGATCTTTATGACAAGGCAAGTTATGGATGATATTATAAGAAGATGTTAGCTAAACAATACTTTCCTCCTAAAGGCTGGCTTGTCCCCACTTTATCAAGCTGCTCAAGATGGCCATTTGGACTTGGTCAAAGTTCTGGTTGAAAACTATGAGGGTTTGGATATCAACCATACCACTACGGTAAAGATGGGAGTTGTTGTTATAGCTAGCTACACTTATCTTGTATCACAATATTATTCTACATGAAAGTTGGATTGGTCAGCTCTGGCAGTAACGGTGAAGAATGGACATGAAGATGTTGCTCACTACCTGGTGGAGAAAGGTGCAGATGTGACATACCAGAAGAAGGTGAGGGAGTATAACTACCGACATAGGAGACCCTGTGGGAGGCTGCATTATTTAAAATAACGAATTGGTAAATCAAATAAGATTAAATGATACAGAGCGCAAGCAGTTTTTCTAGAAAGCGAGAGCGTACTGTAAAGACTCGCGTGGTTAGCTGAAGCTGTTATTCATATACTCCAACCATCCTGATTTAGGTGGGACAGTCACAAATTTGAAAATAGATCCACTATCAAAATTTTACATATCTGTGTCCCATTTTTTCCTGGCAATCAGTCCTTCATCCAGCGGAGTCTAGCTCTTTAACTCCATAGCATTGTTTCAAGCCAGGCCAACATAGCATCAGTCTTACTAGTCCAAGGTAACCTTAGCAGGTATAGTAAGCAGTGATCTTGCTCACCCATAGTTAGGTAAAGGGTTTCTTCCGAGACTGCCATAGAACCTGACAGGAATAGAGTGAACAGAACATATGCCACATCTTTGCAAATGCTTACCAGTCTCAAATGCTACCACAGAAGGAATGTTTATTGCTTACAATCATGCTCACATGGAAAAGATGCATTTCGTGATGTGGTTGCGATGTAATCTATTGAGCACTTTGGCACATGCCCCAATTTTAAGTTGAATATTTTACTTTTTTTTTTATTTTTTAGGGCTGTATGGTTGTTTGCTTGTTAAACTCCCTTCTTTAATGACAACTTTGCAATAAATAATTTAATCTCTCCTGTTTAAACTTCATTCTTCTAATGTTTTTCTTCAAATTTATCACTCATCATGTACAGGATGACTCTAACGTCCTCCACATTGCTTGCTCTAATGGACACAGTTCCATTGCGAGGTTCCTTGTGCTGCAGAACAGAGCAATAGTGGATGTTAAAGATATAGTAAGGATTAACAGCATCATATTTTACTGTGGTTGTTACAAGTCTGTCTTTATTCTAGGATGGACTCACACCACTGATGTTCGCTGCTTATTTGGGAGAGTTGCCATTGGTCAGGACATTGGTGGAAAATGGCAGGGCTGATTTAAATATGACCGAAAATGTGTGTTATTTTAGCTATTCTGTTGCTTTTGTTGTTACTGGGGTTGTTGTTGTTGTTTTTTTGTTTGTATTGGCAAGTTATAATTTCTTTTCTTTTCTTTTTTTTAATTTTTTTATTTTATAGGTCAATAATTTTCACTGATATGTTTAATAGAGTAACAATTGGAATGCACTCTTCTTTGCAATGGAAGCTAAGCATCAGGACGTGTTTGAGTACCTTCTGAACACGCGAAGAATTACAATGACTCACAGAGATGCAGTAAGACTTACGTTACTATTAATAGCTCAGGCAAATTGAGCCATCTTAATTGAGTTCTAGCCAAATTTAAGTAATATATTTTATTTAATGTAATTGCATGAATGGTATAGAAAAAGAACACTATCTTTGACCTTGCTGAGCAAATAAACAAAGATGCATTCGAATACTTGGAGAAGAACTTCAGACATGATATGGTAAGTGCATAATATGAATTACAGATTATCACTGTAACTTTTTTCAAGAGATCAAGTCTACTTGCTTGCTTCAATTAATTAATTCAATTAAGTATTGCAGAAATCATTGCACAATAGTTATCAATATTTCATGGCAATATTTTTTACATATTCTCTATGTGTCAGGTGAAGGTTGAGGAGAGAAGAGTTGAAAGTGGTGAATCTAAGCCAACTATCAAGTCAATGTTGAGGGATGGAGAGATGTACTTTGATGCTATGTTGCAGAACATGAGATCTAAGGGATCTGCCCCTGCTTTGAAGGCTGGGGCTGGTGCTGCTTAAAAGGAAAAAGATGATGAGAAGGGGAAGAAGCTATCACCATTAACATTAGGAAGTAGTACTGTAATTGTTTCACATTAGTAACTCTTTTTGTAATTATTATTTTTATGTCATCATTATGGACACTTTATTGCAATTATTTATTACTATATATCTTACTACCTCTTTAACCACTGGCATTTTCCTGAATGCAAGTTTTCATTTGAGTAGTTTTAGTTCATCAAGAGGATCTTGGGCATAGTTAGTAGTTGTTTAAATGTCTACAATACTATTAGATCCCCTATGCTGGGAAATGGCTGTAATTTTTAGTTCATTAATTTAAATGGTTTTGTAATTGCATGATCTTTTGCCTTTGCCTGCAAAAAAATGTTTTCGTACATATTTAAAAAATAATTTGAAGTTCAATGACTATAACTCCAATGCCACTGGAGTAGAAGTAGCTTTTTTGTACTAGTTCTTTATGGAACGCCGATCCGCCAAAATTGATCTAAAGCTACATAGTTCTTTGCCTATCACAGATTTCAGTCACAGTATAATAGTAACAAACACAGGCCAAACAAAATAATTTTTCTCGGCATCACAACGCGCCGGGTCTTCTACGCGCATGCTCAAAAGAAGGGCACCACCCTCACCGCTATGACATGCGCCCTAATGAGAAGATGTCTAATTATTATCGAAGTACGCTGCTAATTAATAAAGATTGCTTAGCCTCTTGAAATGGAAAGTCTTAGCGAAAGGAGGCCCGAGTTTTCGAGCTTGCTGAACAGCCTCCACCCTAAAGCTTCCAAATGGGAGCTCATTGGAGTCGCATTTGGCTTGAATATGGATGCATTAGCCATCATTGAGGCTAATTCTATGAAGGTGGAGATCAAACTGAAGAGAGTCCTTGATGAAGTCTACAAGACTCAGCCCGAGCTGACCTGGAAGGATGTGATTGAGGTCCTGAAGCAGCCAGTAATATCTGAAGATGTGCTGGCTCAGCAATTGGAGGACCAGCTGCATCAGTTGCAGTTGGAGAAGAAAGAAGGTTTGTGAACTTTATAGGTGCAAGTCTGAGTGCTTCTGGATGATTAAAAAACTTGTCCAGTACGTATTATTTCTCCTGTTGTGTGTTCATGGTACAGTGGTAAGGTTTGTTTTGATAACATTCTCAACTTTTAGCTAACTGGATGCAAGTTGATCCTTTCTCCATAATAGCGTGAGAATATAGATTTTTGGATCATATACCAAAGGTGACAGTTCATTAAATCAACTAGTGTCAGATGATTTTTAATTCGAACATTAGCAGTTTTATGTTTCTCTTGCCGCTTCATATTTCAATGTTGCCCATAAAAGTAGCTTATTATAGTAAGCTTATTACATATGCTGCAACTACACATTCTTGTTGTTTGTATTTTATTTATTTTGTATTACGAGTATTAGATGTATTCTCTCTTTCATAGGCTTTTTTTTAACAATACAGAATTAAAAACTGGTCGCCACTGGGAATTGAACCCAGGACCTCAACAAAGCCTATGAAAGAGAGAGAATACATCTCAGATTAACAAAATAAATTGTGGTTATTATTATTATTGTTATTATTATTATTATTATTATTATTATTATTATTATTAAGGGCCGGGGGTTAATTAAATATTGCTCTTCTCTACCCAAACTAAGATGCTATTAAATTAATTATAGCAAAGGGTACTTAATTGAGTTTCCACATGTGCTGCAGGAATGAGTTGCTGGGTATGGGGTGACATCTTCATTTATTAGGTTAACTAAAACACCTTACACCTTGTTTAAATACAGCCATCTCAGCTATTTCTCCACTGCTAAATACTTCACACACACACACACACACATGCACTCATGCATGCATACACATACAGCACACATACACACACACACACACAAATACATTAATAAGACATTTCAATAACTCACTCCACACTTTTCTTTATTAGGGATTTTTTTTTTGTTTTGTTTTTTTGTTGGTTATGTAGGAACTCCACGATTCTGTCCAGGAGTGTGTGTGTGAGTATAGGAGGGCAGGGGAGAGGGGAGGGGGTGGGAGGGGGGGGGGGGGGGGGGGGGGGGGGGGGGGGGGGGAGGAGGAGGAACAGTTTTCTGTCTTATTAGAAATTGTTTCCTAGAATGATATAAATATTCTAATGTACATTTGATTACTGCGATATTTATTTACATGAGGAAGCCTTCGAAATGAGGCTTGAGTTGGATATGGTGGGTAAGTCATACATATCACACTCTCATTTGAAACGAGGGCTAATTAACTATTGTTTGAGATCGAATTCTCCTTCTCCTTACTGGCTTCCTCTTGTGACTTGTTATAAAGCCATTCAAGTTAGTGTCTGACTAATTGCATGACTTCGTGGTGTGGATTGACTGCAGCTATGCAAGTGTCTAGTGAGTGATTGAGGCTAGCACAATCCATACCACATGAACATTAAATAGAATTAGTTTGACTGGTTTGAATTTTAGACTATCTTTATGGCCTAACTAATCAAAACAGAAAAAATAAAGTTTGAGAGGAGGTAAAAATAATTCAGTCATTCTTGGCTGAAATTATTATAATAATAATAGCAAAAATATTTGACCATACAGTTAGCATACAATATCTGTCACAACCATTAAATTTCTAATCTTAGGTAGAGTTCATATACTTGGCCTGTCATGTTCTGTTGTCATGCTTTTTTTGTTGTTGTTTGTTGTTGTTGTTGACAGTTCCTCGCAACACAAAGTTGCATCAGGTGAAACTGCAGCCTACTGTCACCATCACTACCGAGGCTAATAGTCCAACGGAAATAGTCAAACGAAACCAAATCAAGATCAACAGGAAGTTCGCGAGCCTCGTCTTGAACGTGCGTAAAAAGCTGGAAGCAATGGACATTGACATGAACGACTTCTCTGAGTTCATCCTAACTTTCTTCGGGGGAGATGTGGGCCAGAAGCTTGTCTCCGGGCCCTCACAGAGTGTGGGGGACATCTTCAAGTCCATCACAAAACACAAGCTTTGGGATTACATGAACTACTACTACATTGAGGAGATTCTCGAGGAGTTTGGAGGCGATGACAGAGAACTCACAGAGTGGGTACGGGACTACAAGACAGACCTCGGCGGCTTCAAGGCTGTGACGAAAATAGCAGACTTTATGGACTGTTTCAAGGCTGGTGGCGGATCCATTGTAGACACTGGAAGTGCTGACAAATCCTTGAACGTGGCACGCTATGACCCCACCTACTACAGCACCCTTTCCGTGAAACTGGAGACGTGTGTGAAGGAGAAAGGTCTGTTCTACGTGGATGACCTTTGGAAGTCTATCACAGATCATTTCTTACTTCCTCCGCTGCCCGTGCTACTGGACAGTATTTGCGAGGGTTGTGTGGAGGTAACGTGGGTAACTCCGTCTGCCCTTACGATGCAGATCCAGTGGAACATGGACGGAGCGTCAGAGTTCCTCGACAAGAATGAGATATTGAGGGTTGCCATTGACAATCAGGTCATCTATGACAACATGGAGTCACTAAACGGCATGGTGGGTCACACCTTGTAGTCACATGCACACACAAATATATGCATGCACACAACACATTCACACCTGCACACATGCATACCTGCACACATGCATGTACACAAGTGAGAGAATTTTTACGGAGTAATCTGATAGATAAAATTATTTTAAATGTAATCCCATGTTTTGACAACTCACCAAAGTCCTTTTGGAGGAGATGCTGCTATAGTTGAGGTTGACTAACCCGTGACTCAATTAATTGTATAAAACTATTTGTGGTAATCGCAACATTGTGGTTATAATTAGATTATTTATGTACTATTAATAGTTTTATTATTTTAAGATTCATGTTATCAGTGCATAGAATGAATGAATACACACAATACTTAGTATTGTAATTATAACTTAATTTTATTTATTTGTTAATTCAAAATGTCTGTATTTCTATAAAATACTGTATGGGCATATGTTTACTTTTACAAATGCACACCTTACTTTTGTTGTTATTGTTGTTGGTGTTATTGTGTTATTGTCCTGCAGGAATTGATACAGGCGTGCATCAAGGGAGACCTGGACATGGTGACAGCTCTTCTTCTCCATGGAGTCAATCCCAATGAGGGAGATGATACTGTAAGGAAAGATAAAGGTAGCTCCAGCAACAGCCCCCTAATTAATAATACTGTACTAATTAATGTATCCTCTCTCATCTCATTGCCGTGTTTCTTCTCCCCACACAGAAGCATTGGATAAAGTGAAAGTGTTTTTAGATTTTAAGGCATTAAATCCACATGAGCTAACCAGTGTTTCAAGTAAATATCTACCTTCACTGATCTAATCTGTCGGCTGAAATAATTGTAATAGTAGCACTTTATCTCAGTTAACAGCCAATAAGTATTTAAACTTAGTCTAACATTTCGACTTCTTGCCACAATCCTGATGCTAAAGTCTCAGGACTTCGGCAAGCAGTCAAAATGTCGGGTTAAGAATTAGTTAAATATATTATTAGCTGTAGTTTTAAAAAAAATCTCAATTAATATCTGCCTCATCGGATGCCACTCAGCTGGGGTTCTGAGGTAACATGTATGTTGTGATATGCTGCAGGATGGAATGACGCCACTCCTGTGCGCTGCGAGACATGGACATGCCGACGTGGTGCAAGCTCTTCTGGAGGGTAGAGTGGACATCAACAGAAGTGAAAATGCAAGTTCCTCATCCAATAGCTGCATTAAACCCTAAGTTGCAATAATAAATGGTTCCATAATTAGTTCACAAGTCATTGTTTCTATGATACTGCACATGCATGTGCAATCATAGCTGTTAGTGGTCCAGCCATGTAACCCTTCCCTTTTGTACGCTTCCATAGCCTCTAGTAACTGCTGTGGTTGCATAGCTCAGGGCTATAGGGTGCAGAGTGTCAAAGAGATCGGGTGTCACTGAGTAGAGGAAATCAAGCCAGAGCATTAGTGGTGGGATAACTATGTCAGCTCTCTCTTAATTACGTCAGCTTCGTGTTAATTACATTAACCCTGTATTAATTATATTAACTCTGATGGTATGTATACATTTATGCAGCTTGGTGCGAGGAGGCAGAGGGGGTGTAGTTTTTAAAATACATTTTGACTGCTAACTAAGTTATTGTTGTTTTTATTTAATTTCTTGCAGAATGGGTACACGCCCCTCATGGTGGCCTCTGTTAATGGACGCTACCAGGTGGTCTTCCTCCTCTTGCAATATGGTGCCAATGTTCATGCCACCACGAAGGTAAGAGAATAGCTTTACAAAGGAAGAAGCGTTACCTTGAATGCAGTGTGTGTTTTGATTGCTCTGTAATCTTTGTTGTGGAATGAATTATTCGCATGTTTTGTTCAGGTCCAGAGCGGATGGACAGCAATCAGTCTGGCGTGTCAACGGAGTCACCTGGAAGTGGTGGAACTCTTGCTTCAATTCAATGCATCCATTTTACCGACAAAAGACGTGAGTGTTGCGAGACACACACAAACACACACACAAACATGTACACACACACACACATACAAATACACACACAATTGCATGCATGTGTGCACATACAAACACACACACATACACCTACTGCTCATTTCCCTGACCCTGATAGACAATTCCTCGTGCCATAATAATGGCCTAAGCATTAGGTGTTTGAATGAATAATTAAGTAATTAATTAATTATTTAATAATCAATGAAAACATAATGAATAAATAATAAATGAATAAGGTCCACAGCGCAGATAAGAAGAATTTACTAAGTTTTTTAATCCCGTATTAAGTAGGAAAATAACATTTCTATATTTTCGTGGCTATGTTCTAGTGAACATAACGATCCGGAAGAAGATGGTTACAATAATAATGTCTCTTGAAGCAAAAGAAGTTTATAAGCTACTAATACTGTCCTCCCCTCCATTTACTTTTCACAGTTACTCTTCTGCTTGCTCGAGAAAATAAAATACCATTATTGCAGCCACCGCAAGGCAGCCTGACTTCAGTAAGAGGAAGCGTCAGTCTGGGGTGAGCTGTGCAAGGCTTCCACAAGACATAGCAATTCACTGGAAGTTCGATTAGTCCTGCCATTTCTAGAACTACTCATCCATTGAGAAGTATTGCATCACTTTTGATATCAAAGCAAAAAAATGCCCCACCCCACCTTCCTGTCTGTCTGTCCGTACAACTTCACAATCCCTCCGCCCCCCCCCCCCCAAAAAAAAAAATATATATATATAATTCAAAATGATTCTTGTTCTACTTCCTAGAACTTCAAGTCAAGCATCATTTAGCTTGTGTGCTATAAAACCTTATGCCATCACCACTACTGAGGCTAAAGGAAGAAAAAAAACATAGGAAACTTGTAAGAAAAAACAAAAGTCTATCTTGAAAGTTGATAATTTTTTGTTTCTACAATGGAAAGTATTTTTGGGTCCTTAATACACACAGCTATAGCAGCAAGAATTTTTTTTCTTTTGATTATACGAACAATTTGACTTCACGAATACCCCACTCCCCAATTAGTTCAGATCATTGACGTTCCAATGTACGCATAGCTACATACAAACTTCAAATGTATAGTATCAATAGCTCCTCCCTTCTTCAACTGCTTGGTAATTTTCAAGCTCAGTCTTGACAAAAGGAACATTTCTATTCCTTTTAGCAATCCTTTTAGCCCTAGACATTGCCTCCACATGGATCCGCTTTTGCACAAAACAACAACAACAACAACAACAACAGAAACACCACTAAATGTACGCAGGGTCGTTTCCTCTTTCTGTGCATTGACATTTTGGGTGAATGCCAATAGAACCTTTCACTGTATTTATATGTATATTTATATTATTTTAATAAACTTATTTTGCATTGTCATTCCAATTACAACATTGTCTACTAATTACAAATTGAAATGGTACGTTGTGCAGAAAACGTGGAGTCCACTGATGTATGTGTGCAACTCGGCCAAAGAAAGCGTTGAGATTGTCGAATTGCTCGTAAAGAAGGGTTCAAAGGTCAACTATTGGGCACTGGTAAGAGTTTATAAACGTTAAATTATGCTACCAGATAACTCGTGCTTATTATCTGTTGCTAGGATACTTGGTCACCACTGAAGCTTGCCTGCGAGAGAGGCTACATGGGTGTGGCTAAAGTATTATTGGATAACGGCGCCAAAGTGAACGTGAGTGTGTGGATGATGGACATTTGCTAGATCATGTGCAAGGTTTGCGTGGTCATGTGATATGTCATGTGACCTGAGTTGTTCAAGAGAACAGTTGTCAAGCAATTTACATGATCGTGTGACATGATGTTGTCATGCGATGCATGTGTCTGATCATGTGATTTCTATATGACTAGGATAGAAAAGGCAGCTGGTGGACACCTCTCTACTTTGCAGCTGCTGAAGGTCACACGGACATGTGTCAATTCCTGATTGGACGAGGGGCAGCCATCGAGGTGAGCTAGCTCAAGTCTGCAGATGGAAAAATTAATCAGGTCACTTTGTATTTGGTTGCTATAGCAACACAATGAACTCCTCTCATTATTGCAATTGCAGCCCCACCCACCTGTGTTGATTATCTGCATAACACGCAATGCTATATTTATATACACATGAATGCATACATACATACATACATAATGCATATATACATACACACACACATACATACATACAAAATACATACATACAGGCATATATACATACACACACATACATACATACATACATACATACATACATACATACATACATACATAAATGTTGTATATACCACCATTTACAGCACACGTGCACAGTTTTATTTTCAGGTAAACTAAAGATAAACTTCAACTTATACTTCATATCTGTGAGTAGCTGACAGTTACAGAAATAGTCACAAGATTTCTCTGTCAGTTATCACACCACAAGGCAAATCTCATAGATAGTGCTTTGAAAGAGTTGTACTGGTCAAGTCCTTTTAATGTGCTATAAATTTTGACGTTGACTTATTTCCAAACAAAGCTAGTGATCATAATTTTTTGTGGAATATCATCACGTCGTAATCACTTGAGCAAATAATTTCTTGCTGCCCGTGAAAGTTTTACTTTATATTTTAAGTTGTTTGCCGAGTGCTGGAATTTGAGTTTCCCGTTGAAGCCACTAGTGAGTGGAATGTCCTTGCATGTTTCCTCCATGTGTCAGCATACATGTGTCAGCATACATGTGTCAGCATACATGTGTCAGCATACATGTCTACCATTTTCATTGCAAATGCTACATATCGACATATATAGGCCAAATAAATTATTCTTTTTGATCTGAAGAAATGATTCTATAATAGCTAGCTGGTGTATCGTTGTTCTGAGGGTTCACACCTTTGGTGCTTCATTTACAAGGTATTGACTTGGTGCTCGTGAAAATTAAGTTATTAATTGGCCTTTTCCTGAATAAGCCAATATCTTTATCAGTTTATTTAGTGATTCCTATGGAATTCTAATCGACTGTGTCCACCATTCTGGAAGGAGGGGTTAGCCAGGGCTGATTCATTACAACACAGTTTTAAGCTAGCAACTCGACATGGTTATGACCACCCTACTGGATATGAGACAGTTCACGTTGGTCGAACAAGAGACAATAGAGGGAACTAGTAACCATAACATATAATATAAGAAATTCCTAAGTTCATGGGAACATGTCCATAAACACATAGCAACCCAATTCATCCAAGCGTCGTTACAGTATATGACAGAAGCTGCAATAGAAAATGGTTGCTATGGGTGCCATCTTCCTGTATCCCATAACACCTGGATATTGTGATCTGTCTGACCTAGTAATTTACTCGGTGCAGAGATAGCAAAAAAATATATAAATAGAAATAAATCAATGAACAAACAAACAAAATAAATAAATAAATTTTTTTTTTATTATCAAAAATAACTCCTGTATAAAATACCATGAATAGTGAAGCAGGTGGAAATTCTCAAAGCAGCTGTGCTTCACTCTCTCTCTCTCTCAGAATAATGAACTCATTGAATGAGTCAGTCATGTTGCTCCCATTGAGTGAAGCTATAGACAGTGTGTGGATCACATGATTTATTCTGACACTGCTCATACTTGCTTTGTATAATCATACATGGGATATTTTCCTTGTGATATATCCACATCACGTGAGTGTTCCATTATTTTCCCATATTGAATGCTGCATTGAACACTCCAATGCACCCATGTGTAGTTTGGGACTACTGTATTTTTAGGAGTATGGCAGAATTGCCTCTGAATGACAAGCTTTGAGCAGTTCATAGACTGTTCTGGAAAATATCCAATGAAGTGTAGAACCACTCGTACACTATGGAGATGACATTTCACTCACGCTTGTGCTTATCTTCAGCTCGTGAAATACTTAAGCGTGCTCATGAAATATCTCCCCATATTGTATGCTAACTTGTGTAATATATATATATATATATACATATATGTATATATATATACATATATATATATATGTAATATTAGAGCTCTACTGGCAGTTCTCCTCTGGTAGTGGCTTCCCTGAAAGGTCATGTTCAAGTGGTGCGTCTGATGCTGCAGAACAAAGCAAACGTCCATGCCAAGTGCCAGGTAATGACAACAACAACAAACAAACAACAACAACAACAGCAGTGGTAGAGCTGCAGTTACGGGAATGAAGGCGGGTCAGGAGGGATCTGATACCAGCATAAATTGATAATATATTCTTCCCAGAACCATATGGTGTTTTGTATTGTAATTAATTCAAATGAATCCCCATAATATAATTTCTTGTCTGCACAAGTGGAGATTCACTGCATATTTACTTCTTGAAGCCAAATTCAGACAGTGGATCTACACTATCCTAATTAAATATTGATACCACTGTGTCCTGGATCAAATGTCATCGAGTCTTCACTCTGTGTGTGTGTGTGCGTGTGTGTGTGTGTTCGGATGTGATTATATTTGTCACTTATAGAAAGGTCTGTCTGCCTTGTGTTACGCGTGTCATGGAGGATATCTGGAAGTGGTGAAGATTCTAGTGGAGGCTGGAGCATCGCTCACTGATGCCACTGAGGTAAGTTATGGCTGCCTGGCCAAAATGTTTGCTCAGAGAGAGACTAGCAAGGCGCCCATAGGTAGACCAAATGTCTCTCTCTAACAAGATCATATATATTAGGCATTAAACTTAACTGTGTGTGTTCATGGGTTTGTATGTGTGTGTGTGTATGTATTTATACAGGAGCATGGGTTCACGCCCCTTATGGCAGCTGCAGCTAACGGGCACTGTGAAGTAGTTCTTTACCTGTTGGAGCATCACATTCCTGTTGATGCCACAGACAAGGTGAGGTATTCCAGATGACAAATGGGTGGAGTTTATCAGAAGACTGCGATATCAGTAGGCGGAGAGTAGGGAGGGGTAGCACGTGAAACATATTTCAATAAGTATTACTAGTAAAAAATTTTATTTGACTTCTTTTTCAGTGTTAATTACATATTTTTAACTCGGCTTTGCCGTGATAATGTGTGAAATATGACTTGTGTATATAGAACAACAGTTCTGCACTAGTGTACGCTTGTCACAGCGGCGATGCGGACATCGTCCGAAAACTCCTTCAGCACGGAGCCAGTACAAGCCAGACAGCGGGGAAAGTGAGTAACCGGCAGTCTTAGTTGCAGTTCTCTTAGTAGTTTAGTTTATCTATTTAATTATTAATTTTGGCAAACGTTCTTCAACTAAATTTATATAAACTGTGACTAGATATGCTAGACATTATTTCTGCTAGACATTATTTCCGTATGCTGCAATTTTAACTAGTCAATTATTTTTTTCACTAACATTTCAACTGTTCTGCAATGACCATCATCAGTGTGTGAACGAAGCTAAAACTGTCCCAGTGAAACTTAGTGTTTTAACTTTGTATAACAAAACAACTGTCATTTGCACGCATTGTGAAATGGTTGAAACATAACGAATTGCTTTCTCCTGGTGTTAACCAAACCTGTTCGCTCACTTGTGTGGTTATAATATTATTTTAACCAACATTGTACTACTCTGTTAGGGTAAGATGTCTCCTCTCATGATTGCTGCGGCTAACGGTCACGAAGATGTTGTGGATGAGCTACTGTCGGCAGGAGCAGATGTCAACTACACGGAGACGGTGAGTCTGAAGCATTTATGATGATGATGGTGATTATGTCAGATGATTATCATACCGTCTGTCCGTGTGTAATGTCGTGCATAGACTGCCGGCTGGACAGCACTCATGATTGCAGCAGGGGCGGGCCACCTGCACACGGTACAGGTTCTCCTAGAGAAAGGCGCTGATGTCTTCCTCAAGGCAAAGGTATTGTATGGCCAAGTGCCTCTGTCATGTCTTTAAGGGTGAAGTGTCAAGTAACTGCTTCCAGTCAGTTGGTGTAACGAGATAAAAGTGATGATAATTAAGTAACAGTCTTGACATGTGATTGGTAATGCAATACATTTGTCCAAGCGGCCGTCGCCAAGTAAATGTATTTGGGAAAGGGAGAATGTACACAAAGGGAAAATGTAAATAAAAAAAAAAAAGGGAGGGAAAGACCAGTTCAGTAGCTGTGGCATTTTAATTGCAGGGTACAGGAGCCACAGCCCACGACATCGCTGGTGCCAATGAGCATGCCCAGGTAGCTCAGGAACTTAAACAACATGGAATCACTTCTACTGCCACTCCCACCAAGGTAAACAAATAAACAGTCAAAGAGAGCAAACAAATAAACGCATGCAAAATACCAGAGTATGTACACACTCCTCGAGTCAATCCTCCAGTTGTGCCACTCCCTCCCCCTTTCATTCGTGCCACACCCTCCTCTTTCATTCGTGCCACTCGCTTCCCCCCTTTTATTTGTGCCACACCCTCCTCCCCTTCGTGCCATTCTCTCCTCCCCCTCCATACATGTCACTCCCTTCCTCCTCCATCCTTGCAGGAGACGGTCCAGATGATCAGTCAGATGAGGAAGAGTCACCAGGTAAACATGGAGAACATCCAACTCTTCAAGGCATCCATCAGAGAATCAGCAATAGTGGATGTGCCCAAGACTAACTCTAGCTCCTTCCAGCGCTCTTCTCTGCAGCTCTCCCAGCACAAACACTTTTAAAACTTCTTGTACTTAGTCTGGTAAAGTAAAGGTACTGCTACTTAATTTGTTTCCTTTCTACAAACCTCTCCATCATTTCCAAATTTTACATTTTTTTTCTTTTAAATATTCAAAGAATTTACTGGAACACAAATCACAAAAGACGTCAAGTTATCGCTGATAGTGGGCAATTACTTGGTCTTCTTTGACCTGAGCTTCTTCTGGTAGAACTCTAACTCCTTGCCTTCCAAGACGTACCCATCAGCTCTGCCACTCTGACCTGGCCTGGAGGACAAGCAGGCTGCACACACACACACACACAACAACCACACTAAACTCAAATTTTAAACCAATGATACCCCTTACCTAACCCAAGGAAGACTATCAGCTGCCCACATTGACTTAGTTTAGAAAAATAAAAAAGGTGGAGCAGCTATTAGTGTGACCGGAATATTTACTTCAAAAAAAGTGTTCTATATAATGCCTGACAGTTCCACAAAACAGGTATACACATCCAAGACCCTATCCACCACACTGATTTCACTTCTATAATGAAGCATCAAATGTGTGAACCCTTAGCGCTACTAAGCTGTTGCAATATAATCTTGGACCAAACGAACAAGCAATATCTATTAGTTATTTTAATCAGGTATCAATATAGCTCGAGCAATGAAAATATTACGTGGAAATGCTGTCTTCATAAGAGAAGCTAAACAGGCCAGAAACACCCACCAGTATACATTTTCAATGCGAAATTCACTTCTTTCAATTCCGTTAACTTTCCCGAGCATAAAGCAAACTATACCGCTAGCAGCAAGAAATTATTTGCTCATGTGACACTAGGGGGCATTACCCACAAAAGCTGGTACCTACACGGAGCTGAAAGCTTAACGTTTTCTTAACACATAGCCCGAAATAAAAAAAAAACACAACAACTATAACCCTCTCGTGCATGTGCGCTAAGGGTTAATTACACCACTGATTTCTTTTTATACTCCACTACACCATGTGGCATGCTTGTCAATATTATTTCTTAAAACTAATGCCAGAAAGGTGCAATCTTCAAAGCTCACTAAAAAAAACAACAACAAAACCCCCCACTCATTTCACTAGTTGGTTAATTTGCCACCACTGCACATAGCAAATTCGTTAACAACCTTCAACATCAACCCTTTACAAAACAGAAGGTTTTGCTTCTAATACTCATTCGAAAGACGACACTCATAAGAACCTTACCCAACAGTCTTCCTGTCAAGAACTGCTCCTCCACATGAGGGTCTACTTTAGCCTTGCCTTCTTTTCTTCGTTCCTCCAGTTTCCTCACAAGGTGGTTGGATTTCTTCTTGGCCAGAACATCGTCCTCCGCTGGCTCCACATCCTTCTTCGACTTTTTGCGTCCAATAGGAATGCCGTAGTGAGCCTCATACCTGAAGAAATCAACAAACAGCATCAATAGACCAGCTGCTTTTACGATACAATGTCCACAGATAACCTTAAGTAAAAAATAAAGTGCCAAAAGCATTAAAAAAATTCCGGTAAAAGTAGTGGTTCGTCCAAAGTGTGTTAGCGTGTTATTCCGCCTCACTAATCTTCTGGCCCTACACCTTTACTTTAAAAAAGACAGCTATACCAGATAAATAGCCACACACCTCCTAGTAATGTTTCCAGCTGGCCTGATATTGAATTGCACATCTAAAGCCATAACTATGACCATAGATATATTATTCTATTGTTTGAATGGGTGTGGTCAAAACACCACTCTACTTGCTTTTTCTGGGGGAACACTGAAAAGCTAGCTAAATATGGCAAAAACTCCAGACGAAATTCGGGAACAACAAATTTAGTGCCAAAAGCAAGCTCCCAGTCGTGAGTGGATTCCTTACCATTGCCTGAAAGGTGTACAGTCGACAAGGACGATGCAGTTCTTAACGAGAGTCTTGGTTCTCACCAGTTCGTTGTTGCTGGCATTGTACACGACATCTAGCACACGGCACTTCCGAGAGACAGCTAAATGATAATATTAGTAATTTTAAACTAGAGTATTGATAATATAAAAAATCTTTACAAGCTATACAGGTAGAATTCCATATTTACCAAACAGAATGCAAAGGTATCAAATACTGGACTACATGCTTACTTGACTTAATTATCAGTGAACTACATACAGTTATTGCAACTGACATTCAATATCAACTATTACAGTTTATACTTTTCACAAAAAAAAACAACAAAAAATATTTCTTCCTAATTGAACTTGTTAAAAAAACAACAACAAAAAACCCATAAAAAACAAACAAACAACAACAACAACAAATAAACCCTTACACACCCTAGGGCTAACCACCCAGTGACATTGCGAGTTGCCAGAACATAAAATGTTGTTGTTCTTAATGCATATGAACAATAAATGAATTTGAAAATTCCTATTTTACAATTCTTAAACCTGGGCACAACAATAATCACAAATATCTGACGACATATCAGCCACTTTAGCTAGAGACCCTTTACCTAAGACAATTTACTCAGTACATGTACTACATATTAGCTATTCAGATCTGCTATGGAGAAGCACACGCTCTAAAATATTTCCATTGCCACTCAGCTTAGCACAATATAAGTATTGCCTTGTGTAGTTAGTACCAAAACTTATTCCACAACAAAGAGTGTGGTCACACATTTTGTGCAGCCTGTTAGAACTAACATACTTAAAATTACTTGTGTTGGCTGGTATTACCTTCTGAGCCCCATGAATAGTTGCCATGATCCAACCTCATAGCACGAAACTTCTGGTTTCCTCCACGAGTTCTTACTTTGTGAATACGCTTTTGCCCAATCTATATGATAAAAGAGAAATTGCTAATTAATACACAACCCAGCCTTCCACATGGCATTACTGCAGAATTAAAAAATGTCTTCGAAGCCAGGACCCAACTTTGTATAAATCAAGACTTCGAAACACTACCTTAGTGTTAGCCGCTGGCCTTCCAAGTTCAAACTTTCTCTTCTTGCGGATTGCTGTCTTCTTCCCACCGGTAGACCGGCGTTTGTGGACGCTGTCTCTTGAAATACCTACAAGCACAAATTGTAAACGACCGGTGCCATAGTAAAAAATATAGCCTTATGCTACACTAACTTCATCAGTACGTTCCCATTGCCAAATTAAATACAAGGATTACTCTAGATATCTTTCTTATTCTATCGCTTACCCATCCTCTAAGCACCGCACGAAGTTGGAAAAGGGTCGCTTAAAGGACGCGCGCATTCTGAAATCCCCTTACCGTTTTTAATTAGTAAAGTCACTTGACAAGTATAATACAGTGTACATCATTTAAATTATAATGAACTGTTGACATTAAAATATGAATTGTATGATCAGTTTTGCTGTACACCTCCATTATACATTGCCATCATCTAAAATAAAAAGAAAAAATATCACATTATTTATTGAATTCTTTCTTGCTCTCATTAAAGCTAGCAAAAATACCTGAATTTGTTCATTTGTGTCACAGAATTCAGGAGAGTCTAGGCGCACTATGTCTTGGTATGAAGGAAGTTCAGGGTCTTCAGATACAGGCTAAAAACACATAACATTACAGCAAATAATTTTACTCCTATTGTCATACCCGTAGCCAGGGTTCTGGTTCGGGGGGTTCGGTCGAACCCCCCTTTAGAGTGACTGGAAGTAAATATTTTAGCCACACCCCGCATATAACTTCTGGAATATCATCATTCGTTCCATTGTGCCGAACCTGCAATGGAATTCTCTGCTCTCTAGATGTACTTCATACTCTGTTGTATGGACGGCCTAGTCTGTGTCCAAGTGACCTAACAAACATTCAGCTCCTTGGGTACAAAATTTCCCTCTCATATTGGCAAGAGTAAAGCTTGCTACGTTACATCTATTCTTTATAAAGTGTAACGTAATGCACTTATTAATTAGTAAGATTAATAGCATTGGTAAGCGTGCTATTCAATATTAATAGCACAAGCAACGAAATTTTTTGAACAGAATAGGATGGAATTTAGGACGGAAGCCATCGTGAAGTATCTTAGAAAGTTAATCCTGAAATACACAGATTGTGTTGTGAGTGCACCACTATAGTGTAGCTACCATTATAAATGATTAATAAAAATAAAAAGCTGGCCTACTATTAGCGAGTGATAGCACGGGTAACCCTTGCTATTAGCGCTCGTAAAGCTATTGAAATAGCACTCCTATTTGCCTCGTGTTATTTTAATCAAGTTGTTCGTGCTATTAATCCTGAATAGCACAGTTACCCGTGCTTTCATACGCTAATAGCAGGCCACTTTATAAAAACTGCATACTGTAAGTGAATAATCATTTAAAGTGTGGCTTCATTATATAATGCAGTCACTATCTCTGTACTTCAGGATAAACTTTCTCTGGAACTTTGCTTTTAACCGATGGCTCCTCCTAATCTGTTGAAAAATTCCGTCCAATACGGGTAGAGCTTCTGCGCTAAAGAATGATGTTGTGTCCAACTAGAAACTACTTGAACTGTACATTTCCAAGGCTAAAGCTGCATGCTTGCACACGTACCCCTACTATTTCACTTAAGCTACCGCGGTTTTTCACTTTGTTCCGATTCTATTTCAGCAATTTTTCCAATACATTTTTGAACAGGCAGTTTACATGCCGTACAATAAACAACTTGTAGTGTACGAAAAAGGCGTATTAATGCTGCAATGTTTATATACAGTTCACCGTAGTGGTTAGAAGCCTGGCTACTCGAGAATACTACCACTTTTCTCTCGAATGTCAACAGTGTTTAATGAACTTAGAGTTTTGAAGTAGATACATAGAACTACTAATTATAAGCTTTAGTACAGTTACCTTTTGCTTTGTTTTTTTTAATATCATAGAAGAATTAACGAGGAAACAAAGGTAGGTGTGGCTTTATGAGTCTTCAAAATCCGAACCCCCCAATGCGAACTTCTGGCTACGGGCCTGATTGTTATGTAAAAAAAATACAACTTACAAATGGAATATGACGCATTCCAAAAGCTCCAGTGTTACTGCTACTCATTTGCTGTTGCTGTTGCTGCTGTTGCTGCTGCTGTTGTTGTTGTTGTTGCTGCTGCTGTTGTTGCTGTTGAAAGACCAATTTCTTCACATAGTCCACAGACAAGTATATTTGCCTCGACTCCGTGTTGTCCCTGCGATAAGTTATGGCCTGCGGAGGGGACCTCGTTGGGCTAGGCTTTGGTGGTTGAGGTGCTACCTCCTGAGGCTCACGTCTGATAGCCGTACTGCTACTGGTGTTGCGAGGCCTCCTTGGTGGTTCCTGTTCTGCATGGTCCTCATGTTCAGCCCATTCCTGAACTCTGCGCTGATTTTGGTGTCTTCGCTGTCTGTTTCGAATCAAAGCCTAATAAACCCAATAGTGGTTATGTTTCAGGAAATAAAACCATAATGTTGATGCAGTTCTTTAAAAGTAATATTAGAGGTCACTTCTACTCAATTTAGAGGTTCACATTCTTCTGAATAAAAGCTCACCTGTTCGAATTTTTTATAGTCTCTCTTCTGCCCATGAATAGTGCAGCAGAACCATATCCAGGCAATGACCAGCAGAATTAGGGCAATAAAGCAAATTAAAAACAACACGACCCATAGCTCCAAGGGGAACAGTTGGTTATAGCCAAACCTGCATTAAAAGAACGATGAAGCGCTGGACATCCTGGGCGTAGGCTAGTACAACATTACTTACTCAGGGAATACTTGGGCCAAAGATGGAGAGCTGCAAGTGACGACTGTTAAGCCGGTGAGGAAGAGCCGCATCTCGTTAGAGAAGCGATTCTAAAACGGGGGTGGGGGTGGGGCTCGTTATTGCTTCTTTTTTTTTTTTGGAGAGGTGGAGCTTGAATAAATTGCGGCTGCATATGTTTTTATTAAACATTAACCCTTTACCAAGTACTACACGTTAATGTTGTCTACTGTATGAACAAAATATTAATTCTAATAACATTAAGTTATAAGTAATACCATTACATTCTGACATGAATAGTCCTAGTTTTTAGAACAGCGTTCCTAAAGGGTTCAGATTGTTCGAAGAGTTCCATTGCTTCGCTCAGCATGGCCTGGGAATCCCGCACTTCCTTCTTGAAGTATTCGCTGCTAGCAAAGAGCTTGACTAACGCGCGCTGGAACAAATGTATGTTGGAGAATGCCTCAAGTACGCTCTCCCTGAATTTGTCTGATTCCCGGATTTGCTCGAAGAGGACTGTGCGAAACTTTTCGCTTTCGACGGCTTGTTTCAACACTGCTTTCTTGAACTCCAGCTTTTTGGCTTCAATGTGATCTTTAGAGAGATGATCGAAAATGGCTTCCCTGTAAGTCTTATCCTCTACGACATTCTGTAGCAAAAAATCCCTAAAGATCTTCGCATTTTTATACTGGTACTCCAGGTTTTTCATTAGGTGTTGAGATTTAACATACTCTTCTACCAGTGAAGTAACGAAAAATTGTGAGCTGATAAATCCCAGAACTATAGCCTCTGAGAAAGCCTTTGAATTCGAGAAACTCTTCTCAACCCGAGTCTGGAAAGGTTTGGATATGACTAACCTTTCCAGTAGGGCACTCTTGAAGCAGTCATTCTCGCTCCATTTCTCCATGACTTTCCAAGCAAAGGGCTGCTCTCTGGAGTACTCCCTGGGAGAAGTATCTGACCTTTGGGTGGGCAACGAAGAAGCAAAGAGTTTCAAGAGATCACTGACTTGGCTGCATGAAATGTCTTTATAAACGCTCTGCCTGAATTCAGGGTCGGAGAAGAACCACTGGAGCAAACCATCCTTAACTACGGGGAACTCTTGCAGAGTGAAGTTTAGGAAATGCTCAGAAGTGACGGACGCTTTGATCACAGTCTTTCTGAAGTGCTCGTTGATGGCGTAATGTTGGAGAATGATGGAAATCACACCTTCTGACACATTGTCGGAAACAGCTGGATACTGGGCGTACAGATCCAGCAAGGAGTCTATCCAAGGCCATTCAGACGGCTCGTCCGTGCTCTGCAGATTGGCACCTTTCCTAGATTGGGACCCCCTGTGGTCGGCCATGTAAGTGAGCGTCTCTTCAATCATGTCTAGAACATCTTGGGCATTCCTGCTCGATATCTCGGTTTTGGCTGCTTCGACTGGCTTTGCACGTGCCAGATACACATTGTACATGCTGGCCAACACCAGTAGCACAACTGACACCTTCATCCCTTCTGTTTCTCAAGCAACACTGAAAACTTGAGCTGCAAGCAAGGAAAGCGAGCTAACTTTTGTGTTGCAATGGATGTAGTCCTGTAATATATACGCACAACTGTACTGCTGCAAGCTATAAATCCAATTACATCCATGGATGGCTCGGTATGATTGTGGAATTTGTACCTAATACCAGACTTAATGGTATTCTCGGAAGTGAAGTTTGCAAAATGGGAATGATGATAGGACCAATAAATATCTTGTAACAGAGAAATTATATGCCATATGTGAGATGAAATATGATCCTTCAAAATAATCGCAGCTGCTGTCATTGTCCAAAGCCTCCTACACATTGATTAGACTGTTATCACAACAGAGAATCCATCATAACTGGTTAAAACTAAAAGCATTGAACTTCAGAGAGTGTGCTGGCCAGTACCTGAATCTTCCAGTCATCTCTACATGATAATGACTCGCTGTATTCAGGTTGTCAAGGATACACTGTGGGTGTAGTGCTATAATCTGCCTTAACACCCGGTGTCAAGGCTACACACTGTGGGTGTAGTGCTATAATCTACCCAAACCAGGGTGTCAAGGCTACACTGTGGGTGTAGTGCTATAATCTACCTAAACCAGGGTGTCAAGGCTACACTGTGGGTGTAGTGCTATAATCTACCTAAACCAGGGTGTCAAAGCTGCACTGTGGGTGTAGTGCTATAATCTGATCTAAACCCCATGGTGTCAAGGCTACACTGTGGGTGTAGTGCTATAATCTGACCTAAACCCCTGGGTGTCAATCATTATGAGTATAGGGCTATAGTCTGTCTATATAATGAAGTTGACCTGAAACTCACTAGAATACTGCCCATTTGATTATACATCTTCACCTTATTTAAAGCTCACCTGACACATGTACACACCTACCCTTACTTGATGTGGTCCTGGCCTTTCAAATTAGTTATCATTTGAAATAATTATACATGTGCACTAATATTATAATTATTATACATTGTATATTTTCCCTTTAGTATATTTCCTGGCATTCAATATTCTCCCATGAAATAACACTCCAATGCACCCATGCACAGTTCCGGACAGCTGTATTCTTAGATATATATGGTGAAGTTACTTCTGAACATTTACTGTTTTAATGTACAATTATGCTCATCGTACATTATGGGCATGGCATTTCGCACTTGACTTGTACAATAAGTATTACATATATACAATGTACTGCAAGTTCCCTCCAAATCCCGGCTACATCATTGCCTCAAGTTTTGTTATGTGATTACTTCAGACAAAAAAAAATTTAATATGAGATGAACGGGTCAGAGTGCACACCCTGCTCGAGCGTGTGCCACGCCCATCATGCAGTTTGTTTGATGAACTTCTTCCGACTTGAACGCCAACTTGGTTGCTTTCTTTTCTGCACGCCGTTGCTGAGGGGGAAAAGAACAAGTAAGAAATCCTTATTGGTTTACTAGCAGTTCAATGTGATTACCTTTCTTTCAGACTTATGCAAGTTCTTTCTAAGCTTCTTCTCGTCTTTAGTCTCATTCTTGGGTCTTGAAATAGGCACTAGGAGGAATTATAACAATATGGTTATACTGGTACCAATTGATATGCTTTAAGTAACAAATTATTAAAATAACCTAAACCACACCCTTTTCCATGCCTTCCATAGATACAACTATTGACTGACTACATGGGTATCTGTATAATTATACCAGTCATTAAAAACAAAAAAACAACAAAAAAAACAACAACCTTTTATGAGCAACACTAATTTAAAACATTTTTTAGGCATGTGTAAGCAATGAAAATATATAATGGGGTGTGGCGTTGGGGAATGTTCATCTATAACTAATGAGCCAGCAGAAGTATGGTAAGGGGTGGTAACAAACGCGTGATCACAATCTGCTTGTGCAAACTTTAAATGCGTACTTTTCTTGGTGATATTTTCCTTGGGGGTTGGTCCAGGAATCACTCCCAGGGGTATGCCTGTCTTTCTGGATAGCTTCACCTTTGGCACTGAAGTAGAGCTACGAGGCTCCACTATCTTGGTGGGATGGTTGTACAGCGTCGAGTACGTACTGCAGAGAACAACAAACAAGTCCGTCCTCTAACAGCCACAGCTTCACTGTTACTTCCATGCTACAGTACAAATCTCAAAGAAATCACTTCCTAACTACATCCACCCACTACCTCCCTCCCCCTCCCCTGTTCTCATCACACATGAGCAGACCCCTCCCCTGTTCTCATCACACATGAGCAGACCCCTCCCCTGTTCTCATCACACATGTGCATCCCTCTCCCCTGTTCTCATCACACATGTGCATCCCTCTCCCCTTTCTCATCACACATGTGCATCCCTCTCCCCTTTCTCATCACACATGTGCATCCCTCTCCCCTTTCTCATCACACATGTGCATCCCCTCCCCTGTTCTCATCACACATGTGCATCCCTCTCCCC
>WLWD01000661.1_pt1 | contig 32226 bp, 21 predicted proteins | sample 6712731 | NCBI WGS metagenome assembly WLWD01 (sample SAMN12718690, study PRJNA576275) | sponge metagenome | isolation source: marine sponge | host: Mycale hentscheli | place: New Zealand: South Island, Marlborough, Capsize Point | collected 2014-11-01
ATTATGAACACAATTAAGGGAATTTTGCACCGGTAATATTTCGAATCAGTTTTGAAGTAAAAGAGACCAGTAATGACACAGAAAAAATTGAAACTCCTCCACAGAAAGCGATTAACTTTAGATACATTTACATTATCGCTGTCGGTTGTGGTAGGTCGGGGGTCTAATACATATGTACAAATGCATTGGTTTTAATACACTGAAATGTGGGAAACAAATTAGTGTACAGTGAATTACTTTTAATTGTTATTTGGACCTTAATTGAGAATGAACAATCAAGTATGGAGAATTATTAATGAATTTATACATTTCAAATAAGTATTTAAGTAGCTACTGATAAATAAGATGCATTATACAATGTCAAGAGCAATTGTAAGTAACTTCAGTTGTGGCCAACTGATAGATGAAATTTTATTCCAATAATAAATTAGAAAAGAACAGAACCAGAAAAGTGCATTAAAATACAATTGAATTTCTATTAGCTACATAAATTTTTCAAGTTTTAAATACTATAAATACATGTGTTTACATGTTTATGTAGCTTACCAGTGGCATGTACAAGTGGATCATATTCATCTCCATTATTACTCATCCTTTACTAATGAAGAATTCTCCAAGACTAGTCAAAAAAATCATAACATACTAAACTATGTCATGAAAAAAAATATACTAAAGGATAAACTTATGTAAAGAACATACTATAGTTAATTTAAAGTACTCAACATCAGTTTATTGTGAGCAATAATGACAAAAGACAGATTGACAGTTATTGGCTTGACTGTAATTTAGCTCAAGGTAATTCTGACCAAAAGGAAAAGGTGTAGCACTTCTATAGGTAAGCATGGGATGTGTGGATGGTGAAATGTACTTTCAAAGGAATTAGAACAATAGAGTGGCACGTTGTAGCTAAATATACTTAAATTAAGTGAATGAGGTGTAGATGAACAAGTGAATGATTAAGTGAAGAATGAAAAGAAATTACAATGAACAATTAGTCTAATTAAGTTAGTTGAATGTGGTTGAGCATTCTACCACAAACTACATTGAATTGTTGTGTAAAAAATGCCTTGCCAGCATAAGCAGTACATTTTCTATGAGGAAGGTCAAATACAAGGTTCACTAAATAATACAGGTAATTTGCTTGTTAGAGAGTTTTCACTTTAAAGGTTTCACTGTAGATAAATTCTAACAGGCTAACAATATTACAAGAAAACCAAAATGCTTGGTTTAAAGGTAGTGAAGTGCTCAGACTTAGATAAACATAGTTCTTGTGTGTCCAGACTACCAGCACAGGTAGTACTGTAAGTATATAAGTGTAATGGGATATTCTTGGAGAATCAGTAGACCAAAGGATTTGCTTTAGTGAGAAGTATTGGTTGGGGTTGACAACTAAGCAAATGCAAAAATACAAGGATTAAAGTATAATGTGACATGCAACATACATAAACCAAAATAAATATACCTAATGCTTCATTGTGTTAACTGACCCTGACAGTGTCTTGCTCACTTACATCACTAGCCAAATATTTTTGGAGAAATATTAGTTATAGTTACGCGATTTATGTTGACACTAATATATTAACTAAATTTTAGCTACATACATTTCTACTCACTAGCACTGCCTGAAACTGGCCTCCTTAAAGTGATTAAGACAAGAATAATTGGACTAATATATCTATCTTGATTCAAAATAGCAAAGATACTTATGCCAGTAGTATAGCGTGTAGAAAAAAAATCAGGGTCAGTCATATGACTTAAATTCAACAATAATCATTGACTAATGAATTTCATTACATATTATTGTTGCCATACATAGAAGTATATATGAAATATTCATTGTCTTCTATATTATTGTGTAACAGTGTTTTTTTATGTGCTGTTAAAAACTTAGGCATTTAGCTAGAATTAAAAAAATATATATTAAATAGCTTTATTTCTTATGCTTGTTCCACTTGTATAGCTAATCTTCCTAAATTAATGTTCACCAATGAAACAGAATAAGAATCTTGGACTTACTCTGAGTTAAATCTAATACTTGAATGACCATAGTAGTTAACTTCAAGGCATACTTAACATTAGTTGATAGGCTAGAGCAGAGTTAAAAAGATAATCAAAATTACATTAAAAGTCAGATTGAGTAATCAGCCTTAGGTAAACAGCACTTAGCAGCAACGTCACTAGATCCAGTGGGATTTTTTAACTTATTTTGTTCCTTTTATTCTTAGCAAGCTAGCTAAATGGAATTAAAGTAGGAAGTGGCATAAAAGACACATTATGAAGCTTTGCGCATGATGCGCACCGACATTTTAACTTGCTGGACACATTTTGCAATTAATATTATGAGTCTTTTGTTGTAGTAGCCTAAACAGTGTTGAAAGATAAATAAATTTGCTATAGCTAGTTTTATAAAATAGTGATATACTTGAAGCTGGATCTCAAAGCTTTAGTCATCTGTTCGCAATGTTATGATTAAAATGAAATTATATAAAAAAAAGTTGGTACAATTATTTGTGAAAATAAAGTCTGAGAGTGAAATATCTCCATCTCGCCATAACACTCTGACAAGTGTAATAAGTGGTTTATTCCACTCTAGATATCTTCACTACAGTAGTTAGTACTAGAGGTAGGGTAACTCTCAGTGTAAAGTTGGTTGTAGGGGCTACCCACACTCCCAACAGATATTTTAGCAGCTGCTCTAACTCTGTTGAGCAGGGTACAACAGAGGAAGGTAGCTGTAAAAACCCAGAAAATTGAAAAGCTAGGCCAGTTGCTATAACTACTAGGGTAATGAGCTTGCAAGCTATAACAGCGGTGAAATATTTTGAGTTATTTCACCTGGTCAGGTACCTAAAATTATCATTGTGAAGATCTCTAGGGTGGAATAAATAGTACTTGTCAAGGCCGTAGCAAGCAAATTTAAACTGGTCCGGCACAGGAAGCGGGTGTGGTCAAAGGAAATGGGTGTGGTTAAAGTGGGTGTGGTCAAAATAGGTCTATATTTGAATACTATTTTTATGATAATGATGACAACAATTAAAACTTTGAAAAAATACTTGCTTGATGTTCAGAACACCCTACAAATTCATTTTAGTAATGATTTAAGATTGATTTCATCAGTTCTGTCTTTGTGTACATGTAGCAGCATTAAATAATTGAGCCGATCCTGTTTCATTGTTGCTTGAAGATATGTCTTAATACGCCGCAGAGCACTAAATAATCTCTCTGACGACACATTGGTTGCTGGCATCACCAAAAGTTGAACAAGACGTTTAACATAAGCTAGGAGGGACAATTGACCAGAGGACAAGGAAAGAAAGTAACTCCTTATATCAAAAATGTTGATTGTTTGACTGGTTGACTGATTCTGGGACTGAAAGTGTGTACCAAATGTCTGAAGTTGAGTGCGCAAAACTGCCTCTTCAAAATCGTTCTTATAAAATTGACACACAGTATGCAATTCATTTTCAAAATCCTCTAGCTAGCTGGCTTGCTTTAAGAAGAAGAGTCTGCAAAGATTCATACTTTTTATATCCCGGTTGATCAAAGCGATTTTCAATGCAGTTGACAATCAAATCAATTGCTTCATAATAGATCAGCTTATAGTGTGCCTTTGGATCAGTGTGATAGTCTCCTTCAGATGTCCCTTCATCATAGCGATGTGGAACTCTTCGACGACGAGGCAACTGCGGTTCACCAACATCCAAATCAGCTGCTATCTTGCTTATTTTGGACCAATATAAGTCAAATGAAGAATCATTTCTCAATGACTTTAAAGATTGAACTGTCATCTTCGCTATTTGCTGACCCTCAGCTGCTGAAAGTGTCTTGATCTGTAAGGAACGACTCAAATTATCAGCATGCTTCAGTAGCATTTCCCCTAGCAAATTTCCATACAGGTAATCAAAGGTAGACATTACACTTGACACTCCTCTGATCCTTGTCCTTGTTTCGCTATCATATACTACCTCAATTGACTCTTCCCATGTTTGCTGTAACACTTGAAAATTGGATGTTACGCTTGCCAGAGCATCTGCCCTCACAGTCCACCTAGTAGGACAAAGTAACCGAATGCCAGCTAATGGTGTACCTGGCATATCCTGCTTCACACCCAAGAAAATTGCTTCTCTTCGAGGCGAAAACTTTATTAGCTTTGTAATCTCATAAGTTGTCTCCAAAGCATCTTTGAGTAACTTTGACTTCTTCATAGCATCACTGGCTGCTAAGTTAAGGGCATGGCCATAGCAGTGAGTGAATATTGCTCTTGGCTCAATATCACTTATTTGCTTGGCAACTCCATGCCTACAACCACTCATGGCACTTGCGCCATCATAGCATTGACCACGAACTGTGTCAAAACTCAAATTCATTCGTAGAAATACATCTTTTATTACTGAAACTATCATGTCAGCAGCAATGGAAGTAACACTGTACAATCCGACAAAATCTTCATGAACCTGTAAATCATCAGTAACCCAACGAATGAAGAGAGTAACTTGTTCAGTGTTGGAAGCATCAGTCGTTTCATCTGCCATAATTGTAAGAAAAGGTGATGTTTGAAATTGTGCTGCCATATCCCGAAGAAGTTGAAGGCCCATCAACTTGATGATCTCATTTTGAATGGTGGAACTAGTGTACACATTCTCCTTCCTTTTCAGCCATTCCTTCAGATTAGCATCTTGAGTAGCTTTCATTTGTAGCATCTGTGTCCAAAAATAAATTATATTTAACATTAAAAATAGTTTTAAAGCTATATATAATTATATGTAATCGATAAATCCACCACATTGTTAAATAATAAATGTTTGTTTAACAAAACAGTACCAACCTGCATCAAATTTCCATCTCTGTCTCCACGTAATGAAGGCCTTGGCGACACAAGAACTTAATGGACGACAATATTTGAAGTAAGGCTTGCTGGTTATTTCTTTTCTGGGGTGCAAATTGATGAGAAAGCAGGTCACCAACATTTCCAGTAGTTGATGGAATTGTAACCATTACATCGATAGCTTCACAATGTGCTGCACTTTTTTCATGATATCTAAAGCCAGCAGTACCATCTTTCCAGTTAGAAAATCTCTGTGTAACCTACATAAAAAGTTAACTAATTATTAAAGCTACAATTTTGCTAGTCTATTTTATGCTAGGTTTTAGCTGCTAACTCTACATCTTGCTAGTTTAGTCACATTAAAGCAAACTTCCTAATTTCAGTTAGCTATCCAGTCAAATTTACCTTTGAGAACTAAGCCAGCTCTGAATTTTTATTGCCAGCGTACAGTAAATATGAGTCTGATAATTAATAAGCTATTCTAATATAAATACAACTTACAAAAGCTTGGTCAACATAGTTGGATCTCATTCTCTTAAATTTAGTGGCCAACAGACAGGTATGACAGAAAGCTATATCTCTCCCTTCATCATAGTGCAGGAATGGCCACCTTCGAAACCATCCCGGCTGAAAACTTCTCTGGGCTCCTTTCATACCAAACGACCTCTTAGGGAAATTGAGCTCAAACGGTTGGTGAGGCTTGTCAGGGACATCCATCTCATTACCGATAGGAAAGTAAGTAGCCATATGCAGCCGCGTTATGTGCGCGCTGCGCATGCGCGCATAATTATATCACATTATTGATTGAACTCTGAACTGAGAGTTCAAAAAACTGGTCCGGCCATGGCCGGACCTGCCGGACCGCTTGCTACGGCCCTGCTTGTTACATGTGATATGGTGCAATGTATGGTGAAATATTTCACTGAGCATGCTAATTTATTTTCAGGAGCCAAAGGCAAGTGAAAATAAAACCTGAGAGTGAAATATCTAGCCATATCACTCTGATGAGTGTAATAAGTGGTTTATTCCACACTAGATATCTCCATAGTTTTTTGTTTGTTTTTGTAACTCTGTAAAGTTAGGAAAACTCACAGGGGCTCCCCACAACCCCAGCTGATATTATAGCAGCTGCTCTAACCTGGCTGGGTAGACTCCACTAGAGTAAAGGTAGCTGTAAAAACCCAGAAAACTTGTATGCCAGGCCCAGTTGCTAGAACTACTCTGGTAATGAGCTAGCTTAATACAGCCATGAGATAACACTTTGTGATATCTTGAGATATCTCACTGTTCACATACCTAAAAATATCATTGTGAAGATATCTAGCTTGGAATAAATAGTATTTATTACATGAGTCAGAGTTTGATATGGCAAAATATTTCATTAGCAGGCTAATATATTTTCATGAGTCAGAGGAAAGTGAAAATAAAGCCTGAGAGTGAAATATCTAGCTATATCACTCTGACTGTGTGTAGTAAGTGGTTTATTCCATGTTAGATATCTTCACTGAAGTAGTTTGTTGGTAACTCTTAGTGTAAAGTAGGCCTAAAACTCTCTAGGGCCTCCCCAAACCCCCAGCCTATATTTTAGCAGCTAAAAACCCTGAAAACTGGTAAGCCAGGCCCAGTTGGGTAGGCTCCACTGGAGTAAGGTAGCTGTAAAACCCTGAACTGGTAAGCCAGGTCGTTGCTAAACTAGTAGGGTAATGGGCACGCCCAATACAGCCATGAGATAACACTATGTGATAACTTGAGTTATCTCAGGGTCACTTTACCTAAGATAACATTGTGAAGATGTCTAGCATGGAATAAATAAATATAAATATATATATATATATTATATATATTGAGAGAGAGAGAGCTTAGTACAAGTTAATTGCACTTATTGAATACTCAAATTCAGCAGGTCATCAGCATTTGTCAACACCTTATCAAATACAATGTTACACATCAATAATTATGGCCCAGCACAGAGGCTGAGAGGCTGAAGAATGAAACATGTAAAGGATTGATAACGTTGAGAAATTGGGTTTAGTTTTAGCTACAATCTTTACAGCCTCCCACCAAATAAGTTCAATAAGTGCACTCACATGATCAGCTATAACCTCATTTTTGACATAATTTTTCCCCATAATTTTATAATTTTTATAATGGTTTTCTTACATGTACTGATAGCTAGTCATGGCAGAGATATTCTTATCTTTTAACCTGCATTAATCCACACCAGTAACTGATTTGTGGTCTCAAATGAGCTAACCTTACATAATAGAACCATTCTTATTGTAGCTACTGAAATAGCAACAAATCATTTTCTCATTCACAATACTGATAAATATAAATGTAAATTATTATGACATTTACTGACTAACTAAAACTGTTTTGAACTTTTCATGTGATTGGTTAGCAGTATAATAGTTATCACAGGTATAAAACTAAAGCTATAGTATATTTAATACTTTTAAAATATGTGTTATATAAATCTTACATTATAAATAATCAATGTAAAAACAACAATGACAATAACAATAGAAAACAAGAAATGTAGCTACATATTTAACTCCCGCACAATAAATTCGACTCATTGGTCCACTACATAAACAGTGACTTATTACAGAGAAATCTTAAGGATGACAGCCATTATACCAGCAAATACGGAGAAATAGGCTAAATTGAACCCAAATGTGATATTAGCACACGCAATTGAGATCTTAAAAGCACAATCTTCGAGTTCCATGTACTGAAGAAATGAATGTCTTTGATCAAAGGAAATGTGCTTCCAATGCATTTGTGATATTTGGCGAATGACCTTACGCCGTGCAGCTGTTATGGAAGCAGCTCTTAAGCATGGATATATAAAGAGGAAACATTGGCTAAGGCAGATCATCAGACTATAGGCTATTTTCAAACCACAAAGTACTTTGTCTTCGTGACATCGATATTTATTTCTGTAAACATCTCGCAGGATAATTTCAATGAAATAAGAAATGGCTAAGAAGGCAGTAACTGTGTAGAAAAACCAGTGAATGGCAAACCACCATCGAAAGTGTTTAAGGGAGTTTTTCATGTATTTCACATAAACTTGATCAACGTCTTGTAAAACCTCAAAATGTGTTGGGACATCGTTATCTGACTCTCTACGAGTTATTTTGAGATTAAATTGATAGCTTAAATCATTGTATATTTTATCTGTGATTACACTTGTTGTGATTACCTTCTTCAGACAATCATACAAGTCCTTCGTGAAGGCAATAGATATAATATGGGAGAGTTTAGAGAAGATAAAGCAGCTTACAATACCACAGAACCAAGTTACATATTGGCTCTCTATATAAATGCAGTCCAGTATGAATTTGGCACTATGAGAATCATTTCTATTGAACTCTCTAATAGCAGTACATGCCTTAATTGCACCACAGGTAAATACCACCAAAATGTTAGTAGCTAATATTGTAAAAAATGTGATTAATTGCTTTTTATTTAGTACTGTTTCAGTTGAAAACAGAATGAGAGAATCATACTTGGTGGTGGTAGTTGTAGCAGGTCGTTCTCCATCATCATCAGACTCCTTGAGTCTGCTTAATTGATTTGTCTGTCTATTATTACTAGATGTTTGCTCTCGACACCAATATGAGCGTTTACAAATTAATGCTATAAACATAACGAAATAGGACAGAGTTCCGGACACAGCAATGGCAGAAAAGACTAACATTTGGTAGTTACTGAAATATTTGATGTTCATGACCGGCATTCCCAACAATTTTAATTTCTTGGGTACCTTCGTATCGTAATATTGGCAGTGAGGATGAAATGGGCATGTCATAATATACACATTAAATCCAATTGAAAATGCACTCAATGTAAAAAATATAAAAAATGCAATTAATGGAATTTTGTACCACCATTTTCTTGGATTATTTTTTAAACAACAGAGTCCAGTAAGAGCACAAAGAACATTGAATAGCCACCACAGATAACGATTTATTCTGGATAGATGCACATTATCACCATTCAAAGAGTTGTTTGTAGAAGAGCCTGAAATATAGAGAAATAATTTAAAATGTAATATTCTGTGCTATTCTAAATTTATGATTGGCGAGAGAGCGAAGCGAGCGAGACTCTCTCACTGGTAACACAATTGAAAACCCGGGATGTTTGTTTGTTGGCGAGCGAGCGGAGCGAGTGAGACAGTATGGGTGGATAATGCAAAATTGGGTATATGTTGTATGTATGACGGTACGTATGCCCTTTAAACGCGCGGGCGAGTGCCATTTCCCCCCTAAAAACACGGCTTTTTTAGCTTGACCCCACTTTCTTCTGATACTACAACAGAAACTTGGGATCCAAATAGTGAGATAATTCCTTCGAAACGCTAGATTTTCAAGTCCCAAAAAGTTACTGCGAACGGTTACTATGGCATGAAACCCTTTACCAAACGTAATTTGAAAAACTTCGTCGTTTTTTGGGGCTACTAAATGCCGCTCGTTGGTTGTCAAGTGCCACTGGTACTTGGGAGAGGCTGAGGTAAGTACGTAGTTCCATATTTGTTAGCTCAAATTACAAAATTAACGCTGGCTATGTTTTTTTTTGTTTGTTTTTTGGTAGAGCTGCCAGTTTGTTCACCAGTTACTAGGGAGAAGCTGAGGTAAGTACATAGTTCCATATTTTGTTAGCTAAGAGTACAAAAATAACTGGGCTATTATTTTTTTGGTAGATCTGGGAGCTTGTTTGCCCATTACTGGTAATTGAGGTAGTCAGAAGGCTTAATATTAACATTAAATAACCACCACTCCTTGGGGGAAACTGGGTAAGTACATAATTCCATATGTGTTAGTTAAAATTACAAAAAACAAAAATAGCTTTTAACTTCTTTTTTTAAATTATTGTAGCTGAGAGCATGTTTCAAGAGTTACTGTAATTCAGATAGTCAGAATGACTTAAAGGTAAAATTACCACTAACTCAAGAAAATGAGGGAAGTCATTTTTTAATTTGTTTGCTTGTTGGACTTTTTTTTTTTGTAGCTGAGAGCTTGTTCAAGAGTAGTAACTAATAATTGAGGTAGTCAAAATAGCTTAAATTGGATACTACAGAAAAATTACCATTACTCAGGAAATTAAGGTAAGAAGTAATTGTGTTTTATTTGTTTGCTAAAATTAATAGTGAACTGCTATAGCTTATTTTACTGTTTTGCAAGAATTAAGCTAAAATAAATTGTTACAATACTATAGCTTTATGTAACCTAACTAAGCAGTAGGCCCTGCCGGATTATGCTAGCATTTTTTTGGAATAATAGGCATGAAATAGCACAGTGGAATAATTCTAGAATAATAAGGTATTTAGGAGAATAATAAAGGGAAAATGAGAATAATCAGTTCATATAATCCTTAACTTATAAAGAAAATAAATAGTGCTTTTTTTTCTCTCTCTCTCTCTTTCTTATACAACAAGGAAGGACATAAACATTTAGAAAGGTGGTAATAAGGTAGATCTTCATTACTTGATTAAAACAGCTGGGTTTGTGTTGGAGAATTATGCTAATGATTTCTCGAATTTTTTTCAGTTGTAGCAGAGCATGATTTCTCTTTTCTTTGAACATTTTTACTGAGATATTCAAACTTTTCACTTAAAGTAGCTAGCGATATAGTAAATCCTATATATTGAGTACTTCAGTATAGCAGTAAGAGAGATTGATTATATTATTCATTCATTTCATAACTACCAACTGTATTCAAGTTAAAATACAGTTGTTAAGGGAAGTTTGTATACTAATAGTGGCAGTACCAGGGGATTTTCAGGGGGTATTTTGCCTCCTCCTCCTCCCCCCCCCCCCCCCCCCCCCCCCAAAAAAAAATGGTTTCATCCCCTAGCTACTGCAGTCATCACTATTTTACTTATTCCTAATAGGAGTAATAAGAGAATAATAAGAAATTTTATAGAATAATATATGCTATTCTTTTTTTGGAATAAATAATTCTAAAAATTTTGAACATAATCCAGCAGGCCCTACTAGGCAGGCTCACTCAATATTTGTGCTGAAGCACATCACTAGTTGGCAAGCGAGCGGATCGAGCAAGACAGTATAAGGGGTGGATAATACAAAATCGGGTATATGTTAAATGTATATATGTATGTATGGATGGATAGTAAGTACGCCGCGTTGATTTTTTTTCTCCTAAAAACATGACTTTTCAGGCTTGACCCAGTTTCTTCGGATACTACGACATTAACCAAGTCTTACTTTAAACTAGGGCTCAAAATTGTGAGAAAATTCCTGCGTAAACGCTTATTTTTCAAGATAAAAGTTGCTGCGACCAGTTCCTATGGCATTGAAGACCCTTTACCAGACTTAATTTCAAAACTAAATATAAAAAATAACTCTGGCCTTTCTTTTATGTAGCTTAGAGCTTGTTGTCAGCAGTGACTGGCAAATTCAAATAGTCAGAATGGCTTAAGTTTGATACTACGGAAGAGCTTGTTATCAACAGTGGCTGGTAAATTCAAGTAGCCAGAATGGCTCAAATTTGGTACTACAAAAGTTACCACTGCTCAAGAAAATGAAGTAATTTTGTATTTGTGTGCTAAAATTGATTGTCTTTTGTTTTTGTAGCTGAGAGCTTGTTCAAGAGTTACTGGTAATTGAGATTATCAGAATGGCAGGTGTTTGATACTACAAAAGTTAACAAATCAGGTAGGAGAGTGATTCTGTATTTGTTTGCTGAAATAAAAGGTCATAACTGCTATTATAGTGTTTGCATGAACTAAGCTAAAACATAGTAACAATACTTATTTTTATGTTACCCAACTATCAGGGTCGCTCGCCATTTGTGCTCAAGCACACCACTAGTTTATGTATGGCAAAAATTATGTCCTGCTCACTGCGGACTGATAAGCACATGTATGCTGCTCTCAAGCTGCTAAAGAAACAATTTCCATCCATTTCCTGGATTACAGCCAACAAAAAGAAACAATTTCCAACCATTTCTGGATTGCCAGAACAATGGGTTCTGTCGTATATCTGAAGAGGGTAGGTTTATATAGTTAAAAATATAGCTATTGCTTATCTACATCAAACGTTATATTTCTTATGTAGTATCTATCCAAATTCAAGCGCACTGGGTAACTTCTGCTTACATTGGTGGAAAAGTTAATCTATATGATAGCTGTATCATTACAAAACTGACACGTTGCTTGATGTTGCAATTAAAGCAGAATTATCAGGTGGCTGTTAATGGAGGTCACTTAAGGGTCAATGAAATGCCCATCCAACAACAGCTCAATGGCATCGACTGTGGATTATTTAGTATTGCATTTGCATACCACATAGCCTTGGGTGATGAACCATCAGCTCTAAGTTTTAACTCTTCAGAAATGCACCAGCATTTAATAAAGTGTTTTGAAGATATCACTGGACTCCTTTTTTATAATAGATCAGACAATCCACTCATAAGTTGCACAAAGACAGACAAAAAAAATCTGGCATAAGCTACAACTATTATCAAACTAATGCCAAAACAGCGATTTAATATCATAGATTTGTCTAGCCTTTCCACATAATCACTGGCAGTGGGTTAATCTAGCCCCTTAGGACTGTGGTACCATTATTGGCAGCTCCTAGGACCGGGGTAAAACTGGGGGTACCAAATCACCGTGGAGCTTTTCGTTTGCCCTAACGATATCATACCTCCGGGGTACCAAATCCCCGGTGATATGGTACCCTGGGTGCCATATCACCGGGAGTACCTAATCACCGTGACACCGGTTTTGGCACAACCAACTTTTGCAAACTCGGTGGTGCAGTTTTGCGTGAGTGGGCATGGTTTCACGTGCCAGTATCTGTTGCAGTTAGTTATCTTCTATTACAGTGACAGATTGATTAATTTTCCCTGCAAAACACACAGCCCTATCTTTTCAAAGGACCCTTGTAAACCAGTTTTCAAAAGAATTTTTTTCAAAGATTGGTTTGATATAGTTTTACACTTTTGGAGCAACATAATGCTCTTGTATTTATTTGTGATAGGCTCTGCAAAATCCAGGAATTTGCTTAAAAATTGAAAATCCTGATTCATGAAAATTATTCTACTAGAACTATACAACATAGCGTACAAAGAATTTTTAACCGTGGACATTCAAAGTGGACTTATAGCATCCTAAAAACACGTATTGAAACTGGACGAAATGAGCTGAACATCGTGAAAATGCAATTGCAACATATTTCGATGGAATTCCGTATACTGTAGTCCACGAATGTTTTCAGTAAACAAAAAAATGGCGCAGGTTTCTGGTGTGACAATACTGACTTCAATAATAGTGTTACTAAAGGTTCTGTTATTTGCAGGAACTAACTTTTTGCGTAACTTGAAAACCCTGAAACTTCCCTATTGTCCACACGGGATTCTCACACCTCCCACACTTTACGTATTGCTAATTTCCATATTCGCGAGAAGAAATAAAAGGTAAAAAAAAAGAAAGACTTTTCTTTCAATGGCGCGCTTGATATGATACAAATGGTTTTAAGCTTTGAAATTTGGCAAAATGATAGCACAACGACTGTACTTAATAAGTGGGAAAAAAACAAAATTCAGGAAATTTGACCAATAGTCAGTATTTTTACTGTATTCTAGCTTTGACACTTTTGACAAAATTCCTTGTTTTTGCAGAACCTGTCACATTATTTTGCCATAGCTACTTATGTCATTGTGTTGTTTTAGTGAATAAGTTTAGTTACTAGTTATTATAGGTATTGTGGTAAAATGCAACTCTAGGTTGAAAAGGCTTTACACAGAACCTCCCGTACAATGGCTAAATTGATTAAGAAGTTAAATGTAATTCGGACAATTCTTCAGCATGAGAGAAAACAAGACAAAAGAACAGATGCAAGAGTGTTCCTTTTATAGAACAGGGTCCTGCACAAGCTTAATGGGATGACAAATAAGTGTGTGCTGTGCTAATGGGTTCAGAACATACATTAATGGAATAGTGCTACTGAATAGAACATTTATTAATGGAATAGTATTAATGAGTTCAGATGTTCTGATAAGTAACGATTATTAGGAAATAAGTGTTCAGTGCTGTGGTGCTGTTATGTGGGGGTACCCACCACATCTCCCCCTTCTTCCAGATTGAGGTCTTCATCCATTTCAGTAGTAGTCCAGGACTGCCTAGACATTGCATCAGCAACATTGTTAGCATGACCAGAAATGTGAACAATGTCAAAGCTGTACTCAGCCAATTTGATCTTCCATCTAATCAGTCTAGCACTTGGGGGGTTGCCACCAAAAATATGTACCAATGGTTTATGATCAGTAAAGATCTTGAAATAAGTGCCAGACAAATAATAATGATAATGATGAACTGTGGCAAGTACTGCTAAGGCTTCTAAATCTAGGATTGAATAATTCTTCTCCCTTGGAAGCAGTTGTCTACTGTAAAAGCTGCAGGGTTGCCAAGATGAATCTTTGTATATACACAATGTACCACCTATGCCTGATGTAGAGGCATCAGTGAAAATGTTAAAAGAATCAGTAATGTTAGGGATGATGAGAGCAGCATGATTTACTATACCAGATATGACCTTATCAAAAGCAGATTGATATTCTTCTGTGATCGTGATCTTAGTATGATTATCTTTTGGCATATGAGAATTTAGAATGGTTGTGAGGTTTGCCAGTTGAGGAACAAACTTAGAATAAAATGTTACTAGACCTAAGAAAGACTTAAGTGAAGTTCTTGTTGTAGGAATTTTATACTGAGAAAATTGGGTAATTCTAGCTTGAGGGATTGAGATCTTGCCTTCTGAAAACCCAAGAAATCAAAAGTTGAGAAACACCATGAGCATTTGCTCTTCTTTACTGTAAGATTTGCTGAAGAAAGTCTCAACAAGACTGAAGCTACATGATGAATGTGTTCTTCAAAACCTGAAGAGTATATGACAATATCATCTATATATGGAAGAGAATAGTGATCCAAGCCTCTTAGAACCTGCTGCATTAGCAACTGAAAGGTACCAGGTGCATTAGTTAGGCCAAAGGGCATAACCTTATACTGGAATTTCCCTTGAAGACAGTGGAAGGCTGTATATTGTTTAGACGTGTGTTCCATGGGCACCTGATGGAAGCCTTTCTGCAAATCAATCTTTGAAAGAACTGTTGCACTACCAAGTTTTGAGATGATGTCTTCCACAGATGGCATAGTAAATGGTTCTCTTACAGTTATGGCATTGAGCTTCTTAAAGTCTATCACAATCCTTATCCCTCCATCCTTCTTTGCAACTGGCATGGGGGAACTACTATACTTTGATGTGGAGGGCTCAATGATGTCAAGATCCAATAGATTGTCAATTTCTTGTCTGAATGCTTCCTGATGGGCAATGGGAATTGAATATGTTGGGGACCAAACTGGTGTGATGCAGGTGAGAGTAATAGAGTGAGAAGTTAAGGTGGTGAGACCAGGTTTGTCAGTAAAAACAGAGGGAAATTGATCCAAAACATGTGAGAGTTGATTCTGTTGAGATTCAGTGAGAGGTATAGACTTTGCAACATTGTGTTTACAGGTGACAAGATCAGTATCATTCTCATCAGGTATCATGAGTGCTCTGTTTACAGGATAAGACTTCTTTAGTTGAGAAATGTGTACAACCTTTGGCTTGGCTCTGACTGAGCCTTGTGGTTTAATGCTGCAATTCAGTGGTGGAATGCATTCATGCACAACAAAGGGACCATCCCATGAAGCTTCCAAGCAACCATTTAGTCCAGGAATTCTTCTAAAGACAATATCACCAACCCTGAAGGTTGCAACTAGAACAGATTCTCTATCAATTCTAGATTGGCAATGTTTACTGGCTAATGAACTCTTGACATGTTGCAATTGAAGTGAAATGATCTTATCCATATCCTCAATGAACTGAGGAAGATTGAGGTTAGATGAAGTGTTGGTAGACCAAATAGATTTTAGTGTTGACAATATGTGAGGTGATGGTTTAAGGAACAGAATTTCTTGTGGGGTGAACCCATGTCTAGATTGAGGCATGTTCCTACAAAAGTAGAGCACTAAGTCGATGGTATCTGGCCAGTCAAGTTTATTACTGATACATTTAGAGAGCATAACTTTAAGGGTACCATGGAAACGTTCAAGTTTCCCATTACTCTGTGGTCTGTAAGGAGCCGTTTTCATCCTTTGAATGCCAAACTTGTTATACAGGTGAGAAACAGTGGTAGAAAGAAAGTTGGTACCTTGGTCAGACAAAATAACCAATGGAGTGCCCAGTATGGCAATGATAGAGAGTAATGACTTAGCAGTTGAAGCTGCAGTATAGTTAGGTAGTGGTATGGCAAAAGGGTAGGCACTAGCTAGTTCCATGGCTGTGAAGATATATCTCATCTTGTGTCTAGAGAGAGGCAAAGGGCCAACTATATCAATGGCTAGCTTTTCATTTCTGTTAGTAATGAGTTCTGGTTTTAGCATGGGAACTTTGTGACCTCCAGATTTGGTGTGAGCTGCACATTTGCTGCAAGATTGTATATGAGTTCTCAAGTCTTGTAAGAGGTTGGGCCATGTGAAATGCTTGTTAGGCATCATTCTGGTTGTGTTGATACCACAATGACCTAAGCCTTCGTGTGCTGCCTTAAGGACTTTCTGTCTCAACTGCTGAGGTACAACCAATGCTTGAGAGATAGTATTTTGGGTAGAAGTGAGGCACATCAGTAAATCATTGACAACAAAGAAATTCTTCTGCTTGTGTTTGGCTAAATCCCATAAAGGTTTCAGTGATTCATCTTCCTTTTGTAATTTCATAAAAGCATCTTTAGCAATACCATCAAAGGACAATGAAGGGAAAGTCAAGGGTGGAGCTACTAATTTATTGGCTGATGAGGAGTGAGCAATGGCATAGTGTCATGTGGTGTGTCAGAAGGCAAGGAAGTGTCAATATCATCAGTTTCATTGACAACATCAGTATCATGCGATGTGCCTGGTACAATGGAATCCCATGAGGTTGGGTTTGCACCTTCAGTACTTTGCAGGGTTTCTGCAACTGTGGTTGCCAAGGTGGATTTTTGGTCCATAGCTCTAGTCACTGTCAGAACAGGTTGAGGTTTTGACTTAACAGATTCAATCAATTTGATAAGGGTTTCTTTACCAAAATCAGAGCCAATAAGAACAGAATTCTTGGGAAGTCTATCATCAACTGCAAGGTGAGCAATGCCAGCAATAACTGGTAAATCAATAGCCATTCTATAAATAAACAGGAACTTCTTTGCTAACTTGAGAAATGCCATGAACATTAACTCTGCAAATGAATTTGAGATCTATGGTGACAAAATCTTGTGAGACCAATGAAACTTTAGCTCCAGAGTCTATGATAACAGGTGTTACAATGTTGTTGATAGTTCCTTGAGTAATGATCTCTTCTTCCGAATGACAATTGATGGGTGTGTCAGAGTCATCAGAATGACAATTTATGGGAGTGTCAGATGAGTTATTGAGTGAAACCAGTCTAGTAGGATGACTTCTAGTTCTAGGGACAGGAGTGGGTCTAAAAGGTGTTTGTTGCCTTGGTTGTTGCTGTTGTTGCAGCTGTTGCTGCTGTTGGTGCTGCTGAAATGATGGGCAGTTGTTGGCAAAATGGCCCCTTTGATTGCACTTATAGCAAATGACAGAACTAGTGTCTCTGTTATCAGATGATGTTTGATGGTTGCTATATGGCTGATTTGATTGTTGATAAGGTTGAAAATAATGGTTTTGTTGATGGTAATTTCTATGTTGTGATTGATGCTGATCTTGATGATGTTGAGGTGAACTGTGAGAATTAGTTTGTCTGAAATTATTATTGCCAAACCTTGGGTATCTGGGATGATGATTTTGATAATGAGTGTCATGAGAATGTTGTTGACTGTTACCCTGATACCGTGGTTCATGATAATGGGTATTCTGTCTATTGCCATAATGATGGGTAGGTCTTGATCTGAGACTGCTAATGTTAGAGTGAGAGAGAGTAGCACTGCATTCAGAAATAAGGCTGTTAGTGTCATCATAACAATTGTTCATAATTCATAATAGATTGTCTTGTATCTGCAGGCATACCAACAGCCACAATTGCAGTCATTTCAGCACAATATGCATACACATCATGAATGGTTTCTATGGATAATGGAATTTCCCTGTAAATGACCTCAAATTTGTGTTTCCACAGATTGAAAAATTGCATTAAGGATTTTGAGCCATCAGGTCTAAACTTCAATGGAAACGACAAGAGACAATCAGTGAAAGAATAACCTCCAGTGTGAAGCAAAATAGTTTTCATGGAAGCAAAAGTAGTTTCTGTATTGATATTATTGTAATAAGTTTTGCTGAAGGTACCTGTCAGCAATGGTGGAAGGTACAGGTTCCAATCATTAGGATGAATATTAAAGGTATTCATATTATGTTCAAACCTTTGTATAAAGTCAAAGATGTCATCATCTGCTGTCATGCTACCAATAGAGTTAAGTACAGTTTGGTTCATCTTCTTGTCAGATTGATGTGAAGAGTCTGATGGGGGTGAGGATGAATGAGATTTGTTAATATGGGTATCAAATTTGCTGTTTAAAATGCCAATGGCTTTGCTCTGGTCAGACATCATTTTCTGGAACAACAAAAGTTGTGGGTCTATGCTCATTGATTTAGCTTTGTCAATTAATTCTTGTGCCTCTGATGTGTCAGAAAATGTGGCTGATGCTGATGCGTCATGAGGGGTTGCTGATTGAGGTTTGGATTTAGGTTGTGGACCTTGATCAAAAATGGTAAAATCATCATGTGAAATGGGAGGATCACAACTGATAGTGGAATCTGATATATCTGAAGCATTAGATGGGGGTGGTTGAGAGTTGGGTAATGAGGTTGGGGTGGTTACAGTGGGTGAAACTCTGGGTGCTAAACTTTTAAATGATTTACCCTTTTTCCCTCTGCCCGTCATGATGTAGGGTAATGAGAAACAATTATAACCAGTGCTAGACCAAAATAGATAGGAATCACAAAACAGACTGAATATAACTTGCTTGCTTGTTGCAGCTGAAACGAGAGAGAATAAGATGTCCTTCTTTGAAGGTTTGATACGACTGGAACAATGAGAGTTTCTACAAAATGAGTTCAGTATACTTCCTTGTAGAAATGTAGTAGTGAGTTTCTTCCAATCCAAGGTTTCAAACTTGAGAATGGAGAAGCAGTAGATAGGGGTCTTCCTTCTTTATGAAGTTGAAGAGTCAGGGAAAGTGTCTTCCTTCTTGTGAAGTTTGAAGAGGTAGAAATCTTCCTTCTTGGAGAAATTGAAGATAGGAATAAGACAAAGTCAAAGTAAGGAAAGTAGCTTGTGATGGTGTGAGTCGCTGAATCCACTACTCAAATTCTGATAAGAACTCGAGCACCGTCTGCCACCATGTGTGGTAAAATGCAACTCTAGGTTGAGAAAGCTGCCACCAGTTCTTGCTGTTCAAATCTTAAGTATCCTAAGCTGATTAAAGCTTTACACAGAACCTCCCATACAATGGCTAAATTGATTAAGAAGTTAAATGTAATTCGGACAATTCTTCAGCATGAGAGAAAACAAGACAAAAGAACAGATGCAAGAGTGTTCCTTTTATAGAACAGGGTCCTGCACAAGCTTAATGGGATGACAAATAAGTGTGTGCTGTGCTAATGGGTTCAGAACATACATTAATGGAATAGTGCTACTGAATAGAACATTTATTAATGGAATAGTATTAATGAGTTCAGATGTTCTGATAAGTAACGATTATTAGGAAATAAGTGTTCAGTGCTGTGGTGCTGTTATGTGGGGGTACTCCACCACAGGTATAATCATCCTGGAGCAGTCAAAATAATATAATTATAAAATTATAGCTACATAATACAAGAATAGTAATTTTTAATAGCTAGCTCAAAATGTCTTGTAGCAATCAGTGGTTCTCTGTCTGTGCATGTACCATGGTGGACCATATAAACAATAAACCCAGGGTTATTTACAGTCTACAGCTGTTAAACTTAGCAACACCAAATATGGTCATGAACAGAACTTGTCATATTAATAGATCATAATTGAAACTCATCATGTTAATTGTGACAGCTCTGACAAAAGGGAGCATTTCACGCAAACCAAAAAAATTGAGTTTTTTATGCTAATAAAAAGCAACAATTTATCTCAAACTAAAATACTGGAGGCTAAAACCTTCGACGCGCAGAGAAACTGGCAGTTGCTGTTTTCAGCAAAGCAATTGAACTAAAAATCGAGAAAACAAATTGAATTTCCACTTCCGGTATATAATTAACTTTTCCGTATACTTAACGGCGTACTCCGCATACGCAATTAAATCGTGACGAAGTTTTGCGTCGAGTTCTTTTTAGCTTTCGTAGCGTCTCACAGCCGGTCTTGTCGGAATCTTAGGCTACTCTACTCGATGTAGTGATAAACTTTCAGCCAGAGGTAAGCTGTAGATTGCATGCAATAGTCTCAAAGCTATGCCGTTTTTTTAGCTGCCCGTTTGAAACTCCGCCCATTCCCCGTTTATTGTACTTCGAGAACGAGAGAGAATAAAAAGTAGCTTGTCTTTCCACGGCACGCTTGGGGTCTTTTAAGTTGTTTTGACATTTGAAATTTGGCATAGACTTAGAGTAAGGGTCACTAAGACTAATTCTGCAAAAAACAAAAATTGGAGAAAGAAAGAATTTTTCCGATGACTTACTCCTGGAGCAATTTTTCCACGAAATGACCCCTTTTCACAGAGCCTGTCACAATTGATCATGCAATTTATACACACACTACATAAGAAAAAGGTTGAATTGAAACTTTTTACTGTGTGAATTGAGCAAATCTGGTCCTTCGGCAAAGCTAACAAAGACACCATATGCAGTCTCTGACATAAAATAAAGTCTCAGAACTGTACAGCCATATCTAGCAAGATGGTGAAGAAGAGGATGCTGCTCTTGAAGTTGGGTCAATACCTGATTCAGTAGCAGCAATGCAAACAAAATCACTGGCTAACACAAAGATTATTACAGTATGTAATTGACTATTTTTTCTTCCCAGCGTAGCAGTAGACAAAGGGTCTGGCTATGAGATTACTATCAATTACGGCCCTGTGTAGTTTCAATGGCAAACTTGAAGCACTGAGAAATAGTGTAATGCAAAACAAGCTCTGCCAGTAAAGAAATTATTTGCTCACATGAGTAAGGCGTGACAATAGGGGGGCCAACAATCGCTTATGAGCATATGGCCTACAATAAACCAGCTTTTTATGAAAAAATAAGTCGAAACTAAAAATTCTGGCACATTAAAGGAACTTAAAATGTTCATTGCAACATTTTAATGCTGGTTTCGATCTTCGGGAGGCTGTCCTCTTTGAGATCCGCTTTTTGTTGCGTGACAGAATGACTCATTGACAGAGTACTGTATCCCTCTCGCGCATGAGTACTGAGGGATAACAATGTTTTCCTGTTACATTAATCAATAAGATAAATGAGGCAAAATTCAGAAACAATTATGTAACATTGTAAACATCATGGTTAAAAAAGTAGAGAAAATAATATAAAGAAAACAATTAATTTTTGTAGCTATGTTACAATTGTTTTGTAATATTGGAGTAGATACTTTTCTATATGCTACAACATACATTTCGAGTTAAATTACATAAGCTTACCAGTTCCACCTAAAAGTGGTGTAGTTGGATCAGGTTCACCAGTAATAGAAGCCATTTTTTACCAAAACTATCCTTAAGACTTGATCATGAAAGACAGAACTCAATGGACCTTCAAAAAAATGTATAAGGCAGGTAATGTCTGTACACATTTGCCCTGATTTGAAATTGCCCCTTTACGCCTACATACTGTAAGTAGTCCATTTTTAGAGACTACAGTTTCATTTATGTGGCCACAATACTCACCATAAGGCTACACTGTTAAAAAGGGGATGTTTAGATAACTTAGTTTTGGTGTTAAATATGAGCCGCTGCCTGGACATCCCAGTAAAGCTTTATATTGTCTCCATAAAGATATTTGAAATGAAGAAACTAACGGATATAAGCTATCATTATGCTAACTTGTTATAATATGTATTAGTGTGGAAGTTATAAAGGCTCAAAGTGGGGTGTCCAGACAGCGCCTCCTGGCAAACACCTCACGAGGTGTTATTTAAGCACCCCATTTTAACAGTGTGCTCATGGTTGGAATGGTAGCTACTGGGTAGTCTCGCGCGCGCCATACCCTTGCCTATCCTAAAACCGCTACGCGGGGAAAGGAAGGGTCTGGACAACTGCCTATACTCGATTCGTTCCAGTGGAATGTAATCTTGACATCATACAACGCAATAAACCATTACGTAATCATCTAATTCATAGCGCGTACTAATTTCGAAAGCTTGTCAACTCAGCGGTTTTGTACAGTCAGACAGTTTAGTGGAAGAAGCCAACTAAGTGCAGCAGTATGGCCAGCCATCTAGATGGCATTATTGTTAAAGCTGCTGGCTCACTTGGATACACCCTTAAGCCAGAACAAAAGCAGGCTCTTCTGAAGTTTGTAGGAGGCCAGGATGTTTTTGTATCTTTGCCCACAGGATTTGGCAAGTCACTTTGTTATATACTTTTACCCAGAATATTTGACTTGTTACGAGGAGTAGAGAATAAATGTGTTATAATAGTGGTTTCACCATTAATAGCTCTGATGAAAAATCAAGTAGCATCCATCACTAAAATTGGGTTGTCAGCCACTTATGTTGGTGATAGAGACACAAAATTGGCATCTACATCTGAGCAAAGTGTTATGAAGGGTAACTTCAGTATTGTGTTCATAAGTCCTGAAGCTTTATTTATATCAACCAAATGGAAGAGTATGCTGTCATCAGATGTGTATAGAGAAAATTTAGTGGGTTTTATAGTGGATGAGGCACATTGTATCAAGAAATGGTAAGTACATTATCAGTGCATTGACATAACAGCCATAAATTGACTTTTACTTTGTGTAGGGGAGAACAATTCAGAAGAGAATTTTCTCACTTGGGTGAGATACGTAGTATTATTCCTGAATGTGTACGAGTGAGTAATGGCGTTAACAGCCACAGCAACGAAAACAACCAGAAAATTCATAATTGACAGTTTAAGCATGCAGTTACCAGGAATTATTTATATTCCACCAGTTAAGAACAACATTATTTATATGGTATTGGATAAGCCTAAGGACATTGGTGATTATTTTGAACAAATTGTGGAGAAGTTAAAGGTTGAAGGAATAAGTATGCATAGGATGATAATCTTTTGTAAATCTTACAACAACATCATTACTATTTACTCGTACTTCAAACAGAAACTTGGTGAACGTATGACCGAACCGCCTGGATCTCCAAACTTCGTAATAAATAGACTTGTTGATATATATACTCATTGTACACACGAGACTGTAAAGAACAAGATTATTTCACAATTTACAAAACCATCAGTACTTCGTATTGTCATTGCTACCATCGCATTTGGCATGGGAATCGACTGTCCCGACGTACACCATGTAATTCACTGGGGTGTGCCTACAGATGCTGAGATGTACGTGCAGGAAAGTGGTAGAGCTGGGAGAGACGGTGAACTATCATGTGCTACAATACTAAAGAGTGCTTCAGATTTGAACAAACAATACACAACACAACACATGATAGATTACTGTACAAATAAGTCTAGTATTTGTAGACGAAAGGTCCTTTTTAAAGATTTTCATGGCTGTAGTTTCACTTGCACTGGGTGCAAATGTTGTGATGTATGCCGGCTCTCATGTGAATGTGGACAATGTGCTCAAAACTTAAAAATATTTTTATGTAATATTTAATGTTTCAATTATAACAACAGATGAAATTAATGACATGATGAATAGTTAAACACATTTTTTATAATCCAATCTTTAAGTTCTTGTTCTGATAAGTTTCGTATTAAATTAGGTCTTAACTTGGAAAATGATTTGTGCATATATGATGAATCTAGAGTATTTGATACCAGCAACTGTTCAATCACCTGATGCAAATCATTCGTGTAAGATTTCTCACTGTGATCTCCACTCCTTCCGCGTATATCAGCTTGCTTATCAAATGCAGCCAACACCTTGATAAACTTGCCCACACATTTCCCAGCTCTCACAATTGCCTTTTCTGACTTGTTGGCTCCCAATACTTCAATGGAAGATTTAACAACTCTATTTAGATGTTCCATATGCAGATCACAGCTTATATTTCTGCCAAGTTGGCCATGGACATTGATAAAACGAGACCATTTTATTTGTTCTGCGAGGTTGGGTGGCAGAAAAACATTGCATTGCAGCAACAATGTCAATGCTTCCATGGCATAGTTGGTATGCCCAGTTGCTCTGAAAAGCAGTAAAAAATACTTCCACATTCGCAGAATTCGATCACCATCCCCCTCTCTTACAGCATCCTTGAAGTTGAGATGTAACAGACCAAGACTAATCACTTCCTTGCTGTAGTCAAGCTTTGAACAATTTCTAGAAGCTGACTGAGGTCGTGACGGCTCACCAAACTCTGCTTTCAGGTCAACATACTTCTCTACAATTGCAGAGGCAATTGTCATTAGTGCTGTGCAACGTGTAGAATCATCTTCCATCCACAAGTCTGGAGAGACAAGCGTAGGAAGGGGACAGTCCTCAATGGCTGTCATACCAAGGAAGGACATCACAGCAACCAAAATGTATCCAGTCACACACAGTTCCAGAAAATCTTCATTAGCATTTACATCACTTTTCACTTGCTTTGTCACGTTCCTCCTGTTGGTTAAATTCCTCAGTTGATATAGAGTACCCTTCTCCATTCCTGATGTAGTACTGAATAGCCTCTTCCATACAACCTGCAATTTATGGACAGTATTAAATTTTGTAAGCTGCAAAGTACTAACAGCAGAAGAGCAAAAAAAATTGTGGGCTTAGTACAAGGCTGTATTCATATGAACGGTGTAATGTGTAAGCTTCCCATCAACTATTAATGGTTATAATCAACCGATGTAGTTTACAGACATTCACAGTAATATCCAAGTGACATAGCTCCATATAGTCGCTGGAAGTCTTAACAGAGTGCTGCTGTTTCTAAATAGTGGCATTTTTTTAATACTCAAGTTTTTACTGGTAGCTTTGTGTTGTAGGTTAATATGGTAAGAAATATAATTTAAAAAAAGAAGAAAAGAAATGTCCGTATCAACCTGGGGGTGCCTCTACTGTGTCTTACATATTATTTATATAATATTCATTTGATACTGGAGAATATCACGAGTCGACTGGCTTAGTTCACACGAGTGCCGCAGGCACGAGTGCAAATGCAGCCAATCAGACAAGTGATATTCCTCAGTATCCAATGGATAATAATTTTATTATGTACTGCTCATGTGGGAATACCATAGTCACCGTTGCTATGACACTGTAAACACAATAAACAAGTTTATAACCTGGGGGGACGCGATAACCCAACGTAATAACTGGGAATACAGGTGATATGGGGAAGTATTGCACTACACCACATCTTGTACTTCAATGCATTTTCTATGTGGCAACAGTTATCAGGCCCTGTTCAATACATGATAATACTCCTAAACTGCATTCGTATTCTTTCTTTTCCTTAATTCTTTCTATGGTGCAACAGTACCTCTAAATTACTATAGCTAGCAAAAGTACATTGAAAGCTGTAATGAATAATAAATCACTATCTGAATTACACCCACACAATAAAACTTTCCCCGTTGTGCGTGAATGTACAACAAAGTTACCTCCATGAAGCACACTTTAGCATGCCAATCTTCTGCTACAGGCAAGATCCCTGCTAGGGTATGTCTCACAAGTTCAGATGTTGAACGTATCAGCTGAGCACCTCTTGCTCGAGAAACCGACAAGTAGTCACCACCAAGTAGGGTAGTCAAGAATTCTTTGTCATCAGTCACACCTGTGTCAGGGATATACTTCTCACAGCTCAAAGACGGAACGTACAATTGATAGTGCTCAAGAATCTCCGTCATATCATCATAGGATGTCTCATTCTTGAGCAAAACTCCGAGTGGAATCTGCATTGTTAGATTGTAAGTAAATTTGTTGCCCCACACAAAATCATTCCAAACAAGTCCTGCTCATCACATTACAGTTAAAATACTCACCACTTCACTTTTTACAGACATTTCCTTTGAGTATCTATGAGGAATATGGCTTTGTGCTAAGTTTTTGTAGTCTGTGCTGAAAAACGGCAGAAACTTCACAATTGCTCGTGACACCAACACAGAAAAGTCACTTTTCAGTGACTTGTAATCTTCTTCAGTAGGGATAACATCGAAAGCATTGACTTCTTGTGGTGCTACATCTGAATACTCAGAAAAGTCTATTCTGTCTTTCACACCATATCCATGAACACAGTGGAGAGAACGAGTTTGGCAGTCACTGCGCATGTATCGTGGTTTCACATTTTTATCGATGTTGTCAAATACAATCTTATACCCAGCATTAATAGACAAGCCTTCCTCACGCATTTCTACTGCTTCATCACTTGGCTCTGGAGTCGGTGTCGTGTCCTTATCAGGGTTATTGTCACTAAGCTCCAACGTTGGTGCTGTATCCATGCCAGGGTCATCACTCAGCTCTGCTGTGTCATTGAGCTCAAAAGTTGGTGCTGAGTTTGGGTCATCGCTAAGCTCTGCATCTGGATTGTCACTTTCTTCTTCACTGCTTGGGTTTGGTGACCACAAAGGAGATTGCGGAGGTGGGGAAGGTGACATCCCAAAGCCAATGAAAGGTTGCATGGTAGTCAACTGGTTATCCTGCATGTATATAATTTCTTTACTTTATGAGATGTACTGTATTATCAATCACATACCTTCAAGTCCAATTTCTCTTCAGCAACTTTCTTCCACTCCAGAACTGCTGTATCAAAGTCTTCTCCAAGGCTGTCCACTAAATTGATTGTTGCAGTGTGCGATAAGGATAAGCCAGCTTTCTGTAGCCGCATGTAGACCTACATTCATATACTTAGAATATACATACTATATTAGCATGTATAGTATTACATACCTGCTTTGCTGAATGCCCAGCATACAGGATCAAGGAGATTACCTGCTGTATGAGGGAACAAGATGGCCGCCTATGTTTGAGTATTATTCCACTTATCACTGCCAAAATTAGATCCTCATTGCTCCTAGGTGCCTTTGTTTTTAAGCAAGCCCTCAAAAGCGACAGGAGTGTGGGTGCATGGGAACACAGCTCATCAATGATTTCCTTACAGTCAAATGATGAAAGGACTTCTATTGATTTGCTACGCACTACAGAATGATGCTTGTCGGAACAAATACCTGCAATTTCACGACTTAGGATGCATGATACTGTTTTGATCATTGCCTTCCTTGTACAAGCATTCTGAGCACACTGATTGGAAAAGGACTGGTAGTTCTTCCGTATTAATGGCCTGCAAATTCGTCGCCTGGTTGGTGTAATCTGAAATGATTTCAACCTTGACTTGTAGTGAATAGTAGCCTAAAATATATTACCAAAATAAATTTTTTATAATAATAATAAGAAGCAAAACTTTACTGTAAGTGAAGGCGATCCAGTTCCAGCTGCAACAGATGTAGAGCCAGATGAGTCTGAGGGATTGGCTGAACTAAACAAGGGGCATGGCCCTGGGGTGACTGAAACTGGATGTACAGAGGGGATTGTATTACTGCCTCTAAGTATTGGGAGTGCCTGCGTTACATTATTGCTCAGCTCTCCCACTAGACAAAAAGTTGAATTTCCTGCTGCAGTATTTGTGGTTGAAATGTGGTGATAATGCCATATAGACTATTCATTTCATGGATAAAAGAAATATGATATTGCAGATAGAATTTCAGGTAGATGATAGTACTAAATACCAGGTATTTGACACTTAAGGATCACGTGGCATTTCATGTAGAATCCCAGGTACCTGACAGTTTATGGTCATGTGGCATTTCATGTAGAATCCCAGGTACCTGACAGTTTATGGTCATGTGGCATTTCATGTAGAATCCCAGGTACATGACAGTTAATGATCACATGACATTTCACCTTAATATCAGGTACAGGACACTTCAGGATCAGATGGCATTTCATGCGCAATATCAGGTACAGGACACTTCGGGATCAGATGGCATTTCATGCCAATATCAGGTACAGGACACTTCGGGATCAGGTGGCATTTCATGCCAATATCAGGTACAGGACACTTCGGGATCAGGTGGCATTTCATGCCAATATCAGGTACAGGACACTTCAGAATCAAATGGCATTTCATGTGCAATGTCAGGTACAGGACACTCTAGGATCACGTGGCATTTCATGTGGATTCATAATTAGCTAAACTGCAATAAAAGATATCATCAAGAATTTTTTTTTAAATTTGTCATCATAATAATCTGCTAATGTTCAGTCTTATTGCTCAGAAATTACCCAAGCAGGAAGATCTGGCGGAATCGGTCTCTGGGAAGACTTATCAGCAAGTATCCTCTGTTTCGTCTGCCTTTTTGCTTGGGCAGACTTGCTGGAGTGGAACTCGTCATCTACGTCCATCAAAAACTTGTTGACGCGATCTGCTCTCCAAGTTAAAGGTTTCACGTACAGCTCATCCTCGTCCCCGCTCTCCTCACTCGACATCATATTGGCCTCCAGCACCAACAGCCATTTCTTTCGGTCCGCATCATTGTATTTTCTTTTTATGAACACACTCTTTCTCTCCTGCAGTTTCTATAACAAAACAAACCATAAAACCAAATTAAAATTACCATGCTTAAAAATGAACTAAATTAGCTAATTTTGGATGACATCATTGTATGCTACTTATTTTCTTAGTTGTATTTACCCTTCTTATTCTTTCAGTTCTCCTCCTACATTTTCTCTTCATATCTGCCTTTCCTCGATCAGAGAGCGACCTTTGCTGGCCAAGATTTTTTAAATATGTGTACGCTGCTTTTGTACACAAAATTGAATATATTTTATATCACTTTTATATATTATAGTAATAATACTGACCTCTTATTTCAAAAGATTGGAAGTCAGAGTTGAGGCCCTTCACTTCCGCTACCAATCTATTGGTGACAGTCCTACTTTCCTCGCTCCGCCAATCATACCTGGATATTTTAACCATACACTATTTGAATGAAAAACTAATAACAAAACTTACATCTCTCCAAAACAAAATCCTGTAAATTCTTCTTCTTCGTCAATCAGCATTTTGTAAGTTTTACGGGTCTCCGACTAAAATCCAAAATACACAAAATGTTTTCAAGTGATACAAAATTCTTAATGAATAGACCCACATATAGAATAACAAAAAACTGTCATATACTGAATAATCAGCCACTACTAATAATTGGTAAAGTGTAGTCATACACAAACTCGTGGAGATAAAGGACTGTCATATACGGAATCAGCGACTACTAATAATTGGTAAAGGATAGTCTTACACAGACTCGTGGAGTAATAAAGGACTGTCATATACGGAATAATTAGCCACTACTTATGATTGGTAAAGGGTAGTCATGCACAGACTTGTGGGGTTATAAAGGACTGTCATAATATACGGAATAATTAGCCAATAGTAATAATTGGTAAAGGGTAGTCATACACAGACTCGTGGGAATAAAGGACTGTCATATACAGAATAATTAGCCAATACTAATAATTGGTAAAGGGTAGTCATACACAGACTCGGGTAATAAAAGATTGCCTAACCGAATAATCACCAATACTTAATTGTAAGCTTATCAGTCTAATACAACCCAGACCTCGTGTTAAGACTGTCATATACAGAATAATTAGCCAATACTACTAATTGGTAAGGGTAGTCATAACACAGACTCGGGAATAAAAGACGTCATCATACGAATAATCAGCCAATACTAATAATTGGTAAGGGTATTCATACACAGACGCGGGTATAAAAGACTGTCATATATCGGAAATAATCAAGCCACTACCTAATAATTGGTAAAGTGACATACACAAACTCGTGGAGATAAAGGACTGTCATATACTAATCAGCGACTACTAATAATTGGGTAAAGATTAGTCGTACAACAGACTCGTGGAGTAATACAGGACTGTCTATACGGAATAATTCGCCACACTTATGATTGGTAAAGGGTAGTCATGCCCATACTTGTGGGGTTATAAAGCCTGTCCCTAATATACGGAATAATTAGCCATGTAATAATTTGTAAGGTAGTCATACACAGACTCGGTAATCAAAGACTGTCATATACAGAATATTAGCCAATCTAATAATTGGTAAAGGGTATCAGACACAGGACTCGGTATAACAGACCTTCCTATAACGGATAATATCAGCCAATACTAATAATTGTGTAAAAGGGTAGTCAACACCACTCGGGTATAAAATGGAGACTGTCACATACAGAATAATTAGCCAATACTAATAATTGGTAAAGGGTAGTCATACACAGACTCGGGTAATAAAAGACTGTCATATACGGAATAATCAGCCAATACTAATAATTGGTAAAGGGTAGTCATACACAGACTCGGGTAATAAAAGACTGTCATATACGGAATAATCAGCCACTACTAATAATTGGTAAAGGGTAGTCATAGACAGACTTGTGGGGTAATAAAGAGAATAATCAGCCTATACTGATAATTGGTAAAGGGTAGTCATACACAGACTCGTGGAGTAATAAAGGACTGTCATATACGGAATAATTAGCCACTACTTATGATTGGTAAAGGGTAGTCATGCACAGACTTGTGGGGTTATAAAGGACTGTCATAATATACGGAATAATTAGCCAATAGTAATAATTGGTAAAGGGTAGTCATACACAGACTCGTGGGGTAATAAAGGACTGTCATATACGGAATGATCAGCCAATATTAATAATTGGTAAAGGGTAGTCATACACAGACTCGTGGATAAAGGGTAGTCATACACAGACTCGTGGGAATAAAAGACTGTCATATACGGAATAATCAGCCAATACTAATAATTGGTAAAGGGTAGTCATACACAGACTCGGGTAATAAAAGACTGTCATATACGGAATAATCAGCCACTACTAATAATTGGTAGTCATACACAGACTCGAGGGGTAATAAAGAACTGTCACATACAGAATAATTAGCCAATACTAATAATTGGTAAAGGGTAGTCATAGACAGACTTGTGGGGTAATAAAGAGAATAATCAGCCTATACTGATAATTGGTAAAGGGTAGTCATACACAGACTTGTGAAGTAATAAAGGACTGTCATAGCTATACGGAATGATCAGTCAATATTAATAATTGGTAAAGGGTAGTCATACACAGACTCGAGGGGTAATAAAGAACAGTCATATACGGAATAATTAGCCAATACTAATAATTGGTAAAGGGTAGTCTTACACAGACTTGTGGAGTAATAAAGGACTGTCATATATGGAATAATCAGCCAATATTAATAAAGTAGAATCTCTCTACAAAGGGACTCCGAAAAGCAAGTCGACTCTCCACAATAGTCAACATGGTTGGAATGGAACTGATTTTTATCATTGAAAATGGACTCTAAAAGCAACCAAACACCGTGCAAGGGCCAAAATTGATGCCCCCAAGCACCTTTCTAGAGGTTCAACTGTAATTAATAATTGGTAAAGGGTAGCCTTACACAGACTCGAGGGGTAATAAAGGACTGTCATATAAGAAGTACCCCGCCAATACTTATAATTGGTAAAGGGTAGTCTTACACAGACTCTTATGTTATATACGGAATAATCAGCCAATAGTAATAATTGGTAAAGGGTAGTCATACACAGACTTGTGGAGTAATAAAGGACTGTCATATACGAAATGATCAGTCAATATTAATAATTGGTAAAAGGTAGTCATACACAGACTCGAGGGGTAATAAAGAACTGTCACATACAGAATAATTAGCCAATACTAATAATTGGTAAAGGGTAGTCATAGACAGACTTGTGGGGTAATAAAGGACTCATATACGGAATAATTAGCCAATACTACTAATTGGTAAAGGGTAGTCATACACAGACTCGTGGAGTAATAAAGGACTGTCATAGCTATACGGAATAATCAGCCAATACTAATAATTGGTAAAGGGTAGTCTTACAGAGACTTGTGGAGTAATAAAGGACTGTCATATACGGAATGATCAGTCAATATTAATAATTAAAGGATAGTCATACACAGACTCGAGGGGTAATAAAGAACTGTCACATACAGAATAATTAGCCAATACTAATAATTGGTAAAGGGTAGTCTTACAGAGACTTGTGGAGTAATAAAGGACTGTCATATACGGAATGATCAGTCAATATTAATAATTGGTAAAGGATAGTCATACACAGACTCGAGGGGTAATAAAGAACTGTCACATACAGAATAATTAGCCAATACTAATAATT
>WLWD01000995.1_pt1 | contig 32211 bp, 18 predicted proteins | sample 6712731 | NCBI WGS metagenome assembly WLWD01 (sample SAMN12718690, study PRJNA576275) | sponge metagenome | isolation source: marine sponge | host: Mycale hentscheli | place: New Zealand: South Island, Marlborough, Capsize Point | collected 2014-11-01
AATTTTATTGTGTCTGTCCTATTTCTGCAAGGCTACATTTTTAGTATTGTATTCATCAGTTTTAAACTGTATTTAGATTATTGTACACTGGTAGCAACAATTTGTAGTTATATAAAATGAAAAATCTTAGGTAGTTATCTGCATATTTCACTTTGTTTAATTATCAAATATTTTTGCAGTTAAGGTGCAACCAAGTGATCCAATTTTCTTTAGAGTTGGAGAGTCAAGAACTATTACCTGTACACTAGATCCTTCCACTGACTTCATTGGCTGGAATGTAGCATTAAAAAGTGGTAACACTGTCAGTGTAAATCACACCAAATCTAATTTGAAAGGAGTGACCGCAGTTTTAGAATCTAGAGTATCTACATTGACTCTAAATACTTCAAATACCAGTATTATATCAGTTACTTGTGTTGCTGGCAAAGCATCTCCTATCATGTTTTATGAACAAGAAGTATTTGTAACAATATATGGTAAGCATAATTTTAATGCTTTTGCTAAAACAATAACCAATTACCCAGTGCATTTTTTTTTAATTGTAGTTGATTATCTCAAAAAATGTTATCAAATTATTCATTCCTTAAAGACGTGATAAAACAAACAAAATTCATCAATACGAAAGTTTTGTGGCCACTAGTAATTGACTGCTACTCAATTCATATTTACAGATCTCAGTCTTTCATTATGCATTAGAAATCATGAGATCTCAGTCTTTCATTATGCATTAGAAATTATGCCATTAGAAATTATGAGATAACTTCAAAAATTTTTTTGGTATGTGGTAGTAGCATAATTTAACCAATTCATCTGCTTCCATTTCTGTGCATACAACACTTTATTGATAATTTTTTCAATAGACTTTGGCAGTCATCGCTGAATCTTTACTAACTATCCCTCAATAACTGAAATGTATATTATATATATATATTTTTTTTTTTTTCCCGGAAAATCCATAAAATATATATTGTAAAATGTTATCGTGTAAAAGTTATGTGTATATGAATTTCTTAAATGAAACGGCTAAGTTCTTTTATTATTCTTAACCAATACACTGTACTGTACATATTGTCTATCCTCACCTGTATTTTAGCTACATTTACTGTAAATGCATTCATCTTGTAATTTCATAAAGAAAGATTTTTATTTGACCATTTAAACACTATTATTACAGGTACTCCAGAACCAACTGATTTTTCATATCAACTCACAGCAAATCAACTTGAAGTTTCATGGAATTACACAAGAATTGAGATGGCTACAGTTGTATTCAATCTGAGTCTAACATTTTTACAACCTAGTACCATTACCAATATGAAAGCTGTAGTACAAGATGAAAGAATGACTACATTCAATTTAATAGGTGACAGATCATGTGATCCTTTCAAATTTTGTATCACAGGCAGAAATGTGTTAGGACAGGGAGACCTATTCTGTGATCAAGAAACTTTACCTTATGTACCACACTTAGAAAGTATCAGTTTTTCGATGAGTAAAAGTGAAAGAAATTTCATAGTATCGGTTAATGTAACAGTAAGTTAATCAAGAACGAAGAAAACATTCCTTGATTTATTCTACATTATACTTTAATTTCCCTATTCCATTGTTCCTATTTAACTATTCTCTTCCCCCCCACCCCCACCCCCACCCCCACCTCCAATCTTTACCTTTCTTCCTTTCTTACATTAAGTTTAATGACTTTACCAATAATTATTATTATTTACCAGGTACCACTAGAGTGTCGTGATAGGGAAGCCAAATTTATACTTGAAGTGACATCAAATGAAACCAGAACCTCTCAACCAGTGTCAGTAAAACCAATTACTACACTAGAAGTAGATCATTTAGTAAAGAACTCTGATTACAGTTTTAGAGTATTGTCACTTAATTCTATTGGAAAAGAACAATCTCAAAACATTTTCTTCTGTAAGTGAACTTAGATGTTTTAATAACTATTTATTATTATAGTGTTTAGTTAAGTATTCATTAGTAGAAAACGTTATAATGGGTGGCTCACATGATGTGTACTTTCTTGTCAGCTACAAAGTGCCTTAAAGGAGTTGTAATCTGTCCATTTGAAAAAGAAGGCGGATTCCAAGTGTTTTGTGATTATACTAGTGGATGTGAAGATATGGGATGTAATTACATCATCACTGGAGAAAATATAACATACATTACAGGAACTATATCTCCCAATAGCTTCTCTCATTTATCAATAAGCATTCATTCTTACAATTCTATTACAGTTAATAATAAATATCATTCAGTGAGACACCCATTGCTTATAAATTCAATCAGATCTTGTTTAAAAAGTAAACCATTTTAATTTTTACATTCAAATTATTACATACAATTATATATCCAGAAGGAAGTTTAATTCGCAAGGCCAAATCTTCAAACTATAGGACTTCAAAGACTATTGCTATTACCATAGTGATTGCTAAAGTAGCACATATAGTCACTCAATGGTAAGCTGTGTTTTATGATGTATATAATTTGTAATAGCATACAATTATCATTACTATTATTATTGGGCAAATGAAGCAAGCTTCTCACTAATGGATCTATATTGAGATTTGGTAATTATATACATGTACATATATCTTGCCCTCAAATCAAATGGATATCCATCTAGTGTTGTCTCAAATAATTCTTTAGTTCTACCGAATACACAGATTTGTGACTAATCTTGTACAAAAGTGATTCAAAGCCACAGTTGTTCAACCATGTATACACGATATTTCTGAATAAATCAGAAGAATACTTCTATCACTCAGTATCAGAACCTCGTTCAAACCACACAGAACACTGAGAACACTCCCATGTCCATGTAAAGGATTGAACACCTACCTCATATAAGTAAGGCATTGTAGATAAAACACATTGTGGTACATGTCAACAAGCATATATCGAGAAAACAAGTTGTACACTCCATCTTAGAAATAAAGAGCACAAGAGATCACTTATTTCAGACAGCACCTATTCACTTCAGCAGACACAGAACGTGCCATCAAGAAAAATCGCGTCATACACTTACTGGGACACTGCTGAAGAAATAGACTCATATAGCAATCAATACCACAGATGCTATTAAGAGTCTTGGCACATCAGAAATAAGTAGAGTTCTTCTATGAATTGGAATGAAGGGCTACTAAAAACAGTGTATAACTATCTCATCCTTAGAAAATATAACTCTGTATCCTAAGGATCAGTTTATCATAAAGCTACTTTGCATGTGATGTTTGATGCGTGTTGGTTTATTTTAGTCACACTCAGGCTCATAGTAATTTCAATCATTTTTATTCTGAATAGGGCCACTGAATAGTGTGCCGAAATGTCTATATTATAAGAATTATGGTTAGTGAAATTAAAAATAAAGATTTGGTCATTGGTTTGAATTTGATAAATTCTGATAATGCCTTGGTCCACTTTGCTCACTTGGCAATCTTACCAATTGTCTACAAATTTAATAATGATGGCAATTTGCTAAGTGAAGATTATTATCTGAAGATTAGTTACTAATTGAAAATTACATGGCTTACTTCTTGCTGTAAGCTTACAACATCATATTTATAGGTACCCTTAAATAACTCAGCCAAAAATTGATGGATCTTTATTAGTGTGGTAATGCTTTTTATGATCTATTATGAGCAAACAGGTACATATTATTAATTGTAGAGCATTTTATATTTTTTTATTTACTGTAAGAGTAAATAAAAATGCTTACAGCTGTTTTTATATTGCTATTACATTACAGTTGACATCTGACCTTGTGTAAGTTGTTTAAATGTCACAGTGTTGGCGAAGGTATGACATTTTGGTGTATTTCATTGAGCATATGGTACTAAAGACACTCAGTAAATGTAGCCAGAGACACCATATAACATGCTTGTGGAATTATAATAATGGTATATAACAATGCTTAGCTACTATTATGATATTTTATTGTATATCACATAACAGCTTATTTATATTTCAATAGTATATCTAGTATAAGAACTTACCATATATAGTCACATTTAGAAATTTGTTTTTTTCTTCACGAAAGTGAGTATTAATACCAACACATTCTATTGTTATACAATCAATAACTATTTCTGAAGTATTTAGTAAGACAACAGAAGTAGTCCTAGTAAAATCCGTAACAATTATCCCATCAGTTACTATGCCAACTACATTTTTATCAAACGGCTGCTCAAATCCTGTTATTGTCCATCTCGATAGAATCAATCCATTGGTAACATTACAGAATATCCTTGACTCAGTATTCATAGGAAGGACTAAATATTCCTTTGGAAATATGGCAACTTTAGTCATCAAAACATGTCATTAAAACAAAAAAAACATAATTACTATTATTAAACTTCATAATTATTACAATAGTGAAAGTTAATAACTCAAGTATTTTGTGAATAGCTACCCACTAACTGAATAGTGTGCCAAAATGTCTATATAACAATTGCTTTATTGAATTAATATCATTCCTATAATGAGTTCATGATAGTTATTTGTATCACAATTTTAAAATAAATTTTGGTTTATTTGAACTTGAAACTGCAGAATTAAAGTAAAGAGGTATCAAAAGTTTCTCAATAGATTGTAATTAAAAACAAATAGATTCTTTTAATTTAACTTTATATACAAATTCTTAGTCAAATGTCCCTTTTTAGTTGAATTTGAAAATATTAACGAAATATTGATCTAGTTTTGCTTTAATCTCACCCTCTACACCACTATAACCATAAACCAAACTAATATGAAAACTACTATTATACCCCAAAAAGTTCTTAAAGAGTGTACTGCTCAATCCCTAATAACATATTTAATAAGATTTTCTAACCACTTTGTGGCAATGATGAAGTGTAAGAACTATAAATTTGATTATAAAAAATGTAACAAAGGGTTTGGGGCCCTGTTTCAATATTTACAATAATGTGATAAAAGCATCAAATGTGGTACACATGAAGAAAACCTCCTCACTAGCATAGCTGGATTAGGACACCTTTACTTTCACCTTTGGTTAACTTTAAGTGCTAATTAATATAATTGTTATCATGGATTTAGCATTTCTTTTACTTAAGGTATAAAATACATGGTATATTTTAAATAAAAGCAAATCTTATACACAGAAGCATAAAATTTGAATAACATTTATAACTTAAACAATTTTTTAGTTATCGTCATTTATGTGTTAACCATAATAATAATAATACATATTTTGGTCCTTTTGGTGACCACAAATGGTAATGGGTGAACAATAGTGGGACGTCAGCACAGCTATTTAATTATCAATTTGGTTACAAATGCTCCAAATTTTTGCAATCTAGCCAATAGTGTATATAAAGCGGACATGTAGCCAATTTGGTTCTTAAGGGAAATACTACTTTTGTTTAATATAGCAGCCTTGTAATCCATTTTCTTCATGTTCAAATTTCAATTTTGAGCACTGCAAAAAAAAAAGATTTAGAGGGTAGTCAGTAGTTGCCTTTCCTGAAATCTGATGTGGCCTGTTTTATATTTGGTGTCAAGCAAGAGGGGAAATTTAGAAAAATTGTTTCGGCATGAATCTCAAGCCTTCCTACCAGCTCTTCATGATGATTGCAGTTTTCACCAATCATTACAAGTCATGTTTTATGTAGCTTACAAGATGAAAATGAGACTCTGCTGGCAAACTGTGTTATATTTAGATAGAGCAGTCATTGTTCAAATGCTGAAGCTTACAGCTTAAAAAACATTAGATTATTACCCTGAGATTTCATCCTATATAATTATAGGGTATGGTCCTAGTAATGTGCTGTAGCCCTTCCCTTTTACTCCCTTTAATAATAATTTTTAGGCCAGAAAAATTAATTTGCTTCAAAAGCAGATATAAAACAGGTCTAAAAAATTTGCAGTAACATGTGATGAGAGCTATTATCAAGAGAGGTGATATTTGGGGATTGGCTCTACTACCTTTCCTAACAGTTGGGGGTGGAGAAAAACACACGGTCGTCTCTACATACCAGCCAATCTTGCCTGAAGCTGTACATGCTTGCTAAGAACTGTTATCTTGCAAGTACAAGAAGGACTGTGTATTATTTGGCCAATGTTGTTTCAAAGCAGTTCCATGAAATGATTATCTGCATTTAGTATGCAGTGTAACAGCCCAAATTATGTTGAGGAAAGGCTGCCATAAAAATGTGTATGTAACACAAAGAAAGCTAGTCTGACATGCTCATTGATATTAGTGAAGATGCATAATTTAGAAAGAAAATTGTAAATTGTGTATCTATAGTGGCCCCTACTATACAATTGACTACATTAATTTGCTTTTGTTTCAGTACAATAAAACTAATTACATTTTTTTCCAAGAAATAGTTTCCTCATTATGCTCATAATTACAGTAATCGTGCTAGCATATCGAAATAACTTAATATGCTCAGTGATTAGGTAGACCTAATCATGAAAAAAATGAAACAAATTCATGAGAAAAATTGAAAGTACACAGAAATTTTAGCTAGTGATAACAGTAGATTTATATAATTGTCAAATTCAACCATGAAAAAAAATTTGAACAAGCAACAACCACTAAATTCTGTCCAGATTTAATAAATGCTGAACTTTTTCTGCTTTAGTAAACTACAAACTGTGTTTACGAACTTCTTGTGACTCAACATATCAATAAATAGAGGCGTGTTCAAAAGATCCCAATTATTTTTTGAGTAAACATTACAGCATTATTTTTCAAAAATAAATTCCAACTTCTGATAGGGTTGTATCCTTCCCACTTGAATACCTTGAAATAAAATAGAGTAATGATAGTGATGGTGATGAGCAGGGGGGGATTTAGGGGGGAGGGGCCTCGACCTGGTGTTGTATCAGAACCTCTTTCTTACCTGTAATTGGAATTAAAATTATAATAGCAATCATTTTTTGTTCCTCGTTATTTTTCCTTGTACTCAAACAATAATTGCAATCTTTTGAACGCCCCTCTATTTATTGATATGCTGAGTCAGAATTTTTTCTTTGTATTTGGAATGCCCCTCTATTATTATTTATTGATATGCTGAGTCACAATTTTTTCTTTGTATTTGGAACGCCCCTCTATTTATTGATATGCTGAGTCAGAATTTTTTCCTTTGTATTCCGTGGACATTCCCTCCAAACCACACCAGCCACTAAACTTCCGATTTCCAAAGCGTCGTTTTGGCATGAAGAAAGTGGTGGAAAGGAGTTTCCAGCCTAGTTGGTTCGAAAAATGGCCTTTTACACTATGATGAGAGTAAGGATGTGGTGTTTTGTCACACCTGCAACAGATTGCTAAAATAACAATTGCAACTCTGAATTCAATAAGGAATGATGAAGCTTTTGAACATTTTTGGAAGACTGTTAATGTTAAAGCAAACAAATTGGATATTGATGAGCCTAAACTTCCAAGATGTCGTAGAAGACCGAAAAGGCATAATGATGGCTATCACCCTGGTGATTTTCATGACACACCTGAAGCATGTTACAGACAGATCTACTTTGAAGCTTTAGATTTAATTATAAATTGTATAGAAGAAGGGTTTGATCAGCCTGGCTAAATATAATATCATATTGAGCTACCACTGGTGAAAGCATGTAAGAAAGATAGTTTGGAATCAGAACTAACAACTGTTTGTGAGACATACAATGATGACTTCAACAAAGATCTCCTAAAAACTCAGCTTAATAATACTGGGAGCAAATTACAAGGAAACCAGCAATGTTACAATATGGGATGTAAAAAAACACTTAAAGTCACTGTCACATGGCCAGCTGTCCCTCATTTCACAAGTCAAAAGGCTTTTGGTAATGCCAGCAATGAATGCATCCTCTGAATGATCTTTGAGTGGATTGGAACGAGTCAAGACTTATCTTCGATCAACTATGTCGCAGGAACGTCTCAATTATTTAATGATTCTGCACACATACAAGGAAAGCACTGATTTATTGGATATGAAAGTTATAGTGAATGAATTTATTTCTAATTCAGAACATCATAATAGTTTATTTGCAATTATTATATTAATAATGCTGTTCTATATCACTTATTGGTTATGTATTTAATTAATTACTCATCAATTCATAATCATTAGTTTAAATAATGCTATATCAAATGCAGTTGTTACACTTAGACCACACCAACTTCCATGGGGTGTGGCTCAGCAATATAGCCACACCTATTTCCTGACCTGAACAACTAAAAATTGCTTACTACGGCTCAGCAGGTATGTGTACTGGGATTCTTATAGTTGAAAATGTGGTGGAGGTAATCTTCAAACTCTGTCCATGAGCATTATTATGTGCATAATAGGATAATTCAAGTAGCATAATTACTACAATGATGAGCATTGCCAGCATAGGAGAGCATAATTTGCTAACCCCTACTATTCGTTCCTTTTCTTTATTCTAGACATAAACACTTCGTAAATTTGTTTTTAGTTCCAATATTTTTCTTTCATGATTTTAGCATTTCATTCTTTACAGTTTTGGACTGTCACATTATAGTGCTAATTAGTGTGCAGATGAATATTAGAATATAATCTTGTAGGAAATACATAGCCAACATTTTCTATAAGTGGCTATAGCTATTTCACCCCTTACTGAAAAGAGTACACCCCTTAACAAATCCTAGATCAGACCCTGAATACCTTCAGGAGGAAGTAAAGTACTGGATGTCATTCTAGGCCCCTCAACAATTGAACACAAGCTATTAGTTAAATTATCACATGAATTATATTAAAAACCAGGCCAAGCAATTAAATAATGAAAAACAAAACAAAAAAAAACAGTCTTGTAGCGGACTGCTCAGCCAACATATGTAAGCGATTAATTAATAAAACTGTTTTTCTAAGGTAATATGTAAATTTCCATCCTAGCTAAGGGAAACTGCTAGCTAGCTACATTAACACACAATGAAAATGAGCTGTAATAATACTAACCATGATACTACCTTCACCTATACTTACTTAAAGTGCCAAGTCTACTTTGTTTAGAAATACTACATTATTAATTGTACCAAAAGGAAGAATTGCAAAATTCCTGACTCAGCACATTAAGAATGGATGGAGTGCATTATTAAGAAAATGATCGGACCGCAGATAATAAGTCAGGGGAATGAAAAAGGGACTGACTCATCTTGTAGGGTGCTCTTTTTGAAAAATGGGCTCATGCTCAGGGGGTCCCGTATGGCTCTAGTCGAACCCCTCTAGATTTGTCCCTAGCATAGATAGTGCAAAACAATTAATGTGTTGATTCATCACTACTGAGATGAATTGACACATTAATTTTTATGTTTTCTTAGCTAGTAGATCCAATTTTTAATACCTATTAAAAAAATAGAGCAAATAGTTAAGTATCAAGTCCATAAATAAAGCGGATAGCTAGTTAAACATCACATTATATGGCCTGAACAATCTAATTTAGTTATCTCATAGTCAAGTAATAGCTATCACTTACTTTGTTCTCCAGTTTCCTTGATAGTCAAACTGAAGCTGAGAGCAAGAAAAAGTAGCACCGACATCATTTACTGTTAGTAGTCATACGGAAAGGACAAGGTTAAAGAGCTATTAAAATCAAGGCTCGGGCGACGCCCTAGCAATGCAATAATATAATGACGGGCTAACGTCGTGCCACCTTAAAAACAAGTGGGCTACGCCAATACGCAAGTAATTTCCCCACCCCTACCTCAGCCTACACATTTAAATGTGGGTTGCGATCTTGCGATCTTATGTAATACTTAGTTATCATGAAGTTGAAGGAGATACAATCACTGGATATTAAATATATTATATCAATAGTATATCTAATTATAGATGTATGAGAGTTTAAGTAAGTAGAATCAATGGTTATACAATATGAAATTGTTATGAATTTAGTTAGTGTTAACAATATGATTTGACTGACAATATGGGAGTGGATGTGGTTACATTCACTATATTTTTGTATTATAAGTCAGACTGATATATATGTTGTGCTTGAAAAAGTTCTTAGATAATGGAACTACCACTATATCAATTGAGAAATAATAATAGCAGCTTAAATCAACTAATAACATACCTAATAGTATAATTATGGCAGCAAATCTGTTGGCCTCTTTATATGTTAAACAATGGTTGCAAATTAAATACAAAAAAAATTAAGCCATCATAGTTGTTTCAATGCATTCAATTGTATGAAGACATAATGATGCAAGGGAAGAGATGCAAAATTTCTGTTAGTTTACCAGCACTGCTATTACCGCTTGAAGGGGTGGAGCTAGAGCTTTAAAACTCTGAAAATCCACTTTGTGCCCCCCAAGAACCCTAAATCAGTTTTAATACCAGCTGAAACTCCTCCAACTCAAATTTTATGTTGTCCCACATTTATTGCCTCATTTGAAGCATTTACTGCAGGAACTATACATATATACATGTATATATATATATATTATATACATTGCTAAATGGGAAAAAAATTCTTGCCACTAAGTGTTAGCAGACATAATTTATATTGCTATTATTTGATAATTAACTTTTTAAAAATTTCAATACAAATTTTAATATCCCTTATTCTAAGTATGAAATGTTTGAAAATGTCATAAAAACTATGAATTATTAATGTAAACACAAAATATAACCTCACTGTCACTGATATCAATGGAGATGATGTGACTTCAATACAACAAGTGGATGTTCACTTCTTCTCCTCATGCTTACCACTAACAAGTCAGGATTAAAAAAAAAATTGTCATATGCTATTATTATTCTTATGAGCAATCTTTATTGTTAGGTACCGAAATTAGAACTGTCAGTTCAGCAACAATTTATTTTATAAACATATTGATTACATTTGTAACCATCGGAGTATTCATGTTTCTAGTACGGGAACAAAAATCACAATTTTTGTTAAAATGCAAATTTGTTGAAGCATAAACTAAGCTTAGATATATGACATTTAAATTTTTGCTTAGTTCTAGTATATTTACGATAATGAAAAAGAATGTGACTGCTTATTTAACAAACATACAGCAAATAAATTAATTATTGCAAATATTGGAAAAATACAATTCAAACTTTTGTATGTACTTATACATACATGTGTATTCTCTACCTAGTAATCAGTTTTGAAAACTTAAGCTGTTTTACATTAAAAAGGTATTTTCATAGAGGTAATGGGTACAATAGGCTCACAGTACAGTAATAATAATGATAATGAAAAGTTTCTTTAGTAGCTAACCCTGAAGTGAAGGTGGAATAGCTCAGCCGCAGCAAATCTATAAGGAAAAAAAACATTAGTGGAAGGGTAAGAAATCTGCATAAAAAAGATATAACAATCACACAAAATGCAGGTGACATCACAGCCACTTGGTCATATAGATATACTATGGCTATGAGATACACAAAGAAAAATTAATCCAATCACTAATGTTCTAATTGAGCTTATTGTTATTATTAATAGATCAGTTATTTTGTCAATGTAATCCCAAAAATACTAGACACATAAATCATTCAGTGGTTTCATGTCATTGATGATAACTTTGCTTTAATTACAGTTTCTAATTTACTTTTCATCATTATACGTAACTTTTATCTTTTTGTAATGACAAATATAGTGTAAAAGTGTAGATATTTAAATTTTAATTATTCTATTGGATCCAAAATGACACTGAATTAGGCAATACCAAAATAAGGTTATTCAGAAGAAACATAATGCACTTGCTTTACATAGTATCTAATATATTTATCATTTCTTAAAGTTTAAGCTTGAAAAATTATAATGTTTCACCATAAAAGCAATGTGGTCTTCATACTGTATGTTGGATATGATAACTTAAAGTAGAATTTAATAACATGTTTACACTTTCATTCGTACTTTACATTATCTTAGAATAAACAACCCAAATATGTATTATCAGGAAAGTCATTCATGTTAATACTTTGTAAACTATCATACTGATATTATGAATACAGTGTAACAGTTGTCAATACAAAATTAGTCTCATTAAAATAACATATTTATTGTAATATTGCAAACAGCACAGACACAATTTATAGTAATACCAATAATTCTCTCTGAATTGGAAATATATAGAATTTACTAGGAAGATCTATGATTCCTGTCAAATGTGTTACAATGACGATGAACTAGTATATGTTCTCACCTCTCTATATTTCAAGTATTGAGTCCCAAGTGCCTCCCATTAGCTTGACTTTAATAAAATCATGTTGTGATTACCCTATATGATAACTTTTTCTCTGTCTTAGTTGTATTTGTCAACATAGTGAAGGACAAGATTATTGTAAAAGGAATAAGATAGTTTCACTAGCAAGTTAATTTATAACATTTTTTATCTATACTTCATGCCAAGAAATTTATCCTGTTATTGAACCTATGTATTCTTTCACTAATGACAATATGAATTTCCTGCAAACATTTTACTTGGCACTAGATAATAAAATCAATCTATGGCTGACAACATGAAAGTAGTTATTTCCATGCCATTAACATCAATATCAACATACCAATTAAATTGCTTTAAATCAAGGAGAGGAAATAGGATAACTAATTTACTGGTCATGCAACTATTTATGTTTTGAGTTAGTCTATTGAGTGAAGCTGTTTATGGTTCAAAATTGTGATTGTAATTCCTATAAATGTGAGTTATAAAAAACAATTACTGAAGAATACACCATGTAGCCAATAGTTAAGCAGGCCAAACAAATTGAACTTACTAATTGTGATTTCGTATCAAACACCATGCAGTACTTCTTTTCCATGTCAAAGACAAGCTGTATTTTGGTTCTGTGGCTACAAAACCTTTATAGTCAATCAAATATTTGTATAAGGTATACAATCATAAACATATACCCTATTTTGCATCATCCACCCCTAGTACTGTCAGAATATGGTATCCCTGTATAGCTTGCTCACCACTACATCAGCAAGATCTTAATTGAGACACATTAGTGATGGTATCGCATATCCCTTCAATAATGTTGGTAAAGTTACTATAGATGTAAATTATTTAATAACTCAATTGAAAAGGTAAAGTTGTTTACAGCCAGTATAACCTTTGGCTACATGATGTAACCTTCTTTAATCATGTTTAGAACTCACCTTTATTATGCATTATAATTACAGTTTTTGTTAACCCTGAGTCTACCTCGAAACATAAATTGTTGATAAGACAAGATATCAGCTCTCTGTACCCAAATTCTTTTCCTAGATTTTAAACAAAATTACTCCATAACCTACTGGTGATGTTGTGCATGTGTACAGTCTGGAAGTAACTACATTGCCAGTCTATTATGACATGTGACTACAAACACAATCTGTGGTTAATTTACTGAGCAGGAAATAACTTTGATTATACACACTATCACTATGGAGTCACAGTAGATGACATTGATGCAAGTTTACTGCAGCGTTGGTGTATTTGTCAAAGACTATTTTCAAAATGTATCCTCATCGAGTACTTGTTTATATGCAAAGCAACACTCAACAGATACGATTTTTTGTCAATTCATAAATACACAGCTAGTAGAATATGTTAGAAAACTCAATAATGCTGAGCTGTCACTCAAGAAGTATCTCATGAAATGCACAAGAAATAATCTAAAATTAGTTAGAATTTAAATACTATTAAAATTGCCAATTGGTGTAAACACATTATAGGATGAACTAAAACTATTTTCAGTTAGCAAACACACGTAAGTAGAAAACAATTTTATGTGCTTTATGTTAGTTGCACAATTTCCACCGTGCTACGTCAACAAACACGATGTATAATAATATTCAATATAGTTGCCAAGACTTTGCACTACACAAATATTGCAGTTTTAGTTTACATATGATTGGTTTATTTAGATTCTTGACCTTTTGTTGACATGGCTGTAGTAATAAGACATCATGTTTATTGACGTAGCACTGGTGGAAATTGTGTGTAATACTGCACGTAAAATTGTTTGCTAATTTCGTGTTTTGCTAACTGAAAATAGTTTTAGTTCATACTATAATGTGTTTACACCAATTGTACAATTTAATAGTGGTAAAATTCTAACTATTTTAGATTATTTCTTGTGAATTTCATGAGATACGTCTTGACAGATCATATAATTTAATTCTATAATGGAGTATAATTTTCACTGTGTAATTTCTGCAAGTAGTTATGGTTCAGATTTCTTCTTACATAGCTAAGTATCTGGTAGTCTACACTGCTTAATGTATAATAGAAATGATCATAATTGTGCTATGAATTTACCTTACAAAGAATGCTACTCTATGGTAAAAGTAATTTTGTAAGGGATCACTTTATTTTTATAGTCTACACAATCAGTACGATAACTTCTTCAATTTTGTCTCAATTCAATCTTTGACTTATTACCAGCCATTGTGCTATTGGACTAAATGGGATTATGTACCTAACAGGAAAATAATTATTTTGAATACCTTGTAGAGGTAACCTAGCTCAATCATAACAATCATGATACTTATGAATCAATACACATATCATTCACTTATATCATATCTTTGTTCTGGAAGTGTGGGAATATACATGTTTACAACTGTAGATAAATAAATAAAACAAGCTCTTGCACATAGTGCAATATTACTCTGTTGTTATTATTTTTACTGCTCAGAAACTGAAAATTAGGAGAAACACAAAGAAACAATGTGGCTAAAAAATGTCAACAGCAGTGATTATACGCAGACTATAACATAACACTATACACACACCCACAAATACAGCACACATGCACACACTCTTGTAAAAGTCAAAACGTTTGCACATTCTAAACACAACAAACTGTTCGAAGATCAACAAATAAATGTATTTTAAATGTATAGCCTTGTTTTGGAATAAACCATGAGTAAAGCTGACCTCATAGGTATGGCCCAGATTTATTACAAATATGTATGACACTACATGCAAGAGTATATATCAACATAATAGTTAGATGTTGGTTCTGAAACTACTATTTTAGAGTCCCTGAAGGCCCTTGATCGAGCGCAGTGAGGGTGCTATACTTAGAGCCAGCTGGACATAAAAATACAATGCACAGTGGCTAACTAATGTAGAACATAACAACTGTTCCTAACAATACAATTAAGAGGGACTCTACATATAGAAGCCCAGCCCTGAAAGCAGGGGCACAACATAGAGAATCCTTCCCTAAATAGCCTAAGGAATTTAAAGTCCATCTGTCACAATACAAAAACTACAAAAGCAATGTTCTAAATGTAATTACCACCTTAAGTGTAACTATATTGTGATAATAGTTAGATTCTCACGAGGAGTGTAAATCATAACTAAAAATATTTATCTTAGTTATTTTAATTAACTAAGTCACCGTGACAATCAAACTTAAGCAACACTAACTTAACAACTAATGTGAAGCACTGCATTAAAATCACCACAATTTTACATCTTATTGTACTACAATAAACAATAAGATGTAAAATTGTGGTGATTTTAATGCAGTCCTCTAGTCTTAACATTGTGGGGTTGTCTTCCGAACTTAGTTCGATTTTATTTTAGAGGCATTTGGGTCTGTTTAAAACTTCTTGCAAGTGACTTGAGCCAATTCACATATATATTTTTTGCTGCTTTGTGGGAGCAACTATTACTCGGGGTTCTCACGGGGAGCAACCATTAGCGCAAGATTCCTTTTTTAGTTGACGGAATGGTGAACCTTAGAGACGTTCAGGTATCTGTCAGTGTAGCACACTCCCAATTCTAGCATTCATTAGGTTGCGGTTGTTGTCAATAGGAATGCTTAGAACAACTGTTGCTACAGGTCTTCATTGGGTTGATCTGATTTTATTAGCCATGTTCGGCTTACTGCAAATGTCATGCAAATCTACAGGTTTCAGTCTTTATGAATTAGTTTGGGGTATTAAAATGAGAACTCCACTTGATATTGTGCATTGTGGATGAGTTCTGAACATTTAAATACTAATGAATGGGCCAAAAAGTTACCAGAAAAAATAGAAGTACTAAGGAATTAGGCAGCAGATATGAGTGCTATTGTGAGTGTCAAGAGAAGAGAGGACTATGATAAAGTGAAGAGTGATAGGAATTATAATGTTGGTGGTGGTATGGTTTGGATCGGGATCCCTGGCAAAAATACTAAGTTTGAAGATGTTTGGAAGGGCCTTTGAGAAGGAGTTAAGTACAGTAAATTTTAGAGTGAGTAATGTGGACCACATGAAAACTTGAACTATTCACAATAATTCAGCTAAATAGTATGACAATAGAGTCACTAGTGTTACTCAGGCACTGTTTTAGCTGATATTCTAGGTTTAGATAAGAGTAATGTTTCTCTCTCATAGGAGATGTTCACATGTCTGGTGAGCCTGATGTTATTTTTAATAAATTAATGATGTTCTTTATGGGTCTGCTGGAAAGTACAGCAACGGAAAAGCACGCATTTGAGTAGAGGATGAGGCAAAACCAGTTTTCTTTAAGTCGTATTATTATGTGCCTCATGCAGTGAAGGATAAGAATAATGCAGCAGTTGAGCAGTCTCAGAAGGATTGGTAAAGGATAGAGACTTCCCCTGGGGTGCTCTAATTGTTCCAGTCACTAAGCCAGATGATGCTGTGAGGTTGTGTGTTGATTATTGAAGTCTGAATAAAGTCATTCTCCAGATTTAGTGCCACATATCTCATCTAGGTGACTTGTGCTCCATAAGATTGGCAAATCCAAAGTGCTGCTATAGTTGTATAATTATGATGAAAAGGTACTATCAGGTTAGAACCTGATAGTACCTTCAGGTTAGAACCTGATAGTACCTTTTCATCATATCCAACTTTGGCAGCAGTCAAATCATGAGATCACTCAATTAGTATAATAGCTGAGTGATCTCATGATTTGACTGCTTTTGCACTCCTGGGATAATTTTTCGATTTAAAGTTCTCCCATTTAGTTTGAGTGCTTCAGCAATATTTCAGAAGATTATGGCAAAAGTGTTGAAGGATTGTGTTCATTTTTCTGTGGTGTATATTGATTATAATTTAATTTTTTTTCTGATTCCATGAGTGACCATTTGATTTACAGTTACATTAAAATACTGGATGCTATACAAATGTCTGGTTAAAGGCTGAGGAGGGATAAGTGTGTATGGACTAAGAGGTATGTAGAGTTTCTTGGTCATTTTGTGGGCAATAGTGTTCTGGCTGTTCGTAAACATCATGTGAATTTTTTGTTCTTCTGATTTCCAAGAAATAAATTTGAGAGCTTTTCTGGGCTCTATAGAATATTATAGAAACTTTATTCCTAACTTTCAACTATTCCTCATTGCTGACACCTTCTACCTCTGCCAAGACACACCCAGTAAAGTTCATTGGTCCTATATCCCTGACACCCTGTTCATGTTCCAATGATACACTTAACTCAATCTCATACAAAAGAAAGTTAGCTTTTAGATTGTGGTCAAGTATTTACATATTTATTTTGACAGTGGCAATTATTATGAGTCAGTTGGCTTCATTTACAATAGTGCCAGTGGCAAGAGTGTAATTATTGCTAATCATACAATTGATATTCTCGTGATAATAAATAAATAATAAATATTTATGTGTGTACAAAGCATAATGAAAAATGTTATAACCTCAGGAGACATAACAACCCAACAAAATAACACATCAGAGAAGTAATGTACAAATAACTTATCAAAACAACTTTTTGTTTACTTTCAAATGCCTTTCACTAAGTCAAAACTGATATTAACTACATGTCCCCGCACTATAGGAAATGTTTCTATGCTAAGTTTCCTATACTTATATCCATCATTGTAAATCTCACTAATGTAAATAGATCAAATAGAAGTATATATAACAATCACACTGTATTATATCACCATAGTTACTGCACTGACACAATTATGTCATTCCGATTTCTTTTGTTGTTGTTGTTGTTGTTTTTATTTCTCATGTATAGCTATTTACAAGGAATTCATTTCATGATTAAGGATTATTGATCATCAATTCCATATCTTTGTTTTCTTTTCTTTACGTTGTTTAATAAGGTAGATGATAAAATATTTTTTAATATTTAATTTTATTACGTACATGGATACATAAAAAAATGAAATTGTTATTAAAACGGTAATTGTGCTTAGTAGTCTCATACAAAAAACACTCCTCTGATACTTAATTATTATTCTATTTTTTATGCATTATGTAACATGTCAGTATTCATCTACCCTCACTTCAAATATTCTGAAATAGAATTCCCTGAAGTGTAACCCCAATTATTATATGATTTGTGGTAAAGGGTTACACAATAAACTCAAGATATGACACATATTATCAATCCTTTCAATGACACTGTCACTGTGACAAAGAACCAGAATAGAGAAGTATTGCACTCTCAAATACGACAATGAAATAACTCTACTAATAGGGAAAATGTATACTTGTATGGATATAGCCAAAGTCACTAATCATTGAGATGCACTGTTCATACTTTTGCCATTTTATAGACTATATTTGTCATTACAAAAGAGACAGTGTTTTATATTATAATGAAAAATAACTGCATGTAAAGCATTGTTATCAACAATGATACTAAACTACTTCAGATTACATTGACAAAATATCTGCTGTATTATTAATAACAATAAGCTAAATGATAAAATTAGTTATTGGATTAACATTTCTTTTTATATCTCAGTGCCATAGATCAATATGACTCAGTTGCTATGGTGTCATTTGCCTAATTAAAACTTCCAAAATTATCAGATGCTGTGGAACTGTAAACTTAAATCTATTAGTCTAAATATTTTACTGATCAATTACATCATCAAGAATAGTATTGATGAGACTTTAGGACTGTTATCTGGAATACTTGTTTCTCTTGTGGCATGGTCAGTGTTTTGCGTTTATCATCCATAAGTCAAGTATATGTCATGCCCCACCCCTTCATTCATTATTGTTGTATCACTCTTGTAGACTGACATGTATTGGAGGGAGCGTTCTGTTACTTGTAGCTGTCTATTGTAGTCCTATACTTAGTTTCTAGAGCTGAGACCAGTTCCAATAAGGTGTTACATACAATATTGTTATTTTGTATCAATAAACATGAGAAATCGAAAGAACAACAGCACAATCTTACTAAATCTTGAATAACTGAGTTATGGTTTCAGATAAGTATGTACAAAATATATTATTATAATTATATTATGTTATTGTTACACAAAATTCTTTAACTTCATGATTGAAAATGAAAGTGGGTTTATAGTGTAATATCATTAAGAGTCATAATTCATATTATTGACTCACTCATTTCTGATAAAACTGATAAATATTACAAATGCTTTAAACAGTAAGATGGGATTAAAATAAGTGGTTAAAGTGTATATAAGCATTCTTGCAATTTATAAACAATGAAATTGAATTTATGATACTTTAACTTGAAAAAACTTTAAGTGCACAGTTATGCTAAGTTATACAAGTTTTGTATACATGGTAACTTCTCGAAGTTTTACATTATTATGTACTACAAATGAAGTGAACCTATAATCCCAAATGTTATTCCACCACCAAAGTTTGTTATGAGTATGTATAAAGAACGTCATAACAAATCCTGACATGTAATTCTACATAAGTTCTATAACTTGTGTGCAAATTTCTTTTTAATTTTAATTGTGTCTGGTTCAGATTAAAATGTATGAGGCCACAGATTGAATAGCATTGAATTATTGCAACATCAAATTTTTAAGGAAAAAAACTACGATTCAGTTTACATCATTATAATTATTATTTGTACAGTAAACAATCAGGATAGTAATGTGTTCTTTCATAGGCTGCACAAAAAACTTCACTACACATTATATGGTAGCCATTTGTAAATTCTGACAAAAATATTGCAGTATGTATTGCACCCATTAGAGTTTATGAAAAAAATTCTAGTATACGAACAGCTTGAAGAGTCTCTGTAGCAAATCACTGGAGTATACTCGTGATTAATTAAACTAAAAATAATAATAAATAAATAAATTGAGATTTTGTTCCCACGCTATAAACTTACTGCAAAAAATGCCAAAAATTAATGATAAATTAACACAAACAAAGCTAGTGAGAAACTTTTATAAAAGATCAACCATAGTTCTATTACACACTTTCGTAAAGTGGAATTGGACTAGACTGTGATACAGTGGAATGATCTTTTTTCTTTACGATGTCATATGACAGATTAGTCTCACACGTGAAGTCGTCAGTTGGTGGAGTAGAAATGACGTCTACTATACCATATGATACATTATTGTCATACTGAAGAGAAACCTAAATATAAGAGATATGAGAATTTAATGTGAAAGCACACCACGAATTATTTTTATTATATTTCTCCCCTAATTTTATATGTAGGTTAATTATTTTTCAGTTCATTAATTTACTATACATTACAGATATTATTACGAATAAGGCAAAACATAATTAGCTGAATATCAGCTCATTAAATTTCACTTTTTTAATGAAACGACATCGAAGTGATATACTTTTGTTTTTGTTTTTTTATAATGTAATTTGAAATTATTTCTCACAAAACATTAAAATTGGAGTTTTCTTATGCTTTTTTCTAAGGCTATTATTAAAGCTATATAGTATCAATCAACCTTCCACTACATACAAACTAGCTATTTTAGTTACCAAATACAATAAAATGTTTCATTAATGTAGCCTATGCTTGTAAAATATTACAGATAATATAGAATACTATAAGAACATATGCTAAAATTGAATTTTATTGAACCATGTAGCTATAATTTAATTTTACATAACGTGTATAATAATAATTTTTTATATGTGTATACAATTATAAGGCAAAGTTTTTAGTTCAATCTTTAAATTTGGAACTAGGGTTTAATTTGTTATGGTTCAGCTATAAAACATTGTAGTCAATTACTCTAAAAAAAATTTTTTTATTCACATTTAATTTTTATGCTCACCTCTTTTATTTTTAGTCTAATCTTTTTCGATCTTAACTACATTACATTGCTACATTGCTACCACATTATTTTAAACCACTAGACCAATATTCCATATTGAAAGTCATTGCTTGGAACAACTTATGATTAACTTAACTTCTCCAGTTCTAAATAACTGCTTTATAATTACAAAATATTTTCAGTAAATTTATATTATTTAATAATAGTGTTAGTACCAATATTTCTATAGAGTGCTGATTGCATCTAAATGTTTAACATTACATCTCACATAAAGTTCTGCTATGGACACAAAATATTTGTAAAATTTATTTTAGAGAAACAAATATAGTTTAGTGGATTGTGAAACTGAATAACTATTATCCTCTTTATGTGACCACATTAAATTATAGAAAGGAATTCTGGCACTATCTAATTGTTAATGTTTGTACATTAGTTACTTATTATGAGTTAAGTTTACATTTCATAAAATACGCTCATAAATTATTCCAATAAAAACTTAGTGGAAGAAACCAAAGTAAAAGTATCTGGTCTGACTCAGATGAAAAGAGCTATAAATACATTCTTCATATATTTACAATGGTACTCCACACTCAGTAATTTTCTGTAGCAAAAAAAAACTAGCTACAAAGTGAATCACACTTTGCAATAATAACAATTTAGTGATAATGTCTTCAAAACACTGAAATATAATGTTCCCATTATTGAGTGTTCCTAACCAATAGTTTTGTGTACCATTATGAATGATATCCATATCCACCACACATAGCAGGAGAACACTTGCACCTAACATATGGGCTAAAAAAGGGCCACAAATAGACCAAATAAAAAAATCAATTGACTGCATTACTACTGAAGAAAATAAGATCACCTGAGACTGCTACAGTAGGTACTGATTGTGATAATTAGTGGTATAAAAATCTATTTATGGCACGATTTGATCATACTTGAATTGTTGCGATCTCTTTGTCAGCTGATTTAATGCCCACCTCAGCATACATGATGTCAGCTTGTGAGGAATTGGTCAATGTTGGATTCTTAACTGAAGAAACATTATCTCCATCCTCATTAAAATTGGAAGTGAACGAGATTCCAGTTTCCACTGTCATGTCCGTCTTCTCAAAAGTACAGGCTTGGTTTCCAGAATTGAGGGCCACTTGAGGATTACTACTGTCCTAATATAAGGATTACACCACCATTAGCCAATAATAGCAAATATTACAAGACAAATTCAGTTGTATTGAAAATGTTATTCTTTAAACCTGATCATGGTTCATACATTTTGAATTAAATAGACTAATGACAAAAAAAAACATTTCTTTATTTTCTATTATCTGCTTTTGAAACCAGGTGTAGTTTCTCTATCATTTCTTTCTCACTTGTACATCTACTGCTATTATTAACTTACATTAATTTCTACCCTTGGTCCTCTGTTTACTCGAGATCTTTGAAATGAAACACAATACTCATATTATTATTGACATTTAAATAGACTCAACTAACCTTTGAAACTTTTGCAATACACAACATCCACCACAACAATCTATAATGTGCAACATATTTAAAAATTTACTGTATCTATGAATTGACTTACTAAGGTAACAAAGGCAGCAGATTAGTATGACAGTGAATATTGAAACTCCAATGGCCACAACGAGTGCTACAACACTTGCAACTATTGCAACTACTACACTGCCAGAATCTGTTGTAGTAATTATTGTATAGTCACTAGGATCTGCAGTAAACAAATTGAAAATTTGCTATTATTATCATAATTATTACGGGGAATTTATCTCTAACCTGTTGTTTTAGAGCATAAGAAAATTAAATTGACTTCAAATTGCATGACAGAAGTTCTATTTTCTCCATTGACATCAGCAATTGTGGTTAGATTATATAGTGTTTTCAATTCAATATTCACAGAATCAGAGCTATTTTCTATTATGGTATAATTGCCATCAGTGGCTCGTGATAATGTATGCATACAGTTGTTATAGGAGCATCCAATGATATTTACATGTTAAATTATATTCTTCTGCATTCATTGAAGGGCAAACATTGAGACCTATTGCACCTATATTAATAATAGAATGAATATTGACTTCTTCTGAACTCTATTTTATAACTTACAAAGTAAATATGGTTCAGAGTATCCCAGTCCTAGACTGTTGTTAGATTTGATTGTCAAGTTATATACTAATTGTTCTTCTAAGCCAGTAATACTGACAGTGGACAATGGGCTAGCTATTGTCAGTGGCATTATTGTTCCATCCATATGATTTCTAAGCATAGCAACATACATCGTTTGTTTATTGCGACACTCCTGTGGTACCTGTATAATATTGGATAATAACTTATGTTAATTACAATAGTCAACTTATACTAACCTGTAATGTCACATTTAATGAGTAGGAGTCCCCCACTCTAAATAATGAATATTCAATATCATTTGTGGAAGGTATGTAAGGTAGAGTCTTGTTTACACATGAAGGTGAACTTTGTCCTACTATATTAGTAGCTGTGATACACATGGTAAAGGGATCACATGACCTCACTCCTTCCAGCGTGAAGTTATAGGAGTCAGTATCAGTCACATACTCAGTGATGTCTTTCAATTGACTTGGACTCAAGAATGTGAGAGTAAAAGTGAAATCAACAGATACTGTAGGAATGATTCTATAATCCCATGAAGTCATCAGTGAATGACCATTCAAAGATATGCTCAATTCACTTGGAGGATCTGGGATGCCTGCAATTAGTTTAATGTAAAGAAATTATGTCATTGCATTCTTCCAGGATTTTGTGTGTCTCAGCATTAAGGCATGACTGCTTGAGAATTTGTTCATGATAATATTATATTCTTTGCCCTGATACAACTTTTTAGGTAATGAACTAAATATTACTTTTCTTGTTAAATTGTGAACCTTTTTTGAAAAGAGGCTCAGCTTATACTTAATTTGCAAATTTTTGTATACTTTTGTACTTCTCTATGCTTAGCTACTAACTTCCAAATAATGATCATTTTCTATAGCTTCATGGCTCACTAGATGCCTGTAATAATTGGTACTGTAGTCAGGTTTGTTATAGTTAATTTTAGATGTTTGTGACAGAGTAGACTAAAACGCAAAATTTGGCACATATCTACTTTTGATTATACTTAATAATTATTAGAAGGGGTCAAATAAAAATATCACTTCTACTGCGAAATATCCCTTTTTTTATGAAATATGAGAAAATTATTATCTCTAATCTTATGACTTTATTAAAGTGTAAATAATTTTACAGATATTTTAGGGTATATCTAATTCAATTTCAGCTTTGATAAATATACTCTCCTTAAAATATATTGAAATAAAATCATTAATTAATATTTGGGATGTTATAACTAACTTTGAGGATTATGTCAAACTTTTAGCTACGTATAATATTTATGCAAACCTAGAAAAGCCTCCACACAAATATATAATTTGGTAGAGTTTAGAAAATTGAAATATTATCATCTGTCATAGGCATCAATACATTATATTCTAGCATTGCAAGAAACAAATTAATGTTAAATTATTTTAGAACTATTTAACAAGTAATTGTTGCATGGTTTAGGACCGTAAATTTGATTTCAACTTCTTCCATTACAGTGGTGTCATTGTGTTCATATAATGTGTTAATCAAAATCAAAATTGAGTTTTTGTATTTACTTTGTAAAACATTCTGAAGCCCATCATGAGAAGAGTATTCTTTCCATCAATTTGCTCTTCACATTCTGATTTAAAATGCTTGTATTTTCAAACATGTTTGCTGATGTCTACCTATATGCCCAAGCTACAGAGGCAGTCAACGAAAGACTATGGAGAAATACAAGCTTAAAAATGTAATCTCCACTCTTATAAGCTCAGCAAATGTTCTGGATGATGAAAGCTAGTCACCATCATCCATGTGCAAAGATGATATAGACCTCATTAAACTGTGATACTTACTTTTGTATAGACAAAGATTATGATTATGATACTTGGCAATAATGACTACTTAGTCACTACTAGTAATTTTAGTCAAAAGTGACGTGTTCTGCAACTCTTCTCAACTGTCTAAACTTAGTACTTTATTATGCAATGTTTATTTAGCCTCAACTTCAAGTGGTAACTTCAGCATCTGCTATTCATTGCATGCACATGGCTTCCTGAGTTTCTAAACTCGCACTTATACTTTGAATATGGATTTGTACAATGTACATTGTGTTAATATTCACACACCTAGCCAAAAGATGAATTTTGATAAAGTTAGAGGCAGAGACAAACTGGTATTTTTGTTGCATGCCTTCTAATATTAATATTAGAAGGAATGTTATAAATAAACTAAGCCAAGTTTGGTGTTTTAGTCCACTCCATCATGATTGAAACAATAACAAACCTCACTACTACAGTATATGTAACTAGTAAGAGGAAAAGTATGCTAGCCTGCTTAGAATCATATTATTAGCCTGCCAAGATTGTAGCAGGCTGCGCCATCCCCATTCAGTTCACCCTTAATTTTATTATAGGAAATAATAGTAAGGCCCAGCTACTGTTGGTATTAAGGATGTGAAACTTGGGTGAAGAGGTCATGCGCTAGGATTTCATTTGTTGGTACAACGCTGCAGTGCTATGTTTATTACAAGGTGCCATAGTGGTAGACCCATGACGGAAATCGCTAACTGTCCAAGGTTTCACAATATCGTTAGATGCACGTGATCCAACCAGTTAGCCAAATGGGTGGGAATGTGAAATACATAAGTCTAATCCTTCATCGTTGGGAGTGGGTGAAGATGCTTGCTCACATGCAATTCTAACACACATTTGATAACTTAAACAGTCCTAATCATACTATTGCTAAATCATTATATTGTTGGACAGTGTAGTGCTGTAGCCACAAATACATGCCTAAATTTTCTAAATCACATTGTTCCAGCAAAATATTTAAATTAACAATCATTTGAACAGCTTCTTGACCTAAGCCACTAACATAATTGTGGGGGTCAGGTAGATAGGCTGCCACCAGAGAATCAGCAGCGCACCGGCAAGGTTGGAGAGAGGTTAATCGCTCGCCTCACAGTGGCCCAAATTACACACGTTAGTTAGGCTACGTTTATGTAATTGAGAAAACTGAAATCTCACAAAACCGGAAGTGCGGCTAGACTTTATAGTCCTTGGTCCAGCCACACCCACATCATGACATGACACAAAATAAGTTACACACACGAATTGCACACGGCACTATACCTATTCACGGCTCACAAAACTCAATGATTAAATGACACACACACACATAAATGTTCTGAGTTCATTTCTCGTCTTTCTCTTCTCTCTTCTTCTTTTCCTTCTTCTTTGGCTTCACTTCCGTCTCTGGGCTGGCTGGCCCCACAGGCCCCCCCGCCAAGCCTTGTCGCATCTTGCGACTAGGCTGAGAAACCTCTTGGACAGGCAGCCCTTGATTCGCCTCCTCTTCAATGTCATAATCCTGGCGGCTCAGCCCATCCGCGTTCCCGTTCATCCGTCCTGGGCGGTAACTGATGGACACATCGTAGTCTTGCAGTTTGAGGGCCATCCTCATCAAACGTTTGTTTAGATGACTGCTCGACATCAGGGCTACACAGGCACGATGGTCAGTCACCACGTCAACATGGGCGCCGCTGACGTAGTAGTCGAAATGGCGCACAGTCTCCACAATGGCCAGTGACTCCAGCTCTGTCACTGAATACCTCTGTTCCGGGCCTCTCAATTGCCTGCTGTAAAAAGCCACAGGCAGCTCCTTGATTCCACGCACGACATGCAAACACCCGCCAATACCACCTCCTGAAGCATCGGTGTAGATCTTCAGCTGGTCCTGCTTTTGTGGAATAAAAAGAACACACGCATTACACAATAAAGTCTTTAGCTCACCAAACGCTCGTGTCATTTGCTCACTCCAGGCGATCATCCGTGGAGCAGTCAGGGAGGTGGCCGGATTCAGGTTGCAGGAGTGGTCAGCAAAATTCGGAATAAAGTCACGGTAGTACCCGATCGACCCCAAGAAAGCCCTCAGCTGCTTCTTGGTAATTGGCTTCCTGTACTCCCTCATTGCCCTGACCCTTGCCTCCGGTATCCCAATGCACCCACTGCCTATCTGGTGCCCCAGATAAGACATGGACTTCCTCCCAAACTCACATTTTTTCCACTTCACTTTCAACCCAGCTTCACTCAAAACTCTCAAAACCGAACTTAAATCACTCACATGCTTCTCCCATGACTCACTATAGACAACGACGTCATCTATGTAGTTACAACTTACATCCCTCACGGGTCTCAAAACACGTTCAATTATGGACTGGAAAATTGCTGGGGCGTTCTTCAGGCCAAACGGCATTCGCTTGAACCAGAACTTCCCCAAGGGGCAACTGAATGTGGTGTATTTCTTAGACCCCTCCTCCATCTTCACCTGGTGGAACCCGGCAGTGAGATCCAACTTGGACAACACCGCACTGGGCCCCACTTTGTCCATGATCTCCCTCAAGGATGGTAACCAAAACCGCCTCAAGGGAGTCTGTGCGTTCACCTCGCGATAATCCACACACAACCTAATGGTCCCATCCTTCTTCTTTATAGGGACTATGGGGCTGGACCACTCCTCATCACATTCTTCTATAATATCAGCGTCCAGCAACTTCCTGATCTCAACTTCAACCTTCTCCCGAATATGCACAGGCAAGTTACGGGGTGGGATGTTGACAACTTTAGCTCCCTCAGACAACACTATTTTACACTCCCCCGACTCACACAAACCTGGCATCTCACTAAAACACTCCCCACGCTCACTCACTAATCTCACTATATCTTCCTCACAATACTCCTCACAATACTCGTCTCCTAGTAAACTCTTTCCTTCCCACTCACTCATGCACTCATCTTCCTCGGCCACCACACTAATCCCCGCTAAATACTTGGATATCTCACGCTGATTATAGGTCTTCAAGTTATTAATATGGGCTAAGCGGACATGCTCACTCCCTTCTCTCTTGAGCCTGTAAGTGACCCGGGAGATCTTGTCACATATAGTGTAGGGACCCTCCCAGGAACCCGACAAAGCCAGGTGTAACCCCGGTATCCTAACTAACACCTGGTCACCCACACTGTACTCCCTGTCCGACTTGTGTCTGTTAAAAACCTCTGCCCTATTGGCGTTCACTTTCAGTTCATGGGCGGTTGCCAGATCGTGTAATAAGGCCAACTTGTCCTGTAAAGACACCACCCACTCACTAAGATCCATACCCTGGTACACATCTTCAACCCACCCTGAATAGAGCAGGTCTAAGGGGCCACACATACTCCTCCCATAAACCAGCTCATGGGGCGAATACCCCGTGGACCGGCAAGGGACCTGTCTAATGGCATACAAGGCCATGGGGAGAAAATCTGACCAATCCACCCCCTTCTCCTTGGCCTTGCCCAACATAGGCTTGAGAGTTCCGTGAAATCTCTCAAGCATTCCATTAGATTGGGGTCGGTAGGGCGACGACCGGATTTGGTCGCAACCAAGAATTTCACACATCCTACCTACTACCTTACTAAGGAATACAGTGCCACGGTCACTGAGGATCCTGCTAGGAATCCCCGTCCTGAATATTATTGCACACATACCATTGGCCACTGAGTCAGCAGTCACCGACCTCAGGGCCACAGCCTCAGGCCACCTAGACGCCAAACAAATGTAAGTTAATACATATTTGACGCCTCCTCTTGCCTTTGGTAAAGGGCCCACCAAATCAAAGGCCACCGAGTCGAAGGGCACTGAAATAACGGGCCTCTCGACCATCTTGACTGCTACATTCCCTGCACGATTGTGCTTGAGACATACCTCACACTCAGATACATACTTAACCACATCCTTCCCCAAACCTGGCCATGAAAATCTCCGGTTCAACAAAACTCTCATTGCCTTGACACCAACGTGTCCGTTGTTGTCGTGTGCCAGTCTCAACACCTCAGCCCTCCTGTTTACAGGAAGGACTAAACGGCGCCTCTCATCACCTGAGGCGTCAACAAGCACATGAAACAACATGTTGTTGTCCCATGTATAGCCATTAGCGTGCTGACCAGCAAGCTCCCTGCAGACCCTCAAAGTATCATCATCCTCTACTTGCTTCCTAAGCAACTCAACTTCACTCCTCACAACATTACTTGGACAACCGAAGCTCACCAACACGCATTCCTCTGCACTACCATCCTTAACCACATCACTAACACATTCCTCATCCTTCTTCTCCAGCACCCTTTCTTCCTCACACACAATATTCACATCTTCACCAACGCTCCCCTCAATAGTAGGACCAATACTCACTGAAACATCCCATCTCTCGGGACCCTCTGACTCTTGTGAAGTCTGTACCACCTCACTCTCGACCTCCCCGGCGGGTGCAGCCGATGGAGCAGTCACCCCCGGTTCAACCAAGAGGAGGGGCACATCAGAGGACTTAGTCTGCTCCACTGCTTGAGACACGGCCCTCTTAAATTCAGACCGCGTCACAACAGCGGAGGCAGACACAGGAGGGTCCAGCAAAGGAGCCTCCTGTCCGGTCAACATCGTGTGATGCCGGGCCTCCCTCTCACACAAGGACTTGAGAGCAGACAAAGCCGCTCCCTCATCCTCAGGTGGAGAACTCAAGAACACAAATGATTCTCTCTCACCCTGGTTACTGACGGCCACTACCTGGTCAAATACTTCCCCACACAATTCAAACCTGACCTTGGCTAGGGGGCGACGAATTGACTTGCCATCAGCCAATACTAGCACCTTGTACTCTCCAGTAAAGTGGGTTGGGTCAACCAGGTCCCGAGAGATCATTGACATCACCGCCCCAGAGTCCTGAAGAAACATGCACCAGCGGCCATTGCACTTCCCCTTGAACTCGTACAACTCGTTCTCAGAGGAGGCAACAGCTTGGCTTCTGGACGTGTGACGCTTGGTACTCGCTGACTTGTCGTCAACTTTCCCCTCATCCTTCTTACTCACACGGTCCGCCCTATTAGGACAATCAAAGGCCATGTGACCTTGTGTATTACACACAAAGCACGTTACATGGGCGGATCTCTCACCTCTCCGGCACTCAGCTGCCATGTGCCCATAACCCTGGCATTTATAACACTTAACAGCCTCAGAGCCCTCCCTAGAACCCTTATGGCTATCAAATCTGGGCTTCCCTCTCTCATGGGAATCTCTAGTTCTGGTTCCGGACCTTAAAGTCTCTGCCACGTCATTGAGGTCCTCATAAGAGCCAATCTGCTTAGACTCCAAGAGGCATCTCTCTGAGGGGTACAAAGTGTTGCGGAACAGACCTGTGACCACTGCCAAAGGAACATCCTTGGCAGAATCACAGGAAAGCACTAACCTATCCATCATGTCCCTCAACATTTGGAAACGTGCAACATGGTCCATCCCCCTAAACTCTCTCTGTGATGTACCAAATAACTTATCCGTGACGGCTGCTCTACTTAATCCCAGTTTCTTAATCAAAGCCCTTTTGAGGGCGTCATAGGTACACTCCCCTTCACTGACCACACCCCTTACCGCCTTCCTTGCTTTAGGGGTAAGTTTCCTCAACAGGATTCGTTTCCACCTCTTACGGGGTATCTCTAGATCTAAAAGATCAGCTTCCAGCCCCATAATATAGTGGTGAATTTCGTCACTATCCCGATAAGAAACGATTGACTGGACTTCACGGTTGGCACGCTCATGCTGCCTAGAAACATGCTGGTCGCTCACAGATAACACAAAAGATTTAATTAGCCTCCTGACATCCCTTCCCGCAATTTGGTCATCAATATCAGACGCACTCTCAACATCTGACCCAGACTCATAACTCTCACTATCCACATTCTCTTCCTCACTCACAGATCTCACAGAACTAGCACGGGAGGTAGGGCGCACAGATGCCCCAGCAGATCTACGGGTCCCACTACCCTCACGTCTACTTTCTCTCCTCCCCACCGAACTCTTACGGCTCATTCTTCTCTCAGACCTTACACTACAGTCCCTAGGTTTCACTCTAACCTCACTGGACTCTCTATCACGCACTGTTGACACACTATCCTCACGACTCGCCACACTCTCACTCACCACATCACTCATACTACTCAATAACTCAATTGAATCATCATCCTTACCAGTAGCACACGCCCCCCTGGGCACTCTCTCGCTAGACTCCAGCAAATGGGTCTCACCTTCCTTTACTGAAGCCAATCCCAAATCAGCAACCGAGGACTCACTCCCGGAATACTGACCAGAATACTGACCATACTGGGACATACTCCTGCACTGACGCGCCCTCCTTTCCCTTGCAGGTTCCTTCCTCTTTGACCTCCCTGACATCCACGTCCACCGGTTGAGCAGACACGCAGACGTCCAGAAATCTAAAGGAAAACAAAAAATCAAAAGCACAAGTTAACAAAACGCACTAAAATTGAAGTTCACGTAAAACGCAAAAATAATACACGGAACGCAAAGAAATGATACAAAAATTAATTGAACACGTGGCATGAACAGTAATTAGAAACGTTACAAAAATTAATCGAACCCGAGACGTGAACAGAAACACAAAGAAAATTAGGTCCCAGCACACACAAAAGTAGACAGTTCCTCCGTAGGTGGTATGGCGCAGAGGCGTAGGCACACTCCAGTTCCCGGGGAATCGTCCAGGCGGATTATGGTCACGGTCCAACCGCGCACAGAGGTAAGATAGCACACAGAAACAAGCTTACGTAGAACCGCAGGGTAGATCGGCCCAAGGTCCACTACAGCAGGCTGCTAGCAAGTCGGTAGACGCACCTCGACAACACAGAGACGATGACAGAGCCCACAGACTTGATACGGAACTGTGAACCACCGCTGCCGCCAGTTGTGGGGGTCAGGTAGATAGGCTGCCACCAGAGAATCAGCAGCGCACCGGCAAGGTTGGAGAGAGGTTAATCGCTCGCCTCACAGTGGCCCAAATTACACACGTTAGTTAGGCTACGTTTATGTAATTGAGAAAACTGAAATCTCACAAAACCGGAAGTGCGGCTAGACTTTATAGTCCTTGGTCCAGCCACACCCACATCATGACATGACACAAAATAAGTTACACACACGAATTGCACACGGCACTATACCTATTCACGGCTCACAAAACTCAATGATTAAATGACACACACACACATAAATGTTCTGAGTTCATTTCTCGTCTTTCTCTTCTCTCTTCTTCTTTTCCTTCTTCTTTGGCTTCACTTCCGTCTCT
>WLWD01004033.1_pt1 | contig 32204 bp, 21 predicted proteins | sample 6712731 | NCBI WGS metagenome assembly WLWD01 (sample SAMN12718690, study PRJNA576275) | sponge metagenome | isolation source: marine sponge | host: Mycale hentscheli | place: New Zealand: South Island, Marlborough, Capsize Point | collected 2014-11-01
TGTGTCATTGATAGATGAGTAGAAAATAGAAACCATAATAGGCAAGTGAAGGGTGTGTAGGTAAATGGGTAGATATGTAGATAGGTAGACAAATAAGTATTCAGTTGACTAATTTAAAGTGTTTTAGTTATGATTTGTAATAACTTTCAACATGCATTGTTCTGTTGTGCTGACAGTTCACACTTTAGGTGGTCAACTTATATTTTTAATATCTTTATTTCCAGTGAAACAAGAGACGATAAGTTTAACAGTTTTGCAATTTTCTGTGTATTTTGTTTTTCAACTATCCAAAGGCCATATTTCAGATATTTTAGTGCCATACGAGTAGCATTGAGTGCCACTAATAAATGATTCCACTCACAACTCAATGATGGAAGCTTAATACACACCTGGTATGACTTACACCTTCAGGATTTACATCAGGTGTCAGAGGAGCATATGTAGCATCGTCTTCAAGTACTTCCTTTTTATTTTTGGTTAATTTTATGTTTGTTGTTGTTGTTGTTGTTTTTCCACAAAGCTTATGATGTGTAAATGCTCTGGGGTAGCCTATATGTGGGATTCCTGGGAAAGTAACTTAGGAATGCCGTCGCACAGCAACGCCTGGGCACCTTTAGTAGCGCACTCCAGCTGAAGAGTCGCGCATTATCTACCACAACATCACACCACACTTTGCAACAAATTAGTACCCCTAAAATGCAGCTGTGTCTCACTTACCATTGTGCGTGTACGATTGAGATGGTGTGAAGTCAACTTAGAGTAAAAATTCCTCTGCACACAAAAGTAATGGATCTATAATCTACTCTCGTGTACTGCTCAGGAATGGATGAATGGCAATGGTTCAAAGTTTGCCAAGGCCTAGGGCCACAAGGGGCAGACCCTATATAATGATGAGATATTTTTAATATACGCAATTTTATAGAAATAATCGACAATAGTTCATGAAGTAAGGTAAGTAAATAGAAAACTAAAATAGAATTCAAGAAAACTCATTGTCCATACACGCAAGAATAAGAAAATGATATAGTACAAAAAATCGGCTTCTAAACTTCAGCAGTAGCTGTGCAGTACTGCAGTGAAGTCCAAAATGGTGACAGGACTATTTATCAAAATGCCATATCTACTTCCAGTCTTTATTCTTGGTAGTGGTTTCTCTTAGTAGTACTTGCTGACCTACAGAAATAAATAAATAACTCGGGGAGAAGCAGAAGTGAGTTTAGCATGCCTTAGCGACCAGGGCTTATTCCGCAGGTTTTCACACTCAAAGAATATGACTGCGCCCTTATAAAGAACTCGATGTAAATACCAACAACACATGATAAGGGAAAATATAATACTACTCTTAGCAAATTCCCCGTTTGTTTGAATACATTTATATTGGCCTACGGCTATTAGAATAAGTGATTAGCCAAAGTATTGAACTTTTCGTTCATTTCTTCTTTTTGGTAATCTGTATCCTTTAATCGCCTGTGGGCAAGGCTAGAACACTAGATTCAGTTTGCAAATAGTCCAAGCAGCCTCTTATACATTACCCGATTTTGCATTAACCACCACTAATAGTATCTCGCTCTCTTCGCTCATTTGATAATTACATGTATAATAGTACAGTGCATAATTGCCCATTTAAAAATGTATGGGGAAAATCTCTGTTCAATTGAAATTACACAGGGAAAGTGAAATAGCATGTAACAAAGTGAAATAACATGGTAACCAAGTGGAAACTAAGTGAAATACCACAGTAGCTAAGTGAAATAGTACAGGTAAGTGTGCAGTGTGCAGCATCAACCTTGGAAATGTACAGTTGAGTAGTTTCTAGTTGGAGACAATGTCATTTTTTACCACAGAAGCTCTTACGATATTAGATGGAATGTTTTTCAACACATTAGGAAGAGCCATAGGTTGACAACGAAGTTCCAGAGGGAGCTAATCCTGAAATACGGAGATAATAAGTGAAAAATATTAACGATATAGTGTAGCTACAATTGTAAATGATTTTTAAATGGCTAACCTACTATTAGCGAGTGATAGCACGGGTAACCTATGCTATTATGGATCAATAGCACTCGTAAAGCAATTGAAATATCAATCAGCTTCGCATCATACTATTTCAATCACGTTACTTATACTATTAATCCAAAATAGTACGGTTACCTGTGCTTTTACTCATACTAAGTAACTACTTTGTAAAATGTATGAATAAATGAGTAATTTTGAGATAATAAGCTGTGGTAATAATTTACAATTGATAAAGTGCTCTAAACTCACTTATTCACTGCAATATTGTTATCAGCCATGTAATCTGTCACTATCATCTGTCTCAGTGGTTATGTCATCTCTGTCAGTGCAGATTTTAAATATCCATCAGTAATCAGACAAGTTATCAACCCCAGGAAGACCTACTGAAAGGATAAAATTTTCTAAATTTCTATCACTGTGTGTGAAAAAAATGCTTGCCAACACACTATTAAATGTGGGAGTTCTCTGAGAACTGTTTGGTCCTATATTTCCGTAATAGTTTAGTTTAGTCTTAGAGCTGTTGTATAATTAGTAACCACTGTTTATATGATTGGGGTTTCAAACATAGCTGGATCTCACAAGAGTAAGAAGGCATGCCTGAAACAAGTGTCATTGATTCCTCTGGGATACTTTATCTGAATGGTATCCATTACTTTCCCCATCTCTACAGATTTTCACCTCGTACTCCTAACTTGGTAGAAAGTAGAGTGATAAATTGACATGCCAACTCATTACTTAAGTAATCATACTACAGCTCAAAGACAAAACTAAACTATTATGGAAATTAGGACAAAACAGTACGAATATTAATTATTTTCAATGTGATAAGTTAATTCCAGGTGTACTTATTAGGAGGTTCCTTCTTTACTAATAATCTATATGGGGGGAGGGCACGTTTTGTGTTGATTATTTTCAGTGTGAAAAGTTCTGAAGATTTAGGTCTATGCCAGGCAGGTGTGTATCAAATCCACCATTGAGTTGTACGAACTTGCAACAACTAACTTTTGTCAGCAACAATGCATGTTGAAAGTTATTGCAGATCAATAAAGCCCAATATTTCAAATTGTCAACTGAAAGCTAAAACACAATAGTTGTATTATTATCCATAGACTAAAGATGGAGAGAAGTGAGGAGTCAACATGATTTCAAATTGCATTGTACTACAGTTCCACTATAATCTATGTAATGCTGCACTGCAATTCTATAGTGCTCTATTCATGTTTCATGCTTCCTTTCATATTAATATATCTACTTATCTACAACCCACCTACCCACTAATTACACATACACACATACACACGTAATGTCATACATGATCCAGTTGTTCTCGGCTGACATAAATATAATAATAGCAAATTGTCTCGTTCTAACAGCCGATATTGTTAATTACAACTTAACTCTACGTTTCGACTTCTTGCAGAAGTCCTCTTGTGTTGATCCTTGAAGTGGACTTTGGCAAAAAGTCAAAACATTTGGTTAAGTTTTAATTAACAATATTGGCTGTTAGAACGAGAAAATTTGCTATTTATGTCATGCATATTTTTGTTTCTCAATAAAGTCGGAAAACTCAAAGGGGAAATACCAAATTAGAATTTACTCGCATAGTACTTCCTGTTTCTACATTACTTAAGCCTTTGTCTTATGCTAAGAATAGTACTTGCATTAACAATTATTTTTTGCCTAAGGATATTGCTAGCAAGTTTTACAGGCTGTGTTGTGTGGGTCATCATGTCCAACTATTCATCACTGGTGGACAGCTGTAGACAGCCTGCACCAGTATCAATGATTACATCATGCTACAATTTATGGGCTCTTCACAAAAGAAGATATCAGAGAACACACAAATGTGTGTCTTCCAAAGCAGCTTTGATTATCTTGGTGTGGGTATTTTTAGCACTTTTCTCTTACTTTCTCACTACAGTAAGTTTTTTTATTATATTTTATTACAAAATCAGTCCATCAAGTTATGAAGTCTACTACTATATTAGTTCACTATAATATTGCATCTATCCAGTCGCTGGATATTTGGCAGACATCAAGTTCGGTCGTTATAAAACTGTACTAAGAAGCTTATATTTAAATATATTATTCCTACTAATATTTTCTCTCCTAATAATACTCCTGCTTTTCGCACCTACAGGGAATAAACTAGTAACGTATTTGCTAGTAGTCATTATTAGTGTTGCTGGTCTACTTTTACTGATAAGCTTAATTTCTGTTCATGCAAACTTCATTCAGTTTGGAATGGATCAGCTCCTGGATTCTCCAGAGGGCCACCAAAGTTTGTTTATATATTGGTATATATGGATTTTTCAACTAATTTCATCTTCCATTCAAGTTACAAATACTATATTACCCTACAATGGACTACAATACTTTATTGTTTCATTCATTCCAGTCATAATATTACTGCTGCTGTCTGTAGTAGTTGCTAAAAGGAGGGAGAACTGGTTTCTTATCGATCATGCAAGACCTAATCCATATCGTTTGGTCTATAAATTGACAAAATTTGCTCACCGCCACAAAGTTCCCATACGGCGCAGTGCCTTTACATTTTGCGAAGATGATGTGCCCTCAGGGCTGGATTTGGGCAAGACCAAATATGGTGGACCATTTTCAACAGAGGAAGTCGAAGACGTCAAGGTCTTCTATGGCATATTAAAAATTTTGGTAGTATTGGGTCCTGTAACAGCAATGATAGATAATATTATAGGAGTGCAATCATACTTTAATGACCTCCCAATGAGTGATGCTGCCAATGTTCTTAATGGCGCAGCATCAGGGTTAATAGTTGTTGTTATAATACCTTGCTACGTCTTTCTAGTCCGTCCTTTTGTTTACGACTATCTTCCAACAATGCTCAAACGCATTGGCTTGGGAATATTTGTCTTGACATTAGCTATGGTATCTACTGCTTTGATTTTTGAGACTGCATTTAATCTTAAGCATGCTGATATAAATTGTACCTATACAAAAATAGTGATTACATCCAATTTTTCTGTAGATAATGGCAACTCAGCTTATCACTATTATGTCACTTTTTTTCCAAAGTGCTTGTATTCTCTATCAATTCTTCTATTTCAAATAGCATATTATGAGTTCATCTGTTCTCAGAGTCCGAATTCAATGAAAGGATTTCTTATAGATCTTTCATTTGCAATCAAGGGAGCATTTCAAACATTTTTTAACATTTTAATGTCCGTTTTTTTACAAATTAATAACCTGCGTCTCAGCTGTGGACTGATTTATTATCTCATTTGCATCAGTCTCGCTGCAGCCAGTCTTCTACTGTATTTGTATTTTGCTGGAAAATATCAGCCTAGGAAAAGAGATGAAATATGTCCAGTGTATCGTTATGCTGAGGAGTACTACTAGGATATGAACAATAAAGAATAACTGAAAACTGCTTGAATAGTCTTGAATGTTAGACTATAATAGTTTTGTGTTCGAGTGTATTAGACGAGTGTTGTGTTAGCTATACAATTTGTACTATACTCTAATTACAATAACCAACAGTAGTATATCTGAATGTATTCCTACAATGATTCAGTCATTCTCAACTGAAATAATTATAATAATAGCAAATTTTCGGCATTCTAAACCACCAATTACGTTAATTAAAACTTAGCCCAATGTTTCAACTTATTGCCTGAGAGGGTATTAGTAGTATATCTATTCTAACTCTGTTATCAAAAGGTTTAAGTTATGTAGAAACAGAAAGTAGCACATATGATGAGTACTTTATAAAGTTAATTTCTCCTAAATGTCTAGCTGAACAAGCTAGTGGCATTGAGAGAGAGACAGTAGAGAATGGTAATGTACATTTGTGTATGTTTGTGTGTAATTGAAGGATGAGTAGAAAAAGAGTAGATACGATAATGGGATTCCTGGGAAGGTAACTAAAGGGTGCCGTCCCATAGCAACACCTGGACGCCAATAGCAGCATACTCCAGCTGAATAATCGCATAATATCAACCACAATGGCGCACCCCGCTTTGCAACAAATTAGTGCCCTTGAAATGCAGCTGTGTCTCACTTACCATTGCGCATGTACAGTTTGGGACAGGGCGGAGTCAACTTACAATCAAAAATCCTCTGCACACAAAAGTAATGGATCCAGAATCTACTCTTGTGTACTGCTCAGGAAAGGACAAACGGCAATGGTTTAAAGTTTGCCAAGGCCTAGGGTCAAAAGGGGTTGACCCTATATATCGATGAGATATTTTTATGTACGAAATTTTACAGCAATAGTTCATGCAATAAGGTCAATAAATAGAAAACTAAGGTAGAATTTTTTTTTTAACTCATCATCATGGCAACACGCAAGGTTAAGAAATGATTACAAAAAATCAGCTAAATGTCAGCAGTAGCTGTGCATTATTGCAGTGAACTCCAAAATGGTGACGGGGCTATTTATTGAAATGCAATGACTTCCAGTCTTTATTATTGGTAGGTAATTTCTCCTAGTAGTACTTGCTGACCTGCAGAAATAAAATAACTCGTGGGAAAACAGAAGTGAGTTTAGCATGCCCTAGCAACCATGGCCTATTTCGCAGGTACCCTAGATATCTTCACAATGATATTTTTAGGTACGTGACCGTGAAATAACTTCATTTCACACTGTATTGCGCAAGCTCATTACCCTTGTAGTTAGCAACCAGCCAAGTTCGCCACTTTTCCTGTTTTTTTTTACTGCTACCTTCCAGATGTAGCCTACCCAACCAGGGTTAGAGCAGCTACTAAAATATAAGCTGGGGGTTTGGGGAACCCCTACAGCCAACTTGATACCATGTGAGTTAAGGTCCTAGTACAAACTACAGTAGTGAAGATATCTAGGGTAGAATAAACCACTTATTACACTCTTCAGAATGATACAGCAAGATATTTCACTCCCTCTGGCTCGTGAAAATAAATTGGCCTGCTCTTGAAATATTTCGCCATATCACACTCTGAGTCATGTAATAAGTACTATATATAATACTACCCTAAGAAAAATCCTGTCTGCTTAAATACATTTTCTATAGGCATGCAGCTATCTGAATAAGTTGTTAGTTCAAAGTATTGAATTGCCTTTAAGCAAGGCTAGAATACTGGATTCAGTTGGCAAGTAGTCCAAGCAGCCTCTTCAGAAAATGGATTTTTTAGAACATGTTTTGTCAAAATAAGTAATTCAGCCTTTCAAATCATTTTTAGAACAAATGGCCTTGAACAGTAAATAGGCTAGAAGTTGGTTTTCACCTTTTCCCAATGCCTGTCACACACACACACACACACACACATATACACACACCAACACATACACACACACACACACACTTGAACTTGACTGGATAGGGGGCCACCCAGCAAGGTAATGCTCTTCTGCAGACACACAGATTTGACAGAAGTGGTTAACCTTCACGCGGTTTCATAATGACCTAGTCATCACTTGGTTTTGGAACGTGTAATATTATATTTGTGTCTGGTATTGTCTTGTCTACACTGAAATGACCACTGACAGGTGTCTCGCTTTAGGGGTATATTTACATATGGTTGAGCAGTATCTTTTCTAGTTTCTTGGGCTCATCCTCCTCCACCCTTCTCTCCATGGCATCCTCCAGCCCCACTGGAGCACTTACCCCTCCAGTCTCGCCTTCCCCTATTGTGTGTTGTCGCATGCCACTTCTTCTCCTCTTTCTGAAATCCTTTCTCACCTTATCAATTTAAGTCCCATGAGTAGGCCTTAGTTTAGGCAACCAGCCTAAAAATACAGCACAGCTTCTTAGGAATTCTCTCTTTGTCCATCTGCACAACATGCCCTAATCATCATTTTGTAATCAGGTCTTTTATGCTCTCCTCCATCCCAAACTGCTTAGCCATTTTTACGTCACTAAAGTTCTTTGTGCTCTGTTGTTGTGCAGTAATGCCCAAGATTTCCTTGAGTGTCTCTCCTGGTAGCCCATGTCTCTGATCCATATAGCAACACACCAAGGACCATGGACCAGTACACCATCGTCTTAGTTTTCAATAATAGGTTACTGTCCCTGAAAACCGGCATCCCAATGCACCAAATGCCTTGCTCACCTTAGATATCCTCTCCCCTACTTCTTTTACTATACCACCCCTAGCTTCAACAATGGACCCCAACTCCATCACACACCATCCTCTCCCAAGTTCAATGGTCTTATATCATAATATTGTTGCAGCTCTCTTCACACTTTCCCAAGTGGTCCCTGCTTCTGCCAAGTCATCTGCAAGCTGAAGCTTTATATTTACTCAGTGCACCACCCGCCCACACAGTGGCGCTTGATGTTTTGCAAAGTAAGAATGCAGTAGCAGAAGTTATTTTTTACTCATTGTTGTCATTCTCTACCATTGGTTAAGGTTACCTCAGTTTCCTTCTCCTGCTCTCTTTTTTTCTGAACTATCTCAGCTGTTCTTATCCCCCTCCATTCCTTTCTTCATCTCTCTTTCTTCTCAAGTCATTGTCCTTTGTCTACCTCTCCTGTTTCTGAAGCCCACTGTCCTTCTATCAGGATTGTGGACTTGGGCTTTGCGAACCTTTTGCCTTTTTTTTCATACTTATTTTTGTACTGTTGCCTTCCTCCATTTTGAAGATTGCGCTGCTTTACTCATCAATTCCACCTGCTTACTGTTGCCTTCCTCCATTTTGAAGATTGCGCTGCTTTACTCCTCAATTCCACCTGCCTTTAGTTACAATAAATCGCCTTTTTGCTTCTCTTCGTTATTTCGCCTACCTTTTTGAAAGTTACGTTGCCTTCCCTTGTCTATTCCACTCACTCTTTAGTTACAGTTACCACTTTCTCCTAAATGTGATAACACTTTACTCATACCAACAATGATGATACTTTACCAAACTGTTTAAGCTCATGAATATTTCATGAATATGTACCCCATCAGTCGTCGTCTTTACTGACACACAAGCGTATTATTATATAGATAATAGTAATTACTTTGTAAAGTTTATGAATAAATGAGTAATTGCGAAATAATAGGTAATAATTTGATTTCTGTATTTTAATACCTACTAACTGATTAACAAATAAAAACCCATTACTACTAATGGCAGAATATGGAACTTGTATGATTGCCAATATATAGAAGCGCACTACTACTATACTCATTAATATTGGATTGATTATCACTCTATCGATGCAAGTGGCACTATGACAATTATATTACCCTGGTAGTTAAGTGATATTTTGATTTTTTACAAGTATTAAAATTCTATTTATTTTAGAGCAAAATGAATAAAAAGGTAACACAAATTAGCAAATACTAGCCTGTCCTGCAGGGCTACATAATATTATATAAACTTCAACTAAAGTTTAATACAACTGTTGGCTATTGTAATTAGAGTATAGTACAAATGGTATAACTATCACAACACTCGCCTAATACACTCAAACATGAAACTACTGAAATGCGAGTCTATTCAAGCAGTTTTCAGTTATTCTTTATTGTTCATATCCTCCTTAGAGTAGTACTCCTCAGCATAACGATACACTGGACATATTTCATCTCTTTTCCTAGGCTGATATTTTCTGGCAAAATACACATACAGGAGAAGACTGGCTGCAGCGAGACTGATGCAAATGAGGTAATAAACCAGTCCACAGCTGAGATGTGGAGTACTGAATTGAATATGCGAAAAAATAGTAAGCAAAATGCTAAAAATTACTTGGAATGCTCCATTGATTGCAAATGAAAGACCTATAAGAAATCCTTTCATTGAATTTGGACTCTGAGAACAGATAAACTCATAATATGCTATTTGAAATAGAAGAATTGACAGAGAATATAAGCACTTTGGTATAATATTGACATAATAAACTGAGATGTCACTATCTACAGAAAAATTAAATGTAATATCTATATTTCTGTAGTTGCAATTAATATCTGCATATTTAAGATTATAAGCAGTCTCAAGAATCAAAGCAGTGCACAGCATAGCTAAAGCCATGACAATAACCCCAAATCCAATGCGTTTCAGCATGCTGGGAAGATAGTAGTAAACAAAAGGACGAATTAACCAGATATACAAAGGAATTAATATGACAATTAGTAACCCTGAAATAGTTTTATAAAGAAAACTGATTATTTCACTCATTTGGATGTCAATAAAGTAAGATTGATCGTTCATAGATATTAATGCCGTTACAGGACCCAATGCTACCAAAATTTTTAATATGCCATAGAAGACCTTGACGTCTTCGACTTCCTCTGTTGAAAATGGTCCACCATATTTGGTCTTGCCCAAATCCAGCCCTGAGGGCACATCATCTTCGCAAAATGTAAAGGCACTGCGCCGTATGGGAACTTTGTGGCGGTGAGCAAATTTTGTCAATTTATAGACCAAACGATATGGATTAGGTCTTGCATGATCGATATGAAACCAGTTCTCCCTCCTTTTAGCAACTACTACAGACAGCAGCAGTAATATTATGGCTGGAATGAATGAAACAATAAAGTATTGTAGTTTATTGTAGGTTAATAAAGTACTTGCAACTTGTATTGAAGATGAAACTAGTTGAAAAATCCATATATACCAATGTATAAACAAACTTTGGTGGCCTTCTGGAGAATCATGGAGCTGATCAATTCCAAACTGAATGAAGTTAGCATTTACAGAAATGAAGCTCATAAGTAGAAGGAGGCCAGCAACACTAATAATGATTACTAGAGAATATGTTGCTAGTTTATTCCCTGTAGGTGCAAAAAGCAAGATTAATACTAGGACAGACAATATTAGTAATAATAATATACTTAAATATAAGCTTCTTATTACTGTTTTATAACGACCAAACTTGATGTCTGCCAAATATCCAGCTACTGGATAGATGCAATATGATAGTGAACTGATATAGTAGAATTCATAACTTGTTGGACTGACTTTGTAATGAAATATAACAAAAAAGATTTTTGAAGTGATGAAGAAAGTGAAAAGTGCTAGAAATACCCACACCAAAATAATCAAAGCTGCTTTGGAAGACACACATTTGTGTGCTCTCTGATATCTCCTTTTGTGAAGAGCCCAATAATCGTAGCATGATGTAGTCATTGATACTGGTGAAGGCTGTCTACAGCTGTCTTCCAGTGATGAATAGTTAGACATGATGAACCTCACAACACACACAGCTTGTAGTATTGCTAACAATTTCCTTTGGGTTAAATGAATCAGATTTTAGGTCATGTAGAAACAGGAAGCATTACAGATGGAGATTGTAATTTGGTATTTCCTGGTATTGTATTTGGTATTTTGAAGCCGATGAGACATCTAGAGAACATAATTGTGCTGGTATATGTGTATGTCTGTTTATATGTTATGTATATGTATGTAGGTATGTATGTGTGTATGTGTGTGTAATTTGTGGGTGGGTAAGTTGGATTTACATAGCTTAATGGGTTAATCAATGACAAGCATCTAAATTAGGGAGTTAGATATATAGCAGGAATTTACAAAAAAAAAATATATATACATAATATATATATTTTATTCATTTGATACAGGAGAATATCATGAGTCTGTTGGCTTAGTATTTACATCAGTGCAACAGGCTCGAGTGTAAATATAGCCAATCAAACTAGTAATATTCTCCGGTATCCAATGGATAATAAATTTTATTATGTAGTGCTCGTACTTGAATACCATAGTAATGTGTTTCTTGTGCAATAATACTTGTAATAGCCAGGAGGGACATGATATAACTCTGAACACAGGTGATATGGGGAAATATTACCTTAAGTCACGTCCTGTATAATTTTATGCGTTTCCTATGTGGCAACTCGTATTTGCCCTGCTCAGTACATAATAAATAAACAACTATATATATAAAATATATATATACTAGTTGTGTGTATATTGTTATGTGATGTATTTTACCTGAAGAATCTTCTTTTTCTTATTGACAAAAGTGGATTCAATATAGCAGTTGACCATTAATTATAACAAACAAATAAGAGTTGCATTCTCACCTCAGTTTCCTGAGTAGTGGTAACTTCTGTAGTATCATATTTAAACCATTCTGGCTACCTCAATTACCAGTAACTGTTGAACAGCCCCCCTAAAATGGTGAAAGTTTTGAAATTACATCTGGTAAAGGGTTTCAATGCCATAGTAACCAGTCACGCAACTTTGCATCACTTGAAAAGCACGTATTTCACAGGAATTATCTCACAATTTGGATCCTAAGTTTAGAGTAAGACTTGCTAATGCTGTAGCAGCATCAGAAGAAACTGGGGTCAAGCCTAAAAAACCGTGTGTGTGATTTTGTTTTTGTTTAAGTTAAAAGGGCACTTACACGCATGGCATATGTGACATAACGTGTACCATACATTCAAACTGACCAATAAGATTGCTCAATTCACGGTGAATATATTTCATACCTACCTCCTAGGAGGTGAATAAGTAAACTGTCCAATCAAGTTAGTTTTTATGCATTTCTTATAGCCTTGAGCCGTGGTACAAGTCCGTTCACCACTCTGCATTCAGTCGGTGCAGGATTTACGCTATCCTTGGGCCTTCAGACCCCGTTTGTGTCAATCCCATACCAATCTCCACGCCATGGTGTAACCTATACTTGTACCATGGTACGTTCAAAGTGTCCAATCAGATTGCTCAATTTGAGGTGAATATATTACATACCCACCTCCTAGGAGGTGACTAAGTGAACTGTCTAATCAAAATTAGTTTTTATGTGCTACCTGTAGCCTAGAGCCATGGTGGTACAAGTCGGTTGCACGACTCCGTGTTTGGTCGGTTCAGGAGTTTACACTATCCTCAGACCTTTGGCCCTTAGTTGTGTAAATCCCGTACTGACCTCCACTTCATGGTGTAATATACATATACCCAATTTTCAATTATCCACCCCCCCCCAAACTTGAGGACCCGCACCCTCCCCTCTTTGTGGCCTATTTAGCCACACACTATCCTAAGTAGAAACAAGAAAAGTTCCCCCCACCCCCCCCCCCCCCAGAAAAAATTCCAGTATGAAGCCCAGATACGTATGTATGTATGTATGTATGTATGAACATGTCACATACTAGTGGCATGGCGTGGTTGTGGAGTAATGAAATATACCACTACTGGGTAAAGACTATTAGACCTTCAATGCACCAGGACTTTGGTTTGTTTTTTTTGTTTTTTTTTCTAATACCGAAGTCACAATAGTGTCTGTTTTTCTAATACCAAAATCATAATAGCAGCTAATGCAGGATTTCATACGGAGCTGTATAAGTAGTAAGATGAAATCTTGCAGCATGTGACCAAACATTGGTCAGTGTCAATTCTTTTAGGCATGTGCATCAAAGTAGTGTGAGTTTAAAATGGCAGTGTTTACCACCCCCAGCAAGGAATCCTGTATGACACCTGTAATGTATATTCACAAAAACAGAAATGTACTTCTTTTCAGTGCACTATTATAATGCTGAATACACTTTGGCTTCAAAGTGCCTTTTCAGATAACACTTGAGTATTAATGAGAACTAGAAATGAGAATCTAGAGTACATAAAAGGACTTAGTCGGTGTGAATATTATGACGTTACCTTTTATTCGTAGATAGTAAAACGATTAATTGATAGGATTATTACTCATGGAATGCTCGTCAATTGTGCTGAAGTGTACCATTATTAGTTAGTATAATTGTACAGTAATATTTATATAATTCCTATTACATAAGATCACTCAGGCTATCTGTGTCCATGGTTGATTTTTTGCTAATATACGAAAGTAAAAAAATTATTTTAAACATATGCCTAGGTTTTTCTAAATCAATTCAGACCCTCACTCTATTGTGTTTATCTATTCACATAATCCTCTCCAAAAATAAAAAGGGCTGTACTTAGCACTCTGATAAGGAAAAGTTTAGCGTAGTATTATATTCACAATTTCTGAAATTGTATTTAGGTATATTGGGTGTGGCTTGTCACTTTCTGGAGCTGACTATGTCATCATATACAACCCTACCTGGAACACCACTAGCTCTGGAGGAGCTGATGAAATCAAGTGAGCATTTGTAGAGTTTCATTTTAAGTTTTGTGCTTTATAAAAAAAAAAAGTCCATGCAGCAGCAACATAATGTTAGTGAGTGATAGAATCAACTAGCAAGAGTGATCGTAGCCTTCAAACCTTTTTTCCTATTTGGTTCATTAATTTCCTCATAATTCCTTTACAAGTCATTTGATTCTGTACTGTTGAAGGAATAGCCTGTTATGATTCTATGAGCAGAGTAAGGAACAAAGAATGTGTTGATAGACTGTGTACAGTTGAAGGAATAACCTGTTATGATTCTATGAGCAGAGTAAGGAACAAAGAAGTAACCAAAGACAAGTAAAATTAATATCAGGGAAGAAGGACTTGAAGTAAGGATAAGAACCAGGTACACTGAATTGAGACATGGGGAAGGTCAGGGAAGAGAAACAGTTTACTGAAACAGAACATAAGAGTGGGTCAAGAAAAGGAATGCATTGAAAAGCAAAACATAACAACATAAACATAAAAGGGGAATAACATTTCACTGACAACCAGTAGCACGGTTGGGAATCATAAGTGCAATGTAATACTGTGTGTTTAGAGGTCTTCAGTAACAAACTAAAGAGAGCTCAGAGTAACACAATGTACGTAACAGAACAAAACAGAACAAAATAAATAAATAACAGAAAGTGTGTAAGACAGCAAACAAAACTAAGAACAGAGGGATAACTTAAAACCACATAACAATTAAACTTAAAGAGTAACTTAAAGAGCAAGTCTTAGGTAAGGTGTAAGCGACCTCCGATTCCCCGCTCGCTGGGAACCTTGCCTAAGACTTGCTCTTTAAGTTACTCTTTAAGTTTAATTGTCATGTGGTTTTAAGTTATCCCTCTGTTCTTAGTTTTGTTTGCTGTCTTACACACTTTCTGTTATTTATTTATTTTGTTCTGTTTTGTTCTGATACATACATTGAGTTACTCTGAGCTCTCTTTAGTTTGTTACTGAAGACCTCTAAACACACAGTATTACATTGCACTTATGATTCCCAACCGTGCTACTGGTTGTCAGTGAAATGTTATTCCCCTTTTATGTTTATGTTGTTATGTTTTGCTTTTCAATGCATTCCTTTTCTTGACCTACTCTTATGTTCTGTTTCAGTAAACTGTTTCACACTTTGGACTCTTTCATAAATATATTTCCTGTAAGATAATGTACATGTATGTATATATTCACTGCCTCCTCTGGCTTACTGTCATTCACATCACTTGCACTAGAAGGCCCACAAGGCCGAGAATTTATGCTATTGAAATTGATATATCTCTGATAAAGTCTATACACCTGCGGGTCTTCTGCCTTGCATAGCTTGGCAATCTTTAAACAAGAAAATCCATTTACTAAGTATGTAATGAGAGAACATGAAATTTTAGTGGAATTATAGGATCTACACTCTAATGTGTATTCTTTTGTGATTAGCTGTACAGTTTACAACAATTTTTTTATGTATTATTCTCACAAACAACATCAATTATCCCCCTTTATTTTCCTGTGCTTTTGGTAGAAGATTTCGTGTTGGGCAATCTCGAGATGTGAAGGTATTCAGACTTGTAGCAGAAGGAACTGTTGAAGAAATGTTCTACTTAAGACAAGTCTACAAACATGTACGTATGTGAGGTATTGTGATAATTTATTGTTTGGATTTCTGCCAATATAGAATATTACCAAAATGTGCATAAACTGTACTTAGCCTCCTCATTCATGATTGTTTACGCCCACCTCCCTTCCCCCCCATACTATTAGCTGTAATCTACTTCCATCAGTAATGCACTGGAGCCTCCCTTCCAGTCAATATTTGGTACCAGGTTTTGCGCTCCTGCCAGATCTTGCTCGCGCAAAAATGCTAGCCACTGCCAGCACACCCTCTACCTATCTCTTTGAGCTCATCCTTTCTAGCTTCTTCCAGCACCTCCTGCTCTCCTCTCTACATGACCCTTAACCTCCTCTGCAGTTTCCCCCTTTAATTATTACCTTCCTAATTCCTTGCTTGTTTTATGAAGTTTATGTATGCACACATATTCTAAGTCACCTCTACCAATTTCTTCAAGATACCCAAGTAGGACGTAGCCCTTGCTACACAATGCATGAGAAGTGCTATGGCCCGTGCACTATCACACTCTGAAAAATGGAGTTAATATGTATGCATATTACAGACACAAGCATCTATTCATGCATCAACATGCTTAAGTAGTCTCTGATAATACTTCTCACTACACATGCAGCCAGCCATTACTTTATCATAATAAGTAGAGTGGGTGGGAGGGGCACAGATAGCATCCCAGTCCTTGCACTCAAATCAAGTTACTACCCTGACTACCCTTATTGGTAATGCGTGCTACAAAGATACGTCGTTGTTGCCACACCCCTTGTGTCCTGCTTTCTAACTTCCATTGCACTACTACTTACCATAGGCCTAGCACATGGTGAGGCAGATAGGCGATCGCCTCACCCAGATTTACATAAAACCACACCCACGCACTATGAAAACTTGTGCCCTCGTTTTCCAATATGTCATCAAACATTAATGAGAGCATAAGTTAAAACTATTTATGCCTCGCCCGTGACAATTTTACTGCTAGGCGTCTGCTGACCTAACTAGCATTCCAATGTTTTGGTCAAACCTCGGCATATAAAATAATATTTTGCGCATGTACTGTGTATGTGTAAGTGTGTTTGGAATTTGAAAGAAAGTGTTAAAATTATTAGATGCAGATTTCAATTTGGAATTTGGTATTTCCATTCTGTACTACATTTAGTCCAGCTTTTTCTAGCTGACATTTTCTTAAATTTAATCAGAATTCTGTCATTACTAGTTTTTACATTTGAAAGATTGGTAAGTGTGGTTTTGCGCTGGCCGTGGATGGCTGTCGAGCTCTCTCAGTTAGCGGGAACTGGGGTACGCTGCCACCAGAATCTTGCTGTGGCTCTTGATCGTCACTGAGGCCACCAATCCCTTAATGCAGAGGGTTGTTGGGGCTTGTTCAACACACACGCGCTCGAATCACAGGTTAGGTTTTAAACTAACTTGAAACTTAGCAAGACTGACTGACACATGCGTGGCTTGTCTACTTATAATTCAAGGCCACGCACGTGCTCTGCACAAAACGGTACATACATCCGGTTACACCCGGGAGCACAACTCAAACGCACACACGAGATCACTAACAAACAATACGTGACGACCTTTTCCTATGCTAACTAAATGACACATAAATTAAACACTAACAATATGCATATATACAATGACACAAATAAGTTCATAAGTCTCTTTCATCTCTATATTCTCCTTGCTCTTTGTTTCTCTCTTTCTCCTTTCTCTTACTGAAGGCCAGACCCACAGTAAGGATTATTGCTGGTATTTGGTGTGTCTGAGTGGTAGTATGGTTTGTAGGAGTGAGTGTGTGAGACACATAGTATAACTGAACCTGTTGTTTTTTCACATGTAACATTTTCTCTCTTCATGAGGTATTAATAATATGTAGTTAGTTACTTTTTACCTTGATTATTGCAGAAGCTGACAAATATTAGTCAAAAATCAACTTATAGCAAATTTGAGGGCGTGGTAAAGAACAATTACCATTTGTTTGACTACTTTAATATATGGCCATTGAGGAAGAAAGACAAAGAGGACAGTCTCTCCAGTATCCTCCTAAAGGTAAGTGTGGTGTGTGTGTGTGTGTGGGGGGGGGGGGGGGGGGGGGGGGGGGGGGGGGATGGATGTGTGTGTGCAGGTGTGCATTTGTTGGTATGGGTGTTGAGGGACCTATAATATAATATTCATAGCTAGTCACGCACAATATGCAGTTTAGTGGTCGTGTGAAAGTACTAGATCCATAGATAATTTGTGATGTATTTATCATTTCTATATTTGCACAGAAAGACTACTGCCATGACGCTGGAGTGATGGCAGTCCAAGAGTAAGTTTTTTTTTATCCTTCAATTAACTGTGATAATGAAATTGCTGTGTATTCTCGTTATTAGTGTTACCAAGGAATTACCTGCCAGCCAAGACAGTCATAGCTACTCATCAAGTCAGAATGAAAAAGGTATTAAAAATAATTGAGTCTACCTAATTAACAATATTTGGAATAAATTGTCAAAAATTTTGAATTCTTTTCTGCTCTATGTTGAAGCACTTGATAAATATTTAAAGCAAGGAGTGAATTCAAATATAATGTTATTAGTCTCACGTGGCCAGACCCATTACCTACTGCTACTCTTGGTAATGATGGCATTAGTGCATAAAACCAGTTCAAAAAGAATGTATATAGTCCACACGGTTAAAATCTATGTAAATGTAAAAACAATGCACACGTAAGAACTTTCAAATACACAACTGCCAAGAGCTAAATGCTTGTAGCTAATTAAAAATATCTCTTGTGCTGTGAGTAACGGTGGATATAAGCTGTATTATATATAACTGCCTGGTTGTATGTATTACTTGTAAGGCACTTATTAGTTGCTACAAGGTTATAGCATAGCTAGCTTATTCCTAGCTTATATATCAGTGGAGGTAGTATGTAACATACGAAATCACATATGCAGTGCAGTGTTTCATCCAGACATTCTTGCAAGGGGGGGCAAAATAGAGTTTTGAAAATGTAAGGGGGGGCGGGCGGCACTGGTCACCATGGGAGTGAAATAGAATTATTGGAAGGCCTATGTCCTACATTAAAAAAACATAATCTTATCTAATGAGGTCTGCATATGTCAGATCCTGACAAGTTAATTCAGCTACTCATTTTCACCTCCACCGTCTAGCAATTTTCAGTCAACTGTGACATTCACTATTTAGATGCTTTTCACACACTATTCAACTCTGACTCTCACCTCCCCTTAGGTTTATCACACGTTGATTCACACTTACGGTTGCTGGCTGGCTATAAAAAGGCCAGCCCTCAGCTCACCGTAGCAGTTGTTGAGTTTTGATCTATACAGATTCTACAACTTCCAGAACCAGAACTCTAAGCACTCGTAGTCCCTGACAGCTTAAGATAGTCTCAAATGGATATTCGCTCTTTCTTCTGTGGTGCAAGCTCTTCAAAGTCACCTGGCCACTCAAGTAGCAGTGACACAGAAGATAAAATTGACAGCAATCAATCTGATACTGAGTTTTTGGAGCCAAGTCCTGCCAAGAAAAGATTAATTGTCCATGAGAAGCATGCAAAGGAAAGATTAACTACACATGAGAAAAGCAAGAAAATCACTGCAAGCAGTCGAAAATACAACAAAAAATGGGAAGAGAGCTTCAATTGGCTGATGTTTGATAAAAATTTCCAAGGAGCTTTTTGTAAGGTTTGCAGGAAGAGAGGAATTTCTCTTCAAAGAACAGGAGGAACATGGATCTCAAAACCTTTCACGAACTGGAAGAAGGCAATAGAGAAGATGAAAATTCATGCAAAGAGTGATATTCACCTCCTATCATGTGAAGCAGAGATGGCTGCAGCTACAGCACTACAAGAAGGGTCAGTCATTCAGCAACTCCAACAAATTAATGATGAGGAAAAGTTGAAGAACAGAATGGCCATTAAAGCTCTAATTCGTTGCACCCATTTTCTAGCTCGTCGCCACATTCCCCACACAACAAATTTTGATGAACTTATTGATCTAATCGTAAGTTGTGGTGCAGAAGATTTAAAGGGGTTCCTTGAAAGAGCTAGATTAAATGCAACCTACACATCTAAAGTTGCTGTTGTTGAATTTGTTGAGGCAGTTGGCTTATGGGCTGAAGAATGTTTACTGAAACGGCTTCGCCAAGCTTCCCATTTCAGCATAATGGCAGATGAGTGCACTGATGTGACGACCACAGAAGAGCTTTCAATTTTCTTCCGCTGGGTGAACATGGACGGTCAACCTGTTGAGCACTTCTTGGATATAGTTCCATTGAAAGCTACTGATGCAAAGACTATTTATTCTGCCCTTGTTGAATTCATGAAAGATAAAAACATACAGATTAGCAAGCTGGTGGGTATGGGATTCGATGGAGCAGCTACTTTCTCTGGGAAACACATGGTGTGCAGAGTCTCCTGAAGAAAATTTCACCTCATGCACTTTTCGTACACTGCCATTGCCATTTGCTACAGCTAGCATGCGTTCAAGCAGCTAATGCTACCAGTGGGATAAAACATGTGTACATCACACTCACCACCCTCTGGAAATTTTTCCACTATTCTCCTAAGCGAGCTGAGAGTCTCAAAGCAGTACAGCAGGTGCTTGACTTACCTGAGCTGAAAGTTGTGAAACCATCAGATACTCGCTGGCTGTCCCATGAACGCTGTGTGAAGGCAGTCAAAGCTAGCTACAGTGCAATTGTGACTGCTCTAAACAATATCTATGAGCAGACACATGCACCTGAAGCTCTAGGTATCAGTAAAGCCTTATGTAGGCCCTCAACTTTAGTGGCCATATACCTCCTTGATTATGTTCTGCCACAAGTGGCGAAGTTGAGCAGAGCTCTCCAGACTGAGAGAATAGACTTGACAGCTATCACCCCTCTTGTTGATGCCACTCTCAATACACTTGATGATGCCATGTTACCTGCTGCTAACTGGGTATTAGAACTGATGGATGCAAAAAATGAGATCGAAGAAGTCACTGACATCACGTTAACCACGGAAAGCATTGCTACATTCCAAGGACAAGTGGCTGAACTGTTTATCAGGATGCTGAAGGCAAACATATCCAGCAGATTTATTTCACAAGATATTGTCTCCTCATTTGGCATCTTTGATCCGAAGAAAGTGCCAGCTGCTGACTCTTCTGACTTCCATACATATGGTGAGGACTAAATAGATGTACTATTAGCTCACTATGGTGCAGAGCTGCCTGCTAAGACTGCTGGTGGAGATGAATACACCAAAGAAGCTCTTATTTCCTGCGAAACCCGAGAGGAGTGGAAAACATTTCGAAGCTACTTATCGAAGAAGCCGAAAGGTAACCTGCACTTGCAGTTGAAAGAGCTCACCACAAGTGATATGCTTAGTGAAATTTTTCCAAACATTAGCACCCTGGCAAACATATGTCTATCTATCCCTGTCAGCACTGCTTCAGTGGAAAGGAGCTTCTCCAAAATGAAACTAATTAAAACACGAATTCGAAATCGAATTGGGCAATCACAATTATCCTATTTGATGAAAATAGCCATGGAGACACCCGAGACGCTCTCATCTACACAATTAAATGACATTATTACAGTATGGAACAAAAAACCTAGACGAATTGCTGTGTGAATATTGTTTATTATTAATTTGGTTTACATTTTTCTCTTAATAAATATCGGTTCTTTCAAAAGGGTGGGGGGCACTTAGAATCCAAGGGGGGGCATTTAGAACCCAAGGGGGGGCAAATGCCCCCTTTCGCCCTCCCCTAAATGAAACCCTGCAGTGTATTTGTAATGGTGCATAATTCGTAGCTTGCTGATTGTTATAAGCTAGCTTATACTGGGCATTTTTTACACTTGGAAATGGCATTAGCTATTACTGCTGTCAAAAATAGTCTGTTTTATTGTAATATCAAAAAGCAAAGCTTTATGTTTTCCTTCAGTTCAGGAATCTTTATATCTATCACTTTACAAACCCTACAGAGTTACTTGTCCTGTAGCCCTTCCATGTTATGTATCCTAGTGTTTGCCACCTTATCTATTACAAGTTCCACGGCCATTCCTCTAATACGTGGAAGTCTTGGGACCATGGAAAGGAGCTGAATTGAGTGGCTGTGGTAACTGTGACTATTACCAGCACCACAACTTACCCCTGAGATCTGGAAGGTTTTGAATTGATACTATGTGCTAATACCACCAGACCGTTTTCCCAGCATAGCAGTAGGTAAAGGGTCTGGCTAGGGAGACTATATATTTATATTTTGAACATAACCCAATGTTTTGATTTATTTCTGGAGTCAAAATGATGTTTTACATAATTGTATTATGTATGAACAGAGAATATTGCTGGATTTGATTTTTTTTCTTCCTAGAATGGTAGAATAAATTTATACTGATGAATTTTTTTTGTTAAAAATTAAAATTAAAAACTAACAAAATTAGCCAGGAATATTTTTCATAGTGTCTCTGTTATAACATCCTATTACAAGTATTATCATGTTGCTATGTTTCAGTGGATGGTAATAGTTCATCTATACAAACACCCTCGACAGAAAGTCACATTAAGCAGCAAACTTCAGCATCACCTCATTTGATAAGTATGGAACAAACTGCTGGAAGGAGCGAAGAGGTTCGTTGATAATTAATAAATTAAATTACCTATGCCAGACATAACATTAAATTAGAACTGCATTATTATCCTTATTTGTCAGATTTTAGCTAGTATGTATTAGTTATTTCTCAAATTAACACTGCCATGATCATTACCATATACATATACAATATTATTGTAAAAACATGAATGAATGGTAATTGCTCAACTTATTTTGAAAATGCTCAATGTAGAAGAGAAGAAAAAATAATTATTTATATTTCTGTGCTTAATTGCTTCAATCAAGATGATTTTTAGTCATATTCTTTCTTTGTACATTAAGAATGATTCACAATAGCTAAAAGTCAGCTTCACCAAGGATACATTACTGGTGTTCTGTCATTACATTGCAATAATTATCATTCTTAAGGTGCTCTCTTAACTGCTATCTTAATACTATCTCTAAGCCAGAAGCCTTTTAATTAATACCTCGAATTTATACTTTATTTATTAATTTATTCACTCTTTGCTTGGTTAGTTATGGTGAGATTCTTACATATTACTGTTCACTACCATTATCATCCAATAGCTTGTCTGACAAGCAAGACTGCTAGAAAGTTAACAAGAAATTAGAAAGTGTATCATCCTATTTGATGTATTCTCTCTCTTTCACAGACTTTTTTTTAACGCTACAGAATTTAAAAATGTTTGGCTGTCACCGGGGTTCAAACCCAGGACTACTTCTTAACACACACTTCATCTAATTCACCCTCACCACGCATGCGTGAGAGGGTTAATACTCAATTTATCTGTCAGTCAGTCAGTCATTCTATCGCACAACAAAAAGTGGATCTCAATAATGGCAGCCTCCTAAAGATTGAGACGGGCATCAAAATGTTGCACTAGTCACACTGTACTCACATGAGCAAATACTGTTCTTGCTGCCCTCGGTATAGTTTTTTATAACACTCTCTCTATTCCTACGGTTTACCAGAATGCTCGCAGTTTCCCGTTGAAACTACTGATGAGGTGAGTGTCACTTGTATGTTAAGCTTCTCTTGTGAAGACAGCATTAACGTCTACCATTTCATTGCACGAGTTGCATATCAACTTGCATAAGCATAGACGTCCAGAAACGTCGTAAATAGTCCATCCCATCTCACAGGACTGTGGGACATGATGAGAAGGACAATTTACGGCATTTCTGGTCAGCACTCTGCTCAAACTTTACATATCAACTTGCATGAGCTATATATTGGCATATTCATATTGATGGTACCTCCAAATAAATTATTCTTTTAATCTTTGTGATACAACTAGCTAGTGGCTGAGGGTTTGCACCCTTGGTGCTTCATTATTTAACATCAATTGAACTAAATCAAAGTTAATGGCTAGATGATTAGTACCATAAAAATGACAGAAATAATTAAGTAAATATTTAGAAGTGTGAATGACATTCTAAAATGTTTGGTGAAAAGCTTACTCCGATTTCAAAAAAATTTCCTCCCAATATCCTGTTACAATAGTTCCATGCTTCAGGCTTGGGCTCCCAGCAGGCTTCTTTAGCATCAGCATTGTTTAAGGTTATAATGGGATCCGTTATAAACACTAGCTTGACCAAGATTAATGTGAGTGTACTATTGAAGTAGTGAGCAAAGCCTTGAGCATTCTCAAAAACAAGCTGTGGGTGAAGGTCAGCCTGGATCGGGATTCTCAGGTCTGAACCTCACGAATTTGATGGACAGGAAGTTGCACTGCCACCGGAATCTTCCTAGAATGTACTACCCTGCCCGTAGACTATAAACTGACCAGCCCCTCTCTAGGAGAGTGACAGAGACGTACACTAACTATGTAAAGATTATAGAAAGACTGACTTGGCTCACACACGTGAAAGGTCAAGTAGTTCACAATCGTGCATGAGCCACACATAATTGGTGCAAACTTCCGGGACTAGCCCAGAGCACAAATGAACATACACACACACACACACACACACACACACACACACACACACACACACACCACTTTCTTAGAATGGGTCCTCCTTCGGGAGATTATAAAAACAGCATACGACACTAAATTATGATACATCTACAAATGACAGTTCTGTGTTCTCTTGATGTTCTTCTCTTGGTATCTTCATGTGGCTATGCCCACACAAGCCACATGAAGAATAGGAAGAAACTATTCTATTAGAAAAAATCCAAATAACAAAGCATGCAATCGTTTTAATGCTCTCCAATCAGAGGCTGAAATAGTCTTGGTTGACAAACCCAGCAAATTAGACTCTTCCCTTATTTATGTAGTGAGAACAAAAAAATCCTACCGCTATGAAGGATCTTAGAACACCCACAAGGTATGACCACAATTTTAGAAACATTGAACTGCAGTCAAGAACTAAAACACATGAATTGGTATTTTTGTATAATCCATAGCAATCCAACCATTGAGGAATGGGAACCAAGTTTGTGAGAAGACTGATAAGCCAAGATAGAGTGCAAATCACTGTCATTACTGTCCGACTGTACTGTGGGTAAGCAAAAGGGAAAATTATAACAGCAAAACAATCCAGAGAAAAAGTGATAAAATAACACTTTGTGCTGTTGAGCAAAGAAAGCGAAGGAACACGGTAGATATGTATACTTCCTCTCCTAAAACCCACTGACCATTGATATTGTTTATCATATCGGGAGACCAATAACACAGGCTTCAATAATGTTAGAGATAGCTATTTGAGCAGTTATAGCAAATCTTGTATCTCACTATTAATGCCAGAGCTACGATGTTCAAGAAGTTTCCTAGAAGAAAAATGACATCTGCTATAACTACTTAAAAGATGTAGCACCATTAAGATCTGAATAATGGTTTCAATTAAGAAAGTAAAATGTTGAAACAGCTACAAGTTTAGTATTACTGGACAGCCTGTAAGCAAGATCTTTTAGTACTGCTACTTGTTGTCTAAGTATAGCAATGCTGGTATTGTAAACTAGTCAGCTAATATCTGGCATTGCCAAATGCTGGAAATAATGACAAGTGGAGGTATTTGTTAGTTAAACTTCTGGTATTTTATTTGTCTGTGTTACTATATATTAGTTCACACATCACTTAATTTGAAGATACAATTTAAGGAAGAAACTAGTCATCATTGAGGAGTGGCTGAGGATTTCTAAAAATTACGAAGAAATCATTATACCTCACTGATTAATAGTGCGATCGTTTTTAATGAGGTAGCACCTTTTATTTAGTTGGCTGTTTCCTTCCTAATGGTGCAAACCCCAGATGTGTTTTTCAAATTTTTATTCAAGTATCTTTTTTTTTTTTTTTTCCTGGCCAACTCTTAATCAATTTGCACAGAAACTGAAAATTAGTGTCACATGTAGGGGTTTAATTATTATTATTATTACATCTGGGCCATCCAATCTTTAGTTATCTAGGTGTAGCCATACAAGTCAGCCACTGATTGTTATACGTACGAACTTTAATCCACTGCAAGGCTGACCAGTTCATTTGCATGTACTACTAAAAGGTAGGACCAATCAATGAGTTTCCATTTATTCCCACAGAATAAGACTCCTAACAATGATCTAGTTAGCTTAGCTGTCTCTCTGATAACTGTGTGATCTTGGAGTGTTTGATCTGCCCTCCAAAATTTATAAAGTCTATAATCTTGTCATAAATACATAAATATTTCACTTTTGCCATACTAAACTGTATAGTACATAGTTGCTTTTTTTCTTTTCTTTTCTTTTCTTTTTTTCTTTTTTTCCTATATAGGACATCAGTGATGAGAGTGATGACATAGATTCATACCAACCCAAGAAACAAAAGGACAGCCAGTCACTAGATCCATCACCACCACGAGTCACATTACAATCATCACTGTCAATACCAGCTCAAAGGAAGAGTAAGGACTGCCAAAAGGCTTTGTCTAAAACTAGAAAACACAAGCTACAAAGTTCCGTGGAGCTAGCTAAAGGGAAAGAAATAGCTGGAGAAAATAGTGGTAGTAAAAAAGTTAAAAAACCTCCTGATAATAGAAGTCGGTCTAGCTTAGCTTCAAGGAGTCTGAGTAAAAGAAGTGCCACAAGATCCAAGAGAATGGGAAAAGGATTACAATTTGAGGACGAAGAGGAAGTGACACAAGTGGACACTTCAGCTGTGACTGAGTCGAATGCATGCAGTATTTCTGTGGCTCAAACAAAACTTGATGCAAGAATGCAGTCACAGACAGCTCCTGTATTGACTGAACCTGGAGCTTCCAGTGATGGTCATCATAATCCTGTATCAGCCTGCACAAATACCCAGCCATCTTTGTATTCCTACGTGGAACATGAAATGATGGACGAATTATTTGGGGTTAAGGATCAACTTTCCGTCCCATATACTGCTGAGCAAACATTACCCATGGATACTTTGATGTCAGCTAGTGATACAGTTCTTCTTGATAAGAAAGCATCTGTAGATTCTTGCGAGTTTATTACAGCTAATGAGACAATTGAACACACAGGAAATGTGAGGTATAGCGATTGTGGATTGTGCCCTTCATCAGTCAGTCAAGCTGTCGACACACCTCCTCACAGCAAATCTCTCATAAATGACAGTGGTACTAAGACAGGCTTGTGCAGCGACCCTGGTAAAGTTGGAAGTGCTAGTATCACTGGTCAAACTCTCACAAAGACTGTTTCGAGTACAAAGAAACCTTCTACTGTGTCCGAATTCAACATTGATGACCTGTTTGGATTTTGATCAAGTCATGATTTCACTTATTCTTATTAATCATTTTCATATTTTTGATCTAACAGTTTATGATTTCTCAGTATAACCCAAAATACATTACTATAAAAAGGAAACACTTATTGTGTCAGTTCCTAAATGAAACCAATCATGGTAGGAGAGACACTATCACTAAGGTGGTGGAAGATGCAATTAAATAATAATGGCTATATTATATTTTTCTGAACAACTAATAACAATTTAAACACAAGTAGAGTTCATTGAATTGCTACTCGCTGCCATTGTAGAGCAAAAGGGATGTTTTTACTACTAAACAATTATACCTATAGCTAGCTATTTCCTGTTGCAAATTGGTAGCTGCAAGTTGAGAAATTTGTTGCACCTAACGGCCATTTTTAGTTTAAATTATGTATTGGCTAGTAAAGCATTAGCTAGCTATACTTGACAAAAATAACACTCACTACTTTATATAATATACATGGCTACAACAAAGCTAAAATGGTTCATCAGTTTAGGCAACGTCTGCAATGTTTCATTTGCCACACAGTTCGCTAAGCTACATGACCACTTTTTTTTTTTTTTTTTTTTTTTTTAATCACGTCTTCATCTTTGTAAGGGGCAAACTTCGAGACAAGAAGCCAGCACCAAAAGCCAACTAGATCACCAAAATTAGCACGATCAGCTATTATCTCGCTCATACTCCTCGATATTTTTCTCCACGATCATTTCTTCTACACAATCCATCACAGTATGGTCGTCTTCCATGAAATATTTATTATGAAACATACCAGCGGTGCCATAATTGGAATACGTCATCAAATAATTCAGATCTGCGGCGTTCACTATACAGATATTGTGCACTACTCTACCATGGCACTGGGCTTTCCCATTTTTAAACAGCCAAAATGCCTTCTCAACAGGAACATATAAACCCTTGGGCAATTCTGCATTGAAAACACCAGGAAAATTTGGTAGTTTATAAACAGCCGCGTAATAATGTTCTTCCGGCATTCGACAGTTCAAAAAGAATTTGTACAGGTCCAAAGCTTTTCTATCAGTCAATAAGTGTTCGGCAAACTGGAATGACACTGCAATGTTGGATTGGCTTTTGTAATACGGTAAATTAAATGGAATTTTCCGACCTTTTAACCGTCTCCATTCCCGTGCTTTTTTGTCAAGTTCAAGCGCATTAATGTCAGAAGAACCATTAAGTTTCAGCAGATGCACCACAATCTCGTGGTTGGTTATAATGGGGAGCTCCTTCCCACAAAGGTTGATGGAATACTTCCACTTCCTTTCTTGTGGCAGCTCTTTCTGTACCTTCACTAAATCACTGAGACATTGCATCTGGGTTTTCATAACACCATTATCCCCCCACATCACCTTGTGCAACTTGGATGCCATGTGAACATTGCCGAGACACTTTGCAATGTTTCCAAAAATATCTATGAAGGTCTAGTCTGATTTGGGATCCACATGGATACAGTACGTGTTCACAGACCGGTACAGAACCTTCAGCAACCTCAGGACTTGCTGTGGACTGTTGTAGATGGTGAAAGTAAAGGCAATGGGAAACGATTTTTCAAGTTTTGTAGTATACAAATTGTCTCCAAAAGTATTTCTAACCCACAAGCAGTTCTCCGTAAGTTTTAGAAGATCAGTGTCTTGGACTGGATTGATCCACTTGGCACTCTCTTCCAATACTCTCTTCGCTTCTTGTTTATCTCCTTTGAAGATTTTTTGACAATTCTTCTGTATATTTGGCTCCAAAATAGTAATTGCGCGCAGTCCCCACGACTTGAAAGTCACTACATCTTCCCTACCTTGGTCTGAGGATCCCGCCCCGGTCTGAGTGCTAAACCTGGAATAACGTAGTATGCTATAATGCGTACACTGCCAGCCAATGAAATTGAAATACACAATAACACAATCAAGCAATAAATAAAGGTTGCTGAATGAAAGGTCATATGACAGTCACATGACAAATCACATGATGCCTTTGCTGAAGTTTGAATAGCCAACACCTACACAAGATAGATTAACAGTCTCTCTGGCCAGCTCTACTGGAGCCTTCATCTTGGTAAGTCCAGTGGAATCTTTCACATCTTCTTTATCCTCCTTTATTTCTTCTTTCCTGCTCTGAATATTGAACGTCACTTGAAAGAACTGCTTCAGGTGCCGAAGGAACTGAATGCTGCATGTCACAATAACAACAACAACAATAATAATAATAATAATAAAGTGATTCAGTCATTCTCAGCTGAAATAATCATAATAGCAAATTTTCTCGTTCTAACAGCCAATATTATGTTAATTAAAACTTAACCTGACGTTTCAACTTCCTGCCAAAGTCCTCTTAGTTAAGTTGATCCCTGAAGAGGATTTTGGCAAGAAGTCGAAACATCGGGTAAGTTTTAATTAACTTAACATAATATTGGCTGTTAGAACGAGAAAATTTGCTATTGTAATAATAAAGTGAGTAAATGAAGTTTGACAACACACTATTCTTTATGAGTACTACTAAATATCCTTTTAAGCCAGCTGGAGATTGTCTGTACCTACAATACCTTGCCAATCATTGTTTCATCGTTAAATAAAACAAGCAACTCACAGGACCAGCTGCCTAGCAAAATCCCCTAGTCTAGACAAAGGGGAACTTATTGGATAGCTCAGAAAAGACAGGATCAAAGAAAGGGTAGAGGATGGAAAGATACTTGTTAGTGCACTCCAAGTCATTCCTTACGTATAGGGAGAAAGCTGTCCCAGATAAATCTTTGATACGTCTCTCTGCCCTAGCACCATGAAGAGAAGCGGCAACACCTGACAGCAGGAGTCCACACATCCACCCTGCACACGCACACACACAAACACACACACATACATACTCACAAAGCACAACACATGTGCATGTGTTTAGTTTAGTATCAGGAACTCTAACAACTTATGTCTTTCTACAGAGACAATTACATGTCGAGCCAATTCTACTGAGAGACTACATGTCCAGTGACGTTAAAAGTCTCCAAAGCTTACATTGGGACTATAACAGAAGTGGGACATGTATGTATGTAATAACTATGTATATACACACCCAATCCCTCTACTAGACGTATTGATCATAACCTGGCGTAAAAAAGACACTTAATATGTCATGTTTCAAAAGTGTAAGTGACTCTGTCCATTGACCGATAAACCCAGCAACTATATTAAACCCTCACACTCTGACTCGAGAATGGCTACTTCTTTATCTGTGTACAATAATGGAATAGTTGAACTCATCAAATATGTAAAATCAGTATGAGTCAATTAATTCCAAAACCCTCCATCAGCCTTACACAAAGACCAAGACCATAAAAAACAGGGTTCTATGTAGGGGGGGTGAACTTGCCCAAGTTCCTCATGTCACCTCACCCATTCCTGTATATTGTTTTGAGGAATTTTGAATTAACATTTACAAAGAGGCATGAACAGAAAGTTGAAGAAAGAATAATGGAGTTTTCACAACAGGCGGTATTAGAAACGACTGAAAGTGCGTAATATTTCATTGATAGTCCTTGCTATACAGGTTGCCACTGAACTTGCATTTTATATTGGCATTGTTACTATTATTATTATTGTTACTATTATTATTATTATTTTAATATTATTATTATTATTATCATTATTATTACTATAGCCAATTTTCTCATTGTAACAGCCAATAATGTAAAATTACTCCTACTACTATTATTATTATTATTATTATTATTATTACTATCATCACATTATCACATTACTCAATTTACCCTAGTTATCTCTTCTAGTAACAAGACTGCCGCCTGCCGTCCGATATCTTCAGGTAGCAGTGGCTGGCCATCCTGGTCCTGTAGTCCAGGCTTCTCCCCTTCATCCTTACCAGCGACTGATCTCTTCCTCTTTCTGCTGGCAACACTACCGGTTGTCGGGGTGTGACTTGTTGCCGTGGCGTGGGAGTAGGTATTGGTCTCACCAGAGTGGGTCACGCCTGATGTGCTCTCAGAAACAAGAGTCAAACCGAACCCTGGACTCCTGGAGATACGTAGAGACAATACAAACTAACACAGACTTGACTACGCCACAAAAGCAGTTAACAATTTTAATGAATGATATACAAATTCAGTCAAAATATATCCAGCCAATCATTGACATTACATTACCACGACTGGTGACTGAGTTCATAACGAAGTGACTACTATGGTTCACACCCTGCCCCCCCCCCCCCCCACACACACACCACTCGTGCACACAAAAAATGCAAAACAAAACACCAACAAACAGAACAACAACACACCTCACAACAACCACAAACACATTTTTTCTTGCTGCCACTAGGTTGTCACGTGCACCTGGCATAGCTATGAATGTTTCCGTATATAACACTCAGTACACTACTCAGCAGGCACTGTTGAGCCGTGCAAGCAAGCTCCTGGAGTCCCGCTAGAAACTCACAGGCACATGGGTTGGGGCCTTTCCTTCCTCACAGCAAAAATCCCAAATCCCCAAAAATCGCTTCCCACCTGGACCATTGCTGTTTCCACGAGGAACTGCCTTGAATTTGCAAACCCCAACCCCATCAAAATGCCAAGTACCCCCCAAGTCACAGCTGGGTGGAGTGGGCATGGTTGCTGGTGGGGAGGCAGATGGAAAACTATACGGAATTGGCCTGAGTGTGGGGGTGGGGCTTGAGAACTCTGGGAACCCCCCACCCCACTCCGTGGCCTCCACTTTCCCTACCCCCTCTTGACCTCTCCCTCCCAGCATCCTTCTTCCCTTCTCCAAGTCCCCCCCACACTTCCTCTAAACCCCCTTACAATCAAGGCTGGCATTACTAGGCATCTAGATAAATATTATATTTGCTATTTTGCTTCAAATTTGTCTTTTTTTATTATTGCTTTTTTTTTTCTGCCGAAAATCAATTTCTTTCTCCAATGCTTCCTCCAATGCCCCAACTTGCCCTATATGATTCTCTTTTCAAAAATGTGCCTATATTTTCATTTTAGTTTTTCTCATTTATTATTTAATTGCTATAGTGCTTTGATAATATTGTAATTGCTTGGGGCCCAAAATTCTGTGATACATGTGGTGAATTACAAAAAAATAAAGTTTTTTTTTAGCGAACGTTTATATTGTAGCATAACTGAAGCTGAAACATAGTCTTCCAGTGCTCTTTCCTGAGCACTGGAAGACTGATCCAGCTGCTGCTTGTATAATTACATCATGCATT
>WLWD01001944.1_pt1 | contig 32195 bp, 20 predicted proteins | sample 6712731 | NCBI WGS metagenome assembly WLWD01 (sample SAMN12718690, study PRJNA576275) | sponge metagenome | isolation source: marine sponge | host: Mycale hentscheli | place: New Zealand: South Island, Marlborough, Capsize Point | collected 2014-11-01
GTTAGTATTCAAATATCATTGATGAAGGCTATAGTTAATTTGCTAAAATGCCAGAATATTTTTTTTTATGTATCAGACCTAAACACACTTTGTTTTAGATTAGTCAGCTGCTTCATTGTGAGAGGTGGTGTTATTACCACAAACCCATTAGTGATATGACCAAATAAGGGCAGTACTTCACTTGAGTTAGTACACTATAAACAATAACAGAAACATAACAATCATAGGCATTGTTAGTTATATATTTCTATATCCCTATCCCAAACTATTAAGTCCTAGGCTGCAACTGTGACCTCCCTTATCTAATTTTAGACAATCCTAGTTTAACTTCACAACTTGGCTGCTCATTTCCACTTTTTCGTAAAGTTTCCTAGTCTACCACCTCAACCTCACTATATTACAGTACTTTCTGACATCAATGAAGCCAGTTACATCAGCAACTGTGTCAGTAATAGCAGCCATACTGTCTACAACCACCATCCACACATCCACACATCCACACCAGGACACCATCCACAGCAGTGACACCATCCACAGCAAAGACACCATCCACAGCAGCGACACCATCCACAGCAAAGACACCATCCACAGCAGCGACACCATCCACAGCAAAGACACCATCCACAGCAGCGACACCATCCACAGCAGTGACACCATCCACAGCAAAGACACCATCCACAGCAGCGACACCATCCACAGAAAAGACACCATCCACACCAGCGACACCATCCACAGCAAAGACACCATCCACAGAAAAGACACCATCCACAGCAGTGACACCATCCACAGCAAAGACACCATCCATAGCAGCGACACCATCCATAGCAAAGACACCATCCACAGCAGCGACACCATCCACAGCAGTGACACCTTTAAGAGTTTTCTACAGTCAAATCCACACAATTCATCCCATAATAAATCAATTTTAATCAGAATAGTTGAGAATGAAGAATTCTCTACTGATCAGGTTAACTTTGTTTACTGGCAAATTTATCACTCTAAATAATATACCAAGTTATAAGGGAATATTTTTATCATTGTGAGTAGTTAGCTTAAAATTATGAACTAAATGTTGTACTTTTTATGATCAGCCTCAACAGCATACGGCACACAACAGTATACAAATATATGGGGGGAGGGTGGGAGAGAGCAGGAAGTTGGGGGAAAGCTTCCTACCCCTTCCACTTGATTGATCTCTCTTGGCTTTGTGAAGACTGCTTACCTGTAACCAGTCTGGAAAAGGGAAAAAACTTTCTTCCCACAATTCTAAGCTTAAGCTTTATAAAAAAAAAGATGCGAATAGTGCTAATGGGGTGTATGAGATCGCTACTAAACTAATCAGTAAAAAACGAGCTTACAGAAATTATGGTACATGTGTTTCTCTGCTATGAGGATATGTATAAAAAATAATGGTTAGAATTTTTTTTTTTTTTTTACATTTACTAAGTGAAAGGACAATGGCATCTTCTAAGTTATTTCTCCTGGAAGCCTCCAAATTATCTAGGACAGGTAATTCCGTTAAAACTCAAGCAAATTATCTTGTGCGCTACGACTGGACTCCTCGCTGCAAGCTCCCTCTTTGTAATGTGTTTATTCCTAAACAGCGATCGTTAACAATAAATACGTGGAAGAATTAACGAACGGAAGAATTAACTAACAGTTTAACTGTTCGGGAGACGGAGGTTACAATTAAACGGAACACCCGTTTTACGTCCGTGCTACGGTGCGATGCTTACTGTTTTATTGGTGTTTTTTGGAAATGTTAACGCAGTAGTACGCCCGTTCTACGGTGCAAAAAACAGCACGTTATTTTGACTTCTACTGTATGTCAACAGCAAGCCAGCAGCAACAACAAAACAACAACAAACAAGAGAACTACTGGAAGACGTTTATTTTACAATTTACACTTGGCTTTGAATGCTTTGGTTCATATTAAAGATGTGTTAGAGAAATGTGCAGCTCTGTCTGACTTGAGTTTGAATGAGTGTGTGTTATATATAACACTTGGTTGGGTTTTGTTGCTTAAACTTTCATCTGGCCTCCATGTTGACCAGTGTGGATTATAACTTCGTCAATGCTCAGACAAATGTCAGAACAATACTGAGCTTGGTCTGACATTTAGAAATCTGGTAGGACAAATTTTATATATTTTCATTCCTTTACAGACTGTGGTAGGACATGTAGTACATATTTGTATTGCTTTATAGGCTTCAACATGAGTAAAATTAATTCATATTATTGATTAATTGTATTTAATGAATTGATCGTTATTTCAATTATTGTGTCAATAGTTCTGTGAAAAGTTTTTAGTGTGTGGGAGATGGTGGAGTGTGTGGAGAGAGAGAGGGGGGATGGGATAGTAGGGTGTGACCTGTAGAAATAGAATGGTGTGTAGTTGGCAGTGAGTGGACAGTATTTCAATATTTAGTCATTGTGTCTAGTGTTCACAGATTTATTTGGTTCTGTATGGCCAGTTTGAGATAAAACTGTATACCACCTATAACAAACAAACAACCCCCCCCCCCTCCCCCCCAGGGAAATTTTTTCTTTCTTTCTTTTTTTCTTTTCTTCTTCTTACATACTGTGGGTATACAAGAAAAAAAATAATAAATTGAAGGTATTTAATTTAATCTGTTGATCACTGTCTGCTAGGCTAGGTTACAAGCACAAGAAGAAGTGTGTATACTATACAGTATGTGTGTGTATGGATGTGTTTGTAGGACTGGCTACTATTAATTCATTCTATGCCAGAGAGACTCGAACGATTCTAAGATGGACATCAGACCAGCAATGCTAGTAAGTGAGGATATATATATGTAGCCACTCATAGGAATATCAGACACAATGTGGCATGCATGAATACTATAAATTTCAAAGTTTTTGCAAAGATATGATAATTTGCAATTTATGCGTTAATACAATAGCGCAATAAATTCTAAAAATTATGATGTGTGTTTTTTCCTTACAACTTGGGATATATAAAGTGATAAATTTGTGTCTGAACTGAAGTTTGGGATAGAGGTGTAATGGGGAAGAAATTTAAAACAAAGCTAGCAATGCCTGAGATGATTGTGTTACTGTTTTGTTATTATACTGCACTTTACTCCAGTTCCAGTATGACCTTATTTGGTCATATCACTAATGGGTTTGTGGTGATAACACAGGCTCTCTCCCTCTCTCTCTCTCTCTCTCTAAAGCAGCTGCCCTAAGGTTAATTATTCACAGCTGTGTCAGTCAGACCTTGGCATTATCACTAATCTATTATGCCATAACTCTGGATCAAGTGATGAGACAAGCTGGTGAAAAATAATGCTCAAAAATTATTTCATGGTATTCTGTTGAGAAATGGGGAATTGTCAGTTGAAGCAAATTTTAACTGCAATTGATGACCTTACACCATTTGATGATGCTATTCATTTCCCCTCCACAGCTGCAGGGGCAGAGTACAATGCCACATTCATCTGTCAACCTGTGGCAGTGATTTAAGGCAGTTCATTCTGGACCTGGAGCTAGCATAGCTGTTCTCTGACACTTCTCCAATGGAGCGCAAATGCTGCAAAAGGGAAGAGACTTGACTGTCCCACAGGTTTGCACCAATGGTTCTCATGTGTCGTATAATTGTTAGTCTAACTTGCATGTGTGCACATGTGTGTGATGTGCATGTGCATGTGTGTGTGCATGTACATGGTTGTGTGTATGTGGATGTGTGTGTGATGCCAGATAACGTATGTGATGTATTTCCAATGCAATTAAGTACACTTCTGAAATCTAGTACTTATATTTGCATTTGAAGAGAGGGAAGTATTCGTACTGTAATTGAATACTTTAGTAGTATTTGACCCCAACTCTGAATTCATCAGAGGAAGCTTTGCGATTATGGTGCTGGCCAACCTCTTCGAATAAATACTTAAAAGTAAGACCTTGATATGAACTGCTTTTTCGACTGGACATCAATTAATAATGAACATATAACAGGTAAGGAAAGCTTGCCTATTACGATAAAAATGCACACACTAACTAATGCTGATTGTCTATGTTTATCATTATGAAGTTATGGGTGTATCCTATAATTATTTAGTGCTACATTATTATATAAGTTATTATAGTCCACTGTCACCGATGACTCATAGTGATTATAACATACTGATGATTCCTAATAAGGATGAAACAATCACAGCATAGTTGTCATTCAGTGGCTATTTAATTAGGGTCAGGAAGGGGGAATAAATAAGTGGGTTAGAATTGCTTGTTGTGTAACAACAAGTACATATGTACTCTCATTCTAGATGTGAGAGGACAATGGGACACATTTTAGTGGTCTGTGGTAGAGGTGTAAATATCTTGTATCTTCAGCTATAACCATAGTTACCCAGAAATTGCAATCAAATTATGCCCATATTTTTTTCCTTGAACATGTATTATTTTAATTTTTTGTTGGAGAGAAAGGACAAAAATAGAGAGTTTGTTTGTTTGTGTGTATGTTTTTGTGCCTTTCTTGTGTGAGGAATAATTTTTTTCAGCTAATTATAGTAAGGTCAGTCTAGAGGTCATTCTGCATGAGAGGTCAGGATGAAGCTCCCAATTGCAGCTGTTTAAGAATGTTGCCCAAATTGCAGCTATGTGAATAGACTGGGTGAGCTTGTTTCAATAAGAAATAGTAATAATTTTAGTTTAGAAAAGAGAGTATTTGTGTATGTACATATTGTATACACACACCACATGGGATGTGTCTATATGTGTGTGTGGTGTGTGCAGTGTGTGTTGTGATAGTGGTATGAATATGTGTTTGTGTGGAAGATAAATTAGTTGTGGTGCAGCAAGATTAGTAAAGACAGAGTTATTCACTCATTCACTATGTGACTATTCTTAGATGTGCATATGAGGTTACAGGTTGAGGTGTAAACATTTTGTAAGTGTTGTCCAGTACACAGTTAACTATTAATCGCACTATTATTATAAACTATTTGCTGCTTATGATTAAAAAAAACTATAAACTATTAATAATAGTTTTTTGTTTGTGTGTATGTGTTTGGTGTGAGGAATTATTTTTTCAACAAATTATAGTAAGGTCAGTCTAGAGGTCATTCTGCATAAGAGGTCATGATGAATCATAAATTGCAGCTGTTTGAGAATGTTGCCCAAATTGCAGCTAATGTGAATAGACTGCAGCTATGTGAATAGACTGGGTGAGCTTGTTTCAATAAGAAATAGTAATAATATTAATTTAGAAATGAGAGAGTATTTCTGTATATACGTACACACACATGGTGTGTGTGGTATGTGTAAATGTGTGCAGTGTGTGTTGTGATCGTGGTGGTATGAATATGTGTTTGTGTGAAGATAAATTAATTGTGGTGCAGCAAGAAAGTAGAGACCAGTTATTCACTCATTCACTATGTGACTATTCTTAGATATGCATATGGGGTTACAGGTTGAGGTGTTAATATCTTGTGAGTGTTAGCCATGGCTGCAGTTCTTATTAATCTCATGACTATTACTTGTGATTATTTCATGACCATAAACTTTTTCCCCTTCAAACTGTGTTATTGATGTTTGATTTAGAGGAGTTTGTGTGTATATGTAGGTGTGATCTTTTATGTGGAATAATAATTATTTTCAGGTAATTATAGTAGTGAGGCCAGCCTGCTCAAGAGATCATCTTGATGAGAGGTCATTCCTGCTAGTCAAATTGCAGCTGTTGTGCGCTCACTAATTTTAGAGTGAATCTGGAAGGTGCCTCTCACTGATTTTAGAGTGAATCTGGAAGAAATATCGGGGCCAGGTTATAAAACTTTGTAGCACTTTTTTGGAGAGGTGCGGCTCCGCAATTTGCATATGGTGCAAAGCCGATACTCTCTACTGCAAGACAACAATTTCTTTTCCATTTTAATATTACTTTATGATTTATTCGCAATTTTTTCTATTTATAAGATATTGAAAAAATTCTTGTTGTGGTGCATGCAGTTCATTTTTTTTAGGTTTAGGTGCGCAGAGCCTGGAAAACGGCTGAGGAGAGGCAGCCTGGTGCACCTTGCCACGTGAGTTCAGACAACATATAGAGAGTTGCTGTAAACGGATACGAGACAACAAGAAGCTAAACTAAAATACCACAAATTCGCACAAAGTATACTTCTGCTACTACTGCGCAATTGTCAATTAGAACATAGCTGGCCCCTCTTTTGTATTGTGAAGCAGGCACTCTACCCAGCATAGATTTTGTCAAATTAGGCCATTGGGATACTAAATGCCAGAAAGGAGGATACTAAATGCCAGAAGGGAGGATACTAAATGCCAGAAGGGAGGATACTAAATGCCAGATAGAATCCTCCCTTCTGGCATTTGTTTTTGGCTAATCAGTAATGCATGATTTTAATAAATATAAAAATTCAGTTCTGTTTTTTTTTTCTAATTTAATGATTTCATGTTATCAGTTATTAAATAGCTATGATGTGTACTGATTATATAGATATGAAGATTAAGGCACATTAAATATGATGTTTACTTGACTACTTATGGAAGTGTATCGGCACAACTGTTATTTAAATATGTTGTGTAGTTACATGACTATACTTATGGAAATTTATCAGCAGAACTGTTATTAAATATGATAGTTACATGGCTATAGTCATGATTGATTGCTTGCATTTGTTACAGCACTGGTTTCATGGATAGTATTAGTTTTAATATATTTTTTGCTTGTATTAAGGATGTTTGAAATTTCTTGCTTTTGCATCATTGAAGTACGTTTGTTTGAGCGACCGCCTTCAGCACTTCTGTGTCCAGTACACTCCATAACAAGCTGTTCGTCAACTCCAGATGAGTATAAACGTGAGGCTGCTGTGGCTCTTAAAGAATGATTAGTTTTGTATCCTTGAATTCTGCATTCTTTGCACATATTTGAAATTGCTTTGGATAGTTTATTTCGCCCTATTGGAACATTTTTAAACCAACAATTTTCCTTTGGCTTCTGAAGTGGTGTAAGGTAAAATGCGTCATCAGGAGCATCAGATGAACAAAGAGACTGATATTTTTAATAGACGCAAAAAATATCTGCCTGGAGTATATTCCAAATATGATCTTTGACCAGAACGTTCTACTATTTTAATCTGGCATGGATTTCGTCGTAAATTGCGGTTGCGGTGTTCATCTCCACTTCTTAGTGCAAAATATAGTCCAGTCAAAAAAACCATTGTATTGAGGAGAGCTTGGGGGCTATGGTCACCCAGAATTTGATTTTCCCAAAGCTGTTCCTCTTCTTGTGTTGATAGGGGCTCAGCCTGCTTCTAGAGTAGATCCCATTCCTATGGATTGGAGACGCTTCATCTCTGCATTTAAGCTTGCTATGAAGCCCGAATATTCTGCATCCTTGTAAAAGTCAGTACCAGGGTTAGAGATGCGTACATGCTGCATAATGACGTTCACTATGTGATATAGTGTGTTTGGAGGGTATTCACTGCCGTTAATATTCCTCACTTCAAAATAAACCTGGTCAACCACTGTGCCTGAATAATCCTGTCAACTTCACTTAATTGTGGTACATCAAAACCTAGTTTTCTTCTATTCTCCCTCCAAGAATTCCATAATCTAACACATTAATCAGTGGCTTGGCGAGTCTTGGTATGGCCTTCATACGAGCTTTAACAATTTCGTCATCAGGTATATACAGGTTGACCAAACCTTGATACAGAAGCTATAGTCTGGAGAGCTGACTGTGAGGAGCTAAACTGGAAACCTGACTGTGATGGGCTAGACTGAAAAGGAGCTGGACTGGTGAACTGACTGTAAGGAATTAGATGGAAGAGCTGACTGTAAGGAATTAGATGGAAGAGCTGACTGTAAGGAATTAGATGGAAGAGCTGACTGTAAGGAATTAGATGGAAGAGCTGACTGTAAGGAATTAGATGGAAGAGCTGACTGTAAGAAACTAGATGAAAGAGCTGACTGAGTGGAAGAAGGTATTACAGAAGCTAACTGAGAGGAGCTATACGAGGAACTAAACTGGTTTAGTAAAAGTTGAGGTGAAATGTGAATGTTCTGAGGTGCAGGTTTGGCTAGAATGTTCTTGTTGATTAAGCTCACTGAAAAGATAACCACACTGACCCTCCTGCCCCAAATTACTGAACTCCACCACTTTTGCGCGTTTACCGGAGTCAAGCGAACTAACTATGTACATATACCCCATGCCCATGCGCTGCACCCACGGCTCGCCTAAACAACTAACCGGAATTGCTGCACTTGTGGACTCCTCAGCCTAAACAACCGCACTTTGTGTGGACTCCTTAGTAATTTCCCGACCGTCCTTGTCTTACAATGTCAGCGTGGAAGCAGAGAAGTAGAAAAAATGTTTTCCCACCTGGTAACTAGGGCTATAGTTGCTACATTCTGAAACAGATAGACAACAAAATCTTGGAACTACCGCCCGTCGTCGAACCCCTGGCATACGCTAGTACCGCCCCCTCGCTCGCTAACGCTCTCGGGAACAGCCCGTGGCCCTCGAGTTTTCTGTGGGCGGTAGATCCCTCCATTTCGTTGTCTATTATTTTTTTATATTTTTTTTTTGTAACTTTTTCTTAGTTTTACTGTAATACATGTCACATTTGTGAAAGTTATAAAGAATGATTACAGGACTGTATGAATGTTATTCAGAAGAATTCTGGCCTCACCTGTGTCATCCAGTCCAAAAGTTGGCCTCATCACTGAGTGGACCAAGTCAGAATACAGAAATATACTCTAGTTGTGGCTAGTTGTGTTGGCGACCATTTGCTACCAAGTTCAAACCACTTGAAAACATACACTAGCTACCTTTGCATGCTATTATATGGCTAATAGGGTTTCCAGGAAGATTGATGCGGGTGATTTGAGAGGTGCAATACGTTTGGCAAGCTCCAATGAGACTCTGGCTGATTATGATGACAGTACCTTTTCCACTCTACAATCCAAGCATCCACCCCCCCATCCAGACTCTACAATCCCCTCCTCAGTCACCCCACGTGCAACCTTTGATGTCCTGGCCAGCGTTATCACAAGGGCTATCCGATCCTTTCCAAATGGCTCGGCCGGAGGTCTAGACCAACTACAGCCTCAACATCTCAAGGATCTCCTTGCCTCGGTAGATGATATAGAAGAGTCACCCTTTGTTTCTGCCCTGGTAGCTTTCGCTACTCTAGTGCTTGATGGCCGCACTCCTGAGGAGGTCAGACCCTTCTTTTTTGGGGCCTCCTTAGTGGCTCTTCAAAAGAAATGTGGGGGCATCAGGCCAATTGCTGTAGGATGCACCTTGAGACGTTTGGTTGCTAAAGTTGCTGGGTTTTCAGTTGCGGATGATATGGCTGCTTTGCTGGCTCCCCACCAACTTGGATATGGTGTAAGAGGTGCAGAGGCTGCAGTGCATGCTGCTAGGAAGTTCCTTTCTAACTTAGACCCGGAGCACGCCATAGTGAAACTGGATTTCAGCAATGCGTTCAACTCAATCCGCCGGGATAGTATGTTGGAAGCTATCCGTTCCCATGCTCCTATCTATCCGCTAGTTCACACAGCATACTCTGCTCCTTCAGTGCTTCGTTGGGGTGATAGAACCATCTCCTCAGGAGAAGGAGTCCAACAGGGAGATCCTTTGGGCCCTCTCCTTTTCTGTCTCACTCTCCACGGCCATTGCCTACAGCTGAAGTCTATGCTGAATATTATGTACTTGGATGACATCTCGTTGGGTGGTTCCTGTGAGGACATCCTGCATGACCTGGATGTGATCAAGGATGCTGAGAAGCTAGGTTTATTTCTAAACAACAGCAAGTCAGAGATTATCTGTCATGACCACTCCATACGAGGCACAATCATCACACAGATTCCAGGTGCTAAAGTGGTTGATCCCGCCCATGCCACTTTGTTGGGGTCCCCACTAGGAGGAGTAGAGTCTATATCAGCGGCCCTGGATGACAAGATTGAGGCTCTGGTGAGGATGGGGGAGAGACTAGAGTACCTGACATCACATGATGCGTTGGTTCTGTTACGCAACTCTTTTGCCATCCCGAAGTTGCAATACCTGCTACGAAGCGCTCCTTGCTTTAAGTCACCTAGCCTTCAGGTTTATGACAACTCCCTCCATTCGATTCTGTGTGCAGTCATCAATGTCATGTTAGGGCCTCATGACCTTTTGCCTTGCCAGCACTTTATTTTTGCATTGTTTGCTTATTATTAATAAAGAAAAAAATTTGTATTTTTAATATTTTAATGAAAATTTACAGCTGCAATATAAATTACAATTGACAATGTGTAAATTCAATATCCAATTTGAAATATGTGATACATTATCAACTTGATATATAAAAAAGTGTAAAATGCACTATAATGAATGTTTTAAAATGTATGTTCATGTAGTGTTGACAGACTTCAATCCACAATTCTATTACAAAAACAAACATAATAATACAAATAATACTACAACAATAACAATATACTTACTGGAGCTGTTGCTGTATTTTATCTGCCACATCATTACATTCTCCTGTTTGGTACAGTACAGTAACAAACTCCTTGAGAGCTGCATGTCTCGATGAAAAGGCTTCACGAATGTTGTCTAAGAGAGTCCTTGCTTTGTCTTCATCAATCAGGTCTTTACATTGACAAAGCTGTTTGTAGGTATATTATTATGATATGAGTCCAATACTGTAGCAGTAATCAGCTACTGTCATAACACAAGGCGTCACTGAGTGAACCAAGTCAGGATTCGCTCTCAGAAATATACTCAAGTTGTTGCCACCTAATAATAAAACATTTTCAATAATACTAGCTAACTGCAAATAACAACTTCACTTACTTTCAGAGATTTCTACTGCAGCATCTTTCTTTTTTGTATTTCTAATACAAAATAAATGAGAGTTAGTTAAAACAAGCTAGCTAGAATACATAGTTTATTTCTGCATACCTGTCCATTCCAAATGAGGTGTCTATTGTTAAGCACAACTGCTTGTGGGTTGTCTGGATTGAAGAGACATTTCAAGACTTTGGGGACAGAGTGCGCTCCATCAACGACCCCGAGATGATTCCCTCCTTCATGTGAACACAGTCAGAGGCAAACTGGTAGTCCATGTAGCTGTTGTAGTTCATTCTGGAACTGGCCTTCTTTAGAGTGTCCTCTGTTTCTTGTTTTAAAGCAGTACATTCATGATGAATGGAGTCTTGGAATGTAGGATCACATGAAACTACAATTTCGAATAATTAGATCGAACTACAAATGTTACACGAATTAAATTGGATCCGTACAAAAAGTGCACCATGTTTTTTTTGACACCTTCTCTGATGAAAGTGTAGGACATGTTAGATACGAGACAAGCCGTGGAAGCAGAAAAGAGTCCCATAGGAGTAAACCCACTACTGAAGTACATCAAGAGAGGCTCCACCAAACATGACCTGCAGGATTCTTTGTGGAATAGGTCAAGTTCCTTTGCACTCGTGTTTTCTAACACACAAGGTATGATGTACTCTTTCTCCTTCTAAGACTGACTTAGAATATTCAACTGACACAATCTCAGCTATAATGTGAAGATATGCAAGCAAGGCTACCAGCTGCTCTGGTGGAATGACATCTCCTGAAATTTTAGGTGTAGCCGATTTCAAATCTTTCAAGAGAATCGACCTGTCTTCCTGAATCTCTCGGATGTGGCCTGACCTATGCTATCAACGCTCATGGCTTTAAGAATGACACCAGTGATACCATCATACGCCACCTGGATGTCTATGATGACCAGGTCCTACAAATAAGGCACACTGGGGAAGTACATCAGAACACCAGCATGGTGGTGAAGAAACCACAGAGCTACTTTAGTCTCATAGAGTGTCATATTGAAGGCATTGGACAAGGCCAATCAAAGGCTGGCTGTCCTCACCTCTCTCATGCAAAGACACAAACTAAACAGAAGCCACATAGCTAGAATTTTCAGCTTCTTAAAGTGTTTCTCCATTGCATTCTCCAGTTCTGATGCAAGTGATGGATTTCTTCTATTCCACACTTCGTGTTGTCCTGCTCGCAAGACAAGCTTGTTGTTTCTTTGCAAAGAAACAACAAGCTTGTCTTGTGAGCAGAACTGCACTATGTCCTTCCTGTAAAAGTCTGTGTCTCGAATCACCTTTTGAAGCTGTGAGTCCACTGTAGTGATGTCTTCCTCAGAAATCTGGTCTTTGTGAGTGCCCATTATATGCACTACTGACTTGGAGGACTCGAGTATCTCACCAATGATGGGCGAGTTGTCTGCTCCTGGTAGAGGTTGAAGATGATCGGAGGAACTGAAACAAGATACACTGGCCAGGGAACGCAAAAGCATCTCTTGCAGAGTAAACTCAGAGTTCTCTGGTGCAGTTGTCTCTCCTGAAGCTCTCTGATAAAAGACTCGATACTCCTCGTCTAACTTGAACTTGTAGCTAAAGAACAGTAAGCAGATGCCAGGTCCTGTGGTGAGTGCTGGTAGCATGTCCATCAGCTCAGGCTGCCCTCCAGTGTCCTCCATTCTCAAAAAAGCTTTGAAAGAATGCCTCATAATTTCTGCAAACAGTGGTTGCCTTGAAACTCTCTCATATATGGCAGCTATTTCAGAATAATCTTGTGATGCTATCACCTCAACAGCTAGTTGGACATGTGTTGGTGAGAGAGGTGAGGATTTCTTTTGTCTGGACTGCTTCAATGTTGGTTGTGGTGGTTTTTCCACAAGGTGAGACTGCTCTGTACTGCTAGCCTGAATGACCTCTGCCATAGTTGCAATATATTCACGGGGACGAGCTGCAGTCTCAGAAGTGAATTTAGTCTCCAGACCTTTTCTAAGACTATGAAGGAGTAGAGATGCTTCCTCAGTGAGATTCTGTACAATGGTCCAGTTTGTTCCCTTATCTGCTGTGGTTGCATCAGACATGCCTTGGACTAGCATATTAGAACACTCCACTGTGCCTGTGCTGCCATGAATCTGTTCCTCTTCTTTGGCTGACATAAGATCTATGATCTCTTTCGTAACGCGACGGCGAGTTGTAGTCTTGCCTTGTCGTGGTGGACCAAGAAACATAAGCTTTAAAGACAGAAGCTCCAGAACCTCCTTGGAAACAATGAAGTGTTTGTATGCTTCTTCATACTTGTAGTCATCTATCACATAAAATAAAATAAGGTAAGTCCATTTTTTGGAGAACTGATAGTAAATACAACTACTTTAATGAACACAAAACTTGCTACAGACACTGGAATTTCTATCCTCTTGCTTGCCTAAATGGAATGGTTCCAAAGAAAATGTCCCCTTTCTTAATTATATGTAACTCCCCCAATGCACATGCACTAATGACTTGTGACACAACTTTTATTATTCACACTGGCAATAGCTCACATACTGCAGTGCATTGGTACCTTAAGTAGTGACTTCTAGCTAATGAAGTAGCACTTGATTGTTGAACCTAAAGCTGTGAGTTTACAGTAGCCCTATAATTACAAGTGTTATAGTCACACAGGTTTTACTTTACAATAACCCACACACTCCTATGCTTCTACCCTCAGCTTGCTCCAGCAATAGGAGTGTGGGGGCTGCCGGTTTTACAGCCTGGTTGGAGCTAAGCCTGAAGAAGCAGCTGCCAGTGCACAGCTGCAATTTAGCTCAGACATTCTCAGCTAATAATTGCATAATCATACTTTCTTCTAGAGAGAAGCTGCTATTTGCATACACTAACCTGACAGAGTTCCTTTATACACTCCATCTTTAATAGCAACCAGTAACTGTCCGATAGACAAGACTGCAGAAGCTACCCATACTCCATTATACTTCTGACCTGCTCCATTTCCCTCAATAGTAGTCTCAATCCACTTCTCTGTCTTGTTGGCAATGTAAGTAGGTGTGGTTACTGTCCTCCATATTGTTAGTGGAGTTGTCCTGTCATTACTAGCAGATGCTATGAGAGACTCTAAACTGCATATAAATAGAATCTCTCTCTTGTCATATCCTCCTGTGAAGTAGAAGTTGCCTTCATGGAATGTTGATCTCGTGTTCCAGCATGGAGTAGGTAGTGAGTTTGCAGTCATCCAGTGGTCATTAAATAACACTTCCACTACATTGAGGACAGAAAAAGGTGACCTACGCCCACCAGCCACTACCAGAACCTCTGATGATCCTCCACTAACTGGTGATGTGAAGTAGCGATTAGTAGGCATGGCACGTAGCGATGTCTTCCAGTCTAGGCCAATAGTACTAGTCCACAAAGAGTTAGTGGCGCCAGTGGAGGGATGCCATCCACCGACCAATACAAACTTAGACTGGTAGGTAATTAGGGACGAGGAGACATAAGGTATAGTAGTAGTAGTCCATGAATGCAGGTCAGTAGAGATGTGAAGTTTGTCCCCATCTAATACTAGTACTTTATTATGTAGTACTGCACAATGTTCAGGCCGGACATCCTCACTCCATGTATGGCAGTGTTCCCAGCGAAATGAGGCTTGAGGACCAATGAGATCACACTAAATACCAATAAAAAAAATTAGTAAAAACTCCAAACAAACATCAGCAATTGCTTTCTATGTGATATGCAATGCACGTGCTATTTGATAGGATGTACAACAAAAACAAAACAGTGATACATAATATTAACAACAACACTGTAATTGAATAATGCAAACAAACACAATTTACAATGTTAACTACAAACACACAATAAGAGAGAATACTGTATTTCCTGTTTTAAAATAATGTACAGTAGGCAACAGAAAAAGTATTGAACATTGCTCAGTAGAACAGCTGGTAGAAGCTGATATAAAAAGGAGAAATTAAGGAGATTGGTGTGGTTATTCTGTTCAACTACATCAATGTTTTTGTAGTAACCATGAACTATGAACTGATCGTCACCTAATTAATATTCATAATCATCGTCACCATGATGTGATCACTGTCATGTACACACTTCAGTTTTGTGCTGCTGTACATTAACGAGATATTTTATGAAAAGGAAAAAACTGTTCCTTTAGCGTAAATATAGTGACTACCGCTACATTTTTATATTTCATGTGCACCACATGACTCGCTTTTAGGAATATCAGTAAAAGTAAGTTATGATATTGTGCTTTCAGACTCAAGAGATTTTGTTCAGGATTACAAAAAAAAAGGCTTTCATGCAGGATTGTAGTTTGGACTTCATAAGCGATGTTATCCAGCTGCTAGGACCATTGCTGCCTCAGATATTTATACAACTAGAGATCCATCTCTAGCTGGCAAAGACCTATAAAGTGTGGACCTGTTTAGAACAGTATGGCAAGTGGAAATTCAGTCTGCCTGCTTAGTCGAAATAAGGACAACTCCTTGTACAAGTCTTTTCGTGTGACTTCCTAATGGGCAATGTAAGGCCTTAGCTTACTGGCGAGCGGGCGAGACACTATCAGGAGTAACACAATTTGAAACTTGGGGATATTTTTTATTTGTTTGTGGACGTACATGCAGTCATTTGTACTCGTGACCCTTGTGAACCTCCTGGCTGACCTGGAAATTGCCAGACCATTTAGCAATAATTTTAGCTGCTGCCAACATGACTTACTTAAAATAACACAATACAAAATAAGTGGCAGCAAGTTTAGTCAAACACTGACACACTGAGTTACAGCAGTGACCCACCACGCTAGAGAAGCTGATAGCTAGTCAGTCAGTTTCATCCTAGCATGTAACTAACCTATATAACTAACTACTCAATATTAAATATTCTGCCATTAACATAGTGGTGGGTCATACTCACCTGTCTAACAAAAAAAATTGGATCTAATAATTACCACTGAACCTAGTAACAACTAGAACAAAGCAATAACAACAAACTAACAAAAAACAGTGGATCTATAAGATCTATACAGAGCTAGAAATATGAACACAGGCATAGGCTTAGCCATATAGCTACACTACACACTAGCGAGTAGCTAAGCGCTCACTTCATCACCAACTTGCGGCTGACTTTCCGCCATCTAACGGGCAAAAGACCGCTACGACGTTTCTTTAACCCCACGCCAATGATTGAATTCCGACGTCAGCTCATCCTTAGTTTCAACCATACGGCTTAGATCTATGATCTCTTCCCACAGCGTCACTGTAGTAATGAATGTATTGCAGGTGTCTCGAACACTCAGACCACACCCAAATACAGACCAGAATTAATACTAGGTAGTCACGAGTTACCCTCAGCGCGCATGCGCGAGATGGTTCGGTAACTCTGGTTTGTCTGTCAGTCTATCACACAACAAAAAGCGGATCTCGAAGATTGTAGCCTCCCGAAGATTAAACAAGCATGGAATGTTGCAAATGTGCCAGAAATTTTAGTTTTCAACTTTTTTTTTCTTCAGAAAAAGCTAGTTTATTTTAGGCCGTACGACGTAAATAATTGTTGGCAACGACCCCTATGGTCACGCTGTACTCACGTGCCTTGTTCTAGCGTTTCGTATTGACTTGCATGAGCTACATATTGGCATATTCATATTGATACTATGTACTCTAAATCAATTATTTACTAAATGTATATAAAAATGATGTTTCCACCCTTGGTGCTTCATTAATATAGTACACAGCAAATCTGGGGGGGGGGGGAAGTTTGACAAATAACATATAATTAAATTTCAGCTCCTATATGCATACATAGGACCTGGCTAAAAATGGAAATTGATTTTCAGGAACCTCTACATCAACATTTGCATGAGGCCGTTCTCATTCATCAATGCCATTTTTTTTATAGTATTCAAAATAGGCAACAACATAAATGAAATAATTCATAATATACACTCCTTTACCTATTCAAACATTTTAGCTATTTTTGTCCGCACACCAAACTCCCTCTCCTTAGCTACTCTTTCTCTCCCTTTCTATCCCTGCCCCATTGTGCTTCCCAGCTGTGCTAAACTTTCAGGGTTCAACTAGTTTGAGGAAAACAGGAACATATATATATTTTTAAAATTTAAACGAGTTTGTGGCTACTCAGGTGATAAATTGGGGCAAGTTCTAATCTCAAAATGATCATCGGATTGTTTGAGGCGGTATTTGCAAACGAACCGCACCAGTCTTTATTTTGGTAGCAAGGAGGTGATTTTTCCTAGTAGCACTTGCTGTCCTGTGGATATTATTTCCTGTACTTTTTGTTCAGATGAAGATTAAAATAGAAGCATCAAACTTCTTGCACCAAAAATTGGATACCGTAGAAGTAGTGTCGTAGCTATGCCTTTTTTTTTTCTTTTTTTTTTCAGCGTGGCCGCAATCTCTCAAATTTCAGTAGGTGTGACCTTTGGTCGCTCGTAGAGGGGCGAACGTATTTATTTTGAGCAAGACGAAACTGAGAAATTGGTCGCTGGTCGGAAATAAGAGGTGGTTGCTTCTAGGAGGTTATCGGGGGCGCATGATTTGGTCTCTGCAGAGAGGTCGGTCGCCTCTGGGAGAGGTCGTAGAAGTTTTACTGTACACTATTAACTATTTGCATGAAATGTGTTGAATTCTTTTTTTTATTGTGTTTTACCTGCTTGAAATGGCTGCATTAAGAGAACAAAAAAATATGTCTGATGTAGCTGTTAAAACGGAAAAAAATTGTTGTTTTTGTTATTATTGTTGTTGTTGTTGTTGTTGTTGTTGTTGTTGTTGTTGTGGGCATCGACATTAAATTTACTTGGGCAGAGTACGGACGGTAAAGAGTCCGGCTGCGCTAGACAACACCGTCACTACGCCATGTTTGGTAAAGGGTTATTCCTACGTCAAACTCGTTCATGCTTACCATACATTTTGGGTTACAAATAATAGGTAAAAGGATCTCTACTAACCTCGCTCGGGAAGGCGGTGCCTTGGGATCTCGCTTGTGGGATAATGGAGGCGAGCGAAGACGGCGGGGTAGCTGCTATAATAAGCAACCTTGCATCGTCACTGGTATCTATGGTTCAAAAGGGAAGGTCAGAATACGAGCTTTCTGGAAGAGATATCGTTTCATTTTGTAGATCTTCAGGCCCCTTGAAGACTAGTGGCTTACTGAATGTTTACCCAGTTCAGGAGTATGCGCAGTGCTTCCGTGCTGCCAAAGTGAAGTCCAGGAAAGAATTAGATGGCCTTTGTAATGAGAATCTTGCTAATCAATGTCTACAGAGCTCGGTGTCGGCACTTGTTTCTGCTGAAAAAGATTACAGAAATTTCATTACAGAATTGGATGAAGACTGCAGAATGCATGAAGATAAGATAAAGCATCCTGTGCTGAAGGTTGGTGATCTCTGTAAGGAGGATATCAAATTTGTACAAGCTCATTCAGGAACTGAAACTTCTCTGAGAGATATTCTAGCAAATTCTCGTAAAACCTTGTTTGTCCTCCGCAAGCATTATGTCTGACGACCATGAAACGACCACATTGCAGCTCTGGAAGCTCGGCGGGGTGAATTTGAGCGGAAGGGCTGTAAAATTGTGGTGGTAGCAAGCGGTACGAGGGAAGGAGGATTGAAGTGGTTGGAAAGCTACGGATCTCAACTGCCTCTGTTTCTAGACAGAGACCTCGTCTTCTACAGGACTGTGGGGATTCAACGCCAACTAGCAGCAGCTTGGGATCTGAATATCTTCATTGCTTACGCGGAGGCTGTAGCCAGAGGAAGAATCGACAACTTGGCCTGGGATGGTGACGATGTTGTAGTCATTGGAGGAGATATTCTAGTGGCATCTTCCGGAGAGCTTCTGTATTCTTTCCGCAGCAAGGAGCAATATGATCGACCTGATGTAGAAGACCTGCTCAAACTCCTTCCATAAATAACTACTTTATCAATTTATAATGATATACTTGACATCTTTTATATGATGCGTTAGTCCGAAATCATTTCTTGTGGTGGGCTAATGTTGAAACTCAACAAAATTATTGGCATGTCATTGTGTTTCTGTAATACTGTAACATAAGAATTAATCTATCAAAATTATCTAGACAATAACTTCATAAACATTTCCAATGACTGCACAATTTATTAAAGACCACCCACTAGCTATTGACAGTCCCGTCTGTACTGCTGGTTCTATTCAGAGGTTCAAAGTTGCAACCAATAAAAATGCTACTGCATTCCTAATTAGTACATCATGAACCATTACATGTGGTGGGGTACTATATAACTATTTATTAGGTACTGAACAGAGCCTGATAACTGTTGCCACATAGAAAATGCATTAAAGTAAACAGGATGTGGCTTAGGGCAATATTTTTCCATATCACCTGTGTTCATAGTTATTACGTTGGGTTATTACGTCCCCCTAGGTTATAGAATTGTTACCAAGGTATTCGCACATGAGCAGTACCTAATAAATTTATTATCCATTGGATACCCGAGAATATCACTCGTCTGATTGGCGGTATTTACGCTCGTGCCTGCGGCACTCGCGTAAATACTAAGCCAACAGACTCGTGATATTCTCCTGTATCAAATGAATAATATATATATATGGAGCTGTGTGTCAGTATTGTCAACTATATATTAATGATAAATTCTAATTCATTAGTTGATCCCAGTTGGTAAAGCATGGTCAGAAAAGCAGGTGTAGCTATGTATGTTATTCATGAATACACAGGTCAAGAATAGTATTAAGTGAGAGAGGCAATGACGGTGCAAATGAGGTGAAGCATTTTCAGTCCAGTATCGTGTGTGTATTCATGTGCCAGGTTAGTAAAACGAAGTGTCTGGTTCAGATGAAGCTGGATATATAGCTAACAGTACAACAGCCAGATGAGGCAGCATTGATTAAATCATTGTGGCTCTGAGAAGTCTATGAATATCATTTACATTTACTATGATCTGTGAAATTGTTTAATGTTAGGAACGTCTTTAGAATAGTCTATTGGCTCCCCCTCTTTCCCACCACTATGCGAGCGGATATTAAAAGGGAAAGGGGTAGGCCACACGAGTGCCCCATTATGCTAGAAATTTTTAGAATTGTTTTTTTTCCATAAATTTTCTTATTATTCTCTTATTGGTGATTGCAGTAGCTATATAAAGTTGATACATTATGAAATGAATGAACAGTATCAGTATTATTATACTGGATATAATATTGCTATTTAATTTTCAGTGGGAATCATGAATGTCACCGTAAAGTGTTCAGAGATATCTAGTGTGGAATAAACCACTTATTACATATAATATATATATAGCTAGCTAGTACTAATTACATGCGTCAGAAGTGTGATATGGTGAAATATTTCAAGAGCAGGCTAATTTATTTTTCACGACCAAGAGGCGAGAGAAAATAAAGCCTGAGAGTGAAATATCTAGCCATATCACTCTGACGAGTTAGGCATTCATGTACCCTTTTCTGACAATGCGCTTGCACATACTCCCGAGTTTCAATGTAATTTAACAAACCTCACTTCTCTGACTTCAAAGGGAATCATTCTGTAGTAATAAGCTAGAAAAAAAGTTCAAAAATCCAAATGTATAAGACTATAAGAACAACAACAAGTATCCTGTGCTACCTAGCTACATATAAAAATTACGAACTGGCAGTTAATTATGCACAAAAAAAATCATTTCCGGACAATTGAACATTAGACACAAAACTCAATATAAAAACTACTGCATCAGCGTATTAAATATCAGATCTTATGACAATGTCTTTGAAGCCAGTGTATAATAACTTAACCCACATTTAAACTTCACGCCAAAATCTTGCTGAAAATAGTTCACAGCTACAGCTAGCCATACAAATACTTCAAGAAAACAATAAATTCATTCATTAATTTGGAGTATTAGATAAATAACAAAGAAGTGAATATAAATCAATTACTTAACCATTAATACAGTAATAAAAATAATAAATATTCAAACTATATGGACAGTGGCTATGGCTTTAGTTAGCTACTATGAAGTGTTGAGATCTATCAAAATAATACATGACATACTATTATGTAGTGTTGTGACATGATCGATTACAAACTCATTATTAACTTCTTGTTCATCTGCCTTTACTCCAGAACTTGTAGAACAGATAGGAAGTGGCTAGTGCCAGAGAATACCTGTTACAAATAGATTAAATATTGCCCAGTCATATTCAACTCTAGTTCAAAGAAGAAATTTAAGTTCTTAATTAATTCTAGTTAGTTCATTAATAAGATAGTAAACTATTCAGAAATATTGTCTTTCACTCAGTTCAGTTTGTTACTTCATAATATCCCTTAGTTTCAATATATACTTTAATTTCATTAATTATATAGAGCAATCATTTCCTAGTACTACATTCCACACCTTACCATGTGAATATGTAATTCAAATGGTCATTCCTTAAAGTTACTTTCGTCTGCCCTCCTATTGGACCTCCTCGAATAGTGGTGGCTATAAATAGAATCAGTAATAATAAATAATTCTATTGCATTATTCAAAATGACTTACTGGCATCGGCATCTAAGAACAGTGGGAGGGTCCCAGCATGCATTGCCATGGCAGCGACATCTTTGAATGCCCAGTGATTCTCTGATGGCTTGTTCTCTGGAGTGAACATTCCTTTCTGAGAAATGAAATTTATAGTTCAAATAATAAAGTAAAAAAACACCATTACCTGCAGCTAGCTTACTTTCTCTGACGCTCTAACAACTGCTGTCAATGAAGTCTCCCCGTGTATCTAGAAAGAGACATTGGCTAGTTTATGCAAATCGAGTACAGATTTATCATTTAGTCAATGCTGACGGACCACAAACCAACAGAGGATTGATCCATCACAACATGGAGTTATATTACATGATGTAGAATAGAAAGTAAGCAGAGAGACCTCAGTGGGCAACAAGAAATATATGGAAATATATCTAGCAAGAGTTTAGCCAGACTTCACATTATACATTCTATATACATGTAATAGACAATTAACCCTTGACTCTTCTGCACCACACATGTTCAGGTAAAAAACATTGAACCCACATGACAGAGCTTAGTCCTGAATAGACATACCACTCATACTTGTACTGGTATACTACCATCTATTATACTACGAACAATGCCATGTGTAAATATATATTCTAAATACTCATTTGCTAGTACAAGAACAAAACAAAATTAAATCACTGGGAACATATTTATGAAACAATAACTTTTCCCTCCCACCCAATCCTTCCCTCAACCTATACACTTATCCATAGCTAGATCTTTCATTGAAGAAAGAGAAAGACTGCAGTGTGACTGGCAGTTCTTCCAGAGTTCAATGCTACCAATGCACAAATTTTAAGGGTTTGCACCACGTATGCCTTCCCACGGATGAAAACTATCCTATTAACACAAGAATGTAAATTAAGTACATGAACTTGCATCCTAAAATGACTATCTGGTAAGACAGCGACAAGGAGCTTGGATGTTTCCCACTTCAACTCTGAGACTTGATGCTTAAATATCAAGAGGTGAATTATTCGAATATTCCATAGCTTTAGTTAGATCTACCTATTGGCCAAAGTTAGATTGATTTCCAAGCACAGCCATAAAACATGACAGTATGACTAGCACGTTCGCAAAATTAATACTCTTGTTCCAACATTTTTCTTAGTTTTCAGTCATTTTGAACAATTACAGTGTACACATGATGGCTGGTAGCAATTACCAGCTATATACAATAATTATACCACAACTGATAATATTGACATGGGAAATCAAAATGAAAAAAAAAAAAAGAATCATACTGTAAGAAATTAAAACAGTCAGAAACATTGAACTCTTGAATTGTTAAAATCTGCTACATACACAAAACCAATACTCGGACTGGAGTATTAAATTCACCAAACCCTTTACCATGCTGACCAAATGAAGTGATATAATCACCTGCTGTAGTAAACACTGACACATTATAACCATCAAGATCTGTGACATACACCAACTGACCAGACACACAAATACCCCACGGTCCATCCCATACAGCTGTACCACTACTGTCACAGCCAAAGGAGCGCAGCAAGACACCATCTTTACTGAAGACATGGATCATGTTATTCCTGCTGTCACGAACATAGATGTTGCCATGGACATACACAGTTTCTATGAATACTGATCCACTGCGTTCGATAAAAGTCTCTGTCATACACCATGTCTGGAATTCACAAACTAATACTTCATCTTCCATCACAATAATAATACACTTGTGTGTCAGCGACGATGATGACCAACGGTGTGTGTATGCATGAACAATTCATGAGCTCAACGGAGTTGGTAAAGCATCGTCACTACTCGCCTGGGAGAAGGCAGAGAAAGATACGTCCAAGGTGGGACTCGAACCAGTGACTGCTCCTAACACCGGGACACTAAGCACAATCGGAGGGACACTAAGTGTCCCTGCCCTCAAGGCTGGGACACTAAGTTAATAGTGTCCCTCTCTGAAGGACCTAAGCAGTTTAAAGTTCCTCTGTCACATTACAAAAACTACATCAGCTATATTCTAATGTATCCTGGTCTTTATTCTTTTCTAGGTCGTCCCAATCCATCCTTCTCTCTATAAGAACTCTGGGTGTCTATATTCATAAATAATTCATTAGCTGAACTGAGTTGGTAAAGTTCATACACCTGCAGTAGCTAATCATAACCCTGGTGGATTCCACCACAGAATGATGCTCAGGAAGAAGCAGGAGAGGGAGACTATGAGTATAAACACCTTGTGCTGCCACACTTCTACATAATTTACAAAGTTAGTACATCAAGTGCCACTGTGTGACGGGGTACTTGCCAGTCAAATTAAACACAGGCTACTAAGACAACAATTTCTATTTCGAAGAATACCTTTGACAGTCACGGACTCAATTTTTTAGCCATTGTGTTGGACAATCTCAGTGACAACACCTTACCAAACATCATGCACTCCAGACACTCCCCCATCACCCACTCACCTGCCCCTTCTTTCTAGTTTTCGATTCCACCTTCTTGCGTGGTACCCAGCCTCTGTTCACCAGAATCCAGTCCCCCAGCTCCTGGCAGAAGAATGGCGTCACCACATGTGCACCGGGCTCGCTGCTCTTCCGAGACAGGGGGTCAGAGGTGGTGTTGAGGCTGCGAGGCTGCACGTACAGCTCCTTGGAGTGGTCGAAATGTCCAGTCATCGTCACACGACAGTACTCCATGGCTTCTTCCTGACCTAGAATACTGGATGGGTAAAGGGTCGTCAATCCCCGTGCGTTCGAGTATGTCACTATATACAGGGGAGGATTCGGGGGGAGGGGGGGGAGGAGGCCAAAGGGGCCCGAAACCCCTACCCCCCCTGAACAAAGTTGATTGACAATTTGTGATGCACAAAGGTACCAATACTGGTGATTTTGTTTATCGGACAACTGTATGCTAATTTATGCTCTTCAATGGTAAATACAGGTCCAAATCATTTACAAATTTTGGCCTAAATATATTTGGGCCCCTCCCCATCATTAGCGCTGGATCTGCCCTTATGTGTGTGTATGTTGGTAAAGGGTCACCAAACAAAGTACATTACTGTTTAGTGGTTCATTTGATTAACTTGTAAAGTGTGTCACTATAAAATATATGTCACTATACATGTGTGTGTATATATGGATGCAAACACTGGCTACCTACACAAAGTAAATGAATATACTTCCAAAACAGTAAAGTGTCGTCATTCAAGCAAATGAACTGATTACTAGTGTCACATGGAATGGTTAGGTCCGTGTAATTCACTTCCTGGCTTTCTTGTTCAACATCACTGTACTCTCAGTTGTACTATGTGTCCTAGGTCTAACAGATATCCAATGACCATCACTGGAGATGACAAGGAAGGTGAGAAATTTGTTCTGCAGTCTTACAACCTCTGCCCAGTTTCATAACTCGCAACATTCTAAATCTGTCATACAGTATCTCTGTTCACGACAGCTAACTATTCACCACGCCCCTTTAAATACACCCACGCAATCCTCCCCAACATGAATATACTTCACCTACTCGGTAGGGATCATCACAGGAGGAAGCTTAGTCTTCCTCTCCAGCTCAGATATGAGGTTGATCTTCCACTGGAGTCTGAACACCTGCCACGTCCCCAATCCAAATGTGGTGATAGGAATGATGAGCATTGCCAGCTTCCATGGGTCCCGGCGTCCCTTACCGCGCATTCCCTGAGGGGTGAATGTCACGTTCTGAGCCTTGCCGGTTTTGGTGGACTGCTTTGTGATAGTATTCCATGGGATGTCTGGAGTCACTCGCTTCCTCGCCATTTTGGATTTTAGTCGAGCAAGAAACAATCTGTATTTCTCGACTTCTCCGTTTCTTATTTTCATCACTAATTACATGTATATATATATATATATAATACATACTGCACGAGTCCGAGTACAATATTTCACGAGCACTATAAGAGCTGAAGGTGAGAAAAACTACTAGTGTGAGAGTGAAATGTCATCCCATACTTTATGACGAGTGTAATTGTTTATCATACATTTGATATTTTCAAAATGGTCTATGAACTGCTTCAAAACATCACCGTTCAGAGGTAACTCCACCATATTTTACTACGCATGGGCACATTGGTGGTCAGTATGGGAAATATTGAACACTCGCGTGATGCTGAAATACTCAAGGAAAATTTCCATTGTAAATACACATATATACACACATACTATATAATTATGTATAATTGTATTGACACATCTCGTTGCTAATAGCCTTTCAAAACTCACCCCAGTTTGAAAACAGTTTATTTCTACACTGGAAAGAATTCCTTCCGTATCTGCACATAAACCTAGCAGATGACCATCCTTGCAGGACATTGTTAAACACCATTCTTACAGCTCTTACAGTATTGCTGCACACTCGCACAGTTCTTTGGTAGGCGTGGCTTACAATTTCCTTGGACACGTGGGTAGGGCGTCGATATGGCTGCGGGTACAGGTATGAAAGCTGCTATGGAGAAAGATGTGAGGGAAGAATTGGACAAGTTCAACACCGTGCAGAAAGGTTAGGGAGTTGTGTCCATGTCTGTGCTTAATTTGGACCAGCAGAAATTACCTGGAGGTTTTGTTACAGATTTGCAGAAGTGTCACACAAGCAAGACGAAACTGGAAGGACAGCTAACGGAGAACGAGAACGTCAAAAAGGTGAGTATTTAAATTTATCTTTAAAAAACGTAATAGTAAGCTGGCTATAGCTGCCAGTAACAAGTGCACTCTTCTTAAGTGGTGTCACAATAAATTGGACAGACTTTCATGAAGACTTAGGTATCACTTTTAAAATAGATTAGACAACTCCTGGCTACCTGTACCAACTATTTCATTATAATTATTGTTAATTGTTATTGTCGACTGAATAGCTTAAGGCATTGTCTCTGTGATATGGTTCTTTATTGCAACTCTTGAGCACTGGTTTTTGAAACTAGGTATAGTAAGACTTCAGTAATCCGAACAGATAGGGACTGAGAGGTGTTTGGATAACTGAAATGTTCAGATAACCGAAACCCATAGAAAATGTATTTATTAAACAATAATGAAGGGGCGTTACATTGCACGTACTACTATTAGATACTATTAAGTATTAACTGAACAGTAGTTGATGTGTTCTTCTATAGTATTGAAGATCCCTTACCAAAAGCTAAGAGGATTGACCATTTGTTTGACCGAGTTTTACATACTGAGAACCAGCTACGCGGGGAGAGAAAAAAAATAGTATGGAAACTTGGTTGGTTTGTGTTAGATTTAGTTGGCGAGTGAAGTGAGCGAGACACTATACACATAAGATGCAGTGTGTAAGTTGGACACATAGGATTCCATAGGACTGTCCTACATGGGACAGTGGGATTGGACAGACAGTATGGTATTTAAGGGCAACCTCGGACATCACTGACTTCTACCCGTATCATCGAGAGAGAAAATTTGAATAATTCACTGCTTTGAATTCTTTTGCGGTGCAGTTAAAACTACTTTCATACACGCACTTGTTCACTGGACATACCCAAGACTTACCTTCGTGGTTAGACTATTGGACAATAGATTTTCAAGTAAGGAACAGCAGTGTTGCGTAGGGCATGTAACTATGCCATATAGTGCATCACCTTATGCCACTAATTGGAATAAATGAACTCCAGTAAGTTAGTTGTGTTATAGCTACTGCTTAGCTGGAGAATAGCACAAAGTGAACTTTTAACTAGCAAATAATATATTGCTGTGTTTACACCGCTTTTCTGGCTACAACAGTAGTAAGTGTGTTTTAATAATAATATAGGGTTAGGCTCAAACCTAATCTTGGATTAGAGCAAATGGTTACTATGACATTGAAAACTCAACCGTTTTTTTTTTTGTTTTTTTTTTTGTTTGTTTTTTGTTGTTGTTGTTGTTTTTAGTTGCTGGAGCATTAGAAGTTAAAAACTAATCACCATACCGTAGCTTTATGTAGCCTAACTAGGGAGGCTCGCTCTCTATATGTGCTCAAGCACACCACTAGTCTATTCTATAATTTTCTTAGTCCGATATCTTGAATTGGTTTCCATACGAACTACAGATGAGTCCATGGGGTTGGAAGTGCTGACATTAGTTCATTAATGGAACTCTTTATTTAAAAGAACAACTTATTCATTTGCAAATTGTAAAATGCCAAAGTAATAATGCTTGATATCTGTACCAAATTTGAATTAATAAAACTAGGATATCTCTGTCACAACATGATAGAGTTCAATGCGAATTGATGTGATATTTAAACTATTGTAATAGTTCTAATCCCCCCACTAATGAGTTGGTTCCTGTCTCTGTCGCTAATTGCATAGGAACTGGATCTGTTGGAGGCTGAAGCTGTAGTCTACAAATTAGTGGGACCAGCGCTGGTCAAGCAAGACTTGGAGGAAGCAAGGCACACTGTGGATAAGAGGATGGGATACATCTCTCAAGAAATGTGAGCTATAGCTCGTGTGTGTGTGTGTGTGTGTGTGTGTGTGTGTGTGTGTGTGTGTGCTAAATGGAGTGTGGTATTATTCCAGCAAGCGTTATGACAGCAAGGTGAAGGACTTGCAGAAGGATAGAGATACACTAGCAGAGAAGCTGATGAAATTGCAGCAGAGCTACCAACAGCAGATGGCCAAGAACACCCCTGGAACAGCTCAGAGATAGCACATGACTAAACCACACCCTTTACTCACTAGACCACACCTTCCATGTTGTGTAGACGCCACACATACACTGCAAGCGATCCATCAGTCTTTAGGAATCATGACTGAATTGTGTGATTGTCCTACAGTGTTGATCTGGATTTCATTAAATGATAAATAAGATGCAACATTGCTGTATAAAATACTGTATTGATAGTATTGAGGTGAGAAATAGAGTGAAGTCCAGTATGAGCTGGGTCAGGACTTCATCCTCCTCATATCTGGACACCACACCCATTAGCACTATCTGCTGAACTCGTTGCTTGTGAATTCATGCTAGTTTGCATGTGTGCATGTCTGCTTTCGTGCATGTGGAAGGAGGCAGATATGAGTGTCGCTCAGTAACCCACCATGCAGCATGCTGTACTGAATTATGGCATAGAGTAAACTATTTCTATTGTAAGGAATGTTTGGACTCACTACTTTATCAATACATCACAGAAATAAACATCCGATAGCCAGACATGATCAACAATCTGAAGGTGCCAGACACACAGAGAGGTGTGAAAGAAGTGGAATGTAAAGATAAATTGTCTTCAATAATCTACTTGTGTAGGGTTGACTGTTTGAACTGTCCACCAGTTTCTGGTAGTGTAAGTGTATTAAGTCACTTGGCCAGGGAGAGTGTGCGGCGTTTAAATAATGAACGTGATATGACCCGTGCAAGCAACAAGCTTTTGTTTCTTTCATGATTTTTTTTGTTGTAATTTTTTTTTTTTTTTCACTATGCACTGTTTCTTTTCTTACTTATATCTTCCCCGTGATCATGTGATAAAACTACTCATAAATAGGCCAATAATGCTCTTGTGTACAAAAGTCCAGTGCTCACAAGGTCAGGTGGTAAATTGCCTGAGCAACCTCTATTCCAGCGACTCCCCCCTGTGGGGTGGGCCTACTGAAAGCTTATCTCTACAGTTATGAAATAAATGTGGACTAGTGTCATCAGTGAAGATGACTTGAAGTTATTTATACGTAGTTTATATTGATCATTTATTTATTTTTTATTTATTTGTTTTCCTTTGTATTATTTTATTAATGTACAATGCTACAGGAAAGTGTATAGGGAATTGAATAAAACAGTCGGAAGAGTTTTTCAAACGGTCTTTTTTTTTCTTTTCTTTTTTTCTTTTTTCTTTTTATTTAGTAGTGTGATAAAGTGAGTTTTGTTCACTTCTGTTGTGTCCCACAGATTTACCAGTGTGGGTTGTAGCCATTGCTCATGCACCAGTTAGTCATTCACACAAGAAACATTAGGGAATATCACCACAGACACCTTCTAGAAGCTGAAGTGTGATCTTTCAGCTCTGAATGGATGTGTTGGATTAGTTGTGTAACCATAGCGATAGGAGAGTGCGAGTATGTGGTAGCGATGGTTGCCAAGTTGTGGTGTTAGTGTGGACAAACAAGCATGCCAGTCATGCATTGGATTTCATGCACACGTGTGTGTGTGTGTGTGTGTGTTATTTGTATTGTGTAGAGAGCACACTTGCTAACATGAACCGGAGGCATGTGCAGGAAGGAATAGGTGCATACATAGCTGACCTGAGGTTTCTCTTACAGACTAATGCTAAGCAGATGCTAGTTTCCAAGCTTTAGATATTATATTAGAGTATGTTAATAATCACTACAGTGGAAGGGGGTGGGGCTCTGTATAATTTTGAGGCTCAATCTATAAGAAATGATTTCTCACATGAACACCTTTAAACCATGAAACACATGCCCTTGTAGCCCCGCCCCTCCCCTACCAGCTGATACCAGAACATCTTCCTACACTACTGCACTGCAAAGCATTCGTCAGACCAACACAGAGTGAGGCAGCAAGTAACAGCAGATAATGGATGACCAGCACATGTCTGATCCTTGTCATGCAGAATACACTCTTAACTTGATCTAGGACACACCTCCAAGTCAAATTGTTGGCTATATGGTATCTGATTCATATTCAAGGTAAAGATAACTCCTGCCCCGCCCCCACATGTATGCTTATTTACAAACATCAGCACCAAGTTGTATTGTCACGTGATGAGGTTTTAGTTTGATGTACACAATTTAGTATATTCATGAATAGCTTCAAGCAAGTTACAGTGCACGTGTATTTGTGTTAGATAAGCTTATGGAGCATGATGTAATACCTGATAATCCCCTTAGTGAACAAAACATGGCCATTATAGGAATAAGTTGAAGTGAGAGAGTACACCATCCTATTGCTGCCCTGAGGCTGACTATGTATGCAAGACACCAGGGGGATTCCCCCAGTAAATACCCTACACACCAGCGAACCTAACCAGGTCAGGTACCAAATACAGCTCAAGCTAAGACTCGTGGAAACCAAATTTACCAAGTGTAACCCCATGAGAGCTTACAGTGTCTCCTGATGGCAGAGTGACATCATCCATTACTCTACTCTCTGCAGTTTCAAATGGTTCCTTGTGGTTTTATGGCAGAACCCAATGACAGATGGTGTTCTAAAAATAGTTCTTGTAATATCTATTGACAACCATAGCTCTATTCTCATCAGACTACCTTATTCAACAACGTAAAATAATGATGAAATACTGAAGAGACAATTATATCGAACTATTTTTACCATCTACTTAATATCACTAATTTATTTATTTATTTATTCATTCATTCAATGGGTTCAGACACGTTCATTAATTGTATTTACTCATTAACTTAATTGCTATATACTTCAGCTTCTGCAAACTCATAAATAAGTTTATAATAAAATTATAGGAGGGAGGGAGGGAGGGACTATCTTGACTACAGATGAAACTGAATTCAAATAATAGTAATTGACAAGGGGATTATTTGTTAAACAGCATGTAATTGTTATATTTCCATTAGCTAATACCACATGTGACACACGCATGTCAGTTGTGACACACACATGTCATGTGTGAAGGGCATCAAGAAGCACGAATGGTGGCAAGTTAGCTAATACCATAAATGGTCAATACAGGCTACTATAATTAGTATTATCATTGGGGAGTTGATGTCCTGCACTGATAGATGACGTCTGGGAGAGTTTCACTTGTATGAGACAGAGTGGCACAGACAGACAGACAGACAGACCTCTCACATGAACTGCATCAGCTGTGTTCCTGATATGTGGTTTGGCTCCATGGGCTCTTTGGTTCGTCACTCATTGTGGCACTAAAGTGGTGAACACTGTGGCAGAGAGTGTGGGGGTTACAACCAGCAGCAGTTGACAATGTGTCCTAAATGTTAGAGAAATGACGTCTGTGACACATAAGAATTCTAAATGTCTAAAAGTTGTTCAACTTGTCCTAGTGGTAATAATATTTATGTAGAAGATATTTCTTTGGACTTGGATGAAGTTCTATCAATTAGGAGATGATAATTTTTTTTTTTTATTCTATTTTTACGAAGTTCCATATCAGCCCAAGATCAAACTGACAGTGGTGAGGTTGCTATTGTATTTATAGCACTACTCCTTCTTGTTATCGATGTTGAAGACCACCATCGTGAACTATGTGTTCTGAATTTGTGAGTGAGTGAGTTCAAAGTCAACCGAATAGAAAATGCTTACTGACTTTGGTGGGTGTGGTCAGTTTTACTGCAGATGTGCAGGCATATCCATTTGAGATTTGAATACATGTATTACATACTTGATACTACGATATTCAAATAGCTTCATTTAACTTGAATTGTTTCACTGCCGATATGTTCATGGGCCTGTAATTACAGCAAATGCAGTTGGTAGATAACAATGTCCATCTATAATTTTATTAGAGTGCTCTGACTGAAATCGTCAAAAAAAAAAAAAAAAAAAAAAAGCCTGGTGAAAGCAAATATAACGAATCACCTCCCTCTCTCCTCCATCACCTCCCTCTCCCCTCCATCACCTCCCTCTCCCCTCCATCACCTCCCTCTCTCCTCCATCACCTCCCTCTCCCCTCCATCACCTCCCTCTCTCCTCCATCACCTCCCTCTCCCCTCCATCACCTCCTTCTCCCCTCCATCACCTCCCTCTCTCCTCCATCACCTCCCTCTCCCCTCCATCACCTCCCTCTCCCCTCCATCACCTCCCTCTCTCCTCCATCACCTCCCTCTCCCCTCCATCACCTCCCTCTCTCCTCCATCACCTCCCTCTCCCCT
>WLWD01004074.1_pt1 | contig 32174 bp, 22 predicted proteins | sample 6712731 | NCBI WGS metagenome assembly WLWD01 (sample SAMN12718690, study PRJNA576275) | sponge metagenome | isolation source: marine sponge | host: Mycale hentscheli | place: New Zealand: South Island, Marlborough, Capsize Point | collected 2014-11-01
GGTCCATACACTTTATGTACATAAGATGGTCCCAAAGCTGTTATCGTAAGCCGAGTGATTAGGCTACCATCTGTTTCGGCTTCTATCTTGGTGGTCATAAATCCTTCTTCTGCTAAGCTTATGTTCACAGGAGGCTTTGAGCTGATGCCTCTTTCTGGAGTATGGAGAAGTGACTTGTTTGCCAACAGATAGACAACTCCAATAGAGTCTATGTAGTCACCTGCACTGATGCTGAGTGAGTGAATGCTAACAATATTAGCCGACCTGAAGCTGTGCAGGTCATCAAACTCAGCGCCACCTTTACCACCTTTCCCAATATACTTCTGGAGAGGGCGTGGCAAAGAGATCTTGGAATCCATGAACTGTTTTTGGTATGCTGTAGCCTGTTTTGGAACTGGAATAATAGCAGAAATTGCTAGAATGCATAAGAGTAGAGTCAAGAGTGTAAAATGCTTATCCATCTTCAGACAAATCTACAAAAACAAGCAAGCCAGGACAAAGTACAAAATTCCATCCATCATTGTGATCAGATTCATTTTTGGTAACAAAATTCAAGTATAAATATGAATATTTAATGCTGTGTAGCTTACTTCTTCCAAACTTGAAATTGCCTTTGGAGGCACACACTTAGTCTCCAGAATAATATATTTACACCAGATTTGCAGCCATGCTATCCCTTGAAGTATCAGTAACAGTAGCTCGAACATCTTGGTTGCACAGCATCAGTTACTATTACACATCTAACTGACCGATACTATTATATTGGCTAGTTCTTATAAAGTATAATTAAGAAGGCATTTCTTGCAACTAGAGGACTATTTTTTCTTAAAGATTGAATGAAATATTTGGCTTGTTTTCAGCTGGTCATCGATACATTTGCCATAGGATTCCCTCGCAATCAATATTTACATGTGATCAGGTTAGAACAACAGATGGTAATCAATGTTTTTCCAACTATTAGTCATTTAAAATCAAGTTTACACAGGACTAAACTAAACAGCTATAATAAATAGAATGGTTATTGTTGTTACTTTATTATGATATCACTTTAAGATTAACATAGACACATTGAACAGTGGGAAGCACCAATAGATATGAAAACAAACATTTACGTGAAAATATAACAGAAAGTCTCCACTGTCCATATATTTCTGTATTTATTCCTCATGTCTTTGGTTTGATAGTCATTCACCTTTTCCGGTAAACTTGCACTTGCTCGCTGCCAAGTTAAAGATACATTCTCCAGGAGGTGGAGGATGGGTGGAGTTTGGTGGAGGAGCAGGACATGGGGGAGGAGGTCCAGCATAATAGACGGCAGCATCGTAGGCACTACCACACATCCAGCTAAACTCACAGAAGTCAAGATGACCTTTGCAGTCTGCAAGAATAATGAATAATTAGGTACTTTAGGTAAGAGAACTAATTTGCAAACGTCGATATCATAACTAAACTTCAGTGAACAATTTTTGGCATATAATTGTCAATAATATATATATATATTATATATATTATAATATTATATATACAACAATACTACTATATTGTAATAATTATTATGGCATATAATACAGCTATGAGCCAATAGTTTATTTTCCTTTAAATGGAAGGAATTTTTGTGTTATAAATTGTCAAATAAGTGCTTCTTTTCATTATATCTGGCTAAAGTTGCCAACAAAGGAAAAGTTATTAAGTCGTATTATAACATAATATAAAAATATATATAATATTGTAGCAGTTAATCACTTCACACAGAGTATCAACCACTATTAAAACCATTAGCACTTCAACACCTACAAAAACAAACTCACCTGACCAAGAACACGCGTTATTCTGTAAGATACATTCTCCAGGAGGAACATCCTCTAAATATCCCGCTGGAGGCCTAGCACATCTAGGCTGAGGTCCAAACTTGAACCGGTAATAATCATCAACTGTGCCACACACGTACGGCTCCAAACATAATCCTTCCCAATACTTGCACGGGTTGTACTCCTGGCACTTGCCGTCCATGGGGACACATAAGGTGTCCGGGGGCGGATATCTGCTGAAACTACAGTTGTCCTGTGGACTACTTCCACTGACTTCTACACACTTGTATTGACAGTAGTCAGATAGCGAGTGGCGAAAGGCACACTGGAGAGTGGAAGTAAAGTCAAACTGACAAACATCGTCAATGAGAAGACATCGACCTGGAGGAGGAGGTATCTCTGGAGGAGTTTTGCCATTGGAGACCACCTGGGTATGTGGACACCCTTTTATAGTGTAGTAAATGTAGTCTTCCACGGAGCCGCACTTCCAACGGTCCATCGCATGATCGTCACATGAACTGAACCAACTCCTGCACAAACACAATGCACAATCACCCACTCATGAGTATATGTCCATTTAGAAATATTTAGAGAAAATAATACTACATACACTGTCTTTAAGAAGAGCACTTAAAAAAGCTAGCATAGTTCACACCCTCATATTCATTTTTTAAGGCTATCATAGAATATTATTTGAGACTAAAATGATTAAATCAAAACTGTACATAAATATTGTCAAGTGTTTAAGCATAACATTTTTGCACGAAGAGTTTCAAAAATATTGAAACTACTTTCATTACAACTGTAGATACATTAACACTCCAGTGTGAACTGTTTGGGCTTCTAAAATATATCTCCAAGAGCAATAGTTATGTGAGCATACAGACAAGACTATAGAGACTGAAAAGAAATGAGATCAAGTGACCATTGCTGGCCCATTTAAAGACAATAAAAGCATCACTTGTGGCCTATGAATTAATGACTAGTGCATTTAATGTTGAACCAAAAGCTTTAGGGTCCAAAAATAATGTCCTTGTTTATTTTAAGTTCTAACTAAGACAAGATCACAGTAAAGATAGAATGAATTCACTATTCTGTTATAAGAAGCTGTGCTGAACTATGCATCTTCATCTTTAGTGTTTCAGAACATGAGCATTGTTACACCAAATAGAAAATTCTGATTATAACATTATTTCCAGGTATTTGTCAAGCATTTCCTCGTTTGTTTGTTTGTTTGTTTGTTTTGTTTTTTACATAATATAAATATCAGCTATCCTGGAACCAAAGTCCTTGAGTAAAGTATAGGGAGTCAGTGTGGATAGCTAGAATAATGAGAAACTACATTGCCACAGAATTATTGCTTTAGAGACCAGTACTGTAAGACAAAAACAAAAAAGGACACCAGCTAAAACGAGCTATAGCTAGCTGGCATCAAAAACTTGCTAATGTAACAACCGCAACACTAATCAGCCTCACCTGCAGGGTCCCTCGATTGTGCTACCATTAATATAGGTGCAGAGAATGACCATAAGAACAGTGTAGCACAGAGTTCTCTCACTGAACTTCATGATGACAAAAGTTACTGTAGAGCGCGAATAATGGTCAGATGAATACACCACGCCCTCAACGTAGCACCGCCTACGCATGAGCCCCGCCTCTAATCCCAACTTTTTTTTGCTACCATTATTATTGATGTCGCTGTGACCATTTTATGGCTGCCTGGAATCTCCACTACCAAATCAAAGACGCAGATCAAACGAAAATAGCGAAACACAATAAATTGTAGCTATATACAGCAAGCAAAGGCTTCAGCCTTGACATAATGATTTTGCAACGAACACCAGCATGTCGCGTACACCCTGTATAAATGAAATGATCGGTGAAATGATCGGTTCTTATAGTATATATTTTCCTTGTCATTATGGTATTTCAGGATTGCACAGAAGGAGACCTTGCAGGTCAGAAAGAAAAATCTCAATGAGCAAAAATCTATTTAACTGGAATGCTTATGATAAATACCATCATCTTATCAGCATGTCTCTCTATTTCAAAATTAGTAATCATCACAAAGTTGACACCATCAGTCTGTCAACGCTTGTTACTAATCAGTATATTCACTGTATGGTGCCTTCTCTATTCAAGAAAGAAAAAATTAAAGCCTGTTGTGATTGTCCTGATTCTGTGCTATGATAGCTGTAACTTGACCTTCAGAGGTTCAGTTCTGTATAATTAAACAATGTGCATGAAATTAGTCTAAATTCAAAATTTCACCGAAGGAAATTCAAGATAATGAGCGAACGGATAAGCAGTGGATTTTGCTTGCAGAAATAATATTATCACTTTTGCTGTAAGCTATGGATCAGCTCCAACGACTTCATATTTTCTATACTACTAGAATCTAGTAAATCATAAATATTTTTCGACATGTAGGAGTTGATACAAGTCTTGCAAGATTCATTTACGTGACAGTATATTATAACAAAGTCTCCATTGTCATTATACTTATTCCTCATGTCTTTGGTTTGATAGTCATTCACCTTTTCCGGTAAACTTGCACTTGCTCGCTGATAAGTTAAAGACACATTCTCCAGGAGGTGGAGGATGGGTGGAGTTTGGTAGAGGAGGTGGACATGGGGGAGGAGGTCCGGCATAATAGACAGCAGCATCATAGGCACTACCACACATCCAGTTATACTCACAGAAGTCAAGATGCCCTTTGCAGTCTGCAAGAATAATGAATAATAATTATATGTACTTTAGGTAGGAAAACTCTACAGAATATGGCATATAATATAGCTATAATAGCCAGTCGTTTATATTCCTTTAAAATGGAAGGATTTTGGTGTTATATTAGATAGTGTCATAAGTGCTGCTATACATTATAGTTCCTCTTCTCTCAAGGCATAAAAGTCTGCCATCTTTGAGATTTGCTGTTGACAGAGTGACAGAATGAACAAATGAATGAATCACAAATAGACTACTGCAACCCTCTCACACATGCGTGCTGACGGTTAATACTATATAACACTTGTGTGTCAAAAAACAAACTCACCTGACCAAGAACACGCGTTATTCTGTAAGATACACTCTCCAGGAGGAACATCCTCTAAATATCCCGCTGGAGGCCTAGCACATCTAGGCTGAGGTCCAAACTTGAACCGGTAATAATCATCAACTGTGCCACACACGTACGGCTCCAAACATAATCCTTCCCAATACTTGCACGGGTTGTACTCCTGGCACTTGCCATCCATGGGGACACATAAGGTGTCCGGGGGCGGATATCTGCTGAAACTACAGTTGTCCTGTGGACTACTTCCACTGACTTCTACACACTTGTATAGACAGTTGTCAGATAGCGAGCGGCGAAATGCACACTGGAGAGTGGAAGTAAAGTCAAACTGACAAACATCGTCAATGAGAAGACATCGACCTGGAGGAGGAGGTATCTCTGGAGGAGTTTTGCCATTGGAGACCACCTGGGTGTGAGGACATCCTTTTATAGTGTAGTAAATGTAGTCTTCCACGGAGCCGCACTTCCAACGGTCCATCTCATGATCGTCACATGAACTGAACCAACTCCTGCACAATCACAATGGAAAAGCTCACATGATCACCCACTCATGAGTATATGTCCACTTGGAATACTTAGATGAGAAATGATACTACACTTAAGCATAAAATTTTGGCATGAAGAGTTTATAAAAAAAATATAACAGTACTACTCAAGTGTGAACTGTGTGGGCTTCCAAACTATATCTCCAAGTAATCAATAGTCAATAGTTATGTGAGCATACAAGCAAGACTGTAGAGACTGAAAAAGAAAGGAGATGAAGTGACCATTGCTGGCCCATTTAATAATAATAAAAAATCACTAGTGGCTTATAAATAGATAACCAGTGCATTTAATGTTGAACCAAAAGCTTTAGGGCCCAAAAATAATGTCCTTATTTATTTTAAGTTCTAACTAAACAAGATCACAGTAAAGATAGAATGAAGTCACTATCTATTATAAGAACCTGTGCTGAACTGTGCATCTTTAGTGTTTCAGAACACGAGCATTGCTAAACAAAATAGAAAATTCTGACTATAACATTATTTCCAGGTATTTGTCAAGCATTCCTTGTTTGTTTGTTAGTTTGTTTGTTTATTACATTAGCTATCCTGGAACCAAAGTCCTTGAGTAACCAGGACTTGCAGGTATAGGGCGAGTGAGTGAGTGAGTGGAGACCTATAGAATAATGAGAAACTACAGTGCTACAGATTTATTGCTTTAAAGGCAAGTATACTGCAGAACAGAAGGGGGAAAAACGGACACCAGCTATAACAACAATAAGGAGCTGTAGCTAGCATAAAAAACTTGCTAATGTAACAACCACCCATTAGTCAGCCTCACCTGCAGGGTCCTTCAATTGTGCTCCCGTTAGTATACGTGCAAACAATGACTATAAGAACAAAGTAACACAGAGTTGTACGCTCAAGGAACCTCATGATGACAAAACTACTGTAAATAGCGAATAATGGTCAGATGAATACACAACGCCCTCAACGTAGCACCGCCTACGCATGAGCCCCGCCCCTAATCCCTGCAAACAGAATCTTCAACGTTATGTTGCTACGAACACCAGCGCGTCTCAGTACACCTGCGTACAAATAAAATGAGGGGTTCGTTTAGTGTTCCGCTTTGTCTTTTTTTCCTTTTTCACTACGCTACTTTGGAGAGTAGCATAGAAGGACCCTGCAGGTCAGAAAGAAAAACCTCAATCAGCAATAGTCTGTTTAACTTGTAGACAGCACGTCTCTTCTATTTCAAATTTTGTAATCATCAAACAAAATTGACACCATCAGTGTGTCAACTCATGTCGCTAATCCATATATTCAGTGTATGATGCCTCAAGAAAGATATTTGAAAGCCTGTGGAGTACCCTGACTGTAGGCTTGATTGTAACTTGACATTCAGAGGTTCTTTATATCAAATGTGCATGAAATTAATCTAAATTCAGAATTTCAATGAAGGGAATTCAAGATAATTAGTGGATGGATAAGGGGTTGATTTGCTTGCAGAAATAATATTATCACTGTTGCTGAAAGTTATATATTAGCTACAACAACTTCACAATTTTCTATACTATTAGATAAATCATAAATATTTTTCCACAAGTAGGAGATGGTACAAGTCTTGCAAGAATCACAAGCCGGAGGACAAGTGGGTGTGTACTTCTGTGGAAGACTACATCTACTATACGATCAATGGCTGCCCCTCCCATCCTTCTCATTTTAAGGCTCCACCCCCACCACCTGGTCGCTGCCTGCTGGTCAATGATACCTGTCAGTTTGACTCTTCGTCCACCCTCCAGTGCGCCTATCGTCAGTCTCTGACAGATTTGTGCCGGTACAAGTGCCTGGCAGTGAACGGGAGCAGTGGGAAAGATAATTGTACCTACAACCGATACCCAAATCCGGATACCGTGTGCATTCCTATGAATGGAAAGTGTCAAGAGTATAGCCCGTGCAAGTACTGGGAGGAGTTACCTTCCCCGTCATTCCGATGTGGCACTATAGATGACTACTACAAGTTCAAATTCGGTCCCAAAATGTTGCAAATGAAACACAGTCAGATACCTCCAGGAGATTGCATACTTCAGTACAACTCTTGTTCATGGTCCAGTGAGTGAATTGATGAATAGATTATAATTACTAGATGATGAGCAAAGAAATGAAACACAATACTAGCTAGAGTAATTTCCCACCATATTATTTGCACAGTTCATACTGTTCTAGTTGCATTGACCTATCCACTGAAACCTGTAGGTGTGTGCTCAGCTACACATAAATTACATACATATATAGCCATTGTGGTACAAATATATCTTGACAGATACCAGCACACTAGTGTTTTAAATTAACTTTTTGTGACCATTTCAGTAATACGTCGCTGTTTTTTTTTTGTTTTTTTTTGGCTATTCCTGTATACTTGTGCTCAGACTGCACAATGCACAAGGACATTTGTGAGCATGCCTGGATGTGTGACAGTGCCTATGATGCTGCTGTGTATTACGCTCAGCCTCCTCCATCTTGTCCCAACCCAGCACCTGGCACCACTCCACCCCCTATACCAGGAAAATGCATTTTTAATTTGATTGCAAGCAAATGTCAGTTTACAGGCAAAGGTGAGTGTATGGCTAATAATTATATCTACAGCATATGGGGCGAGGATAGCCAACAATTTGTAATGGACTCACTTTATGAGGAGTGATGAGGGCACTATCTGTGTTTAATTCCCCTTGCATTCATTATAATTTCCCAATTTTCTATATACACAGGATAACACATTATAGAATAAAAGCTGGGGGAAATAGTTGGACCTTGGAGGAGGAAGATTGTGATAACATGTTTAAAGCACCAATTAAACAATTTTTTACCCTCAATAATTTCTCATTACTATCCATTGTGATCATCTGCTGAATTTGTTTCTTTTATGATTCAATTGATGATTATTAATATTTATAGTAACTGTGCCTAAAACCCATGAAGAGACTACTTATTATAATGGAAGCTCTCAAAGGAAAGACTGAACTGGATTTAGCATCTTCATGGAAGTGGGTGGGCAGGAGCATAGGTTAGGAAGAAGAAGGGGGGAAGGGCAAAGGTTTAAGAATGGGGGGAGAGGGGGAAAGGGAGATCTTGGGAGTTATAGAGGAAGTGCTTATAATTATGGAATTGAACTTTTGGTTGTGTATGACTTAGTTTTATGAACATAAGACAATCAAGTATATACTTTATCGGAAAAATACATTATTGGCCAATAATTTGACAAATTTTCTTAACTTGTGTAGCTATGTGTTCCTGATGAACAAAATATGTTAAGTGGAAGCTTTTGCAAGTTACCTGGGATAATTGTAGCCATGCACACATACACAAGCTTAAAATCATTCAGTTTGCAGTATCTGTATAGTAGCTAGTCTAATAAGATTACACATTCCATTACTTTTGGTCGCTATCAAACTCATAAAAGTAGCCAAAATTATATCATGCAACTAAATTGTATAGCTAATAATTTTTAAATTCATACACTGATAAAAAAAGTTCACAGCATCAAGTTAACAAATATTATAACATTTTGTATAACATAATTATATTGAATTTTTTAAGACAAATACAATATCTGCACAGTTTATAATCACTTGGTAAGTTTCACCTCACATCATTGTCAAGTTCTTCTAGTGAATTCACTCTCTTTCTTTTCTGCTTCATTTTCTGCATCTGTATGAAAAAAGCATCCAAAGAAAAAAAAAAGCAAACACTAGTATATTCGATTCTAACTTTATCACTTAAAGGGGTCTAAAGAGAAGCAAAGGCAAATGTGAAATAATCTCAGTTGTCACCGGGAAATCGAACCCAGGACCCCTGGCTATAGCCACCAGTGCTGTAGCCATTGAGCTACGACAACCCATGACTTCCACAACCTTACTTGAGTTTACTGAATAGTTGCCCTTAGTCTTTAGTAAATTGCCATTTAAGGACTGACCTTTGCCTGTAAATTTGCATTTGCTTGCCTCCATATTGAACACACACTTTCCTGGGGGAGGGGGAGGAGTAGTGCCTGGTGGCGGCACTGGGCATGTGTGAGGTGGCAGTGCATAATACATGGCAGCATCATAGGTACTACCACACATCCAGTAGAACCGACACAAGTCCATATGCTGCAAACACTCTACATACAACATGGATTAAATGTTGAGTATCGTGTACTGCGCTAACTCCATTTTGTGGTATTTTGTGGTAATTGGTCCTGATACTCCTGTGGTGTTATATTGCTTTATGAATATCATTAAGTATCTTATTAGTAGTGGAATCATTTACACTGGAAAATAAAGTGGAATTTCCTGAAGTACAGGATGGGGCATACTATTGTGCACTTCAGGAAATTTGACCGATTTTGCAGGATAGGTGACCTAACTGCACAAATTCTTTTGCAGGAAATTCCAGTTGTTGTTTTTTGTCGTGTTACTATTAGAGAATTCTGTTATGTAATTATGGTATTTATTAAATACTAAACTCTGATCTATCGCGTGCCTACATACTCCACCATTTCAAGTATACTGCACATTAGCTCTCCTATTAATATAGCAATGTGAATCAATAAGACTTAATCTTTCACTAATACTAACTTGACCATGAGCAGGAGTTGTTTTGTAAAATGCATTCCCCTGGAGGTACAGGACTCCCGTGTTCAATAGATCTTGAGGATAGTGGTCCAAACTTGAATCGATAGTAGTCGTCCACGGTGCCACACTTGAAACTAGGAGACGATGAAGATTCCCAATACTTGCACGGGCTATACTCCTGACACTGTCCATTTATGGGCATACACAGAGTATCTGGGGGCAAGTATCTGTTGTAATTACAATTATCAGTGGGGTTACTTCCGTTTACTGCCAGACACTTGTACTGACAGAAATCTGATGGCATATGGTGAAAGGCACATTGTAGAGCGGAAGAAGTGTCAAACTGGCAGACATTGTCCACCATGATGCATCGACCAGCCGGAGGGGGTGGAGTTTTCACTTGAGAACCATGAGGACAGCCTTTGATAGTATAGTATATGTACTCTTCCACAGAAGTACACTCCCACTGGTTCTTTTCCTCATGACTTTTACAAGACCTGTACCATTTCCTATAAATATGAGTACACATTTAGTATCATGCTTATAACTTGGAAATGGAACCTTTTAACACTGCTTAGTTAGGAACATATATAACAGCATATTATCAATATACAGTATGTTTGACCCACCATCTCCAAGTCAAACTACATTAATTCGCATTCTACATAGTCAAATTCTAATTGAAAATAAATAATTCTCGTCATAGATGTTGCTATCCTTTAATTTGGTCTCTAGTTTGTGAGAATAAGCTTTTCAGTTCTGTGAATTATCAAATAATACAGTAACAGTTTTACTTGTGACCAGAACTAGCTTCTAAGATCTAAACTTCAGCCAGATCGATCAGCACCACTGTATTGTGCAGATTTCACCCTGAGTCAGGCAACATTGTCTCTAGCCCCACCCCCCTCTGCGCAGCTCCACGTAAATAGCCATAGTTTGAAGCTTTTCTTACCTGCAAGGTCCTTCTATTCCATCAGTAGCACACAAATGAAAAAAGATGAAAAAGCTTAAGCAGAAAGAATAGATCTGCGCTCCCATACTTATGTGCTTTGTTTGGGTGAACGTCGACACTTTACCAGATATATTATTGCCTTGCGGACACGCCTCTTTAGTGAACTAGATCTCATTAATATTATTGAAGTCTATCCGCGAATACTCCAACTTCTACTATAGAAACTTCTTATTTGTAAAATGAAAATTTGTTCTAAGTTCGGAGTTTCTTACTGCATAGCTAATGGTGCGAATTAAATGCTATTTCATAATTAGCCGTGGAAATAGTTCATCGCTAGAACCAAAGAATCAGAAGTGATTAAGCATTACCTTTAGTCTAAGTATTTTTAAATGGCTAGTATTGAATAATTGTATGTACCATTTTGCTCATCTTACAGTCTAAGTTTAGAGATAACTTCAAAGCAGGCTCATACGAAAGTTTTAAAGTAAGAAAGTATAAGATGACCCCTTTGTCTCGCTCACATACGAAATAATAAATAAAAATTGACAAAACGCTTAGAGATGATATCCACGAGATGTTTGGTGATAATGCATTCCATATGGTAAGGAATTGGAACGTGTTACATGGTACACATTTCTGAGTGAGCTGAAACTAGCACTGCCTGAAAAGAGTCCATTGACAACCATAACAAAATTCGTAAACTGCACTGATAATAATAATTAGAGTTGACAAAAAGTTGACAAGGCTGTAGAGGTTATCAAGCTAGTCATCAACTGACTATACACTAATTTACGATTCTGCTATGGTTGTCAATGGACACTTTTCATGCAGCTTAGACACATAGAACTCAAATATTTGTTTTTTTTTTACACCAAGTCAAATAAAATAAGGCTGGGACTTTGTATCAAGTAATTTAAAATAGAATGAACAAACAGAATTTGAAGTAGCTAAGGTAAATGACTGGTATGAATAACTCTTGATAAGATTGTTATAATATTTCCAAGGAATAACTCGTTTGCCAGAGGACATTAACAACAACTTGTCCTGGATCTAGTAAAAGCTTTTGTAATGGCAAGTTCACTCTTACGGTTCGCCGTATGCTGGGCGGAATGCTTTCATCCCCCCCCCCCCCCCCCCCCCCCCCCCCCCCCATCCCCTAAAGGGTCTAGTTTCACCAGACTACGTTAAGTAGAGTGCCATTAACGCTATTTATAATCGACGCATTGAAACTGAGTTATTACCACATTTGTAGTTAACTGAGTTATTACCACATTTGTAGTTAAATTTGGCCGCATTTTAAGTGTATGTAACAATATTTATAACTATAGCGAGACATTCTTCACTTGAGGGGTGAGCGAATACTTATGATTTTATTAACTTCCAACCTTAATATTGTTGAAATTTCATTATATTAAAAGTTGCTACAAGACAAGAGCTTGTGGAAAACCTTTAGGATAAATAAAATTACTGATCATTATAAATAATATTAATTCTCTCTATAAAAATTTCATAAGATTCGGTATTTTTTTTTAATTCTACCATTGAGGTGCGCAGTGTAAATAAGTAGCTGTAGATTATAAATTTTCACATAATTTAGCCCTAGTAATATTATTGTTTTCGTTCGCTATTAATTTTTATGACTTTTAAGATAAAACTAACTCAGAAATGTGAACTACCAAAGCGCGTGATGATTTTTTACGCAATCCTAAGACTATACATTATAGTCAGTCGAAGCTAACTTCTTCTCACTTCTGTATGCACTTATTTGACTTCAGTTTGTGCTGTAAACATTCACTTGGGCTTCAAGAATAGCAGAGGTAACAATTTATTACTTGAGCTTAAAATAAGATTCATCTATGTAACTTAGCTCACACATAGTTAGCTAAGGAATGTTTATATTTAAGAATGTGGACAATAATAATTATTAATGCTAAGAATGTAGATCTAGTTGTCTTGACCTTTGTAGTGATGCACACTATTAACTTAGTTGCCTCAGGCAGTTCTTAGCTAGATATAGTTACTTAGAAAAAAATTATATTCTTAATGTCATTGGAAATTTTAATAACTTAGATATTATGCCAAAACATCGCAAGAGGAAAAAGTCATCCTCTACTCCAGAAACCAGAGATGGAGACATGCCTGGAACTAAGCACATAAGACTGGACAAGCATGAAGGACAAGGTAATGGCAAAAATCATGTTAGATTGTGTTCTCCAAGAAAGTCAAGAAGAAGTGACAAGTATGGCAATAAGACTTCAATAACTATACACTGTAATGAACCGTTAATTCCTTACAATTAAATTAAGCAGTTCAAATATTTCACTTTACACAATAAAATAGTATTTTTAAGGTCAGCTGGATATAAAAAGAAAGCAGTCTTAGTCAAAACTTGTTTAATATCAATATCACTTTTTCAACTAGTTTTAGAGTTGTGTTTAAACATGAAAATAGATGTGTTAGTAACAAAAAAATCACATAAGTTAGCACAAAGGCCCCTGCAAATAATTCATGATGTTAATCAGATCTGATGAAGTAATTAATGCCTGCTTTATACAATTATTGCAGGAAACAGACACATAAATCATTCAACTTGGGATATGACAGCCCTGAGGCATGCTGTAGCACCTACAGCTCCAGTAATGTCCCATGTTCTGCTGTCTGTAGTCAAGAAGCTATTAGTACTGAACTTTCTTCTACAACTCTGGAGCTAGAAACTGATGATGTCGTACTAAACTGTGATCAGAACGTACTTGATAATGACACTCCTGTAGAGACGACCACATTTGAAGCAGTCGAAGAAAACACGTCCACCATTTCAAATGATGTCAATTATGTGGAGAGTGAAGTTTACTCTACTACAACAAATGGTTTAAAAATGCCCAATTTGAAATTTGATGGTTCTGATTCATCAAATAACGATCACTATAGTCCCACACAACTAGCTACAGTGGAAGTTATCGAAGACAGTCAACTAAAAATCCAGGAGAGTATTGGCCAAACTTCAATTAGTGACACTAATGAAGGGACCTATGTTCGTATTGAAGCATATGATGTACCAATTGAACCACTTACAGTAGAAGTAGTCACAGATGAATATCTGCAACCTCAAGTGGAGATTGGTTCGTCACCCATCTTACCTCCAGATGGTAACAATCTGCCAACTGAAGAGACAGTTCAACCCATACCAGTGGAAGTGCATGCAATGGTGGAAAGCAACAGGGTGGGAGGAGATATGGATGGAATTCAGACTGAGGGGATAAACGAGCAGATGAGATATGGGGAAATTCTAGAAAATGAGTAAGTTTTCACATTCCATGCAGTTACAACTTAATGGCATATATGTCAATATTATTCAGGGTACAGAATATTTTTATTGCCATTTTGGACATTGCAGCTCAAAATGGTATTCCTCTTCAGGTAAGAATGTATTAGTACTGACTTAACGACTACATGCATATGAATTAAATATACACTATAATACAATAATTATGTTATGTGTAGGAATTCTTTGAGTTGGACCATGTTTTAGAAGAAGAGGAATCGATTGGATTAACGCAAACTGGTATGTTAATTTAGTATTAAAATAAATATAACGGAGACAAAAGAGTCACTATATAATAATATTGTAATGTATTATTCCAGAACTTGACAGTCTTTCAGTCACACGATTTGATGGACAAAATTTCAACCCAAATTGCTTAATCAAGTAATCAGCTAGCTATGTACTTCGTGTTGTAAATTTTATCAGCTGCTTATCTTAGAAATTTAATGTTTATTGTCTAATGCATGATTAAATTCCTTCCATTCCTTTTTCACTGTCCATGCATATTAGCTATTGTTTTTGTTGTTGTTGTTTTTGCAGGTGCTCAATTTGTCTGAATGCATTTGTCCATGGTGATGAAGTTAGGAGTTTAATTAGTTGTGCTCACACATTTCATCAGCCTTGTATAGATGAGTGGTTGAAGGTGAGATAAACTTCATGGCAGGGATAATGCAGAGTCACTTAGAATAATATACAGTAGCCATTAGAATTTTCTACAAAATGGTGTAAGATTAAGTTTTAAAGAGCAGTATCTATGTGAACTCATAGTGAAGGTAGCTCATAATATAATCGTAAGTAGAGTGTGTATACTTGCTGCATGGCTTGTGGCTAAAATGTGTCAACAATTAATATCGTAAGTATATAGAGTGTGTACTGTATCAACAGAGATTGCTATAAGCTAGCTTATACTGGATATTTTTCACTGTATTTTGAATCTTTTCACTGAAGAATAAAATTTTCACGCACAGAGCAATATATTTTTGCTTTATCTTGCATTATACTTAATAGCTGTCTTTGGTTAAGGGCATAAATCAAACCTTGTAGCTATTATTGTGAAGCCATGATGTGATACTACATTATATATATCCTTTTGTATACAGTCAGATAACCTCTGAACATACTTCATGATTATATTATAGTTTTTCATAAGGTAGATATAGCTAATAAAAAATTATAAAATGTCAACAGGAGTTAGCACAGCCCAGAAAGACAATAATTTACATAAAATAAAAAATGCATGTTTTATTTTTAAATCAAAACCATTTTTGTTATTCAATATCATTCTATTGTTGTCTTTGCAGTTCAATGCTAACTGTCCTTTGTGTAGAAGAGCTGTTACTCCTCAATAATAGACAACATAATCTAAACAATACACACACTAGCTAGCTGCCATATTGTGACATAATTTTATTTTGAAATATACTGTAATTAATAACTGAAATAAGTTTACGTATTAAGGTAAAAATAATTCGTTTCACAAACGCTAATTCTTAAAACAAATAATTATATAGCTATATACCGCATGTGGTTTTAGGCTAGATTCTAAATAATAATTGTCTATCACAGCTATAGGATAAAAAACAATGGTGAGCATTAGTAAGAGATACAACTTCATGAATAGAGAAATACTATGCAAAGTAAGTGCAACAGTCTATTACACCACAAGGCCCTCTGATTTCTAGTTTGTACTATTTAACATTTTTACAATAAATTTATTTATTGTATTCCTGAAAGCTAGAATTGTACATCGCCAGCTGGCCGGCTAGTCTGTGTTAACACAATCAATACTCTGGAGCATGACTCTTTTCATTCCAGTAAACAAACACCTTAAATAAAGTAATGTTCCTGTTGTCATTCACATTTCTAAATTAAGTATCATGTTCTTCTATTTTTAACACAATATTACTTTCAAATAATGATCACAAAAACAATGGTGTAAAAAGAAACATCAAGACTTCAAACACAAACGAAATGAAATCCATGCAATTAGCTAGAATGATTTAAAAAGAATATGAAATGATACATACAATGATGAGTAGAAGTGTTTAATCTGGCAACTTTTTTTCCTCTGACAGTTTTTTATCATCCATCCCATCATCTTCCTCCTGAGACTCCCAAGTGAAGCTCTCTGTACCGTAAAGCTCAGAGTACTTGTATACATTGTCTTTAATACCCACGACATCATCATCAGATTGACTGCAATAGAATCACACAATCAATATATCATCACATTAAAGAATCGCATGTGGACTTACAAGATGAATGCTTGTACAATTAACTAGCGAGCAAGCAAAGTGAGATTCTATAGTGTACTAATACACGCCAATTGAATGTGTGGTTCATTTCAGTGATTTATTCAATATGAACATTCAATGAAAAGCATGTGGCATAATAATAGGGGGTGTGGTAGAGCACTGAAACCGATGACAGTTTTGTAAAGACTTGCACACCTTTCAAAAGCCAGCTAGCCTTTGGCAGACCTAAATACTTACATAATAAATATACCTAGCTCACAATTTGTACTCAATTATACTATTCGTTTATTAAGGCTGAAAGGCGTGAGGATAGTTAAGAACTAGCTAATGATGAAAATGAAATATAAACAAGACCATATGTCATTAGATGTATTCTCTCTCTTTCACAGGCTTTTTCAATACAGAATTAAAAATATTTGGTCGCCACCGGGAATCAAACCCAGGACCACTTGCTTAACGCAAAAGTGTTCCGCCACTGAGCTACGACAACCAGCCAGCAAGCAAACTTCCCAATTCTGTAAAAAGAAATTATGAAGACCATATCTATTTCAAATAAATTGAATGCTTCCTCGTAGAATAATTCAAATTTATGATACTCATTAAAATGTATTTTAATCATCTAGTTGGTGGTATTGATGGCTCAAGCTGATGAGCTGTCTACATGGAGGTCAACCGTATTAGGGTACTGCTCAAGGGTGGTTTCCCAGGCCTCTTTGAGGGTCCTCATGGCAGATGCCATCAATGAGCTCATGTACTCTCCCATCGTCATACTCACATGACTGTCACTTCATTGCAAGTCTTCGTCTTAGTCATCCTGGGTCTTCTCTTCTTCTTCTTCTTTATCCTGAGAATGAAGTATGCAGTCACAAGAACTGCCAGTATTACTAGTAGAGCTAACAGCACAAACAGTACTATTACAACTGGGTGGTAGAGACCTCTGTCAGAGTTCAGTTGTGGAGCATCTGGAATAGTGAAATGACAGAGGATGTGTTATTTCTACTTGACAAAAATATATAAACTACCAGAGAAAGCAATCGTATTAGCTAACAATGTAACATACAGTAGGAGACACAGAAAAATTCCGAATTCCGTTCCGTAGAACGGCCGTTGCACGATTAAAAAAACGGGGGGAAAACGGTACGCCGTTTGTTAAAAACGGCCGTTCCGTTCGACCGCGTTACCGTTTTTATCTTTCTCGTTCACCGTATGTCTCGCTCAAAGAAATATAAAAAATCGTTTATCCAATAAAACGTTCCGATTTTTTGTTTATAGGCTCCAGAGGCGGAGCTTTTCTGGTTAAAAAAATTTGAAGCCGTCCTATTCGAAGTTGTCTCGCGGAGAATTGTTAGTTCGACCACCGCACAGTATCGACGTTTTCTCGAAGTTAGGGCCTTCTCCGGCTTAGATTTTTTACTACTGGAGGTCCATCGGTAGCTAACAGAAGATCTACGAAGTGCGGACCTCGTTATAGCTCTGTGCCCATCGGAATTTCGGTCTGCAACTTTATTGAAGCAAGTGAAAATTTTGTACGAGCTTTTTTTCACTATCCCCGTAGCGTTTAATGGTCGATATAAGGCCTTAGCTTGCTGATATAGCTATAAGAAGAGTTTCTAGCCAGAAAATATCTGTGAATCTGCGGAAATGCTTCACCGTTTTAGTAAACGGTGTCGGCCGTTTAATCAAAACGGTACGGAACGCAACGATAAAAACTACGGTAAAAAGACTACCGTTCCACGGGCGTTCTACGGGACGGAATTCGGAACTTTTTTTTGGCGCCTACTGTATTATGGTTCCGAAGTTGGATGCTGCAGGTTCAAACCTGACAGGACGCTATTTCCCTCCTTTAATGTTAAATGCTTTCCCCATTCAGGTAAGGACGATGTTTTACCAACTCAACTCAGACCATGAATTACTCATGAATACACAGACCATCATTGGTCACCATCGTCGCTGCAGACATGCAAGTGTATTCTTACACTGATTATACATAGCTAGTGACAATACATTAAACTTTAAATGACCCTTTACCATTCCTCATAGTGAACTGAAAGCTATGTACTATTATACCATTGCAAGTAAAATTAAAGGTGAAATTGAATTTGATTGTATAATTATTGGCAGAGGGTATTGTGTGCTCTCTCATTTCTCAAAATTCTCAAATTTTTGAATTTTTCAGCATCTTAGAATTTTTCAATATGAAACTTGGTTCCTAATTGGCTGACCTAAAGCAATTCCTCAGAACTCAATACACATTGTGTGTGTGCAGTATGTGTGGCTTACCTATCACAGAGACACTCACTACCGCCAAAGACAGATTTCCAGCACCAGCTTGAATCAGCTCTGCCAGACTAGAGGCCTTCTCCTCGCACACGCCACGCCCACTCAGCAGCAGAGCCACCCTGCATATCACAAGACATAAGGTGTGATTGACACCATGTGACATGATCCCTATACTGTAGCTTCACTATCATGAGGACAATGAGATGATTCCTACATAACTTTCTATTTATGTACCGTATAGTTCCAGGAACTCCTGTTGTAAGCATCACTCTACATAAGTAGTGTTGTTTTAGTTAACTAAAACTAAAACCAAAACCCCTTAGTTTTGGGGTATTTTACTTTTGGTAAGAATAACTAAAACTAAGCTGTAGAGAACATGAAAGAACTAAAACTAAATATTTTAGAAGACAGTAAATTCGATAATAACTAAAACTACCGAGTAGAGTGGATGACAAAAACTAACTAAGCAATTTTTATTGCAAACAATTCACCTTGAATTATGTCATTAAATGAAGGTATTGATTGCTATCAAGTAATTATTCTCTAAACTATATAAAATATATTATACTTTACAATATTACCTAAGATTTCATAGAAATATGCTATTTTTGAAGTTATTTGGGAATCTCGTTATTCAATAATTTGAGAGACAACGTAAATTTACTAAAACTAAGTCAAATGATAGTATAACTAACTAAATCTTCTACATGATATTGAAGAAAAACTAAAAACTAACTAAATCTTCAGGGAGAATTTGGGAAAAAACTAAAACTAAGCATTCAAGATATTTTTTTTAGTATGAATAACTAAAACTAAGAAAATCTGGAATCTCTAAACCAAAACAACACTGCCTCATTATATTAATAAATGTCTTTACCTTAATATATAACTGATAAAACTTTATCTAGTCACTTATACACCTTCATACACAAGCTTCACTACCATACACAAATTCACCTGTCCAGTAGACAGCGTCTATTATCGTTGTTTTAGAGTCCCTCTGTTGCGTATGTATTGGTCCTCGTCTCATTGTTACATACTGTATGAGAACTACATCTAACATTTAAGGTTCTCATTCTGTATTCATGACCGTCTTTATTAGTTCATGCACTGATTTATTTCTAGGGTAGGGAAAAAAAAAAAAAAAAAAAAAAAAAAAAAGGAAGCCAAATCACCCAAGATACTACAAGATACTAGAATGGGGAAAGAATGGGAATGGAATACAATATGCATACAACCACTCCCACTCTCTCCCATCTCATGTCCCTTCCCACCCCCATCTTACAGAACAAACGTGTGTACTGCCTCTAGGAGTTTCACACACACACACACACACACACACACACAAAAAGAAAACAACAACAACAACAACAACAAAAAAAGTACACCAATGCATTCATCTAAATAACAACTATTATTTCTACTCCTAACAAAAAAAAATGTTTTTCTAAAAATCTGTGACAACTCAAGAGATATGTGTGTTATAATTACCACCATACCTGGTTGAACATAGCAATACTAAAATAGCCACACCCACATCCATCCAACACCTACTGTAGTGGGCGGCTCCCTGTGTATCCATGGAGAGAGGCTGTGATGTCATCATGACCTGATGTGTTCAGGTACAACTGGACAGACGTCAGGAACCTCTTGTGTTCAATAACAAACACTCCTCTGGCAGTAGCAGTCTTCACCAACACTAGAACTTGATCCCCGCTCTGACACAAGATATGTACAACATGTGTAAGTGTGTATATTTATGAATCATTGTATTCTCAAAGAGTACATACGAAAAAAAAAATGCTTGATTCAGATCCTTAGTTGGCGAGCGAGCGAAGCGTGCGAGACACTCTCAGGGTTAACGCAATCGAGATTTCGCTATATTTATTTATTTATTTATCTGTTTATGGTGTACGTGAGACTTCTGTTTTCGCCCGCGCTTCTAATTACGTAAGTTAGGTAAAGCGTTCACAGTTCCAGTATTTTTCAATTAACGAGCGCGGAGAATCCTGCTGCACTGCCTTACGCAACTTTGTTTCAACCAAAAAGTTTACAGCTACTCCCTTCTTGAAACAATTGTGAAGTCTTTGTCAAGCTGCGCTTCTTTGCCACTGCTTTCGAAGTTCATTCAGGTAATTCTGTTAGCTTAGTCTGGGATCAGAGATTTTAGATTCTCTGATGCTAACTGAGAATGGAAAGGGTTACACTGTGCACTACAGTTAGATGTAATTTCTGTCCTATTTTTCTGTAAAAAGAGTCTGCTCGCTCGCCATGCATTTGCGCTATTCGAGCACACCACTAGTTATATATAATTATTATTATATATATATAATATGTTTATAAATATATATGTATTATAATATATATAATAATAATAAAACTACCATAAAAAATCTGTACAGTACAAGACAAAAAACAGTTTCGAATTTCGTTTCGCAGAACAGCCGTCGCACGATAAAAAAATGGGGAAATGGGAATGTTCATTTAAGTTTTCCCCAAGCCTGCAAACCTTCATCCACTGGTTGTCATTTATCATTACACTATCACATGCACTACAAAGACCACACACACATAATGTCCATATAATCCTATCAGATTGAATCTGTAATGTATAATATTCACAAAGCCTGTCTCCACTCCGCTCACTCTTCAATACATGCACACTAGATTAATATACATAACAGCACTCACCAGCGGCAGTGGGTTGAAAGGTGGTGGATCTGTAGTTAACACAACAACAACACACAATACATGCAATGAACAGATTATGGAAGACAATAATATAATGACTGTATCTAAAAATGTATGAAAAACAACAGCCGCAATTATGAATAATATATTATTAATTTAACAATAATTTCCATTATTGAAGCATTCAACCAATAATTCAAAGTACAGTACAACCTTACTAGGTATGTGATTAGGTTCAAACATGCACCCATCCTCCCTTCCCAAACAATAAAAAAAAACTATAATGACTCATACAATAATACGCTGGTGCTGTCAGACAACGATGACAACTGACAGTGCATGTATTCAGGAGTGATTCACAAGTTGAACCAGGTTGGTAAAGCATTGCCTATAGCTAAACTAATGAAGACTGTAATCAAATATGATGACTATTGTAGCTGTGCATATATAAACAGGAGAAAAGGGTGAAGAAAGGACGGAGATGGCAATTGCTTCACAAAACGCGAAGTTCACATACGGATAAAACGATACAGAGACTGAGAAACATGTGAGATAGACAAAGGAGGAGAAGGGAATCATGGCTCAAGAAGAAAGAGCTGAAGAGAGGAAAGGAGGGGGATAAGAAGAGCTGAGATGACTCGGGAAGAAAGAGAGCAGGAGAAGGAAACTGATGTAACTAAACGAAGTAGTAGAGGCTAAGATCAGATTAAAGACCTTACACTGAAGCATTCCTAATTATTAAAGTTCATACATTGAGTGGAATTTGTGTGGTGTCAAGGGTACTCCTAGTAATAATAATAATAGTAGTAATAGACAGAATGCATGATCACAGGCACATTGTATAAGCGACCACTGATGTTACAGTTACTGTATGATCTGATCATCACACAAATTCATAGCGTGCCACAGCGAACCTAACCCTGCATAGCAACTTTGACCTCTCCACTAAACTCTGACCTTTACATGAACTCACCCATGAACAAGCTGTAGCACTCCCGTGGGTCCACACATCTGTCCCTGTACCTGACCAGTCCCACCGGACATGAGCACCCACCACACCTCCCTGACGAGTTGGCAGTAGGTACATCAGACTGGTAGTCCTCACAGCCTAGTGAGCAGTGTTCTGATCTCTCCTGGCCCACAGGACACGCCCCTTCAGACAGATCTATGCACACGCAGTAAGTCATGTAGTAAGTACAGTATATGTGTATGCCATATTTATAGTCTGGCACAGTCAGACCCTTTACTTAACCACTGCGCAGGGAAAAGAACTTACAAAATTAGCATATTATGGGGAATGGCCTCCTCAATCACAAATAGAAATTCCCGTTCGTGTCAGCCACCCTATCACAACTAGATCTAGCAAGCATGTCTAGTTTGGGTATCCATCTACTCCATTGGCTATGGGGATGATCTCTCTCAACTAGGAATGTGATTCAAGCAAAGGCTTTCACCATATCCCGTTAGAAAATTTCCGAATACATGTTTACTTGACATTAAAAAGTCTGATCACCTCCACCAGCAACTCTTTCAACTAGTCATAGCCCAGCTTAGGCAGCAAATGCTATAGAAACTTGAAAGAAAAAAAAAGATAGTCAGATATCCATCTGCATCTCATCTGTGTTCACTGAACACTTCCACGTTCCTCTAAAACAAATTTTGATGGCTATGTCCCCAGACCCTCTGTGCTACACGTGCAGGTCTGGCTCCACCAGACTGCCTCAGTTCTGCACTGAATTTTATTAAACACTAAACAACTGTTCTTAGCACTCCTCCATATAAGAAAGAATCCACCCACCTGTCAACTGTAATAAGCTGGTTCGGTAAAGGGTAATGCAAAGCTCATGTATTGCCTATCTATCTCATTCTCTTTAGCTCACCTTTATGTGTACCTCCACTCAAAGTGAACATTTGTAGTTGGGAATGAACTAGTGTTGGGCGGTTAACCGGTTTGACGATTAAATCGCGATTTTTTAAACCGTCGATTATTAATCGTTCTATTTTAAGCTAAATACGATTACCGCACGCGTGCGCCCCGCGCGTCCTCTCATTTTTGTGTACCTTGGAACCAGTCTTTCACCGCGAAGAAAATGTCTGCCATCAGTCTTTCACCGCGAAGAAAATGTCTGCCATACTAAGAGTTTCTGGTGCGTGCGTGGTAAAAAAGAAGAATACTAAAAGCAGTGTCTGGAAGGAATTCGGGATAAGAGCTACTGAAGATGGGAAAGTTATAGCAAGTGAACAAAATAGTCCGCTCTGTCTAACCTGTGGAAAAAGCGTACAAGCTAAGGGGAGCAACACAACGAATCTCTGGCAACACTTGAGAGAGCACCACCCTTCAGCATACGCCGAAATATCGTCTGAAAAGGCCAGTAAAAAGGATGGTGAGTGTAGCATGCAGTTAACTCTGGATAAATCTAATTCAAAAGCGAATATGTACCCCTCTACTAGCAATCAAGCTAAGGAACTTAATAAAGCTGTTGCTTATTTTATAGCCAAGGATACCTTCCCTATTGCTACAGTTAACAAGCCTGGGTTTAAACATTTAGTTTCAAAATTGAATCCAAGGTATGAAATACCAAGTAGGAAGCATTTTACTGATTTTGAAATACCAGCCTTGTATTCTTTGATTAAAGATAGCAAAGTGAAACCTGTCCTAGCACAAGCTGAATGTTATTCTGCCACAACAGACTTATGGACGAGTGGCTCTTGTGATCCTTACATAACATTTACTATTCATACAATCAGTGAAGATTGGAGTTTGGCTTCTTTCTGCTTAGAAACTGTTCCATTATATGAGGATCACACAGGACAAAATATAGCAGATGCAGTTCTGGACATTTTAGGAAACTGGAGTCTTAATAAAGAGAAGTTAGTAGCAGTGACCACTGACAATGGTTCTAATGTTGTTGTGGCATTTCGTAATATTGCTGTTTTGAGAGTGAGCTGTTTCGGCCATAATTTAGATTTGGCTATCAAAAAAATCCTTCGTTTACCACAGGTTCGGCAAGCATTAGCTCGTTGCCACTCTTTGGTTGAACTGTTTCATCGCAGTTGGAAAAAAGCTAGAGACTTGCGACAGAAACAAGAAGAATTGGGTCTTCCACAGCATAAACTCATGGGTGATGTCCCTACCCGATGGGGATCTACTTACAACATGATATCACGCATTCTTGAGCAGCAACAGGCAATAAGCGCAATAATGGCTGGAGAGAGAAAATATTGGAACAAGATGCCCACTGACATTGAGTTTACCACACTAGAAACTCTCTCCGATGTTCTTAAACCTTTGTCTGTTTTGACTGATGCTCTTGCTGGAGAAAAGCAGGTAACTGCTTCAGCTCTTATTCCAATCCTGAAACATGTCACTGATTGTTTGACCCCTGCTAGTGGTGAGAGTAGATTAATGAAGGAACTAAAGGACACAATTAGGTTAGATTTACAGAGTAGGTATGATAATAAAAGTTGTGTCTTTGAAACTCTTTCTGTAGCCTCTTTTCTGGATCCACGATTCAAACATCGACACCTGCAACTTAAAGAAGAAATAATTACAAGAATAACAAGCGAATGTATTGGATCATTTGTCTCTTCAGAAACGATCCAGGAAGAATCCCCACCACCTGCAAAAAAATTAAAGGGTTTAGCAGCAGTTCTCAGTCATATTGACACTCAGTCTACTCCAGGTACCAGCACTGTGCTGTCACCGAGTGAGAAAATAAACCTAGAGATTTCTTCCTACATGGACATTCCTACATTGGAAATGGATGCTGACCCTTTAGTCCGGTGGAAATTGGAGTGTTTACATTTCCCAAACTTGGCTGTGCTCGCCAGGAAGTATTTATCAATTTGTGGCACTAGTGTTCCTTCAGAACGAATGTTCAGCTTATCTGGCCACATCTGCAGCAACAGCCGCAATCGCTTATTGCCAGAAAATGTAAATAAATTGGTTTTTCTGGCCCGGAACATGTAACTCTTTGCTGATTTAAAGTCATTGCACAGTTTATTTGTTTGTTTGTTCGGTTAACACTGGACACTTCACAACTTTCATCATTATTGTCTAAGTTTTGTTTGTTAAAAAAAATCTCAAATTTTTTAAATAATCGCTATAATCGCAATATTAAGGGTTGGCAATAATCGTCCTTAACTATGCTAAAATCGCCCAACACTAGAATGAACTTGTGCACTGTCTAATTTAGATTACATTATATACAAGGCTTACAACTCAACTTCTCACATTCTCAACAAAGCATCAGATGTCTGAGGTGAATGTATCATTACTTCTTAATAACTCCTCCCACTGCCTTCTACTCATCCCACCCCCACAGTCTTATTCTTAATTACTACACATTTATTAAACATTATATTTTTCTCCATGTAACATGCATGCCTTATTGTGCTATCACAAGCTAATTAAGCCGATGTGAGTATGTATTTGCATGTGTGTATGTAGTTCTCTATTTTATTATTGTCTTTACCTCCCTCAACCCAAATGCAACAAATAGATTTGACGATCCTTTACCTGACAATTGGTAACACCGGTTGACGACAGAGCAGTCGCTGCCAGAGGTAGAACCGCAGCCAGACTTGGGAACTGACAGACACACTTCGCCCTGACCACACCCACTGTTGTGCCTCAGGCAAGACTTGGCGCAGTAGGGAGCTCCAGAGACCTGGTTCACAGTGCAATAATCAGTCCCGGCTTCACACTTGGAAGTATCAGACGGACACCGCACTGCATGGCAGGCAGGGACACACACACACACACACTGATCACACTACTGCATTCATTCTAATGTGTGAAATGGAGGCATTGATGTGTCCTGGCTAAAGAATGCAATTTCACACTGTTATTGTTTGTCTACTCACAAAAATTAAATGTCATATCAGAATCAGGTTTCTCTAGAATCTACAATACACACCAACTCAGAATTCCCGCAATCCATCATTGCACGTAAGAATCATGTACAGTGCACATAAATTAGCATTGCTGAACACACACAAACTGTTTGTGCACACATACATGCATGCATGCATGCATGCACAAGCAGTGAGCAGCCAGTGATGTATGAAAGAGGGAAGTAACAGCAAAAGCTACTAACAGATATCCTGGCCAGACCACCACGGCATGGATAATCTGCTATATTTATAGAACAGAATGCAGAGTTAGTAACAGAAAACCTTTCCTTCTATTTAAATAATTCAGACCTACTATGTAACTCCTCCTTCCCACCCCTCTCTGTATTAATTAATCATATTGGAATATGCTGCATGTACCTACCAATGCTGATGAACAGATAAAGTCACCAGCTTGTACAAATGACTTTCTGAAAGTACATGTATGAATATAGCTCAAGTAATGAGGGGAAATCTATCAGCATGTGCACAAACACATATGTATGCATCTACTGTACCTATGGTGTAGATTACATTTCTGTGCAGATGTGTACTCCTCACTAAAACCAAATGAATAGAAACATCATTGTGGAATTCAATAAAACTTATTCAAAGCAGCTGCTAAAGCTGCTAAGATGATGAAGCTAGAAGTACTAATGTTGCATAGACACAGTACCCATCAGACTATGTTGACCAATCACAGTAGTTCTATGAATTTCGGAAGGATCAAGCTTCAACAACTTAGTATTACTATGTTGAGATAGTATGCATAATAATGGATTATACATACATAATTATAAATACAAATCCATGGTGCAATACAAGAGGCTGAATGATAACACGGGAAATCTGTATGACTGCTCATCTGAAAGTACAGACAAATAGTGTGTATTCAATGTGAACAAATACATAGCTTTAATTAAGCTACTCCAATAGCCCCACCCCAATAGCCCCACCCCCACTCTATTGAACCCTGACATGCAAGATGTTAGTTGTTGGAAGTCGACGTAGCTCAGTGGTTAGAGCACTGGTAGCTAAAGCCAGTGTCCCTGGGTTCGGCAACAACTAAGATTTTTTCACATTTTTCCTTTGCTTTTTTCCAGACCTAGATTTAGGTGAGAAAGTGTCAATCTAGTTTTTATGAAGGGTCTGAACTTGATAATTAAGATGTTAGTTAAATACATCTCCAGCTAACATCACAGGATACGTACATGTACATACTAAATTCCACTCATCTCAACACTGACCACATCCCAGCTAAAGACCTAAGATCTGCCAGGCACACCCCTTCCTAACCCTTCCCACAGCACACCACAGCTCCTGTCCCCACTCTATGCACTCACCACTGCCAGCGTTCAGACAAGATCCCTCCATGACACTGTCTTCACTGGTGGAGCAGTTGACACAGAACTGTCTCTCCACGCACAACTGATCCCTGCCACAGCCGCCATTGTTGAAGCCACAGCGTCGCGAACACACACTGTGTGGAGACGTCGGGTCACTCCTGTCCGTTACACATCTGAACTCTGGACTATCACAGCCTAATCCACCAAACATACACTGGAGACTGCCAGTGTTCCTAACTAACATACAAACACACAAACACACAGTACAGTCATACATGACACTTGCCCATGGATGCCATTCTTACATACATTATATAATACAAGACAAGAAATTACTAAAAGTACTTTATATTTCCAGTCTGTATGTGTACATATGCATAATATAGTGTGGTACAATGTATTGAGCCAGTTAATTACAGCTGCTTATATAATGTATTACATGTTGAGTATGAGCACCAAGAAGCTGGCCCAGTTACTAGGTCAGAATTAATTTATGAAGGAAGTTACACATACAGTACATACCACTAAATAGATCTGAACCCAAAAGACTGAATAAATTCAACCTATGCACATAATGTACTATAGTGAGCCGGCAAGTCCACTACACCACTACTGGCACAGTGTGCACATATAGCTGCAAAGTAAGAGTGTCTTGTGTCATTTCAAGTCCGTATTTTGCAAATTCTTATTTAGTAAGCAAATTTAACTCTGCACGATGAGACGAAACTGGAGCTTATATCTGTCATGGATTCCTGCAGTGAGCCCACACACAACTGTCAATAGCACATAGATATGTACACATCTGTAGTACCAGTTTTACCTATGTAGAACTTGCCCCCTAACAGTTACCACAGCAACTTGGAAACAATGTTATTCGTTGATTGGTAGAGCCCATCTAAGTTTATCAGCACAGATTATGGCTGTAGCAATGATGATAAATTAATTAACACTTCAAGAGAGACAAACAGTCACAGTCAGTTGATTGTTGCAGGCTTCCTCATGGAGTCCGGTCAATAATATGGAAGAGGATGCTGTCACAGGCACACCTCTCTCTCTCACACACACACATACACACACGCTCACCACTGGTCGTGAAGTTGCACATGTTCATCGTCAAGTTGAAGGCACATGTTTCGTGAGGGTTGGGTGGAGGTGTGCTGGGTGGAGGGTACGGACATGGAGGGTGTGGCTCAGCTAAATAGACGGCAGCATCATAGGCAGTATTACACATCCAGTTGGAGCGACAGAAGTCAAGATGGCTGAAACAATCTGTAAGAAACAAGCAATACAAAGGGAAATTAACGGATGAGATGACAATGATTTACATACAGGCGTTTGAGTCTTTGACTTGTTATTGCTATAGTTGTTGTTGTTAGTAATTTTAACAATACTAACCAATTCAGGGTTTGATACAGAAATTATCACAGGGGGTGGGGGGAGGGGGGAGGGGGGTATACTTTGAGATGTGTAACACAAGAGCAGATTATCTCAGAGTCCTATCTAGTGCAATACAACAGTTCCATCTGCTCCCTTCACCCACTACACTGTAGTGTGTGCGTGGTGTGTAGTACACATACCCACCACGTACACCCACACTTCACACATACACACACAACACACACACATATTACTCATACACATACGTACGTACCCAAACATTACACACACATCACAAACACACATCACACACATCACGCACATACATCACGCACATATATACATAAGAACACACGCACACATTCACGTACTAGACCACGAGCATGTGTTGTTATGTAGAACACACTCTCCCGGAGGCTCAGGCTCCACAAATCCAGCCGGAGGTTGAGCACACGAAGGCTGCGGGCCAAACCTGAACTTATAATAGTCATCGAGCGTACCGCACCGGTAGGGGGCGGAACAGAACCCTTTCCAGAACTTGCACGGGTTGTACTCCCGGCACTGCCCGTCTATGGGGATACACAGGGAGTCCGGGGGCGGATAGCCGCTAGAAGTACAGTTAGTGTCTGGAATAATCGCTCCATTGGCTTCCATACATCGGTATTGACAAGATCCAGCTTGTGATTGGCGAAAGGCACACCGGAGGGTCGAGGAAGTGTCAAATTGACACACGTCATTAACCAGCAGACATCGACCTGGTGGAGGGGGCGGAGTTGTTGGAGGGGGTGTGTCTGTGCTGTCATCCATGGCGTAGACCGGGCATCCTCTGGTGTTATGGCGGACATACTCCTCCACTGAGGTACACTCCCACCTCTCCTCCATAGCACGATGCTCACATGATCTGTACCATCTCCTGTATAATGAAACGTGTATACATACATGTACAGTAGCATCAACAAATGTGTTTTAATTAATTGTGTGTGCGTGTGTTGTTGTATGGGAAGCAAGCAAAAATGAGGGAGTCACCCTTTGGTCTTGTGTTAATTAACTTTATCATTTTATCATTACACAGGAAGTAATTAAATTATTGTGATTGCTTGTATTACATCCTGTTTGATAATAATTTCCTGTTTCATACACTTTTGATTAGGATGTTGTGATAGTTTATTGAGTTACACATTTACTGTATATACAGTCAAGTATAGCAGTTAGAGAAGCAAGACACAACACAACCTCAGAGTCACTTAGAGTGGATTGGCATAAAATTTCAAAAACTTCAATAGCCATTAAAAATTATACACACAGACGATGAAGGGCGGGCACTATCAAGAGATCCTTCAGTGTAATGAAGCAATAGAGAGCTTTTTATCCTGTTGCCACCCTACTAAATTCAGGACATATTTACATTGTTATATACACAGGCATCCAGTGGAAATTAATAATTCTGCATAATCTTAAAATAGCCAATGTGTAAAAATCAAGAAAGACAGAAAGCAACATCAATAATTCACTACAGTCTTCTACAGTACTTCTATGGCTTTTTTGTTTACATGTTCAAAATAACGCATACATGATGGCATTGAAGCAAATGTGATGGCTACTTAAACAGTAATTAAGTAAGCATAAAAAACTAAAACAAAAAACTATACAGTTTGTACAAGACCCCCCAAGTCATGTTTGGTGCCTAGTAAAGGGTTAAACCCAATAAACACTTCTTGTATCCTTTTCAGTGACTTCAAATAACAGCCCTCCCACACACACCCACCCCAAAGTCTAAGTAGAGGGCTACATACTGTTGCACTATAAGAACACACCAGAGGTAAGTATAAAAGCTCTATTTACAGTGGATAAATGCACCACTTACACTACTAGCTAAAAGTATTGTACAAAATAAACAAGCTGGGCTGTGCTCTAACCTGCCATGTGGTGAGCTTGCTGATCAATCATTCTATTGCTGCCACTCCCACCTCTAGTTAGATATTTGTACTGGGGACTATACAACAGTAAAGGGCATGTCTTGGCTATGGCTACAACAATGGTAGATGACTAAATAGAACCAGAGCCAAACAAGAACTAATACAACTGAAATGTTAGTACAAGCTGGCTATCATACCCTTTACCTACATAGACAGATAAGAGGGTCTCAAAACGGTATTAACTGTAGCCCCTACTCTGCTAGCATTAAATTTCAGTTAGAAAAATAGCAGCTGCATGTACACTAGAAAAATAGCAGCTGCATGTTCACTAGATAAATAGCCATAGTCAGCTCCTTATTGTACAGCCAGCCAACATCTGGCACATCTACATCATAACTATGAAGTATGATATATTATTCTATAGGTGTGGTTAGGGGTGTGGTCAAAATGCCTGCTTTATGTTCACAGTACTTGCTTTTGAAACATTGTAGACTATAAAAAACAAAAAAAGAAGCCACCAAACTTATTACTTCCTCCCCAAGCTCACAAGTTAACTATCCCTACACTAGGCAATGGTGGTACAACCAACTGTCATTTTATTAATTCTCACCTCCAATCACAAAAGCTTCCATACACAACACACACACACACACACACACACACACAGTACACACATTTTTAGTTTCACCTGCTAACAAACCCATACAAGGTCAGCTAAGACACACATTAGACCTGGCTCCCTTAGAATGTCTATGTAAGGTAAACCAGCTATTCTCATAATGGTAATTGCATGCCTAACTTATTCAGTAAAATAATAATAACGGCTTGCTTAGCCAAATATACTCCACACAACTGAAGCAAACTAGCAAGAATGTGTGTTTATCAATGAATACTAGAACTACAAAGAAAAGTGCTTGTTATCAAAGCTAAAGAAATAAGTGTATTATATGGTCTGGAAGAGTGTTTTTTACCTAACTTCCTTAGCCTTCACATATGTCTATAAGCCCATAGTCTGGTTTCCAAACGAAATAAAAAACCTGTTCAGCGGTAAACTATAGATACACGCCAACAATATGTACTTACTTACATATAAAGTACAGAAAGCTCGATACAAAATATGTAACGCTAACATAATGTCAACAGTCTCACCTACAAGGTCCCTTTAC